>Ga0335078_10003235_pt1 | contig 24297 bp, 21 predicted proteins | sample Lox_Sample_32_FD_206711 | JGI IMG/M metagenome (GOLD analysis project Ga0335078, IMG submission 206711) | Soil microbial communities from Loxahatchee National Wildlife Refuge, Florida, United States - Lox_Sample_3.2 | ecosystem: Environmental > Terrestrial > Soil > Wetlands | place: USA... | reverse complement strand
GAGGACGACGTGGCCGCGGGGGCGGTGTCGTTCCGGTACCGGGACGGTTCGCAGAAGAACGGCGTCCCGGTGGCGGACGCGGTCGCGGAGATCGTCACCGCGGTGCGCGACCGCGTACAGGTGTAGGCCCGTGCCCGACCCCGACGACGTCTTCGCGGGAGTCCCCGACGCCTTCGGCAGGCTGTGGACGCCGCACCGCCTGGCCTACATCAAGGGCGAGAACAAGCCCTCGGGCTCGGGCTCGGGCGAGGACGAGGGCTGCCCGTTCGACCGCGCGCCGAAGCTCAGCGACACCGAAGGCCTGATCGTCGCCCGGGGCGAGCTGGTGTACGCGGTGCTCAACCTGTACCCGTACAATCCGGGCCACGTGCTGATCTGCCCGTACCGGCACGTGGCCGACTACACCGACCTGACCCAGGCCGAGACGGCCGAGTTCTCCGAGTTCACCAAGCGCGCGGTCGGCGCGCTGCGCCAGGCCTCCGGAGCCCAGGGCTTCAACATCGGCATCAACCTGGGCTCCGTGGCCGGCGCCGGCATCGCCGCCCACCTGCACCAGCACGTGGTGCCCCGGTGGGGCGGCGATACCAACTTCATGCCGGTCACGGGGCACACCCGGGTCCTGCCCCAGCTTCTGGCCGACACCCGCAAGCTGCTAGCCGACGCCTGGCCCGCGACCTGACCCCGCCCTAGCCGGGCTTGGAGTCGGCGGCGACCTTGCTCGCCAGGTGTGAGGGAAGCGGCTCATGGCGCAGGTAGGAACGGGTGAACGAGCCCGTGCCGTGCGAGAGCGAACGCAGCTCGATGGCGTACCTGGTGATCTCGAGCTCAGGGATCTCGGCCTTGACCAGTGTGCGGCCCACGCCGATCTGCTCGGTGCCGAGCACCCGGCCGCGGCGGGAGGGCACATCGGACATGATCGCGCCCACGTATTCGTCGGGTACCAGCACGCTCACCTCGTCGACCGGCTCGAGCAGCTTGGGCTGGGCCTTGTCCACGGCGTCTCTGAGAGCCGCCCGGCCGGCCTTCTGAAAGGCCATGTCAGAGGAGTCCACCGAGTGCGCCTTGCCGTCGTACAGCGTGACCCGGATGCCGATCATCGGGTAGCCGGCCACCACGCCCTGCTCCATCTGCCAGCGGACGCCCTTCTCCACCGAGGGGATGAACTGCCGCGGCACCACGCCGCCGACGATCTTGTCGACGAACTCGAACGCGGACGCGTCCGCCAGCGGCTCGATCTCGATGTGGCAGATCCCGTACTCGCCGTGGCCGCCGGACTGCTTGACGTTCCGGCCCAGCCCCTGGGCCCTGCCCGCGACCGTCTCCCGCAGCGGCACCCGCAGGTCGGTGGTCTCCACCGCGACGCCGTAGCGGTTCGCGAGCCGGTCGAGCAGCACGTCGGCGTGCGCCTCGCCCATACACCACAGCACCAGCTGCCTGGTCTCGGCGTTGTTCTCCAGGCGCAGCGTCGGGTCCTCGGCGACCAGCCGGTTCAGCGCCTGGGACAGCTTGTCCTCGTCCGCCTTGGACTTGGCCACGATCGCCACCGGGAGCAGCGGCTCGGGCATCGACCAGGACTCCATCAGCAGCGGGTGGTCCTTGTCCGACAGCGTGTCGCCGGTCTCGGCCGTGCTGAGCTTGGCCACGGCGCAGATGTCGCCGGCCGCGCACTGGGTTACCGGGCGCTGCTGCTTGCCCAGCGGCGAGGTCAGCGCGCCGATCCGCTCGTCGTCGTCGTGGTCCTCGTGCCCGCTGGCGGCGCGGCCGTGCCCGGAGACGTGCACGGAGGCATCCGGGCGCAGCGTGCCGGAGAACACCCGGACCAGGCTGATCCGGCCCACGTAGGAGTCGGTGTTGGTCTTGACCACCTCGGCCAGCAGCCGGCCCTTGGGATCGGAGGACAGGCCCGTGACGGGCTTGCCGTCCGGCGTCGTGACCGACGGCAGCGGGTGCTCGGCGGGGGACGGGAACGCCTCGGTCATCACCTCGAGCAGCTCGAGCATGCCGATCTTCTGCGGTGCGGAGGCGACCAGCACCGGATAGAAGCTGCCCCGGGCGACGGCCTTTTCCAGGTCCTCGATCAGCACCTTGGGGTCGATCTCCTCGCCGGACAGGTACCTGTCCATGAGGCTCTCGTCCTCGCTCTCGGTGATGACGCCCTCGATCAGCTCGCCGCGCAGGTCGGTCATGCGCTCCTCGTCGGCGGCCGCGGGCGCGCCCTCGGTCCGCGCGCCGCCGGAGTAGCTGTACAGCTTCTGCGACAGCAGCCCGATCAGCCCGGTGACGGGCTCGCCGACCGGCAGGTACAGCGGCGCCACGGCGTCGCCGAAGGCCTCGCGGCACGCGTCCAGCGTCGCCTGGAAATCGGCCCGCTGATGGTCGATCTTGGTGATCACGACCGCGCGCGGCATACCGACCGCGGCGCACTCCTCCCACAGCATCCTGGTCACGCCGTCGATCCCGTCGGTGGCGGAGACGGCGAACAGCGCCGAGTCAGCCGCGCGCAGCCCGGCCCTGAGGTCCCCCGTGAAGTCGGCGTAGCCGGGCGTGTCGAGCAGGTTGACCTTGATGCCGTTGTGGATGATCGGCGCGAGAGTCAGGTTGACCGAACGCTGTTGCCTGACCTCGGTCTCGTCGAAGTCGCTGACCGTGGTGCCCTCTTCTATGCTGCCCGGGCGCTGGATCGTGCCGGTCGCGGCGAGCAGCGCCTCGACCAGGCTCGACTTCCCGGTCCCGGAATGGCCGACCAGCACCACATTCCGTACCTGATCGGCCGCCGGTGCCCTGCCGGCGGCTCCTCCCGCCCCACTGCTTGTTCCTGCCACTAGGGTTCGCCTCCTTGCGATCGCTTTCCCGCGAGCTGCGCATGACCAGCCTTAACCCGCAGGCACCGTGTCCACAACCCCCACGGAAAGAATCTCCCCGGTTGCCGGAAACGCAAGCCCGCCCCCGTGGAGGAAAACTCAAGCTCAGCCCGGCGGTAGGATCGGACGGCCATGCTGAACGTGCTGCGGCCCGCCATGACGCGCCTGTTCACCCCCGCGGGTAAGGTCCTCGCGCGTACCCCGGTAACGCCCAACGCCGTCACCGTCATCGGCACGGTCGGCGTAGCCGGGGGAGCGCTCGCCCTTTTCCCCCGGGGTGAGCTGTTCCCCGGCGCCTTCACCTGCACGATCTTCGTGTTCCTCGACATGCTGGACGGGGTGCTGGCCCGGCTGAAGGGCACCAGCGGCACCTGGGGTGCGTTCCTCGACTCGACCATGGACCGGATCGCCGACGCCGGCATCTTCGGCGGCCTGGTCATCTGGTTCTACACCGGCGGGCACAACCCGCTGCTCGGCGCCGTGTCGCTGTTCTGCCTGGTGACCGGGAGCCTGGTCTCCTACGCCAAGGCCCGCGCCGAGGGGCTGGGCCTGCGCTGCGACGTGGGCCTGATCGAGCGGCCCGAACGGATGCTGATTTCGCTGATAGCCGTCGGCGTCTCCGGCCTCGGCGTGCCGTACATTCTCAACGTGGGGCTCTGGGCGCTCGCGGCCGGCAGCGCCTTCACTTTCTGGCAGCGGGTGCACGCGGTATATAAGGCAGCAAAGGCTCCCGGAGACGAGGCCAGGCCTCCCGGGGATCAGCAGGACTGAGAAAGGTTAGCGGTGGCCGTACTGAGCGGGGGGAATAGGCGGGGTCGTTCCCCCGGGCTAGCAGTGAGTGAGCGGCTGACCGGGGTCGCGTACCGGCTGGGCTGGACGCTGATCTGCCGCGTCCCGCAGGCCTGGGCATCGTGGGTCTTCGCCAAGGCGGCTGGCATCGCCTGGCGCCGTCAGGGGCCCGGGGTCCAGGTACTCGAGGCCAACCTGCGCCGGGTGCTGAGCTGGAAATACGGCACCGACGAGGTAGACGGAAAGGAACTGCGCGCCCTGTCCAGGGCCGCGCTGCTCTCCTACGCCAGGTACTGGCTCGAGTTCTTCCGGCTATCGGTAACCCCCACCGAGCGGCTGGTGACGGGGATGCGTTTTCAGGGCCCGAACGAGGCGACGCTGTTCGCCAACCTCAAGGCCGGCCGCGGCGTGATCATCGCGCTGCCGCACATGGGCAACTTCGAGCAGGCCGGCGCCTGGGTCATCGCCCGCGGGGCCGGGAAGTTCACCACCGTCGCCGAGCGGCTGCGGCCCGAGTCGGTGTACGAGAGCTTCCTGCGGGCCCGGCAGAGCCTGGGCTTCGAGGTCCTCCCGCTGACTGGCGGCGGCAGCCCGTTCGGCACCCTGGCGCAGCGGTTGCGCGGCGGCGGCCTGGTCTGCCTGGTCAGCGACCGCGACCTGAAGGAGAGCGGAGTCGAGGTCGAGATGTTCGGGCAGAAGGCGCGGATCTCCGCGGTGGCCGCGCTCTCTGTGCACACCGGCGCGGCGCTGATGCCGACCGCGACGTGGTTCGACGGCGAGGAGTGGGGCGCGCGCATCTACGACGAGATCCCGGTGCCGGACACCGGCACCCGCGCTGAGAAGATCGCGGTGATGAGCCAGGCGCTGGCCGACCGGTTCACCGAGGCGATCGCCGAGCACCCGCAGGACTGGCACATGCTGCAGAAGGTCTTCACCGCCGACCTCGACCCCGCCCGCCTGCCGCAGGCGAAGGTGCCGGCCCCCAGGAGCGAGTCATGAAGACCGGGACCACACCATGAAGATCGGGATCACCTGCCCGTACTCGTGGGACGTGCCGGGCGGTGTCCAGCAGCACATCAGGGACCTGGCCGAGGCCCTGATCGACGAGGGCCACGACGTGTCGGTGATCTCCCCGGCCGACGACGACACCCCGCTGCCGCCCTACGTGACCGGGGCCGGCCGGGCGGTGCCCGTGCCCTACAACGGGTCGGTCGCGCGGCTGTCGTTCGGCTTCCTGTCGGTCAGCCGGGTGCGGCGCTGGATCAAGGACGGCAACTTCGACGTGCTGCACGTGCACGAGCCCGAGATCCCGAGCCTGTCCCTGCTGGCCTGCTGGGTGGCCTCCGGGTCGATCGTCGCGACATTCCACACCGCCATCCCGCGCTCCCGCGTGCTGCTGGTCACCTACCCGGTGGTGCGCACCGGGCTCGAGAAGATCAACGGCCGGATCGCGGTGTCCGAGGCGGCCAGGACCACGCTGGTCGAGCACATCGGCGGCGACGCCGTGGTCATCCCGAACGGGGTGGCCACCCGGCGCTACCGTAAGGCCGAACCGCTGCCCGGCTGGCCGGGGTCCGGCGGCGCGATCGGCTTCCTCGGCCGGCTCGACGAGCCGCGCAAGGGCCTGCAGGTGCTGCTCAAGGCGTTCGAGGTGCTCGGCCAGGAACGGCCGGGGCTGCGGCTGCTGATCGCGGGCCCGGCCGCGGACCCCGGTGACGTGCTCGACCGGGTGCCCGCCGCGCTGCGCGACCGGGTGGTGCTGCTCGGGCAGGTCAGCGAGGAGGACAAGGTCCGGGTGCTGCATTCGGTCGACGTGTTCTGCTCGCCGAACACCGGCGGCGAGTCGTTCGGCATCGTGACGGCCGAGGCGATGGCGGCCGGGGTGCCCATCGTGGCCAGCGACATCGAGGCCTTCCGCCGGGTCCTGCGCGGCGGCGAGGCAGGTGAGCTGTTCACTACGGGCGACGCCGGCGACCTGGCCCGCGCGGCCGGGCGGCTGCTGGACGACCTGGCCCGCCGGGCCGCGCTTTCCGCCGCGGCGCGGCTCGCGGTGGCCGACTACGACTGGTCGGTCGTCGCCCGCTCCGTGCTCAGCGTGTACGAGACCGTCGTCCTCGGCAGCACGCAGGTCGCCGTCACCGCGTCGGGAGGTGAGTTCGGTTGATCACCGACATCGTCATCGTGATCGCGGCCGCGCTGTTCATCGGCGTGTACGTGTCCTGGCGGGCCGGCCGGATCGACCGACTGCACGCCCGGGTGGACATGGCTCAGGCCGCCCTGGACGCGACCCTGCTGCGCCGCAGCTCGGTGGCCTTGGAGCTGGCCACTTCCGGGCTGCTCGACCCGGCCACCAGCCTGCTCCTGGCCAGCGCGGTGCACGGCACCCGTCAAGGGGGGGCCGGGGGGATGGGTCCCCCCGGAGGGGACAGTGACCGGCCGCGTGACCTGGCCGAGAGCGACCTGACCCGGGCGCTGCGCGCCGCGTTCAGCCAGCCCGACTTCCGGGCCTCGATCGACGGCAAGGAAGGCGCCGACGAATTGCTCGCCGAGGTCGAGGCGGCCGCGCACCAGGTCTTCCTGGCCCGCAAGTTCTATAACGACGTGGTCGCGGCGACCCGGGAAGCCCGCCACCGCCCGCTCGCCCGGGTCCTGCGCCTGTCCGGCCGGGCCAGGGCCCCCGAGTTCTTCGAGATGGACGATTCCCTGGTCGCCGAGAACACCGGCGCCCCGCTCGGCCGCTAGCTGCCTGGCCATACGATGATGGTAAGCAGTGACTAGTGATCAAGTGAGGTTCCGAGTGTCCACCGACAACACCGACCAGCCCGCCACCGGCACCGCGCGGGTGAAGCGCGGCATGGCCGAGATGCTCAAGGGCGGCGTGATCATGGACGTGGTCACGCCCGATCAGGCCAAGATCGCCGAGGACGCCGGCGCGGTCGCCGTGATGGCACTCGAGCGCGTGCCCGCCGACATCCGTAAGGAGGGCGGCGTCGCCCGGATGAGCGACCCCGACATGGTCGACGGCATCATCGCCGCGGTGTCCGTTCCCGTGATGGCCAAGTGCCGGATCGGCCACTTCGCCGAGGCGCAGGTGCTGCAGGCCATCGGGGTCGACTACATCGACGAGTCCGAGGTGCTCACCCCGGCCGACGAGGCGCACCACGTGGACAAGTGGAAGTTCACCGTGCCGTTCGTGTGCGGCGCCACCAACCTGGGTGAGGCGCTGCGCCGGATCGCCGAGGGTGCCGCGATGATCAGGTCGAAGGGCGAGGCGGGCACCGGCAACGTCGTCGAGGCGACCAGGCACATGCGCTCGATCCGGTCCGGGATCGCCCGGCTGTCCGGGCTGCCGTCCGAGGAGCTGTTCACCGCGGCCAAGGAGCTCGGTGCACCCTACGAGCTGGTCGCCGAGGTGGCCAGGCTGGGCAGGTTGCCGGTCGTGCTGTTCACCGCGGGCGGCATCGCGACCCCCGCCGACGCCGCCTTGATGATGCAACTCGGCGCCGAGGGCGTGTTCGTCGGCTCGGGCATCTTCAAGTCCGGTGACCCCGCCAAGCGCGCCGCCGCGATCGTGAAGGCCACCACCTTCCACGACGACCCGGACGTGGTGGCCAAGGTCTCCCGCGGTCTCGGCGAGGCCATGGTCGGCATCAACCTGGACACCCTCCCCGCCGACCAGCACTACGCCTCCCGCGGCTGGTAACCCGCCACTTCCGCAGCTGCGGCACGGGAAGAACAGGCCGCCGCCTCAGCGTTCTATTGTTGTTAACCCCCGTATACCCTCCTCGCGTGGCCCCGCGGGTCGCGCGTAGTCGGGGTGCGCTGCGCCATGGCCGGAGGAAGCATGAAGCCCGTCGTCGGCGTGCTCGCCCTTCAGGGCGACGTGCCCGAGCACCTGCGTGCGCTCGAGGCCGCCGGGGCGCGGCCAGCGGCGGTCCGCCGCCCGGAGGAACTCGACCGCGTGGACGGGCTGGTGATTCCCGGCGGCGAGTCGACGACGCTGTGGCGGCTCTCCGTCGCCTTCGACGTCCTCGAGCCGCTGCGCAAGCTCATCGGCGAAGGGCTGCCCGCGTTCGGTTCCTGCGCTGGCATGATCATGCTGGCCGACCGGCTGGCCGATGGCGTCGAAGGCCAGCAGACCTACGGCGGCATCGACATGACCGTTCGCCGGAACGCGTTCGGCCGCCAGGTCGACTCGTTCGAACGCGACATCACCCTGGCCGGGGGCGTAACAGAAGGCCCGTTCCGCGCGGTCTTTATCCGGGCACCGTGGGTGGAGCAGACGGGTCCGGGTGTCGCCATACTGGGAACCGACCTGGGCACCGGTAGGATCGTCGCCGTCAGGCAAGGGCAAATGCTTGCCACGGCCTTCCACCCCGAGCTGACCCCGGACCGGCGCATTCATCAGCTATTCGTAGACATCGTGAAGGACAACACATGAGCGGCCACTCCAAGTGGGCCACCACCAAGCACAAGAAGGCGGTGGTCGACGCCAAGCGCGGCAAGCTATTCGCCAAGCTGATCAAGAACGTCGAGGTCGCCGCGCGTACCGGCGGCGGAGACCCGGCAGGCAACCCGACGCTGTACGACGCGATCACCAAGGCCAAGAAGAGCTCGGTACCGAACGACAACATCGACCGGGCCGTCCGCCGCGGCAGCGGTGCCGAGGCCGGCGGCGCCCAGTACGAGAACATCACCTACGAGGGCTATGCCCCCGGCGGTGTCGCGGTGCTGGTGCAGTGCCTGACCGATAACAGGAACCGGGCCGCCTCGGACGTGCGCACCGCGTTCAGCCGCAACGGCGGCTCGATGGCCGACCCTGGCTCGGTGTCCTACTTGTTCCACCGCAAGGGCGTGATCGTGGTGGACAAGAGGGGGGGAGGGGAGGTGGGTGGGGTGACCGAGGACGACGTGCTGACCGCGGTGCTCGACGCGGGCGCCGAGGAGGTCAACGATCTCGGTGAGTCCTTCGAGGTAGTGTCCGAGCCAACCGACCTGGTCACGGCGCGCAAGGCGCTGCAGGACGCCGGAATCGACTATGACTCGGCGGACACGGCGTTCCTGCCCACCGTCGAGGTCGGCCTCGACGAGGAGCAGGCCAAGCGGGTCTTCCGGCTGATCGAGGCGCTCGAGGATTCCGACGACGTGCAGGACGTATACGCCAACTACTCGGTGCCTGACGAGATCATGGAGAAGCTCGGCTGACTCCCCCCGACCTGCAGATCCGGCTGCTGCGGCCCGGCGGCGATCCCGATGCCCAGCTCGACCTGTCCGAACGGGCCTTCGGCCCCGGGTCCGCCGCCGATCGCGACCGGCGGATCCGGTCGCTGTCCCGGCTCATCGCCGCCGGGCGGTACCTCGGTGCCTTCGCCAGCGGCTGCCCGGCCGCCGGGGCCGCGATCCAGGACATGCGGCAGTGGTGGCTCGGCCGCCCGGTGCCGATGGCCGGGGTGTCCAGCGTCACGGTGGCGCCTGAATACCGGGGCCGGGGCATCGGCCGGATGCTGATGACCGCCCTGCTCGACGAGATCGCGGCGCAGGGCTATCACCTGTCGGCCCTGTTCCCGGCGACGATGCCGCTGTACCGGTCGCTGGGCTGGGAACTGGCCGGGGCCAGGGACACGGTGGTCATCCCGGCCAGGTCACTACTCCGTCTGGTCCCGCCCGACGCCCAGCCCCCAGAGGCCGGAACGGTCCCGGCCACGGGCCTGCGCCGGGTCGGGCCCGGCGACGCGGACGCGGTCGTCGCGGTGCTCGGCCGGGTGCACGAGGCCGCCCGTGACTGCGGCCCGGTCACCTGGGACACGGACTCCGCGGCCGACTGGCTGGCTGATCCGGGCCTGTACGCGTACCTCGCCGAGGACGGCTTCCTCGCCTACCGGTGGCAGCGCGGGAACAAGGACCTGCACGCGGAGCGCGCCGAGGCGATCTCCGCCCGGACCGCGCGGGCGCTCTGGACGCAACTCGGCTCGCATGCCTCGATAGCCGAGAATGTCTACGCCAGGACCGGCCCGGCCAGCGCGTTCTGGTGGCTCACCCGGGAGCGGGACGCGGACATCGCGCACCGGTCCCGGTGGATGCTCCGGGTGGTCGACGCGCCCGCGGCCATCGCCGCCCGCGGCTTCCCCGCCGCGACCTCGCTCACCGTCCCGCTCCGCATCACCGACGAGGCCCGCCCAGCCAACTCGGGCCGCTGGCGGCTGACCGTGGCCGGCGGCGCGGGCACGCTTGACCCGCTGGGCCCCGCCAGCCCCGTCGGCCCGGCCGTCACGCTGGGCGCGCGCGGGCTGGCCGCCTTGTACGCCGGAACCCCTCTGGTCACGCTGCGCCAGGCGGGCCTGGCCGCCGGCGGGACGGCGGCCGACGACGCCGCACTCGATGCCGCCTTCGCCGCTACCCCTTACATGCTCGACGCCTTTTGACGGACACGCCGCCGGCGTTGCGCCCCGCACCGCCCGCGGGCCGGTAAGTTCGACACGAACAGATGTTCGCGGACCCAGACCGGCAGACCCCGGATCAACAGACCCCGGATCAACAGACGGAGAGCACCTGGTGGGCTTGTCATATGCGCGGCACCCGATCCGGGTGCTGGGGGTCGATCCCGGGCTGACCAGGTGCGGCGTCGGCGTGGTCGAGGGCGCACCGGGCCGGGCGCTGACCATGATCCGGGTCGGGGTCATCAGGACGTCGGCCGACGAGGACATCGCGGCGCGGCTGCTCGCGATCGAGACCGAGATCGCGGCCTGGCTGGACGCGTGCCGGCCCGACGCGGTGGCCGTGGAGCGGGTGTTCAGCCAGCAGAACGTGCGCACGGTGATGGGTACCGCACAGGCCAGTGCGGTCGCGATCGTCTGCGCCGCGCGGCGCGGGCTGCCGGTGGCCCTGCACACCCCCAGCGAGGTCAAGGCGGCCGTGACCGGCAACGGGCGGGCAGACAAGGCTCAGGTCACGGCGATGGTGACCCGGTTGCTCCGGGTCACCGACCCGCCGCGCCCGGCCGATGCCGCCGACGCGCTGGCGCTGGCCATCTGTCATATCTGGCGTGGCGGCGGCGCGGGGCTGCGCCTGGCCGCCCTGACTGGCCGAGGAGGGAGCGCGTCATGATCGCGCATCTGCGTGGCACGGTGGCCGGCGTCGCGCCGGACGGTGCCGTCATCGAGGTCGGAGGGGTCGGGATGCGCGTGCAGTGCACCCCCGGCACCCTGGCCACGCTCAGACCGGGGGAGTCCGCGCAGGTCGCTACATCGCTGGTGGTCAGGGAGGACTCGCTTACCCTGTTCGGCTTCGCCTCCGACGACGAGCGGAACGTCTTCGAGTTGCTGCAGACGGCCAGCGGCGTGGGGCCCAGGCTGGCGCTGGCCATGCTGGCCGTCCATGCGCCCGACGCGCTGCGCCGCGCCGTCTCGACCGAGGACCTGAACGCGCTGACCATGGTCCCCGGGATCGGCAAGAAGGGCGCGCAGCGGATCGTGCTCGAGATGAAGGACCGGCTCGGCCCGCCCGGAGACTACGGCGCGGGGCTACCAGGCAAGGCGCCGCCGCGGGCCCCCTCCTGGCGCGACCAGGTGCAGTCCGGCCTGGTCAACCTGGGCTGGCCGGCCAGGGATGCCGACCAGGCCATCGCGGCGCTTGAGGACGAGGGCGTGATCGGCGGCTCCGGCGACGACGCGGTGGACGTGGCGACCGTGCTGCGGGCTGCCCTGCGCAAGCTGAGCAGGCAGTAGCGCGGTGACCGGGGACGAGACCCTGCGCCAGGCCGAAGAAGCCGAGCTCGCCCGGCGCGCCCAGGGAGGCGACGACATCGTGTCGCCGCTCGCGGACGCGGATGAGCGAGCCATCGAGACCGCGCTGCGGCCCAAGCGGCTCACCGAGTTCACCGGCCAGGCGCGGGTGCGCGAGCAATTGTCGCTGATCCTGACCAGCGCCCTGCGGCGCGGCCGGCCGCCGGACCACGTGCTGCTGGCCGGGCCGCCCGGCCTGGGCAAAACCACGATCGCGATGATCGTGGCCGCCGAGCTCGGCGCGCCGCTGCGCATCACCAGCGGCCCGGCCATCGAGAGATCCGGTGACCTGGCCGCGGTGCTGTCCACGCTCAGCGAGGGCGAGGTGATCTTCATCGACGAGATCCACCGCCTGGCCCGGCCCGCCGAGGAAATGCTCTACCTGGCGATGGAGGACTTCCGCGTCGACGTGGTGATCGGCAAGGGCCCCGGCGCGACCGCGATCCCGCTCGACATCGCGCCGTTCACGCTGGTCGGGGCGACCACGAGGGCTGGCCTGCTGCCGGCCCCGCTGCGCGACAGGTTCGGCTTCACCGCGCACCTGGACTTTTACCAGCCGGACGAGCTCGAGGTCATCATCCGGCGGTCGGCCGGGCTGCTCGGGGTGACGCTCACCGACGAGGGCGCGGCCGAGCTCTCGACCCGGTCACGCGGCACGCCCAGGATCGCCAACCGGCTGCTGCGCCGGGTTCGCGACTATGCCGAGGTGCGCGCCGACGGCGTCGTCACCCTGGAGATCGCCCGGACCGCGCTGGAGATCTACGAGGTGGACGAGCACGGCCTGGACCGGCTCGACCGGGGAGTGCTCGACGCGGTCGTACGCCGCTTCGGCGGCGGCCCGGTCGGCCTGTCCACGCTGGCGGTGGCGCTGGGGGAGGAGGCGGAGACCGTCGAGGTGGTCGCCGAGCCGTTCCTGGTCCGCTGCGGGCTGCTGGCGAGGACTCCGCGCGGCCGGGTGGCCACCGCGGCCGGCTGGGCTCATCTGGGACTCGAGCCTCCCCCGTCACTCAGCGAACTACCTACCTTGTTTGACTGAACGGTGTTTGACTGAACTGGGCCGGCAGAGCAAGATCGCACCGAGGTCACGATCGCTCGCAAAAACTCGTAGCCTGGTTGGTGCGCGGTCAAAGCGCGGCTAAACTTCGGCAGTTGGTCGTGGGCCTCTGTCACGACCATGCATGCAGAACCAACTGGAAGGATCCCCGGTCATGGGGTTTATCGCAGCCGCAGATGCGGCAAGCAAGTCATCAGGCAGCTCGCTGACGTTCCCGATCCTGATCGTTCTGGTCTTCGTCGGCTTCTACTTCCTGATGATCAGGCCGCAGCGGCGCCGCCAGCAGGCAGTCCAGCAGCAGCAGCGGACGGTTGAACCCGGCGCCCGGGTCCGCACCACGGCCGGAATGTACGCCACGGTGACCGAGGTGGACGGCGACGACGTCGTGCTCGAGGTCGCTCCCGGCGTCGAGGTCCGCTACCTCCGCCGCGCCATCATGGAGGTCGTCCAGCCTGCCGAGGAGACAGAGACCTACGAGGACGGCGAGCCCTCCGACTACCACGAGGACGGCGAGGACGAGCCGGCGGATGGAACCGCCCAGGACTCCGACGACGTTAAGTCAGCTGAAGATGGTCTCACGGACTCTCACGACGATCTGGCCAAGTCCGACAAGGACAACGTGCACTGAGCCGCCGTCCGGCATGAGGGTTTAAGGGAAACGGCGGATCTAAGACAGGCGGAGAAGTGGCAGCCCCATCTAGAACCGTCCCGCATCCGGGACGGGCCCTCGTGCTTTTGCTGGTCCTGATCGTGGCCATGCTGCTGGGCGTACTCGGCCCGAAGCTGTTCGCCCCAAGCCAGTGGGAGCACAGGTTCAAGGTAGGACTCGGTCTTGACCTGTCCAGCGGGACCCAGGTGACCCTGCGGGCGCAGACCCTGACCGGGAAGGCGCCGTCCACCGATGAGATGAACGCCGCGGTCGGCGTCATCGAGTCGCGGGTCAACGGCACCGGCAACTCCGGCGCTCAGGTCCAGCCGCAGGGCCAGAACCTGCTCGTGGTGACGGTCCCGGGCAAGGGCTCGCAGCAGACGATCGAGCTGGTGAGCTCGACGGCGCTGCTCATGTTCCGTCAGGTGCTGCTGTACGAGCCCTACGGGGCGACCAACACGCCGGTTCCCGCGGCGAGCGCGAGCGCCTCGCCCAGCGCCACGCCGTCGGCGTCCGGGAGCCCCTCGGCGAAGGCGACCCCGTCCGCCAGTTCCACCAGCACGGCGAAGACCTCGGCCAAGATCCTCCCGGCGGCCAGTGCCAGCGCCTCGTCCAGCGCGTCCGCGGGCGGTACCGCGTCACCGAGCCCCTCGGCCAGCGCCAGCCCCTCGGCCAGCGCCAGCGCCAGCCCCAGCGCCAGCCCGAGTTCGTCCGCGACCAGCAGCGCGGCGGGCGACCCCAGCCTGGTGCACAAGGACGTGCTCGCGAAGTTCAACAAGCTGGTCTGCAAGCCGGGTGACACGCAGGGCTGGAAGGCGCAGGTCGGTTACGTGACCACCACGCCCTACAACAACCCAGATGTGCAGGTTGTCGCCTGCGGCAGCGCCGGGCAGGGACAGTGGGGCAAGTTCGCGCTGGACGTGGCCAAGGTCCGGGGTACGCAGGTCACCGCCGCGAACGCGGGCCTGTCCACGACCTCCAACCAGTGGCAGGTCAACCTGACGCTGAACGGCCAGGGCGCCGCGGCCTTCAGCACCCTCACCTCGCGCCTGTACAACAACTACTACGCGGCCGGGCAGTCCGGCGACCAGAACTCGGCGGTCCTGAACCAGGTGGCGATCACCCTGGACGGCAACGTGGTGTCGTCACCGCAGATCCAGGGAGCGATTGCCGGCGGTAATGCCCAGATCACCGGCAGCTTCACCCAGGCCGAGGCTACGCAGCTGCAGAACGAGCTGAAGTTCGGCTCGGTGCCGCTGGACCTGAAGACCCTGTTCGTCTCCTCGGTGTCGGCGCAGGTGGGCCGGGACCAGCTGGACGCCGGCCTCATCGCGGCCGCCATCGGACTGCTTCTCGTGGTGGCGTACGCCTTCCTCTACTACCGCGGCCTCGGCCTCGTCTCCGTCTGCAGCCTGATTATCGCGGGCATCATCACCTACCTGGCGGTGGTGCTGCTCTCCCTGTACCAGAACTTCACCCTCGAGCTGGCCGGCATCGCAGGCCTGATCGTGGCCATCGGCATCACCGCCGACTCGTTCGTCGTCTTTTTCGAGCGATTGCGCGACGAGGTGCGCGAGGGCAAGCAGCTGCGCCCGGCGGTCGAGTCCGGGTGGAAGCGCGCCAGGCGCACGATCCTGGTGTCCGACACGGTGTCGTTCCTGGCCGCGCTGCTGCTGTACTACTTCGCCATCGGCGAGGTCAAGGGCTTCGCCTACACCCTCGGCCTGACCACGCTGATCGACATCGTGGTGGTGTTCGGTTTCACCAAGCCGATGGTGACCTTGCTGGCCAGGACGAAGTTCTTCGGCAACGGCCACCCGATGTCCGGCCTGGATCCGGCCCGGCTCGGCGCCAAGACGCCATGGCGGTCCTCGGTCCGCCGTAACCAGGTCAGGCGTCGGCCTGACCCCGCGAGCCGTATGTCCTCGCGGGGGGGGCCTGGGGGGTCGTCCCCCCCGGCTAACACGGCGTCCCGAAACCCAGGGGGTTCATGATGTCGGCCTTCGGCCATCTCGGCGGCCGGCTCTACCGGGGCGAGGTCTCGTTCGACTTCGTCGGCCGGCAGCGGCTGTGGTACGCCATCTCCGGGTTGATCCTGGTCATCAGCATCGTCGCGGTGCTGGTCCGTGGCCTGTCCTTCAGCGTCGACTTCAAGGGCGGGGCGGTCTTCACCTTCCCCTCGTCGTCGACCACGTTGAGCCAGGTGGAGAACGCGGTCGAGTCCGGCGGCGTCAGCGGCGCGATCGTGCAGCAGACCCACGGCCAGCAGAACGGCTGGCAGATCCAGACGAAGTCGCTCACCGGGGCCCAGACCGTCGCGCTGGAGAAGACGCTGTCCGGCAAGCTCGGCGTGAACTCCGGCGACATCTCGGTCACCACCGTCGGCCCGAGCTGGGGCAGCCAGATCTCGGGCAAGGCGATCGAGGCGCTGATCGCGTTCCTGATCGTGATCGTGATCTACCTGTCGATCGCCTTCGAGCTGAGAATGGCGATCGCGGCCTTCATCGCGCTGCTGCACGACCTGGTGATCGCCACCGGAATCTACGCGCTGGCCGGCTTCCAGGTCAGCCCGGCGACCGTCATCGGCCTGCTGACCATCCTCGGTTACTCGCTGTACGACACCGTGGTGGTCTTCGACAAGGTCCGGGAGAATACGGCTGGGCTGCTCGGCGGCGCCCGGAGTACCTATAGCCAGGCAGCCAACCTGGCGCTGAACCAGACCCTGGTCAGATCGATCAATACCTCGATCATCGCGCTGCTGCCGGTCACCGGGATCCTGGTCGTGTCGACCGCCCTGCTCGGCGCCAACAACGAACTCGAGGAGCTCGCGCTCGTCCTGTTCGTCGGCATGCTGTCCGGCACCTACTCCTCGATCTTCATCGCGACCCCGGTGCTGGCCGACCTGAAGGAACGCCAGCCGCAGTACCAGGCGCTGGCCAAGCGGGTGGCGGTGCGCGCCTCCGGAGGCCGCGCGGCCAAGCGGGCCGCGGCGAAGGCGGAGGTGCCGGCCCGTGGCCGGCCCGGCGGTACGGCCGCCGGACTGTCGCCCGCGCAGCTCGCCGAGGACGAACAGGACCAGGCCGGATTCGCCGACGAGGTCGAAGGGGCCGAGCCGGCCGCGGACGAGCTGACCGCCACCGCGTCGCGCGCCCCGGGCACGCCGGCCAGCCGCGGCGCGCCGGGCACCGCCCGGCCTGGCCCGCGGCAGCAGCCGCGCCGTAGCGGCGGGAGTTCGCCCCGGCACCGCCCGGCGGGCAAGAAGAAGCGGCGCTAGCCGATGACCTCATCGGCCGCGGCCGGTGATGAGCTGACCCGGCTCATCACGACCCTGGTCCGCGACGTCCCGGACTATCCGCAGGCCGGCGTGGTTTTCAAGGACATCACGCCGCTGCTCGCCGACGGGAAGGCATTTGCCGCGGTGATCGAGGCGCTGGCCGAGACATACGGGCCGGTGGACAAGGTGGCCGGCATCGAGGCGCGGGGTTTCATCCTGGCCGCTCCGGTCGCGTGCCGCCTGGGCGCTGGCTTCGTGCCGATCCGCAAGCGGGGCAAGCTGCCCGGGATCACGTTCGCCCAGGAATATGACCTGGAGTATGGCACCGCGACGATCGAGGTGCTGACCGACGCCTTCGCCCCGGACGAGCGCGTGCTCGTCATCGATGACGTGCTGGCCACCGGCGGCACCGCCCGGGCCACCGCCGACCTGGTGCAGCGGGCCGGCGCGCAGGTGACCGGGCTGGCCGTGCTGCTCGAGCTCTCCTTCCTGAACGGCCGGGCCAGGCTGGCCGACCTCCCGGTCAGCGCCCTGCTTACTGTTTAGGGCTCACGGTCTAGGGAATCGCGCGTACCTGATCTGGCGTTTAAGTCGTCCAAGTAGACTGATGGCTTGGCAGATGTGAGGAGCGCGAGTGGCCGGTGAGGTGATCACGACCGGTACGAGAGCTGCTGACGCTGCCCGGGCGGACGCGCAGCAGGCCACGAACTCTTCGAGCCAGGACGCGGAACGGGCCGAGGTGGCGGTAACGGCAGACGTGCCGGAGCCGCGCGTGCTCAACGACGCCCCGGAGGCGGCACCGCCAGCCCGGGGCACCGGGATCGGGACGGCAAGGGCCCAGCGGGCCAGGGTGCCGGCCACCCCGAGCCAGGCCGCCGACGCGGCGGTGCCCGGTGTCGGCGTCCGGCGGCGACTGGCCCGGCTCGGCGCCCAGCGGGGCGTCAACCCGGTCCTCGAGCCGCTGATCAAGACCGTGCGCGCGACGCACCCGAAGGCCGACATGCGGCTCATCGAGCGCGCCTACGACTCGGCCGCCCACTGGCACCGGGACCAGAAGCGACGCAGCGGCGATCCGTACATCACCCACCCGCTCGCGGTGGCGACGATCCTGGCCGAGCTCGGCATGAACACCGAGACGATCTGCGCCGCGCTGCTGCACGACACGGTGGAGGACACTGCCTACACGCTGGCCGAGCTGCGCAGCGATTTCGGCGAGGACATCGCGGCCCTGGTCGACGGCGTCACGAAGCTGGACAAGGTCAAGTACGGCGAGTCCGCCGAGGCGGAGACCGTCCGCAAGATGGTGGTCGCGATGTCCCGCGACATCCGGGTGCTGGTGATCAAGCTTGCCGACCGGCTGCACAACATGCGGACGCTGCGCTACCTGTCCCGGGAGAAGCAGGAGCGCAAGTCCAGGGAAACCCTGGAGATCTTCGCCCCGCTCGCCCACCGCCTGGGCATGAACACGGTGAAGTGGGAGCTCGAGGACCTGGCCTTCGCGACCTTGTACCCCAAGCGGTTCGACGAGATCGTCCGCCTGGTGTCCAACCGGGCGCCGCGGCGCGAGGCGTTCCTGCAGGAAGTGATCCAGGACGTCAGCGCCGACCTGCGCGAGGCCAAGATCAACCCGAAGGTCACCGGCCGTCCCAAGCACTACTACTCGATCTACCAGAAGATGATCGCGAGGGATGTCGGCTTCGACGACATCTACGACCTGGTGGGCATCCGCGTCCTGGTCGATTCGGTCAAGGACTGCTACGCGGCGCTCGGTATCATCCACGCGCGGTGGAACCCCGTCCCCGGACGGTTCAAGGACTACATCGCGATGCCGAAGTTCAACATGTACCAGTCGCTGCACACGACGGTCATCGGGCCGGGCGGCAAGTCGGTGGAACTGCAGATCCGCACCTGGGACATGCACCGCCGAGCGGAGTACGGCGTCGCGGCGCACTGGAAGTACAAGGAAGAGACGGTCTTCAGCCGGGCCAAGGCCGCGAAGGACGACTCCCAGGACATGGCCTGGCTGCGGCAGCTCGTCGACTGGCAGCGGGAGACGGAGGACCCGGCCGAGTTCCTCGAGTCGCTCCGCTTCGACCTGGCCGCGGGGGAGGTCTACGTATTCACCCCGCGCGGCGAGGTCGTGGCACTGCCGCAGGGGGCGACCCCGGTGGACTTCGCCTACGCCATCCACACCGAGGTCGGGCACCGCACGGTCGGTGCCCGGATCAACGGCCGCCTGGTCGCGCTCGAATCGACCCTGGACAACGGGGACACGGTCGAGATCTTCACCTCCAAGACGCCCGACGCCGGGCCAAGCCGGGACTGGCTCAAGTTCGTGCAGAGCCCGCGGGCCAGGAACAAGATCAGGCAGTGGTTCTCCAAGGAGCGCCGGGAAGCGGCGGTCGACTCGGGCAAGGACCAGATCGCCAAGGCCATGCGCAAGCAGGGGCTGCCGCTGGCCCGGATCGCCGCCGCCGACAGCCTGCTCACCCTGGCTCGCGAGCTGCATTACGCCGACGTATCCGCGCTGTACGCGGCGGTCGGCGAGGGCCGGGTCAGCGCCCAGTCCGTGGTCGAGAAGCTGGTCAAGTCGGTCGGCGGCGTCGACGGCGCGCAGGAGGACCTAGCCGAGGCCACGCTGCCTACCAAGGCGCCTCAGCCCAGGACGTCCGGCGACTCTGGCGTCGAGGTCACCGGCGCGCCGGACGTGTGGGTGCGGTTGTCCCGGTGCTGCACCCCGGTGCCGGGCGACGAGATCATCGGTTTCGTCACCCACGGCCACGGCGTGTCCGTGCACCGGGTCGACTGCGTGAACCTGGTTCACCTGACCGAAATCCAGCGCGAGCGGATGGTCGACGTGCACTGGGCGCCAACCGAAGGCTCGGTCTTCCTGGTCGCCATCCAGGTCGAGGCGCTGGACCGGACCCGGCTGCTCTCCGACGTAACCAGGGTACTGTCCGACCAGCACGTGAACATCCTGTCCGCTACCGTGACCACAAGCCGGGACCGGGTCGCGTTCAGCCGGTTCACGTTCGAGATGGGTGACCCCAAGCACCTCGGTCACGTGCTGCGCGCCGTCCGCGCCATCGACGGCGTCTACGACGTCTACCGCGTAACGAGCTAACAGCGAGCCCGGTCCCCGGGCTAGCACAGCACCTCTAGCTGGTGAACTCCGCGAGGGTGTGTTCGGCTTCGGCGAGCCACGCCCGCCGGGCGGTCAGCGCTTCCTCGGCGGTGCGCTCGGCCCTGGCGTCGCCGCGGTCGCGCGCCCGGGCCAGCTGCTCCTCGAGCTGGGCGATGGTCGAGCGGAGCTGGGCCACCGTGCCCTCGGCCCGGGCCAGCGCCTCCGGGTTCGACCGGCGCCACTGGGTTTCCTCCGCCTTGCGCAGCGCGTCCTCGACCCGCCGCAGCCCGGATTCCAGATGCTCGCGGGAGTCCCTGGGCACCGCCCCGATCTGCTCCCATTTCTCCTGGATACCGCGCAGCGCGGACCTCGCCGCGCGGATGTCGGTCACCGGGAGCAGCGCCTGAGCCTGGGTGAGCAGCTGCTCCTTGGCTTCGGCGTGCTCGCGCAGCGCGGCGTCCTTGGCCGAGAACACCTCGGCGCGGGCCGTGAAGAACTTGTCCTGGGCTGCCCGGAACCGCTTCCACAACTCGGCCTCGGAGTCCCGGTCCGCCCGCCCCGCCTCCTTCCATTGCCGCATCAGCTCACGGAAGGCGCTGGCAGTCGAACCCCACTCGGTAGATCCGGACAGCTCCTCGGCGTCGGCGCACAGCTTCTCCTTGCGCGCCCTGACGTCCTCGCGCTCGGCCTCGAGGTTGGCGAAGTAGGCCTTGCGCCGCTTAGTGAAGGCGTTGCGCGCCGCGGACAGCCGCTTCCACAGCACCGCCTCGGCGGCCCGCTCGGCGTGCGGCGCCGCCTTCCACTCTTCTAGCAGCTCGCGCATCCGCTCGCCGCTGCTCTTCCAGTGGGTCGCCTCGGCGGCGATCTGCTCGGCCTCGGCGACGATCCGCTCCTTGGTCTCCCTGGCCGCCACCCGCGCCTGCTCGCGGGCCGCCTTGGCCTCCTCGCGGCGGTGGCCGACGTCCTCGGTCAGCCGCTCCAGACGGCTCCGGAGCCCGTCGAGGTCCCCCAGCGCGTTGGCGTCCGCAATGTGCTGGAGCAGTCGCTGGACACTGGCCGAGGCCTGGGCGGGGGCCATGTCGGTCGTCGCGATCCGCTGCTCGAGCAGGACCACCTCGGTCTCGAGCGCCTCGTACTTCCGCGCGAAGAAGGCGATCGCCTCCTCCGGGCTCCCGGCCTGCCACGAGCCGATCACCCGCTCGCCGTCGGCGGTACGGACATAGACCGTCCCGTCGGCGTCTACCCGGCCCCACGGATGGTAGGCGGTGGTCACGGCGAACCTCCTGCGTTTTCGTGCTCGTGTCAGGCTTTCTTGATCGTCACACTGTCAATGATGACCTTCTTCTTCGGAACGCCGCCGCCAGATTGGGTGTACTGACACGAGTATCCACCCTTAGCCACATTCTGGACGATACCGAGCCCGGAGGACACGGTGGCAAACGGTGTATACGCCGGACCGGAAGAGCCGTTGAGTCCCGACGTGCTGTCCTTGTACACGATGAAGAACTGGCTGCCGTTTGTGTTCGGGCCCCCGTTAGCCATAGCCACCGTTCCTGCCGGGTATTTGGCGTCCGTGAGGTTCTCATTGGCGAAGGCGTAACCCGGCGTGCCGGAACCGATCTTGCTGGTCGCGCTGCAGTCCAGCTTGGCCGAAGCGGTCGCGTATGCATCGCCGCACTGCAGAACGTAGATGCCGCTGGTCACCACCCGGTGGCATTGGGTGTTGTTGAAGTAGCCCGCCTCCGCTAGGTGGACGAACGAGTTGACGGTGCAGGTGGCCTTGTTATTCAGCAGGTTGAACGTGATCTTGCCCTGGTTTGTATTGATCGTGGCCTGATAACTGTCCGTGTAATCCGGCGCAGCCGGCGGGAGGCTCACCTTCTTCGCCGCCGGGGCGGCCGACGTGTAGCTGCAGTGATGTGCAGGCTCGGCCACGGCCGTGGCGGTGGGGGTCGCGCTGGCCGAGGCGCTCGGCGACTTGCTTGCCGCGGTGGCCGGCTTCTTGGGTTTCCCGCTGGGGAGGAACACCGCGAGCAGCGAGCCGACAAGGGCCAGAGCCAGCACTCCGCTGAGCCCGATTAGCCAGCGCCGGCGCACCTGCCGCTGCCGGACGAACCGCTCCTCCTGCTGGCGGCGGTACCGTTCCCTTGCTTGCCTGCGCTGGCGTTCGTTCTTACCCGCCACCGGTCGCGTCCTCCTTGGCCTGTCGCAACTATCGGCTACCGCTGGTATTCACGGGAGGCAGGCCGACGAACCCGATGCATACCTCCGATCGCGACACGCGGCCTGCTCCGGGTTCGCCCGGAATCCGCGCAATATTCGCGATCGTTCGCGAATCGTACCTGCCAGATGCCTGGGCAGGCACCCCTCGTTACCGGTTCGCGGCCATGCGGGTCCCCTCGGTAGCCTGAGACACCGTACCGTGAGAGAGGACGCTTGTGCTTGTCGCAGGGTTCCCGGCCGGCGCGTTCGCGGCCAACTGTTATATAGTCGCGCCCGCGCCCGGTGAAGAATGCGTCATCATCGACCCGGGCCAGGACTCCCAGCGCGGCATCGACGAGGTCCTCGCCGAGCACCGGCTCAAGCCCGCCGCCGTGCTGCTCACCCATGGTCACATCGACCACGTCTGGTCGGTCGCCCCGGTGTGCGGGGCCAAGGACATACCTGCCTACATCCACTCGGACGATCGCGCATTGCTCAGCGATCCGGCAAAGGGCTTCCCGCTCGGCGCGGGGCAGCAGCTGTTCGGCGGCCTGGAATTCACCGAACCCGATGACGTAAAAGAACTGGCCGACGGGATGACTCTGAGCTTGGTCGGGCTCGAGATCGTCGTGAACCATGCGCCCGGGCATACCGAAGGATCGGTGGCATTCCGGATGCCATTGGACCCACCGAATAGCGCACAAGGTCAAAGCAAAACCGGCGCAGCGGAAACGCCGGGCGTGGCGGCGGCCGGTGATGGGCCCGGTGATGGGCCCGGTGATGGGCGCAGTACCGGCGGCATATTGTTCTCAGGCGACTTGCTGTTCGCCGGGTCGATCGGGCGGACCGACCTACCCGGCGGGGACTACCCCACGATCCTGCGCAGCCTGGCGCGGATCTGCCTGACCCTGCCGGACGAGACCGTCGTGCTGTCCGGGCACGGTCCGCAGACGACCATCGGCGCCGAACGCCGGACCAATCCGTTCCTGACGGGCCTGACACCGGAGTCGGGACCCCGCCGGGGCCTGTAAGCGAAGATCCTGAGGCAACACGAGAAGGGCAGGTCTCGATGATCCGCACCCATGAGGCGGGCACGCTGCGCGCTGCGCACGCCGGGGAGCACGTGGTGCTGGCCGGCTGGGTGGCGCGGCGCCGGGACCACGGCGGCGTCGTCTTCATCGACCTTCGGGACGCTAGCGGCGTCGTGCAGGTGGTATGGCGCGGTGAGGAGGCTGTCGCGCATGATCTCAGGGCCGAGTTCTGCGTGCTGGTGACCGGGACGGTGCGCGCCCGGCCGGCCGGGAACGAGAACCCCGAGCTGCCCACCGGCGAGATCGAGGTCGTCGCGGACGAGGTCGAGGTGCTCAGCGAGGCCGACCCGCTTCCGTTCCCCGTCGAGGGCTCCGCCGACGTCAGCGAGGACGTTCGGCTCAAGTACCGGTACCTGGACATCAGGCGCGAGGACACCGCGCGCTCCCTGCGGGTCCGGTCCCAGGCCTCCTATTTGCTGTCCGACGTGATGCGCGGGCACAGGTTCGTGAACGTGGAGACGCCCTACCTGACGCGGTCGACGCCGGAGGGCGCCCGCGACTTCCTGGTCCCGGTCCGGCTGCGGCCCGGCAACTGGTACGCGCTGCCGCAGTCGCCGCAGCTGTTCAAGCAGCTGCTCATGGTCGGCGGCCTGGAACGGTACTACCAGCTGGCCCGGTGCTTCCGGGACGAGGACTTCCGCAAGGACCGGCAGCCCGAGTTCACCCAGATCGACATCGAGATGTCGTTCGTGACCCGCGACGACGTCATCGCCGTGGCCGAGGACATCGTGACCCGGCTATGGTCCGGGCTGGCTGGGTACCGGGTACCCACCCCGCTGCCCAGGATGACCTACGCCGAAGCGATGGCACGGTACGGCTCGGACAAGCCCGACCTGCGTTTCGGCGTCGAGCTCACCGACCTGACCGAGTACTTCGCCGGGACGGACTTCCGGGTGTTCCAGGCCCAGTACGTGGGCGCCGTGGTGATGCCGGGCGGGGCTTCCCAGTCGCGGCGCGAGCTCGATGCCTGGCAGGAGTGGGCGCGTTCCCGCGGCGCCCGCGGGCTCGCCTACGCGCTGATCGGCGAGTCCGCTGAGATCACCGGGCCGGTGGCCAGGAACCTGTCCGAGGCCGAACGGTCCGGCCTGGCCGCGGCGACAGGCGCCGGCGTGGGTGACTGCGTGTTCTTCGCGGCGGGCCCCGCGTCGGCCGCCCGCGAGCTGCTCGGTGCGGCACGGCTGGAGATCGGCCAGCGCTGCGGCCTGATCGACGAGTCGGCCTGGTCGTTCCTGTGGGTGGTGGACGCGCCGATGTTCGAGGAGAACAGCGAGGGTGGCTGGACGTCGGTCCACCACCCATTCACCGCGCCCCTGCCCGAGTGGGCCGATAAGTTCACCGCCGAGCCTGGCGGGGCGCTGGCCGACGCGTACGACATCGTATGCAACGGCTACGAGATCGGCGGCGGCTCGATCCGTATCCACAAATCCGCGATGCAGCAGGCGGTATTCGACGTGATCGGCCTGTCCGCCGAG
>Ga0335078_10003233_pt1 | contig 24308 bp, 18 predicted proteins | sample Lox_Sample_32_FD_206711 | JGI IMG/M metagenome (GOLD analysis project Ga0335078, IMG submission 206711) | Soil microbial communities from Loxahatchee National Wildlife Refuge, Florida, United States - Lox_Sample_3.2 | ecosystem: Environmental > Terrestrial > Soil > Wetlands | place: USA... | reverse complement strand
GCGAGAGAAAAAGTTGCGCCTACCTTGATGAAAGCGCTCAAGTAGTCGCGCGGAGCCAGCAGCAGCCAGACGGGCAAGGCAGAAGCCGCAAAGCCGTAGATGATGATGGCGAAAGCGAGCGAAACGCCGCTAAGCGTGAAGATCCGCGCCCAGGAAGGCGAATCCGCAACCCACTGGCCCGCGACAACCACGAAGACAAGAAGCGCCACTCCAAATGCGGACGCTTCCAGGACGCGTCCAGGCCGCAGAAAGCGCAAGTAGAGCCCCAGCAAGAGCGCTATGGGAATGCTCATGGCCAGCGTGAAAGTGGCCCAGGGAGAGGATTTGAGGGCGTTGACGACGACGAGCGCGACGACGCCAAGCAAAATAATCATAATTGCCAGCACGGCGAGTTGCGCGATGAATCCGCCGCGCTTGCTGACTTCTTCGCGGGCCATTTCTCCAAGGGACTTGCCGTCGCGGCGAATCGAACAGAAGAGAATGATGAAATCCTGCACACAGCCGCCGAAAACGGCGCCCACAATTAGCCAGAGCGTTCCGGGAAGATAACCAAACTGTGCGGCAAGCGTAGGCCCTACAAGCGGTCCTGGTCCTGCGATGGCGGCAAAATGGTGGCCCAGGAGCACCCATTTGTTCGTGGGCACGAAGTCGCGGCCATCGTCGCGCCGCTCAGCGGGAGTGGCGCGCGTATCATCGAGAGCCAATAGTTTCGCAGAAATAAAAGACGAGTAGAGGCGATAGGCCACTAGATAGCAGCATCCTGCGGCGACGACAAACCAGGTGGCGTTCAGATGCTCTCCGCGATGCAGGGCGATTGCAGCAAGGCCCGCGGCGCCAATGGTTCCTACGGCGACCCAAACAATGCTGAAGAGAACCTTTTTCATGCCATGGATGACCTGAATTCGTTTGCGGCATCCTATGCGAGAGCGCGCGGAGCGTCAAATTGGGGTCTGTGGAGAGATTGCCGGCCATTCAGGGGTGAACTTATTCGGGAAGGGAAGTGAAGCGCAGCAGCGGGAACACGTTGCGGAAGATTCTCTCGATGTCGCGCGGAAACGAAGTTCGCGTGGCGGCTGCGGGAGACAATTTGCGGCGCACGATCCAGCCTTGCAGCTTTGGCCAATTTTCCGGAGTCGGCCAGTCTTCATGCTTGGTCCATTCGCCTTTCACCGTGGAATACCAGTAGCTCTCATACTTTCGCGAAAGGCGCTTTTTCTGCTGCGCCAGCCATTTTTGCTGCGACTGAACTCTCGGTTCGGCAATCAGCGCCAACGAGGATTCCTTGCGCTTCGGGCCGGAGTAGATGCGAAAACCCGCAGTGACCGTATCCGCGGAAAGTCCCACGTACAACTGGCCGCTCTCGCGGTCGCCGGGAAAGGGCACCGAGAATTTCAGGTACATCTGTGGCCGGTAGGGCGTTTTGTCCTTGGCAAAGCGGATGTCGCGGTTGATGCGGGAAAAATTCGCGCCGCTGCGGCCGGTAGTATCGAATTGCGGATCGAGCTGCAAGACTGCGCGAGCCATTTCCTCGAGAAAGCGGCGGAACGGTCGGACTACCGACGCCTGGTAACGATCGCGATGGGTGTCCATCCACACTTTTTTATTGTTGCGCGCAAGATCGCGAAAGAATAGAAACGTTTCTCGGGTGAAGATAGGTTGCTTGGAGGCCATGGTATCTTTCCAGGGTTTGGAGTCTGAAGATTCTACCTCAACTCCGATCTGGAGCCGAACCTTCCATCTGCATTCGGAACAAAAGTGAGTTCCCCAGATCGAGTGCGTTGGACTATTCTGTCCGGCTTGCCGGCGCGGTTTCCGCAGTGCAGCGATAGAGAGGGTAAATCTCAAGAAGGGTGAAGCTCATGCGAAATTTGTGGCTCGGGTCGGGAACAATTCTGCTCGGGGTGATAGCCCTTGTGGCGCTGGCGCGTCCTGGAAGGATTTTTGCGTCGGATGAGGCCAAACCCGAGAAGAAAATTGAGCCGTGGAAGCCCGAGGATTTCATCTACTCGGAGATCGTCACGCAGTTCCGCGTTTCGCCGGACGGCAAATGGCTCGTGTGGGTGAAATCCGCCGGCGATAAGGAGAAGGACGCGCGGATCAGCAACCTGTTTCTTTCGAGCCTGACCGACAACAAGGAGATCGAGCTCACGCGCGGCAGCGACAACAACATGGAACCACGCTGGTCTCCGGACGGCGCATTGATCGCTTTTCTCAGCTCGCGCAAGCGGCCCGACGCGAAACCCGACGCAGCGCCTGTTCAAATCTGGCTGATGAACCCTCATGGAGGAGAGCCCTGGCCACTGACCGAACTGGCGCGCGCGCCGCAGCGTATCGAATGGCTCGACAAGGACACTTTGATTTACAGCGCGCAGGAGGACCCCACTCTTTACGAGCAGGAACTGAAAAAGAAGAAAGACGATTCGGAAGTGGCGGATGAGGCCGAGCACGAGCCTCCCGTGCGGCTTTTCAAAATCAGAGTGAAGAACAAAACGATCACGCGCTTGACGATGAATACCGATTGGATCAGCGATTGGGCCGTGTCGCGCCATGGCAAGTATGCCGTGGCGCGCCACGAGAAGAGCCTTCATTACGAGTTCGATCAGAAAATTCCGCCGGTGACGATTCTTCACGACCTTGCGAACGGAACCGAAAAGCAGGTTTTCACCGAGGGCCGCATTGTGCCTTACGGATATGATTGGGCGCCGGACAATTCCGGCTTTTACGCCGTCGCTCCATATTCGACCGATCCACGTTTCCTGACGGCCAATATTTTGTTGGCGTATTTCTACGATGTAACCAGCGGCCAGAGCACCAAAGTAAATCTCGATTGGGAGAACGGAGTCGGTTACGACTTCCAGGCCATCCCCGGAGGGTTTCTGGCCTTACTCGCAGCGGGCAGCCACAACGAACTGGCGCGCTACTCGGCGACAAAAGGGGCAGATGGCTGGAATTGGAAGCGCGAGCAAGTGAGCGGCGAGCACGCGAAGAATTTGCAGGGATTTCACGTGGGCGACGACGGAAAGACAATTGTTTACGACACCTCGACCGCAAGCAAAATGCCGCAGCTCTATCGCGCGCAGCTCGATGGCGCGAAACTTGAAACGCCGGTTCAAATCACAAAATTGAATGAAAACTTGGTGACCAACCGGGCGCATGCAAAGACGGAAGTTATCCGTTGGAAAGGCGCGAACGGGGACGAGGTCGAGGGGATTCTCTACTATCCGGCGAACTACGAACCCGGCAAGAAATATCCCGTGATCACCGCGATTCACGGCGGGCCGATGGGTGCGGACCACGATCTGTGGGGCGAAAGTTGGGCTTATCCCATCCAGTTGTTCACGCAGCAGGGCGCTTTCGTGCTGCGGCCGAACTATCACGGGAGCAGCAGCTACGGATTGAAATGGGCGGAGTCCATCTGCTGCGGCAAATACTATGATCTCGAAACGCCGGACATCAACGACGGTGTGGATTACCTGATTGCCAAAGGCCTGGCCGATCCGGATCGCGTGGCGACAATGGGCTGGTCGAACGGCTCGATTCTTTCGACGAGCCTGATCACCACGTATCCCGACCGCTACAAAGTGGCCAGCGTGGGCGCGGGCGACGTGGAATGGATCAGCGACTGGGGCAACGTGGATTTCGGCCAGTCGTTCGACGCGTACTACTTCGGCAAATCGCCGCTGGAGGATCCGCAGCTCTATATCCAGAAGTCGCCACTGTTCAAGATGGATCGCGTGAAGGCGCCGGTGCTGATTTTCCAGGGAACGGCGGACCGCAACGTGCCGCCGGACCAGAGTTGGTCGTACTTTCGCGCTTTGCAGTATTACGGCAAGGTGCCCGTAAAGTTCGTCATTTTCCCCGGCGAGCCGCATGGTCCGCGCAAACTGACGCACCAGATGCGCAAAGTCGAGGAAGAGCAGGCGTGGTTCGCTAAGTATTTCTTCAAGAACGAAAAACCGGAGAATGACGCCGTGAAAACAAACTCGCTGTTGGCGGATGCGATAAAGCGAAGCAGCGCGCAAAGAGACAAGAACGGAGCGTACGGCGAGATTTCTCCGCTAATGCTGCCCAACAAAATGACCGTCGGCATTCTGGCCCCGCAAGTTGCCGGGCGGAGCGGCCTCGAGATCGGAAAGTTCGAGGTAACACAGGCGCAATTCGCCCAATACCAGACCCTCAACTGCATGGCTAAGAGCAGCCAAAAAGAAAGCTACAGGTGTGAAGATTTCCAAGAGCGCGTAGAAGCGACTCGCAATTTCCCAGAGGCTGGCGTCACTCTCGACGAAGCGCAGGAGTATATCGATTGGTTGTCGCGAGTCACTGGAAAAACTTGGCGGCTGCCGTACGAGGATGAAGTGAAGAGCCTGTACGAAAATCGCGCGAACGAGAATACGCTTGATTACTGGGCGGGCTATGCGCCGAATCCGGAGGACACGGCTAAGTTGCGCGAAGCTGCGAAGAAGTTAGCGGGTGCCGCTCCGCTGTTGAAGGAAGTCGGAAGCTTCACCGGGCAGGGCGGAGATGACGAAGACCCGATCTACGATCTTGGCGGGAACGTCGCGGAGTGGGTGTTGACGCGCGATGGTAAGGGAAAAGTCATCGGCGGCAGCGCAGATTGTCCGGCAAGCGCGGAGTCCGATTGCAAACCGGAGCCGGAGTACATTGGTTTCCGCGTGGTTCGCGGAGCAGCGAAACCTGCGCCAAAAACCGACAAATAAAACGAGGCCATCCAGATTGGCACTTGCGGGGGCTGGGGGAAGCCTCTAGCCTAGCGCGATGAGCGACTTCACTCCTACGACGCGCACGCAAGTCAGGCGCCTTCCCAAACGCGGCCACTACGACCGCGAAACCGTTTACAAAATTCTCGACGAAGCGTTCGTCTGCCATGTCGGATTCGTCGCGGACGGCCAGCCCTACGTCATTCCCACGAACTTTGGCCGCGTGGGCGACACGTTGTATCTGCACGGTTCGGCGGCAAGCCGGATGCTGCGCACGCTGAGCAAGGGCGTGCCCGTGTGCGTGACAATCACGCTCGTAGATGGCCTGGTCCTCGCACGCTCGGCGTTCCATCATTCCGTGAACTATCGCTCGGTGGTCGTTCTGGGCACGGCGCAGCTCGTCGAAGATCCCCCGGAGAAAATGGATGCGCTGCGGCTCTTCGCCGAGCACATCATGAAGGGCCGCTGGGACGATGTTCGCCAGCCAACCGAGCAGGAACTGAAAGCCACAAGCGTCCTCAGGCTCCCTCTCGATGAAGTGTCGGCAAAGGTGCGCACCGGCGGCCCGGTGGACGATGAGGAAGACTACGCGCTGCCTGTGTGGGCGGGAGTGCTGCCGATCAAGCCCCTGCCGCAAGCTCCAATTGCCGACCCGCGCCTGAACCCGGCAACGCCAGTGCCGGAATACCTGAAAAACTACTCGCGCTGACGCTTTCGCAACCGTTTCGAATATTTCTTTGTCTGAGTGTGGTGCCGGCCGCTTTCGAGCAGCGCCACAAATTTCGCCACGCGGCGCTCCACGGTCTCCACGTTTTTCGGGGCAGTGAGGTAGCGCACGATCTGCCGTCGCAAGGCCGTAGTCATTCCACGAAATGTTTTCGAGGCACGAGGCGCGTATTTCAATGCAACCACCAACAACGGAGGCAGAACCGGTTCGCGCGATTCTTCGTCGAGCTCAATGCTGATTTCGACGACGGCTCCGGCATCAATGCGCAGCTTCTTGCGGATGTCGCCGTGAATCGCGAGGCGATGACGTCCTTTTCCCCTTGGCACGAGCGTCGTGCGCAATGGCACACCTTCCACCGTACCGCAAACAGGAACACACGCTAACTCCGTGCCGAGCGACTTGGAAACCTCCGGCGGCACGTCCACAAACCGGATTGGACCCAAGCGATAGAGCTTTGCCGCGAAGATGTAGGACTGGCCGTTCTCCGTCATGACTCAGGAAGAATAGCCGACTCGCTGAGGGAATGAAAAACAGCGGATTCAGTGGCAGCCGCAGGAGCCGCCGCAACAGCCACCACCACCGCCGGAGAACGACCCGGAGGGGCTGGACGAGCCGCCGCTGCTCGAACCTTTCGCTGCGCTGAACACGGAAAGCTGGATCGTGGCCCTTTTGCTAGCGCACTTCGGGCAGGAAATCTCCTGCTGCTTGTTGATCACGATCTTTTCAAACTCAGTCTTGCAGTCTTCGCAGATGTATTCGTAAATCGGCATAACCCACCCTTGGGAACGTGCACTTAATTATAGCAGGGCGGCGCGGAAAACCATCCTCAGCCAAAAAACGAAGGCCCTCCAGTGGAACCGGAGGGCCCTCGGAATCTGCGGAGTTGGCAGGATGCCGTGAACTTTGGGAATTAGTCGCCTGCGACGGCTTCGGCGGCTTGCTCCGTCGTTTTGGGAGCCGAAGCGCCATCGCCGTTTGCAGGCGCGATCGTGACCGGCTTTCCGGCATTCGCGAAGTTCGTTGGAACGGCCTTGGCGATGTCCTGCACGGTGCCGATCTGAACGACGGCCGGTTGGGGCTTCTTCAGCACCAGTTCTTCGTAGATAGCGCGAACCTTGGCCTGCTCTTCGAACGCCTTCTTGCGGCGTGCGCGGTCTTCTTCGGCCGCGGTCAGCGGAATATCGTGTTCGAGGTGGCGGACGCGCGCCGCATCATCGGCGTCAATCACCAGCGAGTGCTCGAAGCTCTCGAGGTCCACGCTCTTGCCCTTGGCATAAATCTGATGCTTGCCGTGTGTCTTGTACCACTCGGCGACGGTCGCGTTCTTGTGCATGTTTTCGATGATCTTGCGCCAGCCGATGCCGGTGTTGTACGCACAGAAGCTGATTTCGCCTTGCTGGGTGGCATACGGGATGATGCACATTTCTGTGCGGCGGAAATCGTAATTGAATAGATCCTGGAACCACATGCCTGCGATGAACAGGAAGTTCCACGGGTCCGTCTGGCGGCGCTTCATGGCGTCGTTGAAGTCGCGATCCGGCGAAGTGCGGCCATACTTGGTGGTGGACTTTTTCGTCAGCGCCCAGGTCTTGTCGAATTTCTTGAAGAGATCCCAGAGTTTCAAGCCCTTTGGTCCGCGGAACGGGTGATAGTTTTTCAGTAGCGCCAGAGCCATCATGAAATTGGAAAAGTTCTTGCCGCGCGCGGCGTCCGTAATGGCCGTCACGTCCCGGGTCAGCTCCACGGCATCCAGGAAGCGCGGCACCGGAGCCCATTCCTTGGTTTCTTTGTTGATCATGATCGCCGTGCCCACGCCGCAATTCGGGTGGCAGCCGCAGGAGAGCGAGCCCCACTGCGATTCCTGGCCCTTCACCATGTCCGCGAAGCCCGCGAAGGTGCTGATAAACGAAATCGGGAACCAGTCTCGCGTCGGCTCGACTTTGCCGACCTGCTTGCTCACGTCCTGCGCCAGGTGCGAGAGGGTGTACCGCTGGCGTAGGCGGCGTTCCGGCGTAATGTCCTCGTCGCGGCCGGTGAAAGAAACCGGCTGAAAGCTGACGAAAGAGATTTTCTTGGGGTTTTCCATTGCGAACTTGACGATCGTGCCCACCTGATCGTTGTTCACGTTGTTGACGATGGTCACCACCAGCACGATTTCAATGCCAGCTTCGTGCATGTTTTCGATGGCGCGCAGCTTCACGTCAAACAGGTTACCAATCTGGCGGTGGCTGTTGGCATCGTTGCCGATACCGTCAAATTGCAAGTAGGCGTAGCGCATGCCGGCTTCAAACGCCTTGCGCGAAAATTCCTTGCTCTTGGCGAACTCGATGCCGTTGGTGGCCGCCTGCACCGAGTTGTAGCCGATCTTCCGCGCGTAGGCCACCGCATCCAGGAAGTGCGGGCTCATGGTTGGTTCGCCACCGGAAAACTGCACGGACATCTGCCGCCGCGGCTTGATCTTCAGCGCGTTGTCCAGAATTTCCTTGATTTCGTCCCAGCCCAGTTCGTGCACGTAGCCGACCTGGTTGGCGTCCATAAAACAGGGATCGCACATCATGTTGCAGCGGTTGGTCAGGTCCACGGTGAGCACGGAGCCGCGCCCGTAGCGCACGGTCGAGGAACCATGCTTATGCAGGTCTTCGTCGTTGTGCGCAGGAATATCGCGCCCGGGGAACTGCGCTTCAATCCACTTCAGGAAGTTGGCGTCAATCGCCATCATGTCTTCGTAGCGGCCGTGGATCGGGCAATCCTTGACCATCCAGATCTGCCCGTCGCGCTCGATAATTTCGGCCTTGATTTCGCCGACCTTCTCATTCATCAGGTCGCGCCAATCTTTTTTGCCATGAATAATCTCTTCGCGCGCTTCCTTCACGCAATCCGGGCAGAGTGAATCTGTCGTGCGCGGCCAGCCGAGCGTCGGCTTGGTCTTTTCCCAGGACTTCAGAAGCGGTTTATCGGACCACTGAGGCGTCACGGAGGGATTGGGGTTGTGTTTGTTGAAGAATTGAATGGTGTTGAAGGTAATTCCCGCGGTCTTGCAGACGATCCAATCCATGGATCGCGCGATCTGCGTGCCTACTGTATTCGGCATAAACTTGTAGCCTCACTTTCAAAAGTACATGCAAAACCACTTTGATTGGCCCAACGCCCTTGCTGGAGTTCCGATGGAGAGGCCCCGCAATTAATGTGCGGCATATAACAGCCACACGCCCCTGGGGCCATCCTCAACGTACCACGCCCGATCGGTACGTGCCTAAGCCTTTAGGCACGTATAGTTTGACGGTTAACGGGGGTCGAATCCAGCTTCCTGCATCGAATGGCGATTTTTGGGGGTTGAATGGTAGTTTTGAGCTTTAACTGGTCCTAAATCGGGGGGTTACTCTTCGATTCGCCAGGCCGGGGAATTGCGCCATTTGGGAACTTCCCGCGCGCGGTTTTGGCATTTTTATGCCTATTCGTTCAGTGTGGGCCGTAGCACCGCGATCGCAAAGTGCGCAAATTGCGCCGCACCTTCATCAAGCTGCAGCCAGCGAACCACGCAATGGTCCGCCAGATACTTGGCCACTCGCGTTTCGGGAATTCCCAAATACTCGGCGAGCATGGGCTTAATCGAAGGAGCTCCACGGCGGCCGACTCCGCCTCGCGCCACATTGGCGATTGCCACGCGCAAGGTGTCGCAGGATTCCACGTAGTAATAGCTGGTCATTTCCTCGTCGGTCAGGACGAAAACTCCCGGGCCAGCTGGAGCGGTTTCCGCACGATCGAGTTTTGCAGGAGGGCACGTGAGCAGCCTGCGAAACTGCATCTCTAACTTGGAAAGTCGAGAAGACAGGCCCGGATCCCCATAGCGCCCTTTCAATCCCGCGCCCGCAGTTTCTCCCTCAGGTTCCACTGGCAGCCGCGGCATGGACCGGCTATCCGGCCCGCTCAGCGGCGTAGAAATCCCTGATTCCGTTGCCCCGGAGTCTTCCAGAGGGCTTGTTGTGGAACGCTCGGAGCGCTCTTGCGTGGCGGTTGAGGTGGTTGAGGCGCCTGACGTTCCGCCTCTTCTGCGGTTTCTGCCGCCGCGGCGGCCTCTCTTTCTGTGGGGCCTTGAATCTGTTGGAAGCTGGCTAGCTGGCCTCGCGCTCTCAATTGAAGGCGCTTCCTCGCTCGGCACGGATACGATCGCTTCAAATGTCTCGGCAGTCTGCTCGAATGGCAACCCGGGAGTGGGCATCGTTGTCACTGGCGCGGAGAGTGGTTTTTCTTCGACGGCAGGGATCTCCATTCCTGATTCGGCTGAGGGCACTTGACCGCCCAGGCGCGCGACTGCTTCCAGTGCTTTCATCTTCCAGTCCGAGCGGCGGAAGCGTTGGGCTGCCGTCGCATACCACTTCGCGGCTTCCGCGTTCTGCCCCGCAGCTTCGAAGTGGCGCGCCAGCTCGAAGGCAACCATCGCATCGCTCGTCTTTTGGAACAGATTGGATAGTTGCTCTTCGGGATTTTTGCTGCCACGCGCCCGCCGGATGCGGGCCGTGATCTGTTTCCAGTCGGCCATACGTTTCGAGCATTGTAGCAGCGAAGGTCATCCGCAGCCAGCATCCATCCTGCCAGCATCCATTCTGATAGATGCCGACGTGCGCAAACTGTGGAAACGTGGCGAGTCAGCAACGCCGGCGCACTGTGCCAAAACTGTCCCTCGGTTCAGTAGAGCAACACAGTTCCAGACCGATACACTTTTCTCAAGGAATCGAACGTCATGAGGCCAGGCAATTCCTTTTTCTCGCCGGGAGCATTGGCTGCTTCTAATGCCAGCCCTCGGGGTCCCGGGGCGATCATCGCTGCCTTAGTAGGTCTGGCATTCTTCGCGGAATTGCTCTCCGGTTGTGCGGGAACCGCCAATTCGCAGGGAACGAATCCTACTCCTCCCGGCAATTCCAATGTAACGGTTAGGGTGTCGCCGAGTTCCGCAACGCTTTCCACGGGCGGCACGCAGCAATTCACCGCGACCGTCTCCGGCACCTCGAACACTGGCGTCACCTGGACCGCCAGCGGCGGGATGATCTCTTCGAGCGGTTTCTACACCGCGGGAAGCGCGGGAGGAAACTTCAGGGTCACGGCCACCAGCGCTGCGGACAGTACGAAAAGCTCGAACGCCACGGTGACCGTCACGCCGCCTTCCTCTCCGCCGCCCGGGACCGTCTCATCGCTCACGAAGGACGGCATCACTTGGACTTTCAGCCAGCCCGTCGCCACAGGCCAATTCGTCACCGGCGATTATTATGTCGTCGGGCCCGTCACCATCACGGCCATCAGTCCCGCCCCTACACCCTCTTCGCCGTACCTGAACGGCTCCGTCCTGAATCTTCCCACGGCGAACAGCAAAAGTGGTTTCGATTCGCGCCTCGACGACGGAACGGACGAGTCCTGGTGGTTCGATGCCTCGCTGCGCTCCTATCCACCGATCACGCTCAAACCCGGCGATGCCCTGGTTTCCTCGATCAGCCTTGCGCAAATTCACTCGGTGCCTGAAGTCATGCGCGCTTCCGATATGAGTGCGAGCCCCGTCGCGTCCGTCTCTGTTCTGACGGTCGTCGCACAAGCGCCTTCCGCGGACGCCTTCCGGCCCTCCTATTGCGACCGCTCGCAGACCATCTATCACGCCACCAATCTGCAGCGGAGTCTTCTACCTTCTCTCACCCCGCCGAATCCTTCCGGCACGCCCACGCTTGCACAATTCGAGGCCCTGTATCGCCGGCCGTGGATTGACACCAACCCGTTTCTTTTTGATGCTCCCGCTGACTATATGCCCAGCTACGGCCAGCACATCGCTTTCGCGGATTCCTACGCCGCGTTGCTCTTGATGCTGAATTTCTCCGCCGATCAAAAAGTCAATCTCACCAATTATTTCGTGCAGTACGGCATTGATCTCTATGGCTGCGTCCAAGCGGGCTACGGCTGGCCGGCTTTTGGCGGGCACCGCAGCGGCAGAAAGCTGCCCATCATTCTCGCCGGAATTCTCCTGAACAACGACGGCATGAAAAATGTCTCCGCGCAGTATCCCGACAGCTTCGGCGAAGACATGCAAACGGTCTACGTGAACCAACTTCCTCCTGCCGGAACCTATCCGCAGGCCTGGCAAGGCGCCACGGTGATTTATGGCGGGCACTACGGCGTGCAGGCCAACGGGCAAATCGTCAGCCCGGGCCTCTACGGGCCTTATGAACAGCTTCAGCCGTCCGCCTGGCCGCTCATCAACGGCAATGAACAGCTTGGCGAAGCCTATCGAAGATGCTGCACCTCGGTTTCCTGGGTCGGCGAAGCGCTTGCGATTCACATCCTGCACGCCGAAAGCGTCTGGAATCACCAGGCGTTCTTCGATTATGTGGACCGCTGGATGAACGAGGACGACGCGCAAGCCGTCGCCGAAATCAAGGCGCAAACCGGCTTCGACTACAGCGCCGACTGGGAACGCCAGGGCCAAACGCGCTACTGGCTGCAAGGCGAAGTTCCCCAGTACACCTTCATCGATGATATGTGGACAGCCTACCGCTAGGATTGCCGGGCTTTCGGCCGGCGTTCTGGTAAAACTTCCTTCACTCTACTTCGGCCACTCGTCGGGAGGGAGAGATTTCTTGATCGTGTCCAGATTCTGAAATCCGTCTTTGATCACCGTCTGCATCACGTTGTCTTTGGTCACTACCACCACCGAATCAAGAAATGCCGGCACATTCTTCTTTCCAACCGAAATGCTTTGTTCGGTCGGAGGCGTCTTGCCGTTGGCCAGGCTCACGGCCACGTTCGCGGCTTGTATCGCCTGCGCACTCAGGGGTTTGTATACCGTCATCGTCTGCGTGCCCTTCAGGAGCCGGATGATTGCTGCCAGATCGGCATCCTGCCCTGAAATCAGAACTTTTCCCGCCAGTTTGGCGTCCTGAAGCGCTTGCACCGCTCCGCCTGCCGTACCGTCATTGGAAGCCACCACCGCCGTGATGTTTCCGTGGTCCGCGGCAATCAATTCCGCCATCTTGGCATACGCTTCCAGTGGATCCCAGTCAGCGCACCATACATCCCCGACAATCTTGATATCCCCCCGGTCCACGTAAGGCTGTAAAACTTTTTCCTGACCCTCCCGAAGCAAGCGCGCGTTGCTATCCGTCGGCGATCCTTCCATCAGGACGTAATTCCCTTTGGGCGCGAGCTTCACAAGCGATTGCGCTTGAATTTCGCCGATCTTCTCAGAGTCCACGCCAACGAAGAAATCAATTTTGCTGTTGCGGATCAGCCGGTCGTAGCTGACGACCGGAACGCCCCTGGACTTCGCCAAGTCCACGATTTGCACGGCGCGGTCCGTATCATGCGGCACGATCACCAGTGATTTCACGCCTTCGTTCAGCAGCTTCTGCGCCTGCTGGTATTGGACGTCGTCATTACCATTTGCCGTCTCCAGCAGAACCTCTGCACCGAGTTCCTTGGCGCGTTTTTGGAACGCTTGCGTGTCTGTCTGCCAGCGTTCCACCTCCAGGGAATCCAGCAGGAAGCCGATCTTCAGCGGGGCGGGCTCCGCTTTGGCCGATGCACCCAAGTGCCGCGCCCCAAACAGGAGCGTCGTCCCCAGCAAAGCACAAAGAACTGCCCGGCCGAATCTCAACATGCAACGCCTCCAAGTGATTTGCCCCAACGCTATCAGTGGCCCACACCCTTGGCAAATTCGTTGAAGGGCTGGATGCCTCAAATGACACGGAGTTATCCGATTGGAAATCAACGACTCACGGACAGGAGTCCGTCCGGTTCTTGGTGCACGGGCAAATCCCTGACGCACCTTTGACGCGACTCAGCTTCACGGTGGCCGGATATCCGAGGCAACTTCCCGGCTTAGTAGCCTTCCGTTGCGGCCAGGATGGTTTGGCTTTTGCGGTGCCAAAGCACCAGTCTCATGCCAGGGTATTGCGCAGCAAGCTGTGGCAACCGCTGCCTGGCCGCCTCGATGTCGTGGAGGCTCTCCAGCCAGAGCTTCTTGCCGTCCGCATCGTCAATCAAGATGTCGTAATGGGGTTCTCTCATGGAAGTTACGTGTCCCGTCATAAGCTGATCCCTTCACTTGGTTAGTGTTCCAACCAAGCGAATCGTTTCAATTCGGGAAGGTAGAGGTTGCGGGAGGCAATATCACCTTCGCGGATCGGGACACCAAGAATAACCTTTTTATTTTCAATGGATTGTACGGCCGAGTGAATGAAACGAGCCCTAGAATTCTTCTTCATCCTCATGACGCCGCAGGGTCGCAATCCGGTGCGTGATGCCGATTCCATGCGCGCGCAGGCCCGCGAGAATCGCCCGGCGCGCCTCCAATGGCAGGGCTTCCGGAGGGTGGACTCCCGCCAGATCGCGGGGAAAGTGCTTCACAAACAGCGCAGCAACATGGGCCGTGGCGTACGCCACCGGTGTGGCAAAGCGGCCCTGCTGCCGAATCTGATAAAGCGAAGGGAAGAGCACGTCGCTGCGCACCTGCAGAGACTGGTCTGACTTGCGCCCATGTTTGACGCCGCGCACGAGAACCGCCGCCGCAAATCGCGCATTCTGCAGAATGCCGCTGCGGATCAGCTTCGCAATTTTCCTCGGCGAAAACGTGGCCGGAAACCTGTGCATCGCCATGCCGCGCGATTTGGAGAGTTTTCCCTGCCGGTGCCACCTTCGCAGCCGGTCAATCTCATTTCCGCCGATCTTCACCTCGAGTTCGCGCATGGGAATGAAGCGCGGAAGCGTGGCCACTTCATCCTGCGCTGCGAGCACGACGTTCACGGTCCCAATGGGCTCCATGAACCGGAACTTTTCCACTTCGGAGAAGCGTTTCGCCAGCTGGAATTTTCCATTGCGATAAATGCGCGGCCGCGAAACCGCCTCGTCGAAGGAAACTTCCGGCGACCACTGCGAGATCGGATCTTCGCTCTCGCTGCATTCGTACAAGCGGATGTGCACAGCTTCGACCCTGTCCAGCAGATCCGCCGCGCGCTTCACCAGCAGATTCGTCAATCCGGGCGCTGCGCCGGCGTCAATCACCGCCGCGCGCTTTTTCTCCTCAAATCGCTTTGCGTATCGAAGTTGTTCCGGCTTGAACGGGTTTTTCGTGAGCTGGGAACTCAGATCCAGGTAATGGGCTCGCAGCCTTAGCGCCGCGCGCAACACAATCTCATTGAATACGGAAGCCGAAGCATTGACGATCAGTTGGGAGCCCTTCGCTGCACGTACGATGCCTCGCAAGTTCCGCGCATTCACCTTGGTGATCGGAATCGGGCTCCGCTTGCCGAGAAACCGCCGCGCGCGCTCCGGGTCGCGGTCCCCGCACCACACCGTGTGCCCCTGCCGGTCCAGAAGTTGCGCGAGTAGGGAGCCCGTTGCTCCCGCCCCCAGAATGAAAATCCGCATGGCGTGAGCCAAACTCTACCATATCCCCCGCTTCGACCCGGTACGATCCTTCGCTGGATCGGGGTTTGTGATGTTCAGTCAGCTTCAAAAAAGACGGACCCCCGCAGGGGGTCCGTCCTCTGGTTAGATGAGCACTGCCCGGTTAGCCCATCACCATTGGTGGTTGTGATTTGAGCCGCCGAAGAGGTCCGTCATCACGTTGACATCGGCGTCGCAGGCGTGATTCAAGCACGGCAGCCCGAATCCTGCTTCGAGTGACTTCAACACTGAAAAACTGGTGTAGTAGGTCCCGCTCTGCACACCCGCGCCCGACCCGTAGTTCGTCTGAACGGTCAGCACCACGCGGTTCTGATTTTGCGGTGGGAACAGGCCGTTTGGCTGATTCAGCAATCCGCTGTAATCATTCTCGTCCCAGACGATGATGATCGCGTTGCGGCCATCGTGCCAGACCTTAGAACCTTGAATGGCCTGGACGATGCGCTGGATGGTCACGTCGCCTTGTTGGATTAAACCAGGGTTTAGGCCCGCCTGCGTTCCCACGGTAAGGTCGCCCGGCGGAAGGCCGGGGTCGAACGCGCAAAACGAGTCCGCGTTTTCGCCGGACGCTGAAGTGCTGCGGCCATGCTGATCATTGCACTGATTCGGTGCGATGAACGCGAAGTCCGGCACGTTCCCGGTTGTAAGGTCCGCATAAAGCCCACGTGGACCATCGAAGCCGGCGACATTGTTCAAGCTATTCTCCCGCCAATGTCCGTCTTGGACGTCCTTGAAATAGGCGAAGGGATTGTGCTTCACCGCATACAGTTGCACAAAGTTCGATGAAGTTAGCGGTGCAAGATCCGTGAAATCGGTCAGATTGCTGACTGTTCCGTTGCTCGAATTCACGCCGTACGGAGAACCCAGGGGCAAATTTTCCTGATAGCTCTTCCAGTTCAGCCCGGCGCGCACCAGTTGGTCTCCAATCGTCTTCCCTGCGACTGGCTCTGCAGGTACCGACTTCACTCCATCGAGGTCCGCAAGATAATTGAAGATCCCGGGCTCTGTTTCGTTCCAGTTGTCAACGGCAGGCGTTTCCGCGTCCGTGCCCGTCCCGCTGATGGGGCAGACGCTGCCTGTTTCGATGGGGATCGGCGCGGAGCCGAGATCATTATCAGCGTTAACTAGCCCGGAGGCGATATTCGGAGTGCAGTTCGTCGCCCCCCAATTCGGAGAGTGGTCGCTGCGAACTCCGAAATTTGATCCCCCGACAACCTCCAGATAATTCGTCAAGCTGGGATGCCCAACAGCAAAGTAATTGGTTGCTAGGTTCACCTTCTTTTGAGTGATCAAGCTGTTCAGGTAGGGTTCGTTGGGATTGCCAATGATCTGAGAAAAGCCGTGGTTCTCCATCATGATCAGAAACACATGATCCAGATGAGGAATGCCTTGCGGGACTCGGCCTTCCTGAGCGGAAACGATGCTTGAGAGTCCTAGAGCTACCAGACCCAATATTGCGGCCCTTCTTATCATTTCAGTTGCCTTTCTTGTTTCCATCCAAAGTGTCGTCAGCGCTTTCGATTCTTTGCGCGCGGATGCGACCCGCGGCACTCTCTCCAACTCTTATTGCCCTTCCATTACGCAGGCACAAAATCTCGATGAATGCGCTTCCTCGCCTGCCCGTAAGCAGAGGTTTGCCTCCCTGGCTGGATGGGCGTACACTCCGCTTGTAGCTCCGACCCCTTTGGCCTCGCGGACAGAAAACCTACGGCCTCTGGGGCGAGGCCCCGCTTGGCGGGGATGAGGGTCCGGACGGAAACGTCCGCGCCTCCCCTGCGGAACTTCCGCAGATTGGAAAGGAGTGGCTTCGCCGGAAATGTGCCCATTTTCGGCGTGTCCCGGTTCCATTCTGCGGCTGGAAGGAATCGGGTTTTTGTTGTATGCCTCTCCACGATAAATTCGGCCGCCAGATCACGGATCTGCGCATCTCCGTCACCGATCGCTGCAATTTCCGCTGTGTTTATTGCCGCTCCGCTGATCCCGAAAATTATCGCGATCACGCCGAGATCCTCTCCTGGCTGGAACTCGATCGCCTCGCCCTCGTTTTTCATCGCCTCGGCATTCGCAAGGTCCGCATCACCGGCGGAGAGCCGCTCGTCCGCGATGGTGTCGAAGGCTATCTCTCGCGCCTCGCCGCTCTCGGCTTCCCGGACCTTTCCATGACCACCAACGGCTTTCTCCTCGCCGATCGCTGCGTTTCGCTCATCGCCGCTGGCCTTCACCGCATCAACATCAGTCTCGATTCGCTCGATCCCGCAAAATTCGAGCGCATCACCCGCAGCAAGACATTCTCTTCCGTCATGGCCGGAATTGACGCCGCGCAAGCCACCCGCCTCGCTCCCGTCAAGGTCAACGCCGTTCTCGTGCGCGGCTTCAACGAAGATGAAGTCGAGTCCTTTGCCGAATTCGCGCGCGATCGCGGCGTCATCATGCGCTTCATAGAGTTCATGCCGCTCGACGCCGATCGCCACTGGTCGCGTGATCTGGTCGTTCCTGCCGCGGAAATCCGCGACCGCATTCACGCCCGTTGGCCGCTCGTTCCCATTCCCCACGAACCGAGCGAAACGGCCCGCAAATACCGCTTTGCCGATGGCGCCCCCGGTGAAATCGGCTTGATTGCCCCCGTCACGCAGGCGTTCTGTGGCCATTGCTCGCGTATTCGCCTCACCGCCGACGGCAAGCTTCGCACCTGCCTTTTCAGCAAGGACGACCATGATCTCCGCTTTTTGCTGCGCGACGGCGCTTCCGACGAAGATCTCGCTTCTTTCATCGAATCCGTCGTTATCGAAAAGGAAGAAAGTCACCACATCAACGATCCCGGCTTCGTGCCTCCCTCGCGCACCATGGTCTTCATCGGCGGCTAGATTTGCCTCTGAGCCCTGCTGGGCCGCCGGGCACTCGTCGCCTCTCGACCCCATGCTTTCTTTGCGTTAGCATCACTCCAGCGCCATTCGCGCTCGGCGGACACATCATGGCTGATGAAGACGACGAACTTCCGCAGGACGATGAGCCAGAACCGCCTTCGCGGCTCTTCACGCTCACGGAAGCGGAGCGCGCCCGCCAGCAACTCGAGCCCATCCTCATTGAGGCCATGGACTGCCGGAAAAAGCTCTCCCGCCTCGACCAGGATCTTTCCGCTGTCGCCGCGCGCATTATGATGATGGGCGGCGTCATCGTTCCTTACGAAAAGCTCGCCAAGGTACGCCTCGAGCACAACCAGTTGGCAGGCTCCATGAAGTCCGCTCTCGACCGCATTCTGGAAACCGGGTGTCTCGTCAAGGATCTCGACGTCGGCCTGCTCGATTTTCCCGCGATCATAAACAACGAAGAGGTCTATCTCTGCTGGAAGCTGGGCGAGGATCGCATTCGCTTTTATCATCGTCAGGATGAAGGCTTCGCCGGCCGCAAGCCGCTCGATCCGCGCGACCTCGGTTCCGGTGATAAAGTCCAGTAGCTCGCAACTTTCTCTGCCGTTTCATCCGGAGCGCAGCGAAGGATCTCAACTTGTCCGATTCTTCTGGCTGAGAATGAGAGATTTTTGTTGGCCGGCCACTTTCAAAACCGTTTGAAGGACTCCGCTAGCCCCTATTTGCGCTCCGCGGCGCATCAGCCGATTGACTGGCATGAATGGGGTGACGCTGCTTTTTCCCGCGCCCAGGCGGAAGACAAGCCCATCCTTCTCGATATTGGTGCGGTCTGGTGCCACTGGTGCCACGTTATTGACCGCGAAAGCTACGAAAATCCGGAAATCGCCAAAATCATCAATGAACATTTCGTGCCCGTCAAAGTGGATCGCGACGAACGCCCCGACGTGGACGCGCGCTATCAGTCCGCCATCAGCGCCATCTCCGGCCAGGGCGGCTGGCCGCTTACCGGTTTTCTCATGCCCGATGGCAAACCTTTCTTCGGTGGCACCTATTTCCCGCCGGAAGACCAGATGGGCCGCCCCGGCTTTCGCCGCTTGCTCCTCGCCGTTGCCGATTCCTACAAGAACAAGCGTGCCGAACTCGTTCGCGCAGCGGATTCGCTCAGCGATGCGGTGGTCCAGGCGGAAATGTTCACAGGCGCCCGGGCTGAATTCGATCTCAGCGTTGTGGATGCCCAGATTCGTTCTCTCACGCAGCAGTTCGACATCAAGAATGGCGGATTCGGCCGCGCCCCGAAATTTCCGCACTGCTCCGCAATTGATCTGATCCTCGAACGCTTTCAGCAAACCAAAGAGCGCCACCTGCTTGCCATGGCGGAAACGACTCTTGAAAAAATGGCGCGCGGCGGCGTTTACGATCAGCTCGCTGGCGGTTTCCACCGTTACTCCGTAGATGAACGCTGGCTCGTTCCCCACTTCGAAAAAATGTCTTACGACAACTCCGAACTTTTGAAGAATTACTTGCACCGCTACCAGCTGCCTTCGGAGGTCACAGAAGAATCTTCCTCTCAAGGCGAGTCGCATTCTTATTTCGGGTTCTCGTTTTTCAGGGAGATAGCCGAGGGCATCATTCGCTGGGTAAATGAAGTTTTATCTGATCAGGAGGCTGGCGGATTCTACGCGAGTCAAGACGCTGATTATTCTCTCGACGACGACGGCGACTATTTCACCTGGACTCTCGACGAAGTCCGCGCTGTTCTCACTCCAGAAGAATCCCGCGTCATCGAGCTCTATTACGACGTCGAAGCCCACGGTGAAATGCATCATAATCCCGCAAAAAATGTTTTGTGGATCGCCCGCGATTTTCCCGAGATCGCCAAGGCCCTGGGAAAAGACGAGGACGAGGTCATCCGCACCAAGCTCGATGCAGAGAGCAAGATGCTGAAGGCGCGTCTCGCCCGCCCAACGCCTTACGTGGACAAAACCATGTATGTCTCTTGGAACGCGATGTTTGTTTCCGCCTACCTGGATGCTTCTCGCGTCGTGATGAACGACGAACTTGGCCGTTCCGCGCGTTTGTTCGCGCTGAAGACTCTCGATCGCATGTTGCGCGAAGCCTGGAGCGAAGAAAATGGCTTTGCCCATCGCATCGGCGGTCCCGCTCTTCGCGGTTCGCTCGATGACCAGGTCTTCGGCGTCCTTGCGCTTCTCGATGCTTACGAATCTACGCTTGACGCGCGCTACTTCCACGCCGCGCAGCGCACCATGGACATCGCTATCGAAAAATACGGCGACGCCGAAGGCGGCGGCTTCTTCGATCGCGCTTCCGATGCACCGCCCATGGGCGGACTCGACATTCGCCGCAAACCGTTTCAGGACTCGCCTACACCCAGCGCCAATTCCGTCGCGGCCATCGCGCTGACTCGCCTTCATGCTTTCACCGGCGAATCGCGATACTATGACTTCGCGAAAAAAACTCTCGAAGCTTTTGCGGGTGTCGCTCCGCAATACGGCTTGTTTGCTGCGACCTACGGCCTTGCCGCAACGCTCTTTGCGAATCACCCGCTGCAAGTGGTCATCACGGGTCCGGCAGGAGAACCCGCGGCGCAAGCTCTGGAATCCGCAGCCAATTCCGTTTTCCGCTTTGGCAAATCCGTGCTTCGCCTCACGCCCGGTACTTCACTCCATAATCTCCCCTTCGCTCTGCGCGAAACGCTTCCCCATCTTCCTGCAGACAAGCCTTTCGCCCTCGTCTGTTCCGGAACCTCCTGTCTGCCGCCCACCTCCGATCCACAACAGCTGAAATCTCTCCTTACAACGAAATCGCTTTCGTCCGCAGCTCCTTCCTCATGATCCCCGAGCGATTGCGCGTTCTTTTCCTTGTAGAGGTCAGGCTTCAGCCCGGCACTGCGTTTTTCGCAATTCGCTCACGAAAACAAAAAGGGGCGCGGCCCTCCGCGCCCCTTTTTGACAGCGATTACCGCGAATCACTCAGCTTTTCTTGCGTGACTCCGGCGGCACCATTCCGTTGATCCGGTAGTACACCACCAGCGCGCCGTAATGTTCGCCCGAATGTTCGATGAGTCCGTACGCCAGGTCCGAGAGCCGCATCATCTGCCCTCCGGCATCCACTTCCTCGGCCATTCCTTTATCGCCCTTTTCCTTAATTAGATTCGCGCCGTCTGCTACGCATTGCTTCACGAAGGCCACCACTTGCTCTCTCGTCTTCAGATTGCTGGCATCCGGCTCGTCCCCGTAACGCGCCTTCTTGCCTTGCGCCGTGTCCGTGAAGTAGTACATCGACGCCGAAACGTGCAGCAACATCTGCAGGAATGTCCGCGAATCCGGGTGCGGCTTGTAGCCGTACTTGTCCACCGGAAAGTCCTCTGCCATCGCGATCAGCTTCCTTCCAATGTCATTCCACTGATCGAGCACCGCTTGCGAAGGGCTCGGCGCGGGTTTCGGCTCCATTTTCTTTGCCGCTTCCTGCGCCATCACAGGCCCAACTGCCAGAACAAGTGCCAACGCCACTCCGAGACCTCTCAACAACCTTTTCATCGCTTTCCTCCGTCACGCCTTTTGGCGTGCTTATGAATTCAGTTTGCTCCCTCCACAGGGAGGTTCTCCACTTGGGACGCACCAGATCGGTTTTCGTTTTGTATTTTGTGTTTGACCTCGGTACCTGGCCGGTCTTGACGGGCATCTTACACGGGGTGCGCCGGAGGCACATGAGAAATGTTCCCTCTGGCTGCGCGTGGTAAGCTGGAAGGGCTTGCTGAGGGCACTCGACGTGAACTGGGGTTGGCTGTTTCTTCGAGTCTGTGTTGGCCTGGCCATTATTTCGCTGCTCTTTCTCTCGCAGCGATTCTGGTTCCGTGCGCTCTGGCGGATGACCGCCGGTTGGGGCACGAAAGCGCTGCGCATTGCCGCGCGCCTTCTCTATCTTTCCGCACTGATCCTGGTGATTCTCGCTACCTACGACGGCCTTCGCATGGGCCATGGCCGCATCATTCCTCGCGGCACCATGATCACCGCGCTTGCTGGTCTGTGGTATTTCAGCGCGCTGCTGTCCTACGTCGCTGTCAAATTTGTCCACGGCTTCGACCGCATCTGGCAATTCGCCAAGCGGCTCCTCAAGCGTAATGTGCCGGCTGTTGCGAGTTCCGTTTCCGCCAATCCCGACGTCGTTGCGAACCCTTCGCGCCGCTATTTTTTCCAAACGGCCACCGCCGCGGCAGGGGCGGCTCCCTTTCTCAGTGCCGTGTACGGTTTTGCGGCCGAGCGCCTGAACTATCAATTCCGCTACGTCGAAATTCCCCTCGCGAATCTTCCCCGTCAGCTCGACGGAATGAAGATCGCGCAAATCAGCGACATCCATCTCAGCGGTTACATGCCGCGCTCGCAAGTGCGCCGCGCCGTGGACATGGCCAACGAGCTCGACGCCGATCTTGCCGTGGTTACCGGAGATTTCATCACCGGCGCGGGCGATCCCATCGAGGATTGCATTGATGAAGTACGCTGCCTGCAAGCGCCTCTGGGCGTTTGGGGCTGCAACGGCAACCACGAAATCTACGCCGGTGTCGAAGCCGAAGCCAAGCGCCTTTTCGCGCGCAATGGCATGAGGCTGCTCCGTTCGGAGAGCGCCCAGCTGCAATTTCGCGGCGCTTCGTTCAATTTGATCGGCGTGGATTATCAGCGCGAGCGCACTCCCAGCGGCCGCCGCGTCCAGATGCTCGCGGGCGTGGGATCGCTGGTTCGGAAGGACATGCCGAATATTCTCCTTTCGCACAATCCGAACAGCTTTAATCGGGCGGCGGAACTTGGCATCGAACTTTCTCTCGCCGGCCACACCCATGGCGGCCAGGTGCAAGTGGAAATTCTCGACCACCGGCTCAGCCCCGCGCGATTCATCACCGACTATGTCGCCGGGCTGTACAGCCGTCCGCTTTTCGAACCGGCGCGCTCGCAAGCCTCCGGGCATTTCATTTCCGCCGCGGCATTGCGGAGGCCGGCTTCGGCGCTGTACGTGAATCGCGGGCTGGGTACGGTAGGGGCACCCGTGCGGCTTGGCGTTCCTCCTGAAATCACGCTCATCACGCTTCGTTCCGCCTGACGCGTCTCTTCACCCTCGCGCGAACTTCCCGACGATTTCGGAGGCGATCTCTTCCGGCGTCCTGGACACGTCCATCACGAGCGCGTCCCTCGGTTCCTCGAGGTCGGCAAACTGTCCGGCGAGAATCCCTTCTCCCGCGAAATGTCCGTGGCGCAAAGCGATGTGATGCGCCATCGTTTCGTAGTTGCCCTTCAGATAGACGACCCGCATCTCCAGTCCATCGCCGATTTCATTGCGATACCTCTGTTTCAGCGCCGAGCACGCCAGGACGACGTTTCCGCCCGCCGCGCTTTTTCTTGCAAGTTCGGCGTGAATCGCGGCAAGCCACGCCGCCCGGTCCTCGTCCGTCAGCGGAATTCCGCACCGCATTTTCTCGATATTCGCCGGCGAGTGAAAAGTGTCGGCGTCAAGAAACGTCCAGCCGAGTTGCGAGGCGACCAGCTTTCCTACGGTTGTTTTTCCGGCGCCGGTGGTCCCCATCAAGAGAAGGATCACTTTTTCTGTCCAGATTCGCCGGGGCGCCCCATCATGAACGAAGCGAGCAACGCGAGCAGGCCAACAAGCGCTGCGCAACAAAGCCAAGCAAACCAATCTCCCCAACGGTCATAGAGCGTGTCTTCGTGGGCGACCGGGACGCTCACGGAGGAAACGACAAAGCCTTCGCGAAAAACGCGGCGGTCTAGAAGCAGGCGGCCGCGGCTGTCGCTCACCGTTTGCAGGCCCTGCTTTGCGGTGCGCGCGATGGTGTAGCCGCCCTCCACGCCGCGCAGAATCGCCATGCGATCGTGCAGCCAGCCATCAATCGTGAAATCCCAGGCGGGAACAAGAAGAAGTCCGACGCCAAGCCGGCCATAAGCGCGGCCCAATCCCGGAAAGTCCATGTCCTTGCAAATGGCGATGCCCCAGATTCCGGAGGGCCGCTCGAACGTCACGTAATTTTTCCCGGTGACGTAACCGTCTTCCAGAACAGGAATGAAGTGATGCTTCTCGTAATTTTCCTGGATGGATCCATTGCTGCCGAAAAGGAGCGCTTCATTTCGACGGCCTCCTAGCGTAAGTTCATCGAGGCCAACGATCAGATCGGCTCCGCTGCGCTGTGCGGCCGCCGCGAGATCATCCTTCGCTTTGCCCGCAGCCGCTTCAGAAATCTTGGCAATTTTTTCCGGAAGGAGAATCACGTCGGCAGGCTGGGATGATGCAGCCGGAACGGCGTCCGCATAGCGCGAGATGAGACTCAAGGCGCGTTCGTCGTTCACTGCGAAAATATCCTGCGGAGCGTCCGAGCTGATCAATTGCACTCTCGCGGCTCCACTGATGAGCATGGGCGAGCGAAGGCGCCAAGCACCGGCGATCAGCACGATGGCGAAAACAAAGGTGACGCTAACGATCAATCTTTCCTTCGAGCGCGATTCCGCCGCGGGGGAAAGAAAGACGCCGATGGAG
>Ga0335078_10003232_pt1 | contig 24313 bp, 25 predicted proteins | sample Lox_Sample_32_FD_206711 | JGI IMG/M metagenome (GOLD analysis project Ga0335078, IMG submission 206711) | Soil microbial communities from Loxahatchee National Wildlife Refuge, Florida, United States - Lox_Sample_3.2 | ecosystem: Environmental > Terrestrial > Soil > Wetlands | place: USA... | reverse complement strand
TCGGCGGCGAGGTGAGCGATCGCGACGGAGCGATCCTCGCGATCCCGGCCACGATAAACATGCAGGCGCCCGCGTTCACGGAGGCGGCTGCTGCGTGCGGGTTCTTCGACGCCTATCAGACGAAGCTCACCGCGGCGAACAATCACCGGCGGACGCAGGTACGGCAGCAGCTGCTGATCCAGTCCGGGATCGCGCTCGCGGGGATGTCGCTGATCTCGCTCGTGCTCGGATGGCTCGTGGCCGGGCGCGTCCTGCAACCGCTCGAGGACTCCTACCAGGCGCAACGCCAGTTCGTCGCCAACGCCTCACACGAGCTGCGCGCGCCGCTGACCCGGCAGCGAGCGCTGATCCAGGTCGCGCTCGCCGACCCGCACGCCAGCTCCGACTCGCTGCGCAAGACACACGAGCGCGTGCTCGCATCCGAGCAGCATCTGGAGCAGATGATCGATGGGCTGCTGGCGCTCACGCGCGGCCAGGCGGGGCTCGAGCGTCGCGAGCGACTCGACCTCGCGGCGATCGCCTCCGAGGCCATGCTCGCGCGCGAGCCAGAGCCCGCGGGCCTCGACCTCGACGTTCGCGCCACACTCGAGCCGGCGCCAACGGACGGCGATCCACGACTGCTGGAGCGCCTGATCGCCAACCTGATCGACAACGCGATGCGCCACAACACCCCCGGTGGGCATGTCGAGATCACGACCGGAACCCGCGACCGGCACGCCTTCGTGTCGGTTGCGAACACCGGCCCCACCGTGCCATCCGAACAGATCCAGCGTCTCTTCCAACCGTTCGAACGACTGGGCGACGCGCGTACGCACCACAACAACGGACACGGACTGGGACTCTCAATCGTCCAGGCGATCGCCAACGCGCATCGCGCCGAGCTCAGCGCGCGCGCGCTACCGCAGGGCGGACTCAGTATCGGAGTCTCATTCCCGCCGGCAACATCGGGCCGAGACGTCGTGCAAAGAGAGCGAGCGCGGGCGTGACACTGGAGCGCGCCCCGGGGCGCCGCCGGGGCGACCTTATGGGTGCGCTCGCGGCTTCGTGAGAGTGCCCAGCCCGCCCCAGCGACGTTTCCGCGGAAACGCAACCGTAACGTTGCACGTCCCGGGCTATGCCGGCAGCCCGAGCCGGTGGGCCAGGAACTCGCGTTGCTCCTCGTAGAGCCCCGCGGGCAGGCGGCTGAACCAGGCACAACCCTCCGGGAGGCCGTCGGCGTCGGGAAGCTGGGGGACCACCTCGGTCCGGAAGGCGAGGCCGACCGGCGAGTCGAGGCCGTTGTTGTAGTGGCTCGGATACTCGATGTAGCCGAGCAGCTCGCCGACCGCGACCTCGAGCCCGAGCTCGTCGCGAGCGACGCGCTTGACGGCCTGCACCAACGGTTCGCCGAACAGCACGGTGCCGCCCGGGATGTGCCAGGCGCCCAGGTTCGGCGGGATGTCCCGCCGCGCCAGCAGCACCTCCTGGGCGGTGGTCACGATCACGACCTCGACGCAAAGGCGGGCGACGCGGCTGAAGATCCAGTCGAACTCGGCCTTCGGCAGCCAGCCCGCAGGACGGGGCGGTTCAGGCATGCGGCACCATCTACGGGATGTTGCCGATTGTCGGTGGCGCTCGCCCTGGCGCCAGCGCCCCCGGCGGGGGTAGTGCTGATGTGGCGCTCGCCCTGGCGAAAGCGCCCCAGCGGGGGTAGCGTTGATTTGGCCAGGGGGCACGGCCGGGCCGCGCCGTTCTGGGACGTCGACGACAGTCATCAAGGGAGGAGAGAATGAGCACATCGCCGGGTCCGCCCCTTCGGCTGGCGAGCGAGGACGTAATCATCAACGCGCCGATGAGCTACGCGGGGTCGGCGCAGCGCATCATGCGCATCCGCCGCCGCGCGGAGGGCGGGCCGAACCTGGCTGCGATCACGCTGCTTGCGATTGTGCTGATCATGGTGGCGTGGGTGTTCGTCACCGTCTGGTATCTCCTCTGGGGGTTCTGGCTCGTCCCGTACCGGCTGCTGCGCCGGGGGGCGAGGAAGCGCAAGGCCGAGGCGCTTCGGCACCGCGAGCTGATGGGCACGATCCAGGGATCGGCCGCGGCGTCGGCGGCGGCGATCGTGGCGTCCACCGCGGCCGCGCAGATCGCGGCACTCACACCGCCGGTCCTCAACCCTAAGGAGCTCGTCGGTGACGCCGACCGCGAGCAACGCCTCCAGCAGCTTCGCGAGCACCTGCTGGCCGGCAGGCTCACAGCGGAGGAGTTCGAAGAGCGCGTCGGCGCGGTTCACAGCGCGAGGACTCGGGAAGATCTCGAGGCCGTGAGCCGGGACCTGCCATAGCGGAGGCTGCCGGCGCCAGCCCGGCGTGCAAACTTGAGGAGTCGTGGCGCCGCTCGAGCTCCCAACCATCACGACCGACGACCTCATGCTGCGCCCGTGGACGCCCGCAGACGCGCCGGCGCTCGTCGAGGCGTGCGGGGATGAGGAGATCTGCCGGTTCACGACGGTCCCCCGGCGCTACTCGCGTGAGGCCGCCGGCGAGTGGGTCCGGCGTCAGGCGGCGCGCGCCGCCGCCGGGAGCGCCGTGGTCCTGGCGCTCGTACCCGCCGCCGAGTCACAGCCGGTGGGGATGGTCGGGTTGTTCGGTCTCGATCAGGACGACCGCGCGGCGCGCCTCGGCTACTGGCTGATAGCGCGGGCGAGGGGCAGTGGCCTGGCCACGGCCGCCGCCTGCGCGCTGGCCCGATGGGGGTTTGAGAGCCTTGCCCTGGAGATCGTCTACGTCGATCGTGAGCCGGAGAACGCCGCGTCCGCCCGGGTCGCGGAGAAGCTCGGGACCCGCCCGGCCGGCGCGCGCGAGGTGCGTCTGCGGGATGGGAGGTCCGCCACCCTGATCCGCCACGCCCTTCGCACCGCCCCGTAGGCGCCGGCCCGGCGTGATCTGCTGCCGGGCGTGATCCACGTGCAAACGCCTAGGACCGGGCGCGGATGCTCAGGTCCGCCGCGGGCCATGTCGATTGATCCCGCGTGGGGACATCGGTGCCGCCTCCGGGACACGCCGGGCAGCCGCTCGGGCACGAGCCGCCGCCGCCATCGCCACCGCGCGGTCGGGATCGCTCGAGGCTGATCGCGGGCGCGGCCATCGCGATCCTGGCCGCGGTCGCCGGGCTCTCGTTGCTGCTGTTCGGATCCGGCGGCAGTCCGCTCGCCAGCCCGGTCGCGCAGGCCGCGACGGTGTCGTCGACCACGCCCGGCTATCGAATGCACATGTCGATGCAGATGACCTCGTCGGCCCTGCCTGCCCCCGTCACCGCCACCGCGACCGGCGTCGTCGATCTGCGCGATCACGCCACCGCGATGTCGATGCTGATGGATCTCGGGAACGAGCCCCAGGTGATCCAGCAACTGGGCAGCCCGACTCTGCGCGTGGACCTGATCATGGACGGAGGCTCCGCCTATGTGAGGCTCCCCGCCGCCCTGACGTCGCAGCTCCCCGGGTCCGGGCGTCAGTGGATCGAGGTCGACCTCGCCAAGCTGTCCGGCGTCCCCGGACTGTCGTCGCTGGCGAGCAACCCAACCTCGAGCGACCCCAGCCAGGCGCTGCGGTCGCTGCGATCGGTGTCCGGGGATGTCGTGGATCTCGGCCCGGAACGAGTGGACGGCATCGTGACGACTCACTACCGCGCCGAGCTGAGCGTGGCGAGCGTCGCCGGCAGCCTTCCCTCGGCGGAACGAAGCATGCTCGAGCAGGCCCTGCCGACGGGTGGCTTCCCGGTCGAGGTGTGGATCGACGCCCACCACCTCGTCCGGCGGTTCATGACCTCGATGGCGCTCAGTCTCCCCACCGGCGAGAACATGCAGGAGACCGCGACCGTCGACCTCAGTGACTATGGGCCGCAATCGCCGCCGACACCGCCGCCGCCGGACCAGGTGACCGACCTGAGCAGCCTGGTCACCGCCGCCGCGGGCTGACCGGGAAAGCCGCGTGTCACGAGATCGGGGCTCGTGACAATTCATCGGTGAAATGGCGCCACCGAGCACGTTCATCACGCTGTACGAGCGGGAGGCGGAGCCCGTCCTCGTGTTCTTCATGCGCCGGACGCTGGACGCCGAGGTCGCGCTCGATCTGACCGCGGAGACGTTCGCGCAGGCGTGGCGGGGCTGGCCGGGGGTGCGAGTCGGGAGCGGACCCGAGGTGCGGGGGTGGCTGTTCACGATCGCGCGCCGGCAGCTGGGGCGCTACCTGCGTCGCGGATATGTCGAGCGGCGGGCGCTCGGTCACGTCGGCATGTCGGTGCCGACGCTGCACGAGGACGACATCGCCGAGATCGAGCGTGCGGCGGACCTGCACTCGATGCGCGCGGCGCTCGGCGCCGAGCTCAAGAAGCTGAGCGAGAACCAGCGCGAGGCGCTGAAGCTGCGGATCGTCGACGAGTTGCCCTACCCGGAGGTCGCGCGGCGGCTCGGGACGACCGAGACGACGGCTCGGGCCCGCGTGTCCCGCGGCCTCCGCGCGCTGGCGGTTGCGCTCGAGCCGGTCCTGACCCACGAGAGAGGTGCGCGATGAGCCAGCGGATCCGGGTCCTGCGGGAGCTCGGCGAGGAGTTCGAGCGCGTGGTGCGCGACGCGCCGGCGGACCGGCGGGCGCCACGGGGCAGCCGGACGCGGGCGTGGATCCGGCGGGTGTCGCTCCAAGCCCCGAGGGCGGTGGCGCCCGCCCTGGGCGCGATCGTGGTGATCGCGATCGTGCTCGGCGCGGTGCTACTCGTGCGCCCGGCCGGACGCGACGGCTCAGGGCCTGCGAGCGGCTCCGGCCTGCAACAGCTGCTGTCGCAGTACGCGTTCCTGCGCCGGCCCCAGACCGCAGCGGACCGCAGCGAGGCCGGCCCTGCCCCCAGTCGCGACGACAGTCAGAGCTTGGGCGCGTCGCAGGGCGCGAGTGGACACCCGACGCTCCATTACAGCGTGCGGATCACAGGGCTCGCGCACTATCGCACCGTGCCAGAGCTGACCCGCGTCGTGAACGTCGACGGCGTCCGCGTGTCGCTGTTCGTCGAGCAACTCGTGCCGGTCCACTCGCTGCCCAAGGCGACCGTGAGCGGCAACGATCCGAAGGGCGCCGCGCGGGAAGTGACGCGCGCGCGCCTAGAGGAGATGCAGCGCCAGGCCAACGCGCGGCCCGCCTACCTACTGCTCGCCCGGATCGCACGCTCGGCAGGACTCACGCCGATCGCCCCAGCACCCGGGGCCGCGACCGCGTCTGGGCTGACCGTGGCCCCGGGACCGGCCGGCTCGGGGTCGCGGCACCTGATCGCCCCAGCCAGCGGGGTGTGGGGCGTCAACAGCGCGTCGCTGCCCGGCCCGGGCGGCAAGATCGTCGCGGTGGTGCCCGACGGGGTGGCGCGCGTCAGCTGGAGCTGGCCCCGGGAGTTCGACTCCGACGCGCTCCGCTCCGCGCCACCGGTGACGGTCTCGGCCCCGGTGCACGGAAACGTGGCGGTCGCGGCCGCGGCGGCGCTGTTCGTGTCGAACCCGCAGGAGTTGCCCGAGACCGTCGTCCGCTATGCCGCCGGCGGGAGCGTGCTCGCGCGCTTCACCGTCCCCCTCAACGCCGGCGCCAACTACGAGACCGTGCCCAGCGAAAGCCGGACCCCGGGGCCCGAGACGCCGCAGTCGCGGCGCGCAGAGCGCGACCCCTCGACCCCCAATCGAGTCGTGATCTTCCCTTCCGTCACCACGCTGTCCCTGATACGCCGCGGCCCCGGTCCCGGCCCCGACTTCTTCTTCAAGGCGCTGCTCAACTACCGCAGCTACTTCCTCCGGCTGACCGGGGGTCCGCGGCCCGACTGCGTTCAGTCCTATCCGCGCGCCCCCGCCGGACAGGGCTATGGCCAAACCTTCTCCGCGCTCGGGGAGCCGACCGTGCGCGGCGACACGTTCATGGGCGGCGTGCCGCTCTCGGTGATCGGCTGCGCCGGGACCTACCGCCTGAGCGTCTCGGTCCTGGGCAGCCACAACCGGCCGTACCCGCCGTTCGGCTCGGCGACGTTCACCGTCCGCTGAACTCGGGCCGCGGTCAGCTGCCGCTCATGCCGCCGTCGATCGAGAACCGGTGCGAGGTCACCATCGCACTCTCGTCTGACGCCAGGTAGAGCATCCCGTGCGCGATCTCCTCGACCGTCGTGTGGCGACCGAGCGGGATCATCGCGTCGAACGCCTTCGCGGCCTCCTCCTGGGTGAGCTGAGTCGCGCGCATCTCGATGTGGTCCTGGAACGGGGTCGAGGTCGGCCCGGGGTGCATCGTGTTCACGCGGATGCGACGCGGCGCGAGCTCCTTGGCGGCGGTACGCATCAGGCCGACCTGACCGTGCTTGGCGGCGACGTACGCCGATACGCCGGGAGGGCCGATCAGACCGACCACGCTCGAGGTGATGATGATGCTGCCGCCGTCGGGGACGTGCGGGATCGTGTGCTTGAGGACGTGGAACGCGCCGAGGATGTGCACCGCGAGCGTGCGCGCGAACACCTCCGAGGAGTAGTCGACGATCGGGGCGACGTCACCGCTGATGCCGGCGTTGCTGACGACCACGTCGAGTCGCCCGTAGCGATCCACCCCCTCGGCGACCGCGCGCTTGATCGCGTCCTCGTCGGTCACGTCTGCGACGGACGAGGAAGCCTTGGCGTCCCCGATCGAGGAGACCGCTTCGGCCAGCTTGGGCTCGTCGATTCCGACGAGGTGGACGCTCGCGCCTTCGGAGACGAACAGGCGCGCCGTCGCGAGTCCGATCCCACTCTCGCCCCCGGTGATCAGGGCGACCTTGTCCGCCAGACGGGCCACGGCGAGAGCCTATTGCAGATGGCGCGGTTGCGCTTGCGCGCTTACAGCGGGAGCTTGCCGCGGCCGCGGCGGACGAGCGACGCGCTCCGGTCGGCGGCGCGTGTGTAAACCTTTGCGCGATGGCGGTGGTGGACGTGCCCAGCCCAAGGCGGCCGCCGGCCGCGAGCATCGACGCGGGTCGACGGGCGCTGGATGACCTGCTCGGCGCCGACCGCGTCGGCACCGGCGCCGACATCCTCGCCCAGCACGGCCACGACGAGTCGTTCCACCCCGAGGCCCGGCCCGACATGGTGGTGTGGCCGCGGGCCATCGACGAGGCCGCCGCGATCGTGCGGATCGCCGCCGAGCACCGGCTGCCGCTGGTGCCGTTCGGCGCCGGCACCTCGCTCGAGGGCCACGTCGCGGCGCTCGCCGGCGGGATCAGCGTCGACATGCGCGAGATGGACACGATCGGCAGACCGTCGCTCGAGGATCTGGACGTCGTCGTGGGCGCGGGGGTCACGCGCCGCGCGCTTGATGCTCGGCTCCGGCCCGAGGGAGTCTTCTTCGCGGTCGATCCCGGGTCGGACGCGACGATCGGCGGGATGGTCGCCACCGGCGCGTCCGGGACGATGACCGTGCGGTACGGGGCGATGCGCGAGAACGTCCTCGCGCTGACCGTCGTGAACGGCCGCGGCGAGGTGCTCCGGACCCACTCGCGGGCCCGCAAATCCTCGGCGGGCTACGACCTCACGCGGCTGATGATCGGGTCGGAGGGCACGCTCGGGCTGATCTGCGAGGTAACGCTCCGGCTCCACCCGATCCCGCCGGCGACGGCGGCGGCGGCCTGCACGTTCCCGACCGTGCGCGCGGCGGTGGAGTGCGTCACGCGCGTCGCCCAGTACGGAATCCCGGTGGCGCGAATCGAGCTGGCCGACGCGCTCCAGATCGAGGCGATCAACCGCCACGACCAGACGACGTTCGCGGTCGCGCCCACGCTGTTCCTCGAGTTCCACGGCGCCTCCGAGGAGGACGTCGCCGCGCAGGCGCGCGAGACCGGCGAGGTCGCCGCCGAGTACGGCGGCAGCGACTTCGCCTGGGCCTCGGACGAGCGAGAGCGCCGGCGCCTGTGGCACGCGCGCCACCGCGCCTACGACGCCGCGCGAGCGCTCGTGCCGGGGAAAGCGGGGATGACGACCGACGTGTGCGTGCCGATCTCGGCGCTCGCGGACTGCATCGCCGCCGCGCAGGCCGACATCGAGGAGTTCGGCCTGACCGCGCCGATCGTCGGCCATGTGGGCGACGGCAACTTCCACACGTGCGTGCTCGTCGACCCCGGCGATCCCGACGACGTGGCCCGTGCCGAGGAGTTCCACAGCCGGCTCGTCGTGCGGGCGCTCGCGCACGACGGCACCTGCACGGGCGAGCACGGCGTCGGCTACGGCAAGTCCCGGTTCCTCGTGGCCGAGCACGGGGAGGCGGCCGTCGAGATGATGCGCGCGATCAAGCACGCGCTCGACCCGGACGGGATCTTCAACCCCGGTAAGGTCGTGGCGTGAGCGACGACCTGCTCCGGGCGCTGGCCCGCTACGACTCGCCGACGCTCGCCAACGCGATCGAGACGTTCGACATCCAGTCCCGGGACATCGGGTTCGCCGACAACAGCATCAGGTGCATGTTTCCCGAGCTCGGGCGGATGGTCGGCTACGCGGCGACGGCGACGATCGTGGCGCGCGGGGCCCCGGGTCCGGACTGGGCCGGCGCCGGCAACTTTGCGCTGTATGACTACGTGCGCACGGTCCCGGCTCCGCGCGTGGTCGTGGTCAAGGACCTCGACGTCCCGCCGGCGCACGGCTCGCTGTGGGGCGAGGTCCACGCGACGATCTTCCGCGCCCTCGGTTGCGTCGGCTGCGTCACCGACGGCTCGGTGCGCGACTTCGACGAGGCGCGCGGGATGGGCTTTCACTTCTTCGCCGCCGGGCCGTCCGTATCGCACGCGTACGTGCGCGTGGAGACGATCGGCGAGCCGGTCGAGATCGGCGGCCTTCAGATCGCCCCCGGCGATCTCCTTCACGCCGACCAGCACGGAGTGCTGAAGATCCCGCCGGAGATCGCCGCGGAGCTGCCGGCCGCCGCCGACCGCGTGATCGAGGCCGAGCAGGCGCTGCTGCGGTGGGTGCGCTCGGACGAGTTCGATCCCGACCGGCTCGCGGAGATGCGCGCGCGCCACTGAACCCGCCGCGAGCGCGGCGAGCGGAGCGAGCTCGAACGGCTACTCGAGCTTGTCGGGCGAGACGCCGGCGTCGAGCATCGCGGCGTACAGGAGTGATGCGGCCGACGACAGGTTGGGGTCGCCAAGGCCGCCGCGTTCGAGCAGCAGCGCGAAGTGCTCGCGAATGCAGGTCAGCACCGCCTGCGCCTCCTTCGGCGACAACTCCGCGGTGACGACACGAGACTTGGGCATACGCGGGGATCGTAACCCGCAGACCCCGAGCGGAACCTAAACGACGGGGTCGAGGATCTCGGCGTGCTCGCTCTCGGGCGGGGTGCCGTAGGCGTACACGAGCAGGTCGACGTCGCCGTGGTTGGCGGTCTGCAGCGGTGTGTGCGGGTCGACGTGGATGAGCCCGCCCGCCGGGACGTCGACCCGTTCAGGTGGGTCGCCGAGATACATCGTCAGCGTGCCCGCGAGCACGACGAACGTCTCCTCCTGATGGGGGTGCCGGTGGCGACGGCCCCGCGCGCCGGGCTCGTAGCGCCACACGTTCGCGCGCGTGTGCGCGAACTCGGCCCGCTCCGAGAGCTCCGCGACGTGGCGGGCCGGCTCTCCGGGTTCGTGGGGACGCGTGATCCATTCGAACCCGTCTGGGGTGAGCGCACGAAAGCCCATCCGGTGCAGACTAGTGGTCGTCCGGTGCTCAAGCGAGGCGCGGCCGCTGTCGATACTGGGGTGCAATCAATTTTCCAGCGAGCGCCGCCCGCGCTCGGACCGAACTTCGCTATGGAGGGCCCGCTGCAATGAGCGTCACCGATCAGTTGAACGATTCCCGCGTGGACGGGAACAACAACGAGCCCCGGCTCGTGCTCGACCTCGACCTGGTCGAGGCCCAGGCGCTCCGCGCGTGGCTGCTCGAGACCGAGCTGAACGGCGTCTCCGCCGCCGACACGCCGGTCGTCAACTCCGCGCTGGCCAAGCTGGCCCGGGCGGTCGACACGGCGCAGGCCACGGTGAACATCCGTCGCGAGTTCCAGCAGGCCGGCGTCAACCTCGCGCATTGGTCCGACGAGCAGGTGCTCGAGCTCGGCCGTCGCATCGCCGAGGCCGTTCGCCCCATCCTTCGCGGCTGAGAGCCACCCCCAGCCGGCTCGCAGCCGACTTGCTCTCCATGTCCAGCTCCGCCGGGTCGACGCGACAAACGACAGTCGCGCCGCGAACGTCAATCGTCGCGGTGGTCATCATCGGACTCGCGTCGATCGCGGCTGCGGCCGTGATCGGCGGGGGTTCGCTGATCCTGGCGATGCTCGTCGGCCTGGTGCTGGGCGTCGTGTCTACGCTCACGGTTCTCGGCGGCTCCGATGATGCTCGCGCCGCCGCCGAGCCCACGCCCGAGGCGCACGTCGATCCCGTCACCGGGCTGCCGACCCACGACAAGCTGATCGCCGATCTGGAGGGCGCGCTGGCCGCCGGCGAGGAGCGTGAGCTCACGCTGTACCTGTTTGCGCTCGACGGCTTCAAGGACTACAACGACGCCTACGGCGGCGCGTGCGGCGACGCGCTGCTCGAGTGGCTGGCCCGCAAGCTGCGCGACGCCGTCGGCTCCTATGGGAGCGCCTACCGGATGCGGGGCGGCAGCTTCGCCCTGCTCGCGGTCGGCTCGGAGCGGTTCACGAGCGCGCTGTGCGCGTCGGCGGCGAGCGCGCTCAGCGAGTCCGGAGACGGCTTCCAGATCTACTGCGACGTCGGCAAGGCCGCGGTTCCGGGCGAGGCCCCGTCGCCGTCGGCGGCGCTCGAGCTCGCGGCGCGCCGCGCCAGCAAGCACGGCTCCGAGCGGCACGTGAAGTCGGGCCGGCGGGCGCCGGCCGACGCGATCGAGGCGCTGCGGCTGGTCCGCTCCCGCCGTGACGTCGCCGCGCTGGCCAACGGGGTCGCCCGGAGGCTCGGGGTCGGGGAGGTCGAGATCGAGGACATCGAGGCCGCGATCCACCTGTGCGACGTCGGCAACGTCGCCGTCCCTCGCGCCGTGCTTGGCTACCCGGGCAAGATCAACGGTCCCGAGTGGCAGTTCATCCTGCTGCACACGCTGGTCGGCGAGCGCCTGCTCGCGGGCCCGCTCGGGATGGAGTCGGTCGCCCGGCTCGTACGCCACAGCCACGAACGGTTCGACGGCGCGGGATACCCGCACGGCCTGGCCGGCGAGGCGATCCCGCTCGGGTCACGGATCGTGTTCGTCTGCAGCGCATTCGGAGACATGACCTCGGATCGTCCGCACCACGCGGCGCTCGAGCCGGCGGACGCACTCGCGCAGCTCGAGCGCGGCGCCGGGTCGCAGTTCGACCCCAAGGTCGTGCGGGCGTTCTGCGACGAGCTCGCCGGCGAATCCGAGCCCACGGACGAAGCTCACACAGCAGCACCCCTCGCGGGTGGATAATCCGTTCAGTCGGGACCTAACTAGATCCGGCGCCACCCGCGGAGCGGCGGGTGGGGAGCGATGACCGCGCTGAGCCGACAAGCCGAAACGGACGAGGGTCGCATCGAGCTGCTCGAGCGCTCTGAGCTGCTCGACGCGCTCAGCCGCGCCCTCGCGGAGGCGGCCTCCGGCCGCGGACGGATGGTGCTGCTCGGCGGCGAGGCCGGGGTCGGAAAGAGCGCGCTCCTGCGCGAGTTCTGCGGCCAGGACCTGCCCGCCCGTGTTCTGTGGGGCGCGTGCGAGCGGCTGTTCACGCCGCGCGCGCTCGGACCGTTCCTGGACATCGCGAACGACGCCGGCGTCGAGCTCACCGGCTTCGGACCAAACCGTCGCGTCCCGCACGAGTTCATGGGCGCGCTCGTCACCGAGCTCCAGCGCGAGCTCCCGACGGTGCTCGTGGTCGAGGACGTCCACTGGGCCGACGAGGGGACGCTCGACGTGGTCAAGCTGCTGGGCCGGCGAATCGAGGGGCTGCCGCTGCTGGCGGTGGTCTCCTTCCGCGACGACGAGCTGACGCCGACCGCGCCGCTGCAGATCGTGCTCGGAGAGCTCGCCGGCGCCCGCGCGGTCGAGCGCCGGCACATCGCGCCGCTGTCTCTCGATGCCGTCCGCTCGATGGCCGAGCCGTGGGGCGCGGATGCCGAAAGACTCTTTGAACGGACCGGTGGCAACCCGTTCTTCGTCACCGAGGCGCTCGCCGCGGTCGACGTCGGCGTGCCCGAGACCGTGCGCGACGCGGTGCTGGCGCGGACCGCGCAGCTCGAGCCTGCGCCGCGCCGGCTGCTCGAGGTGGCCGCGGTCGTGCCCTCGCGGATCGAGCTGTGGCTGCTCGAGGCCGTCGGCCGCGCGGACTTCCTGCACCTCGATGCCTGCCTCGGCTCGGGGATGCTCGTGGCCGAGGACGGCGCCGTGGCGTTCCGGCACGAGCTGGCCCGGCTCGCGGTCGAGGAGGCGATCGCGCCCCACCGGCGGGTCCAGCTTCACCGTGACGTGCTGCGGGCGCTGTCGAGCCACGATCTCGCGCCGATCGACCCCGCCCGCCTGTCCCACCACGCCGCTGCCGCCGGCGACGTCGAGGCCGTGCTGCGCCACGCCCCCGCGGCGGGGGAGCGGGCGGCCGGGCTGTGCGTCCACCGGGAGGCCGCCGAGCAGTTCGCGCGCGCGCTCCGGTACGCCGCGGCGCTCGACCCCGAGCGCCGCGCGGAGCTGTGGGAGCGCCGGTCCTACGAGTGCTACCTGAGCCAGCAGTTCGAGGAGGCCATCGACGCGCGCCGGGCGGCGCTGGCGCTCCACCAGGAGCGCGGCGACCGCGTGCGCGAGGGGGACAGCCGCAGGTGGCTGTCGCGCCTGGCGTGGTTCTCCGCCGATCGCGTGACGGCGGTGCGGGAGGCACGGGCAGCGGTCGAGCTGCTCGAGACCGAGCCTCCCGGACGCGAGCTCGCGATGGCCTACAGCAACGCGTCCCAGCTCAGCATGCTCGCGGGCGACGTCGGCGAGGCGCTCGAGTGCGGCGGCCTGGCGATCGAGCTCGCCGAGCGGCTCGGCGAGACCGAGATCCTGGTGCACGCACTCAACAACGTCGGATCGGCCGAGGTGCACGGGCGCCTGCCCGGCGGCGTGGCCAAGCTCGAGCGCAGCCTCGAGCTCGCGCTCGCCTACGGTTACGAGGAGCACGTCGCGCGCGCGTACACGAACCTCGGCAGCGGCGCGGTCTGGCAGTACGACCACGCGAGCGCCGAGCGGTACCTGTCGACCGGGATCGCGTACTGCGAGGAGCACGACCTCGATCCCTGGCGCGTGTACATGAGCGGATGGATGGCCAGGTTGCGGTTCGGCCAGGGCCGGTGGGACGAGGCCGCCGACCGCGTCACCGCGGTGCTGCGGGAGCCGAACGTCCCCACACAGAGCCGGATCATGCCGCTGGTGGTGCTCGGACGGTTGCGCGCCCGGCGGGGCGATCCGCACCCGTGGGAGCTGCTCGACGAGGCGCTCGAGCTGGCGCGCCGTAGCGACGAGCTCCAGCGCCTGGCCCCGGTGGCGGCCGCCCGCGCCGAGGCCCACTGGCTCGACGGCAGCGCCGCCGCCGTGGTCGCCGAGACCGACGAGACGCTCGCGCTCGCGGTCGAGCTCGACGATCCGTGGGCGATCGGCGAGCTGTGCGCGTGGCGGCGGCGAGCGGGCGTCGAGGTCGACGTCGACTTCGACGTCGACCCGGTCCCGGCGCCGTTCGCGCTCGAGCTGAGCGGCGAGTGGGCGGCGGCCGCCGAGGGCTGGGAGTCCCTCGGCTGCCCGTACGAGGCCGCTCTCGCCCGCGCCGACAGCGGCGACGAGGCGCTGCTCCATCAGGCGCTCGAGGCGTTTCAGCGGCTCGGAGCGGTCCCGGCCACGAGGGTCACGACCCAGCGTCTGCGCAACCAGGGCGTGCGGAGCATCGCCCGAGGACCCCGTCGCTCGACGATCAACAACCCCGGGCAGCTCACCTCCCGGCAGGTCGAGATCCTCCAGCTCATCGCGGACGGGCTGACCAACGCGGAGATCGCGGCGCGGCTGTACATCACGCCGAAGACGGTTGCGCACCACGTGTCGGCCGTGCTCGGCAAGCTCGGGGTGCGGTCGCGCCGGCAGGCGGCGGCCGAGGCGATCCGCCTCGGCGTGCCCGCAAGATAGGCAAGGGGCGGGCGAAACATGGGCGACCGCTGCCGATGCGGGATCCCGGCCCCGGCCATACCGTGATCGCATGCACACAAACCCCTACATCGCGAAGCTCCTGATCGAATCCCACACCGATGATCTCCGCCGAGCCGCCGGCGGCCCATCGCCGGCGCGGCCGGCGAGCGACGAGCTCCGTCAGCGCCCGGCCCCGGCCGGTCCGCGGACCCGGGATCGGCTGCTGGCGCGGCGCAGGCGGGCGCTCGAGCCCGTCTGCGATCCCTGCCCGTAGCCCGCACCCAACCACCAACCACAGGAGGGCCCCACACACATGAACACCTACGTGATCCTGCGCCGCGACGGCTGGCGAGACGCCGATGAGCTGCAGCTCGCGGCCGAGCGATCGACCGCGGCCGGCGAGGAGATGCCCGAGGACGTCCGCTGGATCCGCAGCTACGTGCTCGAGGAGCAGAGCGGCTCGGTCGGCACCGTCTGCGTCTACCAGGCGACGAGCCCCGAGGCGATCCGCCGTCACGCCGGCGCCGCCGAGCTGCCGGTGAGCGAGATCATCCAGGTCGCCGACACCGTCATCGTCAGGCCGGACCCGACCCCGGTCGCGAGCTAGCTGAGGCCGGACCGACCCCGGTTGCGAGCCAGCGGCGGGCCCGGCAAGCCGGCGGCGGCTGTGGCGAGCCGCCGCCGATGCCGGGCACGAGGGGGGCTTCGCGCCTGTGCGAGTAAAGACGCTCCCGGAGTGGATTCCTTCCCCAATCCTTCGGTTAGGATTGCCCCGCTCCCTCGCCCCTCTCGTCTGGAGTCGATCTGCACTCGTGGCACTTGCCGGGCCATCGTTCGAGATAAACGAGAGCATCGACGACGACGGCGCGGTCCGCGTGAGCCTGATCGGCGAGCTCGACATCGCGGTGGCCGACGCCGTCGAGCAGCGGCTGGCGCAGCTCCGCGACGACGGCCGGCCGGTGCGGATCGACCTGTCCCAGCTCGACTTCATCGACAGCTCGGGAGTTCAGACCGTCGTGCTCGGCCTCAAGCACGCCAGGAAGAGCGGCCACGCGCTCGAGGTCGACCGGCACGTGAGCTCGACGGTCGAGCGGCTGATCGACATGATGGGGATCGGCCAGCAGCTCTGGCCCGGCAACTCCTGACCTCTGATTGCAGGCCGGTTTGCAAGCAGCGCCGCGGCGGAGGGATAGCCGCTGGACCGCCGAACACGCCTCTACCCATGAGACGCGCAGAGGAGTTATGGATGAGCGACTTCGAGAGAAGCGGTGACAGAGCCGGCGTGACCTACGACGAGCCGGCCCCGCGCCGGACCGCCGGGACGTGGTTCGCCGATCTTGGCGATCGGCTTGCCCGCGGGTTCAACAACTTCGATCGCCCCCAGCCCGACGAGCCGGAGTGGGAGTCCTACGAGGAGCTCGAGCAGCCCACCCAGGCCGCCGAGGCGATTCCCAACGGCGAGCCGGCGCGGGGCCGGTTCCCGACGAGCAGGCACGGTTACGATCGCGATGCCGTCGACGAGCACGTCGACGGGCTCGAGCAGGAGATCGCTCAGCTCGCTGCCCAGCTTTCCTCCGCCAAGCGGTCGCCCTCCTCGGCGGTCGAGGAGGAGCTCGAGCGCGTCGGCGCCGAGACCAGCGCGATCCTGAAGGTCGCACACGAGCAGGCCGCGGAGATCACCCGCCGCGCCCAGATTCAGGCCGACCGGTGCATCGCCGACGCGGCCGCCAACGCGGTGTCGATGACCGAGGACGCGAACCGCAGGCTCCGCCAGCTCGACAGCGAGACCGATGCCGTGTGGGCCGAGCGCGTCCGGCTGATCGAGGACGTCCGCAACGTCGCGACCTCGCTGTTCTCGCTGGCCGAAGACGCCGCCGACCGGTTCCCCGAGGACGGCGACCGGGGCGGTGCGACCGTGGCCGCGTCCGCGGTCATGCCGGCGCCGGAGGCGCCGAAGCCCGTGCCGGCGGACAGGCCGGTGGAGCGCGACCACATGGACGAGGGCTCCTCGCCGGAGTCGCCGGGCGCCTAGCGCCGGGCCCGCCCAGGGGCGGCTACGGGCGGCTGGGCTCGAACAGCTCGGCCCCGAGCCTGGCCTCGGGGTGCAGGATTGGCGCGAGGCCCTCGTCGAGCGCCGCTTTGGCGAGCGCGTGCCCGAGCGCCGGCGCGTGCTTGAACAGGTGGTTGCCGGCGAGGATCAGCAGCCCGCCGAGCTCCCACACGGCGAAGCCGTCCGGGTGCCACGGCAACTCGGTCACCCAGCAATGGCGAACGCCGATCGGCTCCGGGTCGAGCCCCGGCAGGGCCCGGCCCACGTACGCGGTGGTCCGCTCGGCGATCGAGGCCAGGCCGGCGGCGTCGATCAGGCTGCCGTCGTCGTGGAGCGGCGTGTCGTCGAGCCCGACCGCGTAGGCGGAGTTGCCCGGCAGCGCGTCCCCGTACGCGCCGACCTCGCCGAACGCTTCGCTCGAGTCGAGCAGGCACGCGAGATGAGGCGGCGGCTCACCCGTGACGGGGAAAGTCAGCCGCACGTGCGCGGCGTGGCGGAGCGGCAGCGGCAGTCCTGCGCCGCGGGCGAGTGCCGCGGTGCCGCGACCGGCGCAAACCACGACCCGGTCATGCTCGGCGGTGACCCCGCCGGCGCGGACCTCGACGGTCCCGCCGCCCCTGCCCCGGACCGACACCACCTCGTCGAACACGAGCCGCTCGCGCAGCGCTCCCGTGAGCGCCTCGATGCTCGCGCGAGCGCGGATCACGCCGCCGTCCTCGTCGAGCACCGCGCGCGCCTCCGGCGGCGCCAGCAGCGGCAGCCGCTCGGCGAGCTCGGAGCCGTCGATCTGACCGGCGCGCACGCCCGCCTGGAGCATCGCGTCGAGCCGGCGCAGGCCGGCCCGCCCGAGCGCGGCGACCCCGTCCCGCGACAGCAACTCGGTCCCGAACCGCTCCTCCCAGTCGCGCCAGACGCGCCGCGCCTCGCACGCGAACTCGACGAGGCGGCGGTCGTCGTGGGCATGGCGGAAGATCCGCGACTCGCCTCCGGACTGGCCGTTGCCGGGCACGCCGCGCTCGTACACCGTCACCGAGGCGCCCCGCTCGGTCAGCGCCAATGCCGTCGCCAGCCCGACGATCCCCGCTCCGACGACCCCGATGTCGGCGTCAGCGCTCACAGGGCATCACGTTGGCTCGGCATTTCTGCACAATTGTGGAGACCCCCCAGGAAGGGGGCGGCAAGGCAAGGCGACTTTTGAGGCCCACAGCCTATGGGGTAGGCTCGAACCACGTAATGACGCTCCGAGCCGGGGTCGTGGCGGAGCAGCAGACTGCCACGGTCGCCGGGGAGCCACCGAAGGAGGGAAGGCGATGGCAGACCGGCGAAACGGCGCACAGTCGCCCGAGGAGCAGGTGCGCGCGTTGTACGAGGAAGCCGAATCGAACACCGCCAAGGCGTTCGAGGCAATGGTGAACAAGCCGAGCTTCGGCCGGCTGCTCGCGTTGAGCGCCGAGAACACAGCGGCGATGACGCGGATGGGCTTCGACGCGGTCGATCTGCTGTGGCGCAACCTCCGCCTGGCGGGCCGGGCCGACATCGTCAGGCTGTCGCGGCAGTTGCACCGCACCGAGGACAAGCTCGAGCGCGTGCTCCAGGAGGTCGAGAGCCTGCGGGACGAGATCGCGCGCGAACGCGACCCCGAGGGGGCGCGGTCGTGAGCGTCGCCGATCCGTTCGTGGGCGCCGTCGATCGCGCGATGCAGTTCCCGGTCAACGCGCTCGAGTTCACGAACATCCTGCTGACGACCGACGACGCGCTGATCGGGGCGACGCCCAAGGACGTCGTGTGGACCCACCGGGGGACGACGCTGTACCGGTACCAGTCCGCGAACCGCCGCTATCGAGTCCCGGTGCTGCTCGTGTTCGCGCTGATCAACCGTCCGGAGATCTTCGACCTGCGCCCGGGCTCCTCGCTCGTCGAGTACTTGGTGGAGGAGGGGTTCGACGTGTTCCTCGTCGACTGGGGCTACCCCGACGAGGAGGACTCCGAGATGGGCCTCGACGAGTACGTCTGCGACGACCTCGCGTGGGCGGTTCGCGAGACGCTGCGCGCAAGCGGCTCCGACGAGCTGTCGCTGATGGGCTGGTGCATCGGCGCGACGCTGTGCGCGATGTACTGCGGCCTCGAGGGGGAGCGCCCGCCGGTGCGGAATCTGGCCCTGCTGACGATGCCGATCGACGGGCGCCGCTCGACTTACGCCAACTGGCTGGGGGACGAGAGCTTCGACGTCGAGGCGACGAGCCGGCTGTGGGGGTCGGTCCCGGGCGCCGCGATCGACTTCGCGAACAAGATGATGAAGCCGGTCACGAACTACTGGACGACCTACCGCCGGCTGTGGGAGGGAGTCCAGGGTGGGACCGCCCGCCGCGACGCGTATCAGACGATGGCCAAGTGGGTCGCGGACAACCCGCCGTTCGCCGGTCGAGCGTGGTCGCAATGGATCGAATTGATGTACCGGGATGCCGGGCTGCCGCGCGGGACCGTCCGGCTCCGGGACCGGTCCGTGGACCTCGGGCGGATCGACCAGAGCGTGCTGGTGATCAGCGCCAGCGCCGACCACATCGCGCCGCGTCCGGGGACGATGCCGTTCTTCGACCTGATCGCGAGCGAGGACGTCGAGCACTTCGACCGTCCCGGCGGCCACATCGGGCTGATCGCCGGGTCGGCGGCGCGAAAGGAGCTGTGGCCGAGCATGGCCGAGTGGCTCGCTGAGCGCTCCGACGGCTGAACACCGAAATCGAACGAGGAGAGGTATTGATGAGCACTGAAACTGGCACCACGCACACTGGGACCCCGCCACAGACAACGGTGGCGCCGGCCGAGGACGCGATCGAGAGGGGTTATCGCCGAGCCCGGATGACCGGACGGGTTGTGTTCGTGACCGGCGGCACCCGCGGGATCGGCGCGGCGATCAGCCGCAGCTTTGCCGAGCAGGGCGCGGTGCTGGCGGCCGGCTACGGGCGCGACACCGAGCATGCCGAGCGGCTGCTGCGCCAGTTCGAGGAGCACGGCGTCACCGCGAGCATCCACCGGGGCAACGTGGGCTCGGCCGAGGACTGCCGCCGCACCGTCAACGAGGTGATCGAGCGCCACGGCCGCCTCGACGTACTGGTCAACAACGCCGGGATCACCAGCGACAAGAGCGTGACGAAGATGACCGACGAGGACTGGTACAAGGTGCTCGCGGTCAACCTGTCGGGCGCGTTCTTCATGAGCCAGGCGGCGCTACCGCACATGCTCGAGCGGGGCTCGGGGCGGATCATCAACATCTCCTCGATCATCGGGGAGACCGGCAACATCGGCCAGGCCAACTACGCGGCGTCGAAGTCGGGACTGTTCGGGCTGACCAAGACGATGGCCCGGGAGGCGTGCTTCCAGCTCGCTCGCGCAGGGAAGATGAGCGACGACTCGATCGGGCTCACGGTGAACACGGTGGCGCCGGGGTTCATCGCCACCGAGATGCTCGAGACGATCCCCGAGAAGGTGCTCGACCGGATCAAGTCCCAGATCCCGATCGGCCGATTCGGGCGGCCCGACGACGTGGCCCGAGTCGTCCACTTCCTCGCCTCGGACCACAGCTCGTTCATCACCGGGCAGGTCTGGGGCGTCAACGGCGGACAGGATATGTAGACGCTTCGGCTGCTCGCCGGTTTGGCGTCCCGCGCTCTTTCGATCTGTTCTCGTTTGGCGGACTGCTAAGGCGAGGGAGGCGTCGAGGCCGGCCCCGGCGCCGGGTGGACCGGAAGGATCGTCGGCGGGCGGGGCGTCTGGCTGAAGTCGAAGTCCGCGGCCAGGTTGCCGAGGATCGGGTTGTCCTCGCGTACGTCGGGGCGCGGGTCGGGCCGTCCGTCGGTGGCGGGATCGAGGCGGGCGCTGTTGATGAAGTCGTCCTCGATGAACTTCGTGTACGCGTCGAAGCTGAGGATCTGGTGGTCGATGTAGCCCTGCTTGGCATACGGGCTGATCACGATCGCCGGTACGCGCAGGCCGAAGCCCTGGCGGTCGACGACCGGCGGCACGACGTGGTCGTAGAAGCCGCCCCAGTCATCCCAGGCCAGGAAGATCGCGGTGCTGTCCCAGTCGGGGCTCTGCATCAGCGCGTTGATCAGGCCGGTGACGTAGGTCTGGCCGGCGCTCACGAGCGCCGGCGGGTGCTCGGAGACGGTGCCGTTGGGATCGATCCACGAGACCGCCGGCAGGGTGCCGTTCTTGGCGGCCGCGAAGAAGTTCGACAGGGTCTGGATGTTCCCGAGCTGGTCGTCCTGGGTGACGTCGGTGAACGAGGGCAGCGGGTTCCAGATCCCGGGCGTCTGCGGCCCCTGCTGCACGGGCGCGCAGGTCATCGAGGCGTCGTTCTCGCAGTCGGGCTCGGTGCCCTGGAACACGTAGTAGCCCCAGCTCACGTTCTGTTGGTGCAGCAGATAGGTGATGTCGGTCCAGGCGTAGTGCAGCTGGCCGTCGTTGGGCGAGGAGCCGAGCTCGTTGAGCGCCGAGTCGGGGTTGGGGTTCTGGACGTCGCCGTGACACGACGAGGGGTCCAGCGGGTTGGTGCAGAACGCCGACCACTCCGAGACCATGTACAGGTGGGCGGGCAGGCTCCAAGAGTCGTTGGGCTCGAACATGTGGTCCTGGAGCACGTAGTCCTCGGCGTAGGTCCAGTAGTTGGGGATCTCACGGGCGTCGTGGTAGCCCATCACGTCGACGCACTGCGGCAGGCTGGAGGTCGTGTGGCTGGTGTCGGTGCACGCGCTGCAGTTCGGGTCCTGGGAGCTGCAGTTCATCCCCTGCTCGGCCTGCGCGACGTAGCCGTCCATGCGGCCGTTGTCGATGTCGGCGACGGCGTTGTTCACCGAATGCGGGCCGCCGTAGTTGAGGTCGGAGGGATCGTGGAACGGCGCCACGCAGCCGCCGTTCGCCGGATCGGGCACACATACCCCGGGCGGGATCCCGTCGACTCCTGGGTACGTGCCGAAGTAGCTGTCGAACGAGCGGTTCTCCTGCATGATGACCACGACGTGGCGGATCTTGTGGATCCCCGACAGCGGCGCGATCTTGATCCTCACGGTGGTCGAGGTGGACGCGAGGTTGTGGACCGTGGCCGGCGCGAGCGCGCGCCACTGCTCGGTGCGGCCGGTCGTGAACGTGTGCGGGGTCGAGAAGCTCGCGGTCCGGGTCAGCCGGGGCCGGGCGACCGTCACCCACTTCGGGCCCTTGCGGCGCTGGAGCGAGACGACCTGCCCGGCGCGGCCCGGATCGAGCTGGCCGCTGAGCGTCTCGGTGTCGCCCGCCACCGCGAACGTCGCGCTGCTCGTCAGCGTGACCGCCGGACGGACGTTCTGCGTGACCGTCCGGCTCTTCAGACCGGTCGCGGTCACCCGCCAGGAGCGGTTGGTCGTCACTGTGCCCGCGGGCATCACGAAGCTGTAGGACCCCGACGCGGTGGTGAGGGTGCGGGCGACGGGGCTGAAACGGAGCTGGTTCGGGTACCGGCGCCACAGGACGATCGCGACGCCGCACCGCTTGGCCCCGCGGTGCACCCCGATCAACGACCCGAACAACCGGACCGGCCGGGTGGCGGTCACGGGGTTGGGCGCGGCGTACACGGACAGCGCCTTGGCGATCGCGCCATGGCGATGCTGCTTGGCCGGCTTGCAGGCGGGCGACGCCGCTCCCGGTGCCTGGCCGCTCGATGCCGGGGCAAGTGCCACCGCGCCCCCGGCCAGGGCGATCACGACAATCGAGACGAGCAGAGCGAATGAGCGACGCAGCGACGAGCCTCCCACGGGGGCGATACCTGCTTTTACGTCCTAACCCGATCAGATCCTGCGAGTTGCGACCAGGCGGCCGGATTAGATTGTTCGATCGATGACCGGCGCCGGCGAGAACGACAGCTCAGGGCCGCCCGAGGGCCCAGTCCCGGTCCACCCGGTGGTGGCGTTGCAAACCGCGCTCGACCGGTATGAGCGCGCCGGGTCCCCCGCGGCGCTCGACGTGGCTTTCGCGGCCGCCGCCCGCGCGGTCGCCGAGCGGCGGGGCGACCGGGCCAACGAGCCGCCTGAGGTGACCGAGCTCGAGCGCCTGTTCGACGAGGTGCCCGACTACGAGCGGCTGGTGGACATCGCGGTCGGCGAGACCGAGCGGTCGGTCCAGGACGCGGGCGCCCGGTTGTGGGAGTGGTTCGGGCTGGAAAGCGCGCCCCCGACCTGGAACGAGGGGGAGCGCTCGCGGGCGAGGCTGCTCGTCGCCTGTGCGTGCGCGCCGCTCGACGAGCAGGTCGTCCGGTGGCTCGGACCGCGCCTGCTCCGGCTGTCGGCGGATCGGTGGGCGGCGCTGCTGACCGCCGATCTGCGCCGCGCGGAGGAGGACCTGTGGCGGCGCGTCCTCGGGGAGCGCTACGAGTCGGTGTGGCGGCGGTGCGCCCCGCGCGGCCGGTGGCGCACGCGCGAGCTCGCGGACCTGCTGGCCAGGGACGACGCCACCGCCGCGGCCATGCAGCGCAGGCTGTCCCGGTGGCTGGCCGAAGGCGCCGACGTCAAGCGGCTGCCGTCCGAGCTCGAGGCGGCGTTCGTGCAGACGCGGACCCCCGACCGGCTGGCGTAGCTGCTCAAACCAAGGTGTCGGCGGCGACACCGAGGGCGCCAACCGCGACCCATGGGGGGCTGGGAGCGACTGCGCCGGCGCGAGAGATTGCGGGCGTCAAACGAACCGGGCGCGGCCAACTGCTGCCGGCCCACGGAGAGGAGGATGACCATGAACGCAAACAGCCGATCGAGGCACGCCGGGTGGTGGCTCCGGCTCGCGCTCGCGAGCGGGTTGACAATCGGGGCGTTCGCGCTCGGAAGCGGGCCGGCGCAGGCCGCGCCGTCGAGTCCGACCACGGTGTTCGCGGGACTCAGCTCGCAGCAGTTCCCGTCCTTCTTCGAGATCTCGAACAACGGAAGGACGCTGAAGCTCGGCGCGATCGTGCTCGGCATGACGTGCACGTCCGGCGACGAGTTCGTGCAGTCGGACCGGGACGTCAAGATCCCGATCACACGGGCCGGCAGGCTGACGGCTCACTTCGCGCAGGCACCGACGCCCGCATCGGGCGGCGGGACCGTCGGCGGGACCGACACGCTCGACGCCACGCTCAACCGGCGGCACACGGTGCTGACCGGGACCTGGCGCCTGGTGCAGACCTACATCTCGCCGACCGGCCAGACCGACCAGTGCGACTCGGGACCGGTGCGGTTCACCGACATCGACTAGCCGTGCCGCGCTCCATGGGGCGATCAGATGGCCCGGATTCCGATGGAATCCGGGCCGTCGTTCGTGAGATGCTGCGCAGTGCAGTGCCCGACCCGAACGAAACGCGGCTGGTCCGGCCCCGGCATCTGAAGGAGCGGCTCGAGGCCGAAGCGACAGGCATCCCGTTCCTGTACTGGCTCGACGACGACGGTGAGCAGCACGTCGTGATGCTCGCGCCGGACCTGACCCGAGTCACGGTCGGCCGTCGCGAGCAGTCAGACGTTCCGCTCACCTGGGATGGCGAGGTGTCGCGCGCTCACGCCCTGCTCGAGCCGGTAGGCGAGCAATGGACGCTGGTCGACGACGGTCTGTCGCGGAACGGCTCATTCGTGAACGGAAGCCGGGTTCACGGTCGCCATCGACTCAACGATCGCGACCGCATGTGCTTCGGCAACACCCACGTCGTGTTTCGCGAACCGACCGCCGAGGGCGGCAGCGAGTCCACCGCCCGCAGGCCCGGGGCGCCGCGCTCGATCCCCCTCACCGAGACGCAGCGGAAGCTGCTGATCGCGCTCTGCCGCCCGATTGTCGAGTCGAACTCGACGACGCCGGCAACCAATCCTCAGATCGCCGCCGAGGTGTACCTGAGCGTCGACTCCGTCAAGGCTCACATGCACGACCTGTTCGAGCGGTTCGGCCTCTCCGAGCTGCCCCAGAACGAGAAGCGCCAGCGCCTCGTCACGATCGTGCTCGGCGACGGCCTGCTCGTCCGGCACGACTTCTAGTGGGCGGGGTCGCTGGTGGTCCTCGGCGACTAGCGCTTGCGAACGGTGATCGTGGTCCACGCGCCGACGTGGACGCGATCGCCGTTGGCCAGCGGC
>Ga0335078_10003231_pt1 | contig 24313 bp, 18 predicted proteins | sample Lox_Sample_32_FD_206711 | JGI IMG/M metagenome (GOLD analysis project Ga0335078, IMG submission 206711) | Soil microbial communities from Loxahatchee National Wildlife Refuge, Florida, United States - Lox_Sample_3.2 | ecosystem: Environmental > Terrestrial > Soil > Wetlands | place: USA... | reverse complement strand
GAACCACTGGTCCGTCGACCCTAACGAACCCGACCTCACGATCTCACCCTCAGGGGTCACCCATTCTATGGCAAGATGGTTCCGATCGTCGCCGCTCGTGGTCTGGTCGAGGTGCCCGTGCCCCCTCAGCATGGCAGAGCAGTTCGTCCCTGCGCCCTTCAGGTTGAAGTGCAGGCCCTTCTTCATCACCTCGGCCTGAAGCTGGGCCGAGATCACGTAAGGCTCGACCACCGCGTACATGTTCTTCTCGTTGACCTCGATAATGCGGTTCATCCGCCTCAAGTCCATATAGACGATGCCATCCTGGAACATCCCGGTCCACCCGGTGCAGACCGCCCTGAACTGGAGCTTGTGTTTGTTGCAGAGCTTGACTATCGACTGGACCTCACGAGTGTTCTTCGGGAGGACTACGGCCGCGAACTTGGTCCCGTGGTAGGAGGGCATTATCGCCGGGTCGCTGCAGATGAACTCCGGACCTGTCACATCTTCGAATTCCTTGTAAATGTCCTTGCTAAAGGCCATGATTGATTACCCCCTTATGCAATTATCGGGGCTCGCGTCGCCCCCTCCACGGGCATCAGCCCGCGGAGCCACCCCCTCATAAAAAGGAAGGGACGGAAGCCTTGTTTCCTTACCCAATCGCTTAACCATTCGGCTCACTCAGAGTGCTTTTTCTACAAGTTCTGCGATGTCATAGACCTTCAGGCTGCTTCCGGTTTCCCTGATCGCCCCGTCGAAGGTCTTCTCGCACCAGGGACAGGCGGTGACGATTGCCTCGGCGCCCGTGGACGCAGCCTCGTCTATTCTCTCCCGGGCAGTCCACTGGGCAAATTCGGGATTCGACTCGCTGACGCCGCCCCCGGCCCCGCAGCACCAGGAGTACTCCTTGATCCTGGTCATTTCCTTGAGGCCCAAGCCCGGAATACCTCTGAGCACGTCCCTGGGCGGCTCGTAAACGCCATACGTGCCGCGCCGGTATGTCTTGGGTGGGTTGAAAACAAACCTGTCGCCCGGGATCTTCTTCCCTGCCCAGTGGATCCACGGCTCGCCCAGCCTGCCGAGACGGCACGGGTCATGGTACGTGACCGAAAGGTCGACCTTCTTCCGCAGCTTCAGTTTGCCGCTCTTCATCAGCCTGTCGACGTACTCTGAGATATGAAGAACTTCGAGGCTGCCCTTCAGATTGAACTTGTCGTAAAGGACCTTGAAAGACTGGTATCCGTCAGCGCACGACGTGACGACCGTCTTTACGCCGGCCTTCTTGATCATGTCCATATTCTTCCTTGCCTGCTTGAGGAAATCGCCCTTGTAGCCCATCTGGTAGGCCCGGCCCCCGCAGCAGACCTCGGCGTCGCCTGCGATGCCGAAATCTACGCCGCCCTTCTGCAGTATCTTGGCGGTGGCCCTGGCCACCTTCTGCGTCTCTTTGTCGTAGCTCGTGAGGCAGCCGACATGATAGAAGACCTCTGCCTTCTTCTTCGTGATGTCCTTGAGGCCGAGCCCTTCAGCCCAGTCGCCCCGATTGCCTGATATGGGCACCATGGAGCCCTGCCTCCTGAGGCTCTTGATTGCGTTGTCGAGGGCGGGGTTCGTGTAGCCGTCTTCGACGCACTTGATCCTGAACTCGGTGATGGGCTCGAGGACTTCCATGTCCATGGCATAATTGCACGAGGCGCCGCAGCCGCCGCAGAGCTGGCAATTGTAAACGATATCGAGGACCCTGTCCGTGTAATTGAAGCCGTCCTTCAACATGGCCGCTGCGATGTTCAATCTGCCGCCGCCCGAGTAGCTATGGAAATCGTATCTCGATATGCTGGGGCATTGCTTTGAATACTTATATCCGTCGACCATTTGCATGGGTATAAACTTGCAGCACGAACAACGGCAGCACATCGCCATGTCGCCTTGGTATTGTTCCAGTCCCATATTGGCTACCTCCCCACTTTATTGAAGAATTGGCTGCTTGTCTTGACCATCTAAAAACACACTTTTCCCGGATTCATAACATTGTTCGGATCGAATATCTTCTTGAACTTCTGGAGCACGGAGAGAGTGGCAGCGTCCTTGTTTATGATCATCCCAGCGTCTTCACCGTAGGGCCGGGAGAAGAACGAGCCTGCTGCCATGAGGCCCCGGGTGGCCGAGGACGACAATTCCTTTGCCCGGTTGACCTCTGTCGGGCTTTCCGGATCGTAGAAAAGATTGAACTCGCAATGGCAGCCCGTACCCTGGACGACCGGCTGGATGTAGGCGCCCAGATTCGACGCTCCGTAGCCCGATTTGTCGGCAAGTCCGTTCATGACCCGGATTTGATCTTCCAGCTTGTCATGGATGGTGAGGAACATGATGTCCTGGGATGCTCCCTTGGACCGGAGCTTCCAATAGGGTTCCTCGGAAGGCTTCTGTACCGCCTTCAGTATCTCAGGCGCCGAGATGGGGCCCACTGTCTTTGCAGCCTTCACGCCCATCCGCTGGGTGAGGTCGGTGATGTCTTGGATATGGGAACTGACCCTTTCCTCCGGCAAGTATTCGTATCCGGCCACTGTGTAGAAGAGGGTCCACGCAGGTAACGAGTCCTTGAGGCCCTGGTAGTCTTTGGGCCATTTCTTCGTGAACATGGCCGCCAGATTGACATTGTTGAGGATGAAGCATTCATTGACCATCCGGAGCCTGATGAGCCAGGAAGTCAGATCGAGGAGGGCACCTAGCGTTGCAGAGCCGAGGACAAAGGCCTCTTCGAGGCTGGGGAGTATCTCACACCTCAATGATATCCACGTGACGATCCCCATGGTCCCCTGTGACCCCTGGAGAAGGCGGTGCCAGGATGCAATTCCGGGCCCGTAGGGCGCTTTCTGAACGCCCCCGACTTTCCACTGCTCTTCCAAAGTGCCTGGCCCGGCAGACTGGCCGGTCCTGAACTCGTCGCCGGTCCCGAAGTAGACCCCGGCGCATGCCAACGGGTCTGATATGTCCCACTGATACTTGGGCATCGTTACCGGTTCTCTTTCGAGTATGCTGCCCACCACTGACTTGGATTTCCGGGGGAGCAGGGGCATGTTGAGCCTTAGGCCCTCTTTCTTTACCGCCGGTATGAGGTCTCCGAAGGTGACGCCCGGCTCCACCATGGCAACCCGGCGCGGGCGGTCTACGAAGATCACCTTCTTCATCCGGCTCAGGTCGACGATGATTGCCCCGCCTGTGCCCGGCACAGTGTCACCCCGAAAATGGGGAGGGCCCGAGCTCACCGGGACAAGGGGGGTGTTCGTCTCGTTGGCCAGGCGGACGAGCTTTTGCACCTCTTCCGCTGTCCGGGGCCGAACCACGTGGGCAGGCCGCACGGGATTCGCAAAACTTATGTCCCGGGAGTACGCCTCAAGCGTGGCCGGTGCATCATCCGCGTTTTCACGCCCGACAATCTTCGCCAATACTCCTTTCTGAACCATTCTATCCTCCCTCGCTTGAACTTGATCTCACCAAAGACTCTTCACAGGTGCTTACGAGAGCGCCTTCCATACAGGAGGCGGTCTCGATTCCGAGCCCCCTTTCCTGAACCAGACTCCCAATCCTTCCCTTTTTGCAAGAATGGCGTTCATTCGTGCATCCTTGAAAGCCGACCCCGGCCAAAGGGAGACAGGGAAAGCATTTCGGTTGTCACATTCGAATAAAGCGCACCGCATAAAAAAGCAATATCCGTACCGTTTGCCGTAAGTCACCGAAAACTGGAGGTTTCGTCGTTGGGCGCTGTGGGGGGCTTCTCCGAGGATGCCTCAACATGCTGCACGTTGTTCAATATATTGAATATCGAGAATCTTCATTCCCGGCCGCTCCTGAGACGAAGATCCAGGGATGTCTCCTATCGTGGGCCGGAAGAGCTGTGAGCAACGGGGATCACTACTCTTGGAGTGGAAAGCTTTCGCGGACCCCTCACGACTCATCTTTAGCCGGGAAGGGCGGACCCTTGGTCCGGATCGGCTGCCGCGTTTGACCGGCGGAGCATACACCCCGCCATCTTCTGAAATGTCCCTTCAGATGTCGTGATCGTCACACCGAAGTCCACGGCAAGGTCCCTTATGATGGGAAAGCCCCTCATGGGCTCTACCAGAATGTGCTCTCCCGGCGCAACCAGTCTTGAGCACGTGCGCCTGCCTTTCCCATTCACGGTCATGACGCAGGACATACACCAGGAACAGCCGCAGCAGTAGTCCCTAAAGGCGAGGGTCTCATCGAGATTATCCCTCACGTACCTGAGGCTGCACAGGAGCAGGAGCCCTTCTTCCCACGGAACCTCGTAATCTTCGTACCTCGGCGCGTTGTCGGCACCAGGGTCGTACCTGAAGACCTTTAGATGGACGGGCTCTGTGCTCATGCCTCCCCTCCCTGCCGATGGGCCGTCATGGTCACCGGGACCGTGTCGATTGTCATCGCACCGTCCCTCTGTCTTACGCGGGTGTGCCTGAGCCATTCTGCGTCGGCATCAGGGTAGTCCTCCCTGTAATGAGCCCCCCTGCTTTCGCTCCGAAAGATCGCCGACATGGCGATCATTTGCGCGACGTCCAGCATGTAAGGGATCTGAACGGCTTCTATCCACCCGAGATTGAAGCGCCTGCCGGAAGGAGCCCCGAGGCCGGAAAGGTCGTCGGACCGGAGCTGCCCGATCTCCGCCAGGGCGATCGCGAGGTCGCCTTCCGTGCGCGCCACCCCGACGTGGGCAGACATGACGGCTTCGATCTTCTTAGCAACGACCCTGGCTGAGAGCTTTCCGCCTTCGAGGAACGCAAGAAGCCTCTCTTCCTCGGCCTCGGCCTGAAACGCCCCTGCCTCGATCCGATCGCTGCCCAGCGCAAATTCCGCGGCGCTCTCACCCGCTCTCTTGCCGAAGACGATGATCTCCGTGAGCGCACATCCGCCCATGCGGTTTGCACCGTGAACGCCACCCGATACCTCACCCGCTGCGAAGAGCCCTTCGAGACTTGTCTCGCACCGTTCGTTTATCCTCACTCCGCCCATGAAGAAATGAGCCCCGCCGGGGGTGAACTCTATCCTCCAGGTCTTCGGATCAGGAGTACCCGCGCTCATCTCCTTGATGAGCCGCCACCGTTCCTTCGCAACCTCGGCCGCCAGGGAGTGTTTGAGCTGCTCTTCTATTTGCTCGCTCGAGAGGGGGGAGCGGGTGAGGTCGATGTAGACGCCCCCGTGCTCCGTGCCCCTTCCTTCCTTGATTTCCTTGTGGGCCAGTCTCTGGATCGCATCCCGCGGCTGGGGAAGCTGCAGGAACTCCTTCCCGAGCCCATTGACGTACTTGCCTCCGCACATGGCGCTGAGGAGCATGGGGTTGCCGAGGAGCCATGGCGGCCACAGCTGGTTTCCCGTGAACTGGACCATCTCCATGTCGATGAGCTCGGCCCCGGCGTGGTACGCCAGGGCATAACCCATTCCCGCCGCGTGGCCGTGCATGCCGAAGGGCGCATTGGTCGAATGGGGATAGATCTCGCCGAGGCCCCCTGAGGCGAGAACGACCGCTTTCGCGCTTACCGCGAAGCTCTCACCGCTCCGTATGTTGAGGACCGCGGCACCCACGACCCTGCTTCCTTCGGTGAGGAGCTTCGTGGCTATCGTGTCTTCCATGATGGTCGCGTTGGCGCAGGCGGAGAGCCGCCTGCGAAGGGCCGCCATGTAAGTGACTCCCGGGATGTAATAGGCTCGGGAGAAGGAGGGCCCCGAAGGCGAGACCTCGGCCGTGGCGCCGGTGCCCTTCAAGGTTATGACCTTGGCCCCCCATTCGATCAGCTCCGCCGCCCTCGCGGGAGCCTCTTCCGTGAGACGCTCCACGAGGTTCTGCTCGTTGAGATAGGCCCCGACACGGATAATATCTTCGAAGAGATGGCGGGGGCTGTCGTCGGGATGGCTGACCCACTGCATGCCGCCGTTCGCCATGGAGGTAAGGCCGCTCTTCCCGATGGGCCCCTGATTGAGGACGAGCACCCGGATTTTGCCGTCCCGTGTGGCCGCCTCTATTGCCGCCCTCGCGCCGGCGCCGCCCGCGCCGATTACCAGTACGTCCGTCTGAATCGTCACCATCTCAGGCCCTCTTCGGTTGAGGCGCCAAAGGCGACCCGGCGGATCAGAAGGGCTGGGAATGGTGCCTCCAAAAGCCGCCGAATCGGACCTCTCCTCTAGGTTCCGGGATTCTCCCAGAAAGGCGCCAGGTCCTTTGCAATTCGCCCAAGGCCGAGCTCTTCCAGCTTCTCCCTGGTGGGGAGGCCGTTCCGCGTCCAGTTGCGGAGTCTGTAGTACTCATCGAGGAAGCGATCGAGGCTCCTCACCATCTCACCTTCTCCGGGAGCCGATCCTGTATGGAGCGGCTCAGTCTGAAAGCGCTTGGGCAGCGTGTCATGCCTGCGGTCAAATCCGTCGCGCGCGTTGAAGGCCCGGTCGAGGTTGAGAATCCGCTCGCCGGCCTTCCTGAGGTACTTCCAGTCTGCGAATTCTTCTATGCCCGTGGCTGCGGCCAGCATCCTGGGAAAGAGACGGCCGAACCAGTCACCGCAGCTGAAGGCGAAAGCACAGACGATGCCGACCTCCAGGGCGGAGCTATTCTGATTGTGGATCACGATGTCCGCCTTGTCCTCTTCCGTGAAGCGGTCGACAGCCCGCGGCACAGGCATGCCCCACTCCTGGAAGGCGAGGGAGCCGTTGCCGTGGCTGCCCCCTATGTTCGACGTGGCATACCCGAAGCCGGTTGCTTTCAGCCCGCGCGGCTCGTAGCCGGCGAGCTCGAGGCCCTTCGCATGCATGGCATAGGCTTCGGCGCCCTTTCCGATGAGGCGTGCGGCGCCGAGGGAGCCTTCGGCAAGGATGTTTCCGAATCCTTCGCGCCTCCCTATCTTGCCGATGAGCTCGACCATGGCGGCATGGTTGCCGTACGTCAGGTCGAGGCCGTCGGTGTCGGCCTTCGTGATGATGCCCCTCTCATAAAGCTCGTAGGCGAAGCCTATGGTAACACCCGCACTGATGGTGTCCAGGCCGAGATCGTCGCAGAGCTGGTCGGCCGCGATGGTCGCCTCCACCGAAGTGCTGTCGATGGAGCCGGAGAAGGCCCAGTAGCTCTCATACTCGGGCCCTTCGCTGCGGGCCCCTGCGTATGGCCCGTCCGTGACAACGTGTACCTTTCCGCAGCGCATCCCGCAATTGTAGCAGCCCACGTCGGCGATCCTCAGGTTCCTGTACGCTTCTGGCCCCATCTGCTCGTACCCGTCGAGCTGCCCTGAGCGGTAGTTCCGCGTGGGGTAGACGCCGAGGACATTCCGGGTAATGGCTCCTTCGGTGGTTCCGAAGCTCTTGTTGTACCCGTAGTCCCTGCTCGCCTTCATGATGCTCAGCTGCTCTTTTGCGAGGGCGCGAAAGGCTTCCGGATCGTGGAAATCAAGGTTCCTCTTGGCGGTGATGGCAATGGCCTTCAGCTTTTTTGAGCCCATGACCGTGCCGACGCCGCACCGGCTCGCTGTTCGTCTGCCCGTCACGATGGCGGCGTACTTGACGAGCTTCTCCGCCGCCGGGCCTATACAGGCGGTGCGCGTCGCGGCGCCGTGCTGCCGCTCCAGCCACTCCTGCGTGGCTGCGGTGTCGGTGCCCCACAACTCATCCGCTTTTTTCAGCTCTGCTTTTTCTTTGGTGACGTGAAGGTAGACAGGGGCGGACGATATCCCCTGAATAAGGATGAAGTCGTAGCCGGCGAACTTCATCCATGCGCCGAAGTCGCCCCCCGAGGAGGCGCGGGCATAGCAGCCGGTGAGGGGGCTTTTCGTGCAGACCACCCATCGGGAGCAGCTCTGCGCGGCGCTCCCCGCCAGTATCCCCGGTGCGATGAGGATCTCGTTCTGTTCCCCTAAGGGATCGATGTGGGGAGGGAGCTCATCGTAGAGATACTTGATCCCGAAGCCCCGACCCGCGATGAAATCCATGGCGACCTGCAGGGGGAGGGGTTCTTCAATTACAGCCCCTTTCGAAAGATCCACCCTGAGGAACCTGCCCGCATACCCTTTCATGCTTTAGATCTCCTTAGCTCGATTAGTTCGATTCAATATCCGAGATACGCCTTGGTGACATACTCGTCTTTGGCAATCTTCGCAGCTTCTCCTTTCAAGGCTATTTTCCCCACCTCGAGCACGCAGGCGGTGTGGGCGAGCTTCAGAGCCATCCGCGCGTTCTGCTCCACCAGCACCACGGTCACTCCGGTGGCGTTTATCTGGGTTATGATCTTCGCTACCTCGCCTACCATGAGAGGTGAGAGGCCAAGGGAAGGCTCATCCATCAGAACTACCCTGGGGTTCGACATGAGGGCCCGCGCCACGGCCACCATCTGCTGCTCCCCGCCTGAAAGGTCGGTCGCCTGATTCCTTATCCTCGGCCCCAGGTTCGGGAAGTGTTCGAGCATGACATCGAGGTTCTTTCGGAAATCGTTTCGCCCTTTCAGGAGGAAGCCTCCCATTTCCAGGTTCTGCATGACCGAGAGGGAATAGAAGAGCTGCCGCCCCTCGGGAACATGGGCGATACCAAGCTTCACAATCTGATGGGGAGGCAGCCCGTCTATCCTTTTTCCCTGAAACCATATCTCCCCTGACGTAGGCCGGATGAGGCCGGAGATGGTCCTCAGGGTGGTTGTCTTCCCGGCGCCGTTTGCCCCGATGAGGGTGACGATGGTGCCCTCTTCGACCTCCATGGAGATGCCCCGCACAGCCTCGGCCCTGCCGTAGTGTACCCACAAGTCCTTGATTTCGAGCAGCATCAGTTGTCCTCTCTTCCCAGGTAGGCTTCGACTACCTTCGGATTGGTCCGTATCTCCGTTGGCAGCCCTTCGGCGATTTTTTGCCCGTAGTTGAGCACCGTTATGCGGTCGGAGATATCCATGACCACCCTCATGTCGTGCTCCACTATGATAATGGTGATGCCCCTCTGCCGTATCTTCTTGATTCTGTCCACCATCTCCGTCGTTTCCGTGGGGTTCATCCCCGTGACCGGCTCATCGAGGAGCAGCAACTTAGGGTTGCAGGCCAGCGCGATGCTCACGCCAAGTGCCCGCTGATATCCGTGGGGGAGGTTTCCCGCGCGCTCGTGCATGACCTGTGTCAGGCCCATGAATCCTATGATTTCCATGGCCCTGCTCCGTGCCGCCTCATCGGTTTTCTTGGCCTTTTTTGTATTGAGGAATTCGTGAATGGCTCCGGCACGGCATTCCATGTGGAAGCCGGTAAGGATGTTCTCGAGCACGGTCGCCTGCATGAAGAGAAAAGTCTGTTGGAAGGATCGAGCGATGCCTTTTTCGGCGATCCTGTGCGGCTGCAGCCCCGTGATATCTTTCCCGTTAAAGCGGATGGTCCCGCCGGACACGGGGAGAGTGCCGGTGATCAGGTTGAACACTGTTGTTTTTCCCGCGCCGTTCGGTCCGATAAGGCTTCTGATCTGTCCCTCCTCAACGCTCAGATCGAGCTGAGAAACGGCCCGAAGCCTTCCGAAGTCCCTGATCACGCCGTCAAGCTCAAGTAAGGCCACTTCCTGCCTCCTTCAACGTCCCTTGCCGACTTTAGATTGCCGCGCGTTTGGGGCTCCCTTCAGCCCCCACGTGTCCCATTCTCGAAAGCAAGCGCTTCACTCTCCCATCGATGAGCCCGAGGATCCCCATGGGCATGAAGATGATCATGACGATGATGGCGGCGGACGTGATGATCGGCTCATATTCCCTTGCCATGCGAAGGTACTCGGGGATAAAGGTAATCACCAGGGCGCCGATGATTGGTCCGGCGAGGCTGTGGAAAAGCCCTCCGACAATGACGTACATCATCACATAAATCGAGCTGCCGAAGCTGAAGGTCGCAGGCATCACCGTGGGGCTGTAAGCTGCAAAATAGCTTCCCGCGAGGGCCAGGAAGAAATTGCCGATGAGAACGTTAGCCATGCGGTATCTTACCACATCGACCCCTATGGAGTCCGCAAGTCTCAACGATGAGCCTATAGCATTCCAAGCTCGCCCGATCTTCGAGTTGAAAAAGCGGTAGTTAACGATGATGTTGAGGATAAGAAAAACGAGGCCAAGGTAGTAGAGCTCCGGCTTGCTGACGAACCGGTGGGAGAAGATGGTCGGTCGGGGCACGAGCCCCGGGCCACCCCAGCCTCCGAAGAAGTCTACCGAGCCGAAGAGCTGCTGAATGGCCATGGCCGTGACCATGCCGAAGAGGAGGAAGACCATCATGCCCCGGGGAATGGCAATCATGAAAATCAGCCATCCTACGAGCACCGCTGTGACCGCCCCTATGGGCAGGGTGAGCCAGAAGGACATGTCGGTTTTCTTCATCAGGAGAGCGGTGGTGTAGGCCCCAACCGCCCACCAGGCGGCGATGTCGAACCTCGGAAGCCCTACCTTCAGGGTCGACGCAAAGGCCAGCCCAAGCATGGAAAACGTGATTGTCTGGATGAGAATCTGCAGCGTGTAAGAGCTCACCAGCCACGGAAGCGCCACGGCCACTATGAGGAGCACCCCGAGGGCTATCTTCTGTGCCTTGGACATAGCGTTCTCCTGAGCATGGGCTCCTTTACTGTCCCGGAATGGGGAGCGGCTTGCCCAGCAGCCCGCCGGGCCTGAACACCATGAGAATGGCCATGAAGACGAATATCACGAGCAGGCTGAGCTGGCCGACGAACTGGAAGGCGAAGCTCTCGATAATTCCCACGAGAAAGGCGGCGAGCAGCGCCCCTGACATGCTGCCGGTGCCGCCTATGAGGACAACGAGCATGGCACGCACGAAAACGATCGCGCCCATGCCGGATGAAGCGGAGAGAACCGGTACGATGAATGCGCCGGCAGAGCCAGAAAGGCCGCAACCAACGGCCATGGTAACCCAGAAGATCCTCTTGGCGTTGATGCCCTGTAGGCCGGCTACCTCCCTATTCTCCGCGGCCGCGAGCATGGCGGTGCCCACTTTGGTCTTCATGAAGAAGTAGAGGGCCACCATGACCAGGGTGGCCAGGGCTATGACCAGCAGCTTGCCCCGGTTGAGCGTTATGGAGGCGAGTGTCAGGGTGCCGGGGACGACGGGCGCCACCACCTGTTCGTTATAGCCGAAAGTGAGAAGGGAGGTCTGGTTCATGATGGTGCCGAAGGCGATGGTGACGAGCATCATGTGAAAGAACCCGTGGGGAACGGTCCACTGGATGATGGCAAAGTGGAAGAGCACACCGAGGATTGCCATGGCAACCAGAGCCGCAAGGACCGCAACAGGATAAGGGAGGCCGAGATAGGAAGTTATTGCGTAGGTGATGAACGCCCCGATCATGTAGAAGTGGCCCTGGGCCATGTTGAATACCTGAATAACGCCCAGAATGAGGGTAAATCCCGAGGCCACCATGGCGTACATGCCGCCGCTCATCAAGCCGTTTACCAAGATTTGGAAAAAGAGGGACAGGTCCATGGAGCGCCTCCTTCCCTATCGGTCGGGACGGGAAAGGGATGCCCCGTGCAAGTGAGGCGGGACATCCCTTCTTTGACCTTTCCTATTTCTTGAGGTCGTCCCAGGTAAACCTGTTCAGCTTCTGCTCCGGAGCAGGGAACTTGGGTCTCCCGTATTTGTCCCAGTATTTCTGATACGTGTCGAGGATTCCCTTGTACTTGTCCGTCATGCTGTAAGATTTCAGGGAAACGAGGTACTGGTCCTGCATGGTGATCTGAGACGTGAATCTGAGCTGGCCGTGCTCCACCACACCGATGCCATGGCCGGGGGCCGCGTCGACCGTACGCATCTGGTTCAGGTCCGGCCTGGCAAAGAGCTGGGTGTAGCCCACCATGGTGAGGACACCCGGAGGCCCTTTCTCCAGGTACTGCTTCAAGGCATTGATGTCAACGCTTTTCGCGTTCTTGATCGCATCCCGGAGGATGAACCAGGCTCCCACCCAGAAGCAGCCCTCGGTCTGAAACTCGCCGTACTCCTTTGTGTAGCGGTTGAGAAGGGCCTTCATCTCCTGATTCTGCATGACCACCGGAATCCCGCGGGGATCGAAGTAGAGCATCCCTGATCCGTCGAAAAAGCTCCCCGTCTTCTTCACGACGTTGGCCAATGTGTCCTTGCCCAGTCCGGCGCCGGGGAAGATCTTGCCTTTCCACCCCACGTCGCGGAGCGCCGTGATGATGCTCGTTACCTGGGGACCCATGGTGACGCAGAGGTCGACGACGTCGGCTTTCATGCTCAATATCTTCGTGGCCACGGGACCGAAATCTACCGTATCCCCGGCAAAGAAGACGGGGGGCAGCACCTTGAGACCGGCAAGGCTCGCCGCGGCGCCGTACTGGGCGGCGGATATCTTGCCGTCCTCCGAATCTCCCGTGGACACGACGTAGACCTTCCCGCCCGCCTTGCGGAAGTCCTGCATGATTGCGTAGTTCATGGCCCTGCCGAAGAAGCCGCCGTTAGGCCTGAAGACGTACTGGTACTTCGGGCCCACGATCTCGTCGTTGAAGCCCACCACGAGGGCGATGACCTTATTCTGGTCCGCCGTGGCAGCGGTGATGGTCGGGTTCTCGCCATAGCCGTTCAGGAGAACGGTGCAGTGGTCCTGAAAGATCGCCTTCTCGAGGGCGGGCTGCTGCTTAGATGCGTCAAAAACCCCGACGTCGTAGGTATTCCACTGGAGCTCGTACTTTTCGTTGCCGACCTGTATGCCGCCCTTCTCGTTCTCCATCTTCGCGAATAGGTCGTTCCACTTCTTGATCTCGAGACCCTCTTTGAGGGTGAACGCCGTCATGGTGCCCAGCTTCAAAACTTTCTTTTCCGCGGCACACGCGTTATTCGCCTGAAGCGCGAGGAGCGGCAGTAACACGACCGCCAGTACCAATCCAAGAAGCACGTTCAACTGTTTCCGGTTGACCCTTCCCATTGGACCCCTCCTGATTTTGTTGGTGGAACACCCCCTTGTTTGTGCACCTCCTTTTCCGCTATACCTCTTTTCTTTTCTGCTGGGCCTCGAATCCGGCGACCATATGGAGCAATAAGCGTACCAGGGAGCTAAGTCTCCGATACGATTGAGTAAGGTGGAGTAAAACCTGGATTATTCCGCCGGGGATGATTCAACATACTGAAAATTACTCAGAATATCGAAAAGAGGATGGTTGACACAAAATGTGGAATGATCTAGAATGGCCAGAAAGGCAAAGTCGCGGGTGAGGGACAAAATAATAGGGGGTGTTCCCATGCGAAAGGAAGGGCCGTCTGGCGATCCTGGCAGGTTGTGGGAAGGTCTCGAGAGGGGTGAGCAGGAGCTGGTCCTCTACCTTGCCCACGCCAACCCGCCGATCTCAATAGACCTTTTGAGCTCCCTATCCGGCGCCCCCGCGGTGAAAGTCCTCAATTTCATGGAGCGCCTGAAAAAAATCAGGGTTGTCCATGAGAAGAGGGAATTAGGGAAAGGCATCTACTTCGTCAACGGCATCGATCTCGTCAGCTTCCTTCGCGTGCACGCGCCGGCAGACGCCCGCCGGGCAGCCGTGCAGAAGCTCGCCCAATCCTATGTCCAGTCCATGGCGGAAGGCAAGGAGAGGACCCTCGTCCTTGCGGACCTGTACTGGAAGCTGGGGGATGGGGGGGAGGGCGCGCGCTATCTGAAGAGCGCGGCCGACATCCTCTATTGCATGGGAGAGAAGGAGAAGGCAGACCTTTACTACAACCACCTTCTCGAGGGTCTCGCATCGAATGGAGCGGCGACCGACAACCCGGAGGATTTTCTCGATACGGTTCTCGGAGGAATGACCGCGGTGAGGCACTCCATGTCGTTGGCACAGCGGATCGCGCTTCTCACTGCCGCAGAGCGCATCGCCCGCCAATCGGAGAAATGGGAGTGCCTGCTGAAGGTACGGCTCGCCCTCGGCGGGGCGCTCCAGGCAAACGGCCAGGGCAAGAGGGCTCAAGCCTGCATGGATGAGGCGATGGCCCTTGCGAGAAAGATAGGGAACGGCAGGCTTCTCAAGATGGCCACCCTCTTTACCAGCGAGTTCCTCCATTGGAAAGGCGAGCTGTCCGAAGCGATCCGCTGCTATGAGGAGATAGTCGAGGACCTCGAGGAGTTTGGTGATGACGAAGGCACGTTGCAGGCGAGCGCCATGATGGGGCTCTGCTATGTGAGGTGCGGCAGAATCGCGCGGGGTATGGGCATGATCGACGCGGTGAGGGTTAAGGCAAACATGCTCAATTTTCAGAGGGTGACCACATTTACCGATGTCATGACCGTGCTCTCCCTCTTCGAGATACGGAGGATCCTGGAAGCGGAGCCTTACGTGAGGAAGTTGCTCGCCCTCCCCCAGGATGTGGTCGGTCATTATCTGCTCTGGCCTGTGGAGGGATGTCTGGCATACATCCTCTGGACCAGGGATGACTTTCAGGGGGCCTTCGAAAGCCTCAAGAGGGCCGTCGGACACGCCGTGGCAGCCGGCTGTTTTCGTCAGGACGGGGCCTGGAATTTCGAATTTCTCGACGGTCTCGAGTCGAAGGGCCTCGTCGACGAGAGATGGAACTGTGAGGGGGAGATCAAGAGGGTTCTCAGCCAGGAGTGTCCGTATATGAGGGGTGCCGCCCTGCGCCACCGGGCCCTCAGAAGCATGGAGAGAAATCAGCCCATCGGCCGCATAATGGCGGATCTCAAGAACAGCGAAAAGTGCCTCAAGAAGGCAGGGGCCGAGCTTGAGCTTGCGCGAACCAGGATAGCCCTCGGAAACGTCTATCTGAAGAGGGGCGAGCCGAAACTGGCAAAGTCGTACCTCGAAAGGGCATGGACCCTCCTTTCGAAAGTGGACAGGTCGCTTTTCCCGAAGGATTTGCTTGCAAGCATGTCCCAGGAGCAGAAGTTCGAGCTGATGATAGACAGGATGATCACCATCAACGAATCCCTGGGAACGGTACGGGACATGTCTTCTTTTCTCGAGAGGGTGATAAATACCGCCATGGATTTCACCATGGCTACCCGGGGCGTCTTCTTTGGCGCCGGGCCGCACGGTGAACAGACGATCATCGCGAGCCGGAACCTCGACCCCATGCTCCTGAAAGGCGACCAGTCGAGGGTCATCCGGGACGTGCTGGCCCACGTGGCCCGCCAGGGAACGGAGCTCATCATGCCGAGGCAGTCCAACGAGCGGAGCGCCATTTCCGACGAATCCCTCGCCGCAGCAGGCATCACCTCCCTTATCTGCATGCCCGTGAGGCTGGGGTCGGAGACCCACGGGTACCTCTACCTCGATAACAGGCTCGGAAAGAGATTCCCCGAGGACCACCTTCCCTATGTGAGGCTTGTCTGCAGCCAGATCGCCGTGGGCCTTTCGAATATCAAGATATATGACGAGATGAGGGAGAGGAAGGACCGCTTCGAGGACGAAGCCATCTTCTATAAAAGGGAGATGGGTATCGCCAACCCCAAAGAGATGATGATCGGCTGCTCAGGCGCCTTGAGGACCGTGATGGAGCAGATCCGACAGGTCGCCCCCACGAACAGCTCTGTCCTCGTCATGGGGGAGACCGGCGTAGGCAAGGAGCTCGTGGCGAAGGCGATTCACAACCTGAGCGAGCGAAAGAATGGTCCCTTCATATCGGTCAATCTCGCCGCTCTTCCCGGCGAGCTCGTCACGAGCGAGCTCTTTGGCCATGAAAAGGGCGCCTTCACCGGAGCAAACGAGAAGATCAAGGGACGCTTCGAGCTGGCCCACGGGGGGACTATTTTTTTTGATGAAATAGGGGATTTGCCCCCCACCATTCAGATGAAGCTCTTGCGCGTACTGCAGGAGGGGACGTTCGAGCGGCTCGGAAGCGCCAGACCCATCCAATCCGATTTTCGGGTGATTGCCGCCACGAACCGGGACCTCCACAGGGAGGTTGAGAAAGGGACCTTCCGCCAGGACCTCTTTTACCGCCTCAATGTCTTTCCCATCTACATCCCTCCCCTCCGGGAGCGGAAGGAGGATATCCCGCTCATGGCGCGCCACTTCACCGGGGTGTTCAGCCGGCAGATGGGCAAGGCGATACGGACAATGGCTCCTGAGGAGATGGAAAAGCTCATCGACTACCATTGGCCCGGCAACGTTCGGGAACTGAAGCACGTTGTGGAAAGGGCCGTCATCCTGTCGGCGGGAAACAAGCTCTCCTTCTCCGGTCTCGACCACGCAAACGGGACCAGATCCGCTGTAGAGGATGGAGGGGCGAGACCGCTCGCCGAAGTGGAGAAGGAATACATCGCGAAGATCCTCAACGACACGCACTGGCGGATCAGTGGTCCCCACGGAGCCGCCTCGATACTCGGGCTCAAGCCGACCACTCTTCTCTTCCGGATGAAGAAGCTCGGCATCCGAAGGGCGGCGGCAGCCGGGGCGTAAGAGCACAGGAAAGCACTTCAGGGCAGGATCAGGCCCGGCAGGTCACGACGGGGCGGCCGCGGGAGAAATCGGCTGCCAGGGCCGCAAGGGCCCCCAGGACCGCCACCGGCCCCAGAGCCCAAAAGGCAGTTTCCCACCCCCGGGACTCGACGAGACGGCCGAAGACCAGAGGGCCGAGGAGCATCCCCGAGTTCTGCCCGACTAGAATGACGGCGACGGCCATCCCGGCCAGCCTCTCATCACCTGCGATCTCCACCGCGCCGGAGAAGACACCCGTCGGGACGAGCCCTGCGAGGAGGCCGAGAGCGATCGTGAGGACCAGAAAGACGCCTTCCCGTACGGAGCCGCCGAAGGGAAGGAGGAGCGCCATGGCAAACAGGGGAAGGGCGCAGAGGAGCTTCCTCGGGCCCTTTCTATCGAGGATCCAGCCTGCCATGGGGGCGGCAGCCATGCTCGAGAGGTTCGCCAGGCTGATTGCGTGGGCGGCGCGAACGAGAGTGGCATGGCGGGTGACATGGAGAAAGGTGGGCGCCCATGTGACGAAGGAAACCGTGACGAAATTGAAGCAGCAGAAGAGAAGACTCACGAGCCACAGGTTGCGGTTGCGAAGCACCTCGCCCAGGCTCTCCATCGTCAGATTTCTGCACCAGTCGGAACGCTCCTGGCCCGAAGGCGGCCCAGTGCGCGACTTGATGAGGAAATGGAAGAGAAGGCCGATGACGATGGTGTAGCACAAGGCGAATTGCCAGACTGCCCGCCAACCCCAATGGACGGCAAGGAGAGGGGCGAGAATAAGCATGGAGACAGACCCCAAGGGCACCCAGAGGGACCAGATGGCCATGGCCCTGCCCCTCTTCTCCGCGGCGAACCAGAGGGCTATGATCTCGGGCCCCGTGACTGCCATGAGGCTCAAGCCTATCCCCTCGACGAAGCGGCTCGAGAGCATGGCCCCGATTCCCCTGCTGAAGAAGCCCCAAGCCACGCCTATGGCGACGAAAGCGAGAGCACAGAGTCCGCATGCCCTGTATCCCAGCCTCTGAAGAATGAATCCCGAAGGTATGGCCAGGAGGAGGCCGGTGAGGGCGAATATTGACATGAGGAGCCCGGCCCGGCCGGCGGTTTGGTTGAATGCCTCCATGAGGAGGGGCATGACCGGGGGGACCTTGAACTGGTTCAGGGTGGCCGCAATGCCGCTTCCGAGAATGATAATCAGGATGAGCCACGGTGATCGAGCGATTGTCCTATCCCCCTTGGTTCGGAAGAGTGATGACGATCTTTCCTCCGGGGACCCCGCATGGGCACGCCGCAACGAAAGCGGCGGCCCGGGCGGGGAGGCTCCGGCGGGCCGGACCGTCATATTTCTCAGTATAGTGGCGAATTAGTTCGGTTGCCTGAAGGCGCGCGGCTAAGGGTGAGGACTACGCCCCAGCCATTCCTGCGCAACGGCGACGCCCCGGCCCTTTCTCAAAACAAAGTATCGACCGGCCAGCAGGCGGAACCTTTTCCGCTAGCGTTGCATTGCGGACTCAAGAAGCGAGCTCAAGGAAATGGTGGAGCCTGCACCTCCTGGCACCGCATACGGAGATTGCTTTTGAGAAAGGGTATATGTGTAGGCGGTCGATGTCATGAGGGCTGTCGAAGGCCGGGGAGATGCGCTCATGAAGACTTCTGGTCCATCACCTTCGTGTCCGCAAAAAAGGCCCTGACGGCTTTCCGTTAGAGGCAGGCCATGCCCGTAAGGGCTTTGAGCTGCTTCAGCCGCTCATCGACGACCTTTTGCAGGGCTCCCACGTCTTCTTCGCTGAGGTGCGCGAACTTCTTGAGGAGTCTTGCATAGTCGGCAACGGGCTTCGGGTTTTTCACCTCGTGGGTGATGCGGAACTGCCCCCGCTCATACTCCCACAGGGGGAAGTAGTTTGTCTCCACCGCTGCCCTGCAGACGTCGAGGGATGCCGGTATGGCGTACCCCCAGCCCAGGATGCACGGGCTCAGGATATGGATGTACGACATGCCGTCCTTTATCTCCTTGGCCTTCATCAGCTTCATGAGGAAGTCTTCAGGCTGGCTCACCACCGCCGTGGCCACGTAGGGTATGCCGTGGGCAGCCATGATGAGGGGGACGTTCTTCGAATGCATGAGCTTCCCCTTCCTTCTGCCCATGGTCGGCGTGGTCGTCGTCCATCCAAGAAAAGGCGAGGTGCTGCTCCGCTGAACGCCGGTGTTCATGTAGCCTTCGTTGTCGTAGCACACAAAGATGATGTTCTCGTTCCTCTCCGCCGCGCCGGAGAGGGGCTGAAATCCGACGTCCGAGGCGAGGCCGTCGCCTACGAAGGCCACGCATCTCACGTCCTTGCCCATCTTCCTGTAGTACCTTTTGACCCCCGTCATGGTCGAGGGGACCGAGGTCATGTTCGACGCGTGGGCAGGGATGCTCACCATCGCGCGGGTGCCCAGGCCATTGAACATGTTGACCGCGCACCCCGGACCGCCGAAGAGGAAGGTGTCCTCACCCATCGCCCTCATGACGAACCGAATGGCCGTTTCGGCGGGGCAGCCGATGCAGAGGGACGAACCGGACAGGAACGGGTCTTTGTGAAGGTGCTCCACTATCGACTTCGTCTTTAAGAATCTGATGGCCTTAACCGGGCAGGCGTCGACGCACTTCGGGTCTCCCTCGCAGAGATCGCACTTGGACGCACGCTTCGATCCCGCGTGAAAGTCGATTCCTCCATAGGGGCAGGCCATGTGGCAGAGCCCGCAGCCCAGGCATTTCTTCGTCTCGACACGGACGACACCGTCTTTTGGCGACTTCGCGAGCGCCCCGGTGGGGCAGACATCGAGACAAGCCGGCTCGGAGCACTGGTTGCACGTGTACGCGAGGTGAGCGCCAACCTCTGCCAGGTGGAGCTCCCTTATGCCGTACCCGTCTCCGCCCCGCTCGTGCTTTGCGACGGCGCATACCTCGCTGCACGCCTTGCAGCCGGGAGGACAGGTATTCTCTTCGATGCTCAACGTATCGTAATAGGTTCTCATGCCTCGCCTTCCTACTCTTCCTTGGAGACGGTCTGGCGTTTCTCCGCCTCGTTCATGAGCCAGTAGCCCACCTCTCTGGGAGACCGGAGCAGGTCCTCCCGGTACTTGCCTACGGGAATTTTCTTCCTGATGAGGTTGCGGATCACGCCGGCGTCCACATCAGCGTCGAGGAACGAGGCACCCGCGAGTGCATCACCCGTGAAGACGAGCCTCGCGTACGAGCCGTTGCGCCGGTCGATCAGAACCTCGTCGCCCCCGGCAGCCACCTTGCCTATAGAGAGGGCGAGGTGGTCAAAGAAGTTGAACGCGTTCATGGGCAGGGAACCCTCGTATGCGCTGTTCTTGCCGGCCATGTTGGCACCCGCGACCTTCCCCTGGTCTGCGGCACTTGGGAGGATTGGATTGACCGCGCGCTTTCCCGTGAGAAAGTCGGCGGCCTCGACGCAGTCGCCGGCGGCGAAGACATCGGGGACGGTCGTTCTCATCCGGCGATCCACGGTTATCCCCACATCCACCTCGATTCCGCTCCTCTCCACCAGAGCGGTCCTCGGCTTGACGCCCAGGCAGGCGAGCAGTACGTCCGCCTCTATCTCATTGCCCCCGGAGAAGCGCACCCTTGCCCCGGCGCCACGACGCTCCGCTTCCGCTGCCTCGCCCCATTTCATGTTCACGCGCACTCCCGATGCCGTGAAGAGGTCGATGATGCGTCCGCCTGCCTCCTCGTCGAATGCGCTTCGGAGGATCCTCTCGCGGGGGGCTATCACAATAACCTCGTGACCCCTCTCCGAGAGCGCGGCGGCAAGCTCCATGGCTACCAGGCCTGCGCCCACTATAGCCACCCGTCGAGTGCCGGTCAGCTCGCTCTCGAGGGCGATGCAGTCATCCATCACGTGAAACCCCAGGGCACCGGCCGCCTTAAGCTTAAGGGGCACGATGGGGTCCGAGCCTGTGGCGATGAGGAGGCGGTCATATCGCTCGCTTTTGCCGTCCCCGTAAGAAATCCTATGGGCTGCAGGCTCGACGGAAATGACCTTCCGCTCCCTCACGAATGTCGCGGCCATCCGGTCGAAGAAGTCGTCGGTCACCATCCCGATATCCTGCGGCCCCACCTTCCCGAGGAGCACATAGGGGAGAGACATTGGCGAATATGGGGCATGTTTCTCCATGGTGAGCACTACAACCTCGTCGTCACAGCCGGCTGCCCTCAGTTGTCTCAGGGCGCTCACCGCGGCCGTCCCCGACCCTACGATGACCTGTTTTCTCTTTGCCACCACATCCCTCCGAATCTTCTATTCCAAGGCGAGCCAGGTTACCTCATCGTGCCGCTGCCCGGTCGCCGCTGCCGCCGTCCTGTCGATCACGTCGGCCACCTGACGGTCGGTGATGTCTCCCCCGCCGAGCCCGCAGATGAAATCGAGGAGCCGGGGAGCAGGCTGGGTAAGGTCGCCCGCGAGAGCCTTCAACTCCACGAAGTTGTGGCCGCAATTCCACGCATAGCACACGCTGCGGTCGATCACGCCCACGGCCTTCTTCCCGTTGAGGGCCTTGATGAGCCGTTCTCTGGGGCTCGGCCGGAACATGCGTACCTTGACGAGGCCTACCTTTACACCCTCTTCCCTCTTCCGGTCCACCACCACCCTTGCCGTTCCGGTCGAGCAGCCCATCGTGACGATGACGATGTCGGCATCCTCAGTCCTGTACTCCTCTATCTGACCGCCATAGGAGCGGCCGAATCTGCGAGCGAACTCCCGGTCGATCTCGTCGAGCTTCCCCTTGGCCCTGCCGTGGGCCGCGCACATCTTGTAGCGGTATTCCGTGAAAAGCTCGGGCGGTACTGTATAGCTCGAAAAGACCATGGGGTCCTCCAGGGTCCACTTGAGCCTCTCCATCCCTTTGAGGGGTGCGAGAAAATCATCCACCTCCTCCTGGCGGGGTATCTCCACCCGCTGCGAATGGTGGGACAGGTAGAAGCCCTCGTAGCAGACATTGACGGGGAGGAGCACCGCCGAGTCTTCGGCGAGCCGGTAGGCCATGATGATACTGTCGAGGATCTCCTGGCATGATTCAGCAAAGATCTGGATCCACCCGTGGTCTTTTACCAGGACCGCGTCCTGCTGCCCCGCAAAGACGCCGTGGGGGCTTACCTGCTCCCGCATGCCGATAGCCATCACTATGGGAAACCTGTTTCCTGCAGCGAGGAGATAGGCATCGTTCATGAAAGAGAGCCCCTGGGAAGAGGTGGCTGTAAACGTGCGCCCTCCTGCTGCGCATGCCCCTATGAGAATGGCCATGGCCGAATTCTCCCCTTCCGGCTCGACCAGTTCCATGTCGATGAGCCCCTCCGCCTCGAACTTGTAGAGGGTCTCCACGAGGGGGGTCTGGGGTGTGATCGGGTAGGTGGCAACCACGTCGGGCCGGCACAGGAGCACCCCGTATGCCCCGGCCCTGTTACCGTCAAGGACTCTTACCTGGCCCCTCAGGTCGATGTTTGACATTAGGCCTCCTCTCTCACCATGGCGATGGCCTTGCCGGGACATTCCCTGGCGCACACGCCGCACCCCTTGCAGTACTCGAGGTCGGCGGAGAAAGAGCGATCACCCTCCTTGATGCACCCCGCGGGGCAGAAGATGGAGCACCAGCCGCATTGGCGACATTTCTCGACTCTCGTGACAGGCCTCTGGGAGCGCCATTCGCCCGTCTTTACGTCGAGGGGCTCCTTCGGCGTCGACCACGGGCCCTCGAACTTGCTTGAGAATTTCATTATCTTTTTCCTTTTGTCATGATCTTCACGCTGTTGTAGCCACGGCGCACTAGTTCCTCGTTCTTCGCCCTCAGCTTCCCTTCGAAGTTCATCTCAAGGCTCGCGATGACCGATTCGAGCTTCACCCATCCGGTAACCCGGGCAAGAACACCGAGCATACACGTGTTGACGATGGCCCTCCCTATCTCCTCCAGGGCCAGGGCGGTTGCATCTACGACGCCGAGCACGTTGAGGCCCTGGGGCCACTCGTCGATGTCCTGTCTCGGCGTATTAAGGACGGCAATGCCGTCGCCCCTGAGGCCGTTGAAGATAGCCCTTGTCTTGGCTATGAAAGGGTCGAGGACCATGATGCATTCGGGCTCGTAGATCTGGTGCGTTTCTTTGATGGGCTTGTCGTCGAATCTCAGGAATGCGGCAACCGGGGCGCCCCGTCTTTCCGCGCCAAAGGTGGGAAAAGACGAAGCGTACTTTTTCTCAAGCACGAAGGCATAGGCAAGCATCTCGGCGCCCATGACTGCCCCCTGGCCTCCTCTCCCATGAAGCCTGATCTCCTTCATCGTGTCGTAGACTACCTCCTTAAAAGCTGATAAGCGACGGTCGCGTCCCTGGTCCTCTACACTCAAGACCGGAAAGCCGCCGAAAGGTGGCGGACAGACCCGAACATGGGAAGGTTGGAAACCGGGCAGCCCACAATTCTAACTCAGCGGGCTGGGATGTTCAAGACCCCCCGGGGGGCGGACCCAGGGCGAAGGCACACGGGGTTTGCGGCAGAAAGCGGTCAGCAATAACCCTCCACGTGGCCGTATGAAGGTCTGCTCTTTAGCGAGAACGCCTATCCCTAAGGGAAAACTGCAGCGCCGGCAAAAGCTATCCGGGAAACGAGCTCGATCGCGCCCTTTCTCCCCCGAGGCAAGATCATGGGGCAGGGTTATTTTCTAAAGAGACACACTCCGGCCTCAAAGCAAACGTTTCTGGGCGCGCGCGCGGTGCGGCCCGAAAATAGCGTCTCTCGCCGATTCATCCCGACGCGAGACCTTCGAATCTCCCCTTGCGAGAAGGCAGAGTCCGACAAGAAGGAATGCTCCCGAGATCGCCAATCCGATATAAGTTCCTACCATGGGCCCCCTTCTGGAAAGTAACATCGTGAACAAACAAGCACGCGTTCTTCTGCTCGAGATACGCGCGGGATCAATCTTGGCCCGTTGCCGTCCGGCGCAGGTTTGGTTATTCATAAACGATATAGCAACTACCGTGCCAAGGGGCTATGGCAGGGGAGGGGATCGACAGGATTACGGTTTTCGGTGGAGCCGGTCTGTTCCTGTGCGACCTGTGGGAGAGACAAACTGCGTGTTTTCAGCGTCAGCCGGATTCTCGCGAGGCGCCTCGAAGAGTGTGTCGCCCTTTCCCGGACGGGTTGAAGGGTTTTTGAAACGGAGCTATGATCGGGAGGCGCGGCCCTACTTCTTCGTTTTCGGCTCCGTGGGGTATTTCGCCTGCTCCCACGCCCGCCACCCGCCCTTCAGGGCGTACACGTTCTTGTAGCCGTTTAGCATGAATCGGAGTGCCACACTGGCACTCGTCCCTTCGTTCGGTCAGGCGCAGTAGAAGACAAGGGTCTTGTCGGACGGATACTTGCTCATCCAGGAATCCGTCTCCGACGGCTCTTCCCGGATCGCTCCCTTTATCTTAGCCTTGCTCTCTTCCCAATCGTGGGAAGTCCGAACGTCTATGATGATGAGGTTCGGGCTGCCCATCTGCTGCTTCAACTCCTCGATGCTCATCCTGGGAACATTGTCCGGGGTGACGAGAGCCTGGGCATTGAGGGTGATTGCCAAACCTGCGACGAGCGCCAAGGTAATGAGCCATGTCTTTCGCATCTTCTTCTCCTCCATGAGAGCCTGCCCCTCAAGGACCTAGCGCATGGGGCGGGAAAGGATCGGTCGCGTCCGGGATTCTCTTGTTCTCTTCGCCAAAGGGTCTGGTGTTCTGTTCGGAAATGACTAAGAACTGTTGAAAGCCTCGAAAAAGGAAAGCCGACGGGGGGATTTGAACCCCCGACCTGCTGATTACGAATCAGATGCCAGAAGTTTTCAACATCGATAATAGTGAGATTTTGCAAGTGT
>Ga0335078_10003230_pt1 | contig 24316 bp, 20 predicted proteins | sample Lox_Sample_32_FD_206711 | JGI IMG/M metagenome (GOLD analysis project Ga0335078, IMG submission 206711) | Soil microbial communities from Loxahatchee National Wildlife Refuge, Florida, United States - Lox_Sample_3.2 | ecosystem: Environmental > Terrestrial > Soil > Wetlands | place: USA... | reverse complement strand
ATGAACTGGTCGTCGTAGAGCTGATCGAGGTCTTCGGCCAGCACTTCCAGTTGCTCCTGAATGACAAGCAGCAACGAATGCAGCGGGCCGCGCTGGGCCTTGGATGTGAGCTCCTCAAGCCGCAACTGATCGTCGAGCGAGAGCGGCGGCGTCTGCGCCTGCAGGGTGGCCAACTCGGTCAGCTCCGCCGGCGTGAGCAGTTGCTGCGACTGGGCAATCGCAATATCGCGGATGCGGTACACCGCCGGCATGAGATTGAACAGTTCGAGGCTCATGGCAGCACCCCCAGCGTGACGTTTGCGGGATTCGGATCGAGTACGAGAATCTCTGCCGGAGACGGCAGCCCGTCAGGATTGGCGACAGGCAGGTACGGGCAGATTCGCGTCGGCGTCGGCGGGTGCGGGCGGTCGAGCGTCACCTGCCCCAACAGCCAGTCGTTGTACGACGAGACGGACCAGCCTTGGCTGCCGAGATCGCCGGCGTTGCTCGTCGGCCCCAGCGTGAGTCCGGTGACATTCACGGCAATCACGCCGGAAACGCCCTGAATGAATGCCTCGATCTCGTCGAGCGAGACGCCCTCTCCGAAGGTGCGCGCGCTGAAGCTATATTTCTGTTGTAGTTGCGCGAGCACGCTTGCCTTTACTGCCGTGGCATCGCGCGCCGGGTCGTACTTGATCCCGGCGCTGAAACTGAACAGCGTTTCCAGGAACGAAACGGTGGTAATGGGAACGAGCGGATTGCCGTAGTCGTGCAGCGCCGTGTTGAGGTTGCCTAGCGTGGGATTTCCCTGAGGCAGCGCCGAGCCGCCCGCGGCCGCGACGGTAATGAAGACGCCGCGCCCCGGCCCGCTTGGAATCCAGATGGCGTAGGCCTTGGCGATCCCGGCGAAACTCTGCGAGAAGTTCTGGTAGTCGATGATCGAGACCGCGCGGCCCAGCGTGAGCACCGACAGAGGCGCGTTGGCGCGAATGTCGTCCACCGACTGCGGGTCCTGGCCGCCTGTAGCCGCCGAAGGATTGTTGACGCCGCTCACGCCAAGTGGGCGATCGATGAGCGTCGTGATGGAGCCCGGGCCGACATTGCCGGAGAGTCCTGATCCGATGCGGTAGTTCGCTTGAACATTGTTCTGCCCGGTGGGCAGCGTGGCGCCCTCCACACCGTCGCCGAACAGGATGTCCGTGTTGCCGCCTGGTTGGTTCAGCGTAGCAAAGACCTGCGCTGATGCGCCCGCCTTATACAGGCTAGCGACCTCTTTCCACGCAACCGAGTTCGCCGTCACTTGCAACGTGCTCTGGCGTCCCGTCGGCGTCGGCGCCGGTACGAAAGTCAGCGGCGTTTGCTTCAACGAGAACTCCTGGTTCGGCGTGTACGCCTGCCCGCTGCCCAGGATTTCCGTGACCGACATCCCCTGCGTCGCCAGCCCGACGTTGGCGTTGACCGTCGTGGCCGTTCGGTCGTAGCAATTCTGCAGCTCGTAGGCGAGATGGATTCGCGTGCGAGGATACGGGTCGGTCTGCACCGAAACAGCGGAGACGATTGCGAACTCCTGAATGCCGGGGTCCTTGCTGGAGGCGGGCACGAGGCTGAAGTTGCTGAGGCTTGCCGCCAGCGTACCGGCGCGTCCGCTGGAATCGAGCACGCGGAGTGTGCGCATGCAGTTCAACTTGGTCCAGTCGGGAATCTGGCCTTCGGTGTCGAGCGGGAGATTGCGCGGCCCGAGCAAGGTAACGACATCGCCCGGCTTCAGCGAGAGATCGCCGGAGACATCGTCCGGCTCGAAAATCAGCGTGTTGATCCCTGCATTGACTTGCAGCTTCTGGTTCTTGCCGTAGATCGCGACCGCCTGTACGCCGACGAGATCGACACGCACGCCCTCAAGGTCAAGCAGCGAGCCATAGAGCGGAAAGGTGAGCGGCTGCTCGGCTGCAGGCAGCTCTTCGCTCTGGGTCAGTACCGAGGTGTGGCGAGTGCCGCTGTAATAGGTGGCGAGGTTGGGCTGGGTGTCAACCGCGAGGCGGGTGATCTTGGCGCTCATCGCGTAGTCCGCGCGGCTGATGGAGGTCACTGACCCAATGAGGCAGAGGCTGATGAATCCTGCAGGCGAGCGTGAGACGCTCAGGTCGGGCACGATGAGGGCCAGCCAGCCGCCAACCGCCAGCTTCGAATAGAGCGCGTCGAGATCGACCAGGTTTTCCGCGACCAGATTGCTGCCATCGCTGCTCTTCCCGAAGAGCCACTCGCTATTTGAGGCATTCAGGAAATCTGTCAGCTGTCCCTGCATAGGTGCGGTCAGCATCAGCGGGTTGACGGCGTTGTAGCCGAACAGCGCGGCGCGCTGGCGCAGTGCGTAGAACTTGGGATTCTTACTCGCGGGAGGAACGCCGGCGCCGCCCAATCCGTCTCCCCAAGTCACATACGTCCAGCCCTTGGTCGTATCCGTTGTGACCGCGGTGACGATGCGCAGGTCCCAGTGGTTGTCGGAGCTGCCGCAATGCACACGCTCATCGCCCACGATTAGGACGGCGTCCCCCGGCTGCAACTGCGTCGCCGTGCCTTGCAGGTAGGCGCTCACGTCTCCGGCCTGCGGCATCCATGGGATGCCAGTCTGCACCGCCAGCGCGTTCCAGTCGGCCTTGGCGAGGATGTCAGTGGAGGTCTCGAAGGTCTGCGGCGTCTGGTTTTGAGCCGGCACGCTCTGCACCTGCGTTCCTTTCGGGATGGTGATGGCCTGCGTTGTTGGGTCGGCAGGCGAGCCCGGCGCCGAGCTCAAGCTGAACGACAAATACACCGACGACCCGACGCCCGGCGAGGGCTGATAGCCGATCAGCCGCGCCAACTCGGTAAGCGATTGGAGCTGCGTGGCGGTGCGGATATAATTCTCGTTGGCCAGCCGCTCTTGGTAGAAAGTCAGGATGTCGAGCATCACCGAGCCGGCGTCGAGAAGCGCGATGCTGAAATCGTCGGACTCGCGCGTCTTGAGCCCGGCGAGCGCGGGATAGTCGGCGCTCGAGAGCCGCGCAAGCATTGATTCCCGAAACATCGCCCACGTTCCCGTGCGATAGGTGATCGCCGGCAGACCGGGCAGGTTGCTCTCACCCTGCGGGGTCTGCACGCTGGTGCCGGAGCAGCAGCCACAGAGGCAATCGGATGTTCCGGCGCAGCTCACTGGCTCCTCACTTTCCCCCCTGCATGGTCAGTGTCAGTTGACCGTGGTCTGGAAGGCTGGGGTCGTTCTCCAGTCGCGCAATCTGAAACGGTCCGAGCGGAATCTCGCCGTTGGCGAGGTAAATCGAAGTGGGCGGCGCGCCCTGTGGCTGGAAAGTGGTCGCCACTACGCTCTGAACGCCGGGTACCTTACGCGCGGCGGCGTAAATCGGGCTCAGGTACACCGTCTGCCCGAAGGTGAAGTCGCCGGGATAGAACACGCCCTTGGTGCCGTCGGGCAGGGTGCCGCAGCCGAGCACCTGCAGGAGCGCGCCCTCGACATCGGAGCTAAAGTAATCGGGATCGACGCAGATGCTCAGGTCAATCTGCAGCGAGACGTACTGCGGTGACTCCAGCTCGATGTCCTGTCCCGCGAGGCGGTAACGGTTGATGTTGAGTTTAAGCTGCTTACGCAGCGCCGTCGTGAGTGGACCTTCGCGCTTCGGCTCGGCCGTTATGAAGACGGTGTACCAACTTCCGGTCCAGCGCAGCGTGGCCACGGCGTTTTGCACCTGCGCGTTCATTTCGGTGACGCGCTCGTAATCGCCCATGATTACGGCGCGCTCCTGCGTCATGAACGCCTGCGGCGCGCGGCGCCGAATCTGGTCGGTACTCTCAGGATCTGTTCCGTCCACGGCTGGCAGCGGGTTGGTGCAGCGGTCAATGCGCGGATCGGTGCAAAGGACGAGCGTGTCGGCACCGATGTTGCCCGCCGTTCCATTGCCCACGCGATACGAGGCGCTGAACACGCTGTCCGATTCCGGCGTCATGCCATTCACCCCATCGCCGAAGCGCACGCGCGCGGTGCCGTCGTATTCGACCTCAAGAACGAAATGCGTGTCGTCCGGAGCGTCGCCCAGAAGGTCGGGCTCGGGCGTCCAGTCCGTGGTGCCGTTCAGCGCGCTGGTGAGCGTCATTACCGGCGTGGCCTGGTTGGCGTTGTAGTGCAGCAGGTCGCGGGCCGAGAGGCTGAGGTTGGGCTCGTCTTTGAAGCTGCGGAGTTTCACCAGGTTTGAGGAAGCGGTTCCGGTAACAACGCTGGCGAGCAACAGTCCTTCGAACTCTTCCACGACCACTGGAACCGGCACGCCGTTGCCACTCGGCGGTGCATAGACCACGAGCAGGTTGAACTGGAGCGGATGCGCGATGTCGCCCTGTGTCAGCACTCCGAACAGGGGCGGCCAGCTCGCAGCATTCGTCGGCTGCACAGTGAGGTAGGTCGTGCCCCCGGTGTCCTGCAGATCGGTGGTGCCTGCGGCGACTAGCATGTCTGGCGTTGTGGGATAGCCGGCAGGAACGGCTCCGGGCGGCGCTGACGGAATCTTGATGAAGCGCGAGACAGAGTTGATTCTGGTGAGAACGTAATTCGGGTCGCCGGTGGTGAGCGACAGGCCGGTGAAGGTCTCCAGCACCGGCGGCGCGCTCATACCGGGTGCCCCGCTCGCCGGGTCATACACGACCGACAAGTCGAAGTTCGCCGGGTTCGAAGTGTTCTGCTGCGCAAGAACGCCGAGGAAGTTCGGCCACGTCAGCGGGCTCGCCGCTTGCACTGTCAGCGACACTAGGCCGCTCGCGTCATCGAGCGTGACGAAGCTGCTCGTCGCCAGATGCACGATGTCCGGCGTGACCGGGCTGCCTGCGACTTGCAGCGTGACCGCCTGGGTGATTGGGCTGTCAGGCATCACCGGCCGGTAGCGCACCGGCAGCGGAACTGCCGCGGTCGGCTGACAACGATCGGCCGCGGGATTCGGCGGACGGAAGAGCTTGGGCCGCGGCACGCGCCCCAGATCGATGCCGGTCAGCGTGACGCCGTGATCGGCGAGCAAGTTGTTGCCCAGCACGATGCTGACCTTGGGGACAATCTGCTCCGCCTGCTGCGAATCGATGAACTTGCTGGAGATGCAGACGGGGAACGGCAGCGCGTCGGCCTGCGACCACTGGATTTCGGTGACCGGCGTCGGCTTCTGTGCAGCGGAGGTGATGGGCATGCCTGTGCCGTCTTCGAACAGCGGATCGACGAGCGGGTTGCCTTTGGAATCCTGCGTGGCAACGCGCGTGAGGCGCACAGCGCAACGATGGCGCACGTCGGCGTCGGCAGGATTACCGGTCTGCGGACCAACGATCTCCTGGAATATGAGGACGTCGCCCGGCTGCAGCTTGTCGAAGGTGCCGAGCAGCGTCGATTCGGTTGCGCCTTTCGCGAGGCAGCAGTTCTCCTCGCCCCAAGTGTAGAACGCCATCTGGTTGTGTTCCTGAAAGAGCTGCGCCTCCTGCATGCCCTCGAAGATGACGACGCCGGCGGAGAGCGCCTGCCGTTCGTTGCCCGCCAGCGGCGATGGTGCGCCCGGAACGAGGGTGTAGAACTGCGTCTTCGTACCGTCGAGCGCCACTGGTGCACTAATTTCTAGGTGCATCCAGGTGCGCGCGTTGCAGCCGTCGTGCACGTGGTAATTCACCAGCAGCGCGTGCCGGCGCAGCGAGATGCGGCTACGCGCAGTTTGCAGATACGCCTCGGTGGCGATCGCGTCCTGCTTGTAGCTGAGCGAATCGCCTACGTACGCGAGCAGCTCGGCGAGCGCGATGCCGAGGTCGGCTTCGCTGGTAGCGGCCCAGATGGGCAGAAGCTGACTGAGGCGGTCAAGGATGACCGTGCGGAACGAGCCGTAATCCTTGGCGAGGTAGTTGATTGGAGGCGGCGGGGGCAGGTTCGGCGGACACTCCGCGACCGGCTTGCAGTCGAAGAATGGCGGACACTCTACCTTGAAGGAGAATTCCACTTCGGCCAGCTGCGGGTCGAAACCGGCGAGCACCTCGGTGACAGCAAACGGATCTTCGCTCGCCTCGGTCGCGGAGTCGACCAGTCGAAGCGTGTAGGGCGAGAAGTCGCCTGGCGTACTGACGCCGATCATCAGCACATCGGCGGCGTTGGGCAACGAGGTGAAATAGCTCTGCTGCGCCGCCGTCATCGTCGCAGGCGGATGGCTTGCCGGCGTGACGAACATGGCCTTGATGTTGGTGATGCTTTCGCCGCCGGTTATGAGAATGTTGTCCAGTGTGAGCGTCGTCGGGGCCGCTTTCAGGCAGCGTAGCAGCAGGATGGTCTGCGGCTCGAGCCCGAGCGGCTGTGCGTCGAAGCCCAGCACCTCCAGGTAGTCGATCCCGTTCAGCGTCGGGTTCCCAAGCACCGCGGCCTTGCGTTTTTCGTCACAGCACTTGTAAATCACAGGTTCCCCCCGTAAACGAAGGTCTGTACCTGGGTGACGTCAGTGTTCAGTAGCAAGTAGCTCACAGTGACGGTGAGTGTTCCTTCATCCGCAGTGGCCACCACCGACTGCACCTTGATGTAGCTGCTGAGCCACTTCTGCAGCGCGGCCTGCACCGTGAACTGCGTGGCTGCAGCCATCTCGACGCTATTGGGTGCGAATGGTAGTTGCAGCAGCCCGCTTCCGAAGTCGGGCAGGTTCACGCGCTCGCCCGGCGAGGTGAACAGCACCTGCTCGACGAGCTGGCGGACGTAGTCCTGCATCGCGTCCGCCGTGCGGCCGCGCCCGTCGAACTGGTACGGAAAGTTGACGCTCGCGCTCACGATCGTTTCCCTATGTCGCCAAGACTCGAGTCTGCGCCGCCACCGGCAGCATCGGCGTGCCCGTGGGCACGCAGATGGAGACGCCCGTCATAATGGCCAGCGGCTGCCCCTGCGAGGCGACGCGCACCGTGCCCACAATCCACTGGCCGGTGACGCACGGCCCATTGCCGACCGGGGCGACAAAGGCACAGCCGGCGATCGCGTATGGCGCCGTGATGGTCGCAGCTGGCATACCGGAAACCGTCACCATGGGGCTGGGCGCGGTCGGGATCGCCTGTCCGCCGTGCGAGCAGAGCACCGTAGCTCCCGTATGCAAAATCGGTCCTGGCACGATGTAGTACCTCGTTGTAGCGAGTCCCACAAAAGGGGAAATCAAACAACCGTTAGAGCTCCGACATTCACGTCCACGGTGGGTCCGATCATCGTAATCATTGCGCCTTTGCCATTGTTGATATAGATCCCGGTGTCATTGATGACAATCATGGCGCCGGTGGTGCTCTTCAGCACGATGCCGCCGGTCGCCGGCGTCGGCGGCGAATCGCTGACTATGATCATGTTCTGGCCTGTCGTTTGGAGGACGATGTTCTGTCCCGGCGGAATCGCCGTCGGCGCGGTCGCGAATGCCGGCACATCGGCCACCAAGCCCCAGAAACCACCTGTCCAAATGGGGTAGTCCGGATCGCCCTGCTCGAACTCCACCCAAACCTGCGAGCCGATGGGCGGCACGATGAAGCAGCCCGACTGTATGCCCGCAGCGGGCACGCACGGCATCGCCCAGCTCGATGGAATCGAGCCCAGTACATCGGGCACCTGTACCATCACGCGGCCAATCTGTTGGGGGTCGATGTTCTCGACCACTAGCCCGCGATACTTCCCGTAAAAACGTTTTGGATTTCCGCCGGCCGAAGCCTCACCGGAATTCATGGGTTCACCGTTGGCACTGTCGAAACCAGTCCGTTGCGGGTCAGTGTGAAGTCCTGCTTGTATTCCCCGCGTTTGATTTTGTGTGTGACGCTCTTGACGTAATAAAGACCGTCGAAGGCCGGACCGGCGCCACGCACGCCGACGAGTTGGCGCGCCTGCAGCACATTGCGATAACGCGTGACATCCAGCGATCCCTCACAAGTGACGCACTCCGCGTTCTGCGCGGCTCGCGCGAGGCCCATCATGATGGCCTGCGGGATCGGCTTCTTCGCGAGATCGTCCCCGAACGGCGAGAGGTCCGGCGGGATCAGGTTGGTGGGCAGCGGCGGAATCGCGCCTAACGGCGGATTCAGCGGCGTGATCGGCGGCAGCGGGATGGGAATGCTGATGCCCGTCTGTGAGTCGTAGATCATCAGCAGCGGGATCTTGTTCTTCTCCTGGTCGAAGCTAAAACGCAAGCTCTCGACGTTGGTGTAGGCGTCCATATCAACGTTGAGCGCCGGCTGCGGGTTGCCTACCTTGATCTGCGGCCCCCAATAAGCCTTGCTGACGCCGGGTATCGGCCCGGCATCGATATAGAAGACGTAGCCGGCCTGCTCGGCAAGGAACTTGATGTACTCCAGGTCGGTGCCCTGCTGGCTGGGGATTTGGTCGATCGGCAGCGGCACGAACAGCAGCACGCTGGGTATCACCAGTGGGATGACGCCCAAGATGCTGTACTTCAGCAGCATCAGCGCGATGCGCGCCTCGGCCGGCATCGCCGGGTAGGGAAAGCCGCTGAAATTGGACTGGTCCATCAGGGCGGTCAGGTCCTTGCCCATCAGCGTCAGCGTGGAGTTCGAGCCCTTGTCGCCCGGAGAGATATGGTTCTCGGTAATTACACCGTCGATGAGCACGCTCGTCGATCCGTTCACCACCACCGCAATCACCACGCGCATGAACAGCAGCGGCATTCCGCCAGTCAGCAGAAAGAGAATCTGCAACGGCGACTTATTATCGATGAGGAACGTTATCTTGAATCCACTCTGGCCGACATCTACGACTTTCACCTCCACGTCAGACAACGCATCCATTACCGCGCGCGGGGGCGTGAGCGGGATGATGGGCCCGATAAAGAGGCGCAGCTGAACGCTATCGACCATTCGGAGCCCCCGGCACGCCCTGCGGCGTTGTGATGTTCAGCAGCGTCCCCGGCGTGGCGACCAGGTCGTGCGGCGTGATGGCACCGTTGGCATCGCAGATCAGCCAGAAAATGAGCGGGTCGCCGAGATACTTCGCGGCAATAAGGTCGAGGCGATCGCCGGCATGCACCGTGTGCTGCGCGACGGTTGCGAAGTTTGGTGCGCCTGGCTGAGGCACAATGCGCCGCTCGAGATAGGCGATGGTCTCGCCTCTGGGCGTGACGTAGGTCAACGTGCCGGTGCCGTAGTAGCGGCTGTCGGCCGCGAACGTCACGGTCGGCACCACGCCCATCTGTATCAGCGCTTGCAGCGGCGACTTCACGGCAAACCTCCCAAACCGAGAACCGAGAGCGCGACCGACGTCGCCTGCGACGCCAGCTGCTCTTTGTTCGTGAGATAGCTCATGAACATGCGCCCGCCGGGATGACCGAAGCCCAGGTCGTCAACGCTCAACACGCGCATCCCGAGGCTCACCTTCGCGCGAATGGGATTGAGATTTGGATCGAACGCTTCTTCGGTGATGGAAAAGTCCGTGAGCCGCACGGGAACGACGCGCATCTTGCTCCACACGAACAACGTCAGCGGCTGCTCCAGTGGGATGATCTCCAACGTGCCCGCGTTGGCCATGCTGTCATCGGCCATCAACGTCTCGACAGTGGGGTTCACCAGCATCTCCAGCTGCGCCAGTTGCGGGTGCAAGCCGAGTTGCACCGCGAGCGGAAACTGCGTGGGGTGTTCCAACTGATCTGCGGCATCGAGTTCGGCATCGACCTTGATGGTCTCCACCGCCGGCCCGCGCAGGCGCAGGGCGTCAACGCGAGTTCCGTCCTGCGCCCCCTGCACTGCCTGAATCTGCAGCGTGCGCGAGAGCGAGTCCGGGTTGTACTGAAGCGCGATCACGCTCTGCACGGCAGAGGTATCTGGGTCCATCGTGACGATGCCACCTTTGACCAGGCGGGGCGAATTGGGGAAAGAGCTCATCGTTTGTGTTTTTACAGGTGATCTTTTGATCCGGTTGCGCCGAGCTCAACTTCCACAGCTTTTCGTCCAAAGCAAAGATCAAGTCCGCAGTGCTCTAAGTCAACTTAGCTGGAACATACTCGAAATATGATCGTGACGACGTTTTCCATGCGAAGAATACGTACCGGCGATCCACGCTCTTATTTAAATTCTTCTTTCGTTAAGGTTTTGCCTTGGGAGCTTGAGCTTTTTTCTTTGCAGGCTTGGTTCCCCACGGTTTCGTGGCTGCTTTGCCGGTTATGTGAACCACGGTCCTATCGTCGACGCCCTTATTAATCTTCTTGGCGAAAGCCTCATCGGCAGCAGAGTCGCCGACACGTACGCAACCGTGAGACCGAGGCCCCCCGCCCACGGGCTGACTGTTGTGAATGCCGATACCCCGCCCATCGATGACCTTGTCCCCGCCCAGCTCCACATACCAAGCCATCCTGTCGCCATGCGCATTAGCAGTGTCCTTATTGCCCTTAGATACGATTTTGAAATCTCCGGTCGGAGTGCAATGTTGTTCTGTCTGCGTCTTGCAAGGGTCATCGCTGGTTCCGGGACTTCCTCTGCCGCTCGCAATCGAGTGGCCTTCAGTGCTCCCGTCGCTGTAGTGGACTGTCAATCGCTGAGTCGATAGATCCACATCAATGCTGGTAATCTTTGGCGGCGGGGCTGGCTGCTTTTTTTTCGTTTGATCAGGCTTTCCTCCCGCCTGCATCTGCACCGGCGAGTTTTGGGCGAGAACTCCCAGAGCGCCGAGGTCGCGACCTGAATCGACATCTTGCTCCTCGGCGTCAGTCGTGGCGGAAACAATGACTGGCGTATCTCCGTCGTGGGCTTCACCCTGTTCTTCATCCCTATCATTGGCATCTTCGTCGACCTGGCGCTGCAGGCCTGTGTAGCTGGGCTGAGAACTTTGTTGGATCGTGTGGGTAAGCTCATGCGCCATAAGATCCTGACCCGAAGCCGCACTGGATACAAACTTCGGGCTATTAAAAACGAGATGTTCACCCACGGTGTACGCCAGTGCGTTGACTGCCTGGGCAGATCGTTGCGCCCTTGAATCGTTGTGTACGCGCACTTTGCTGAAATCGTGCCCGAACCGCGGCTCGAAGAAATCGCGCGCAGCCTTGTCCAGAGGCTGACCGGGGGAGTTCAACACTTCATGCACGATTGGCGGAGCAAAATCGGCAGTGCCCGGGCCGGTTTGTTTGCGTTGCACCTTCTGCTCTTCTCTTGCTTTCTTGCATTCTTCGCACTCGCCGGTTGAGTCGCCTGTGCCTCCGCAGGCGCACTTCCTCTGCAAAGGCGCGGACGCTTGCATGCTACTCAGCGACCAGTGCCGTTTGCCAGTGCCGCTGGACATTACCTCCGCGGCTTTGCGATCGGCTTCCCGCTCATGAGCGTCATTTGGATCGCCGATGCGCAGAGCCCCATGCGGCGGACTACTCGTCGCCTTCTGCGTCGGCGGTGAGGGCTCCGGTGCCTTTCTCCTTAACATCACGTAGCTCACGGTCTTAGCCTTTTCCCGACAGCCTTGGCCATCTGCTTTCCCAACTTGCTTGCGCCGGCCGTACCGCCATGCAGCGACATCCGTCCGAGGTTGAGCACGGGCGTGTGATGCGAACGCGCAAACTCGCTTCGTGTCGTGTCGTTGGCCAGAACCCGCGACAACTCCGCACGTAAAGCTAGCACCAACGCCTTCGCCTCAAGCTGCTCGAAACCCTTGAGCACCAGCCGGTCAATGTTCACCCGGATGGGGCTCATACCCAGCCCCGCATTTCCGCATCCGACAGCGGACGCTCGATTTTCTGCGCTTCCAGCTTGGCGGCCTCGAGCAGGTTGGCCATCTCCACGGGCGTGCCCGCGTCGGCCGCCAGAAATGCCGCGTTTAGCGCAATGTTGCGGATGTTTCCTCCCGTGACATTCAGTTGCGCGAGCTTTTTTTGGTCGAGCACGCGCGTGGGTGTAGCTTGCGGAAAGACGCATTTCCAGATCGCCTCGCGCTGCACCGCGTCGGGAAATGGGAAGTTGATCGTGAAGCGCAGCCTGCGCTGGAACGACGGGTCGAGGGCCGAGCGCAGGTTGGTAGTGAGGATCGCCAGCCCCTGGTAGGCCTCCATGCGCTGCAGTAAGTAGCCCACTTCGATATTCGCGTACCGGTCATGACTGTCGCGCACTTCGCTGCGCTTGCCGAAGAGCGCATCGGCTTCATCGAATAGCAACAGCGCTCCGCCTTCCTCCGCGGCGTCGAAAACTTTTTTCAGGTTCTTTTCCGTCTCGCCGATGTACTTGCTGACCACTGAAGATAAGTCGATGCGATAGAGATCGAGACGCAGCTCGCGACCGAGCACTTCAGCGGCCATGGTCTTGCCGGTGCCGCTCGCGCCGGTGAACAGCGCGCTCACGCCGAGGCCGCGGCGGCCTCGCGCGGCGAATCCCCACGTCTCATACACTTGGAGCCGATGCCGCACCTGCGCGGCCAACTGGCGCAGCATCTGCTTCTGCATTTCGGGCAGGATGAGGTCATCCCAGGTGGCGCAGGGAACGATGCGCTGCGCCAGATCCTCGAGTTTGGGACGCGCCAGCGAGCGGCAGGCATCCCACAATGTGGCAGGTTCGAGTTGCCCTTCCTCAGCCGATAGCAGGGACCCGGTGGAAGAGATCATGCGCGCGCTCAGCCTGAACTGCTCAGAGAGGTCGTCCAGCGTCCCGTTAAGATTCTGGGCAAGGTTGCCGAGCACCTTTCGCCAAAGCTGCTTCTGCTCCGCAGGGCCAGGCTTGTTGACGTCGAAACGAACGAAGCTGCGGTCCAGCGGGACCGGATCCCGGGTGGCGAGAAACAGCGGCCCCGGCAGTCGCCCCACCAGATTTCCAGTAGAGCGGGAGAGTCCTCCCGGACCCGCGTGGATGAGCAGCGCGCCCGCAAGCAGCAGCGACTCGCGCTCCCAGAGGAACGCGAACTGATCGAGCTCGGCGCCGAGAGCGGGAAGATCCTCGGCGTTCACCACGAAGAGCGCGCCGCCAAGTTCATGAGCGACGAATGCGGCAATGTCTTCCTGTCCCAGTGGATCGTCGCCGCATAGCTGGATGAGCGGTGAGTAACCTGAGTAACTTTGCGAGACTTGCGCGGCGCGCGCGGCGATGCCGCGATGCTCGCCGGCCATCCACTCCGGCAACGGACTGCGGCGCAGCAGCCATTGCAATCGCGGATCGACAGCGTTCTCACCCGCCAGGTAGTGCAGGATGCGCTCATCGATGCGCAGTGGCGCGGAGGTCAGGTTGCCGCCGGGTTGCGGCTCGATCATGCGGAAGCGGCGCAGCGGACGCGACTGCGTTATCGCATCCCAATGCGAGTCGTGGAAAAGCGCCAGGGCCAATCCGAAGCTGACGCACGTGCGCTGCGGATGACCCTGTGACGTCGCGCAGGCATCGGCGAGCCGCGAGTCCATTTCCACACCAGCGCAGAGCAGCAGCAGCGAGCGCTCGAAATTCGTTAGCGTGAACAGCTGAGTGAGCACATCGATCGCGGGCGGCTCCTGCATCTGCAAGCGCAGGTCGTCGGCGATTCTGTCCAACTCGGCAGTCTTCGCCGCGTCGGCGTACTCAGGCGCGAGACGATGCCGCACGCTCTCGAACTGCGCGCTCAGGTAGGCCTGGTTCTGCCTGGACCAGGAGCCGGAAGGATCGGTGTGCGAGTTCCTCATCACGTTACCGTCACGGTCGGGCCCGCGAACGCGGGCGGCGTCGAAGTCATGTTGATGATGGGGCTGTCGATCCCGTCCACTCGCAACCGCAGCGGCACGGCGCCATTGGTCGGTTGCAGGTTGGGATATGTAAAGGAAGGCGAATTGGTCGCCACAGTAAACGGATCGGCCGCAGCCTGCTGGCCGCCGATGATAAGGAACGCCTGCTGGCCCGGTTGCAGGAACGGTCTACAGGGCACCGTGACTGTGGTGTTGCCTGCGGCCAGTGCGGTTGGGGCGCCGGCGAGGATCTCCGGGGCGATGGCGAACGGCAGGCTATTGGTAGTAGTCGCCGTTGCCATCCACGGCACCTGGACGGAAAGGTCGTAGATGCCCGCCGGCAGCTCCGCCGGGGTACCCAGGTCGGGCGGCATGAAGGTCATCGAGATGTCTGAGAGGACCGTGGGCACCAGTGTTTGGTTGATCCCGCGCAGGGAGTTGCTGAGCACGACTCCTGTCGCTCCGGTGAGGTGGTTGCCTTGTACAGTCACGGTTGTATTGAGTGTGGCGGCGGGTTGGCCCGCGGCAGGGAGGATCACCGTGATCGCGGGCAGAGGCGAAACCATACTTGCCTGCACCACAATATCTCGCACCAAAACCGGCGGGGGCATGACCGCAGGATTCGCCGGCGCGATCAGCACCACCGAAACCTGGAACGGAAAAGTGGGGCGGTAGTCCGCTTTCAGCGCTGTCCACAGCCATGCCATTTCCTCGCGGCCGAGTGAGGCCGGCGAAATCTTCAGCATCTCGATCTGATCGGCGAGGCCCGCCGTACCCAGCGGCGTGGACAGCGGGTTGGTGGGATCGTTGATCGGCAGCTTCGCGATTGCTGTGCTAATGTCGTTCCGCGTCAGCACCGGATTTTCGTGCAGCATTAACAGCGCGAAGCCCAGCAGCGCCTCGGCCTGCCAGTCTTCGGAGCCGTAAGCGGTGAGCAGGTAGTGCAGGTCGAGAGCGAGCGGCGGGTTTGATAGGCGCGTTCTGCCGTCGGCCGCGATGGAGGGCAGGTCTTGGTTGCGCCATCCCACATTGTGGGTCACCTGGTGGAGGAAGAGGTTGACCTGGTTCTCCGGCGAGCCAGCGGTGAACGCCTCCTGCACGAGGTCGGGGGCTTTGGCCGAGACCACGACCGTTCCGCCGAACAGCGCGCTCGCGGGTGTATAGAGGTTGGTGAGGTAGAACTGCAGCACCGCGCTGACGCCGGCCAAGGCGAGAGCCGAGCTCATCGCGCCCTCCGGTTCAGGTAGGTGTCGAGGCTCGGGGTGCGGTCCGGCGTCTTATCCCTGCGCGGCGCAGGCGGATGAACGGCCGTGACCTCAATCCGGCCAATGTGAATTTGAGTGTCATCGCTCGCGCGCTCGACGGCAGCCGGACGGCGGCTGAGGTGCGGAGCACGGATTTCCGCTCGGAAAGGAGCATGGGCGAGCGGGGTTTCCGCGACGACCACTTCCCGCGGCATGAGGGGATGAAATTCAGCTCGGCGGAATACGGGCACGTGCGGCTGCTCTGTGTGATCTGCTTCTACGTTTGCGGCCGGCTGCCCCGTATCATTTGCTCTCACGTTTGCGGCCGGGCGTAGCGGCTGAACAGATTGCTCTGGCCACGGTGGCAAAGCGTCGCTGTCGCCTTTGGAGAGAAGCGGGGTCGCAGCGCTGACGGGAGCGATGGCACGAAACTCCGGTCGTGGAGCTGTGTCACGGCGCGGGTCGTGCCCCGGCACATTCTGCTGTTGTGAAGTGGCACCGGTGGGAACGGTGCTGCGCGGAGCTGCGATGACGAACTCCTCGGACTCGAACCCGCGCAGCGGATTGTCACGGCTTGGCGCAAAGATGGAGCCGGCGACGGGATGCACGGTCTGCACCGGCTGTGCCGCCGTCTGCACCAGTCGTTGCAGGTAGCCACTCATGCCTGCACCATCCGAATGTAACTTGCGCGCCGTGCCGTGCTCAGTGACAGCGTCTCGGCTTCGTCCCAGCCATACGCGGAAGCGAGGGTGTGCACTTCCTCCAGAAGGCGGCGGGCGCGCGACTCGATCTCCGCCCAAACGAAGCCGCCGATATCGATCACGTCATTCCACTGGTGGGAGCAGGAGGGGCAATCTAGCGCAAGCTGCGTTTCGGCCAAAGGGTCGGCGGCAGCCAAAATCTCCCCGGCGTCGTGGAGTGCAGCCTCATTCCATGCTCCGCCGGAGCCATCGCAGATGCGGCAGCGCTCCAAGAGGCGAACCCCGGCGGTGTCGGGATCGGCGGTCAGAACGCAGGCGAGATCGCGGCTGTTGGGAAGCCGGAACTGCCCCCCGCGTATCATCACGCTAGTGCCGGAACTTACTTGTGGGGACGCAGCCATGAGCAAACTGCCGTCAAGGTCGAACTCGACCTTCTCACTGCAGCGCGGGCACGCACTCCAACCCTGAAGGTTCGGGCCGAAACAGCACGCATGCAGCTCGAACAGCGCACGATTGCGCTGGCCGAGTGGCCAGTCGGCACAATCGTCGGACACCGAGGGGAAAGCGGCGCTCAGAGCCAGCAGGCCCCGGTCCAGGGGATGCATTCGCGCGCCTCGATCCCACAGGTCGAGAATTTCCGAACTGGAGAATGTATGCATGTGATCGGGTAGAGTGAGCCTTTAGGCCCGCGATATGCGGTCACTTCAAAAAGAGGACCAGCATGATGCGATCCTAACGGCGCGTGTAACTGCTATGTCGCCACGGTGCTCAGCGTCGTCTCCGCTCGCTCGCTTACGCTGGTGTCACGCTCCCAGCCTTCGTTCTCTAGCTTGATGTGCTCAATGGCAATCGCATTGGCGTTGGCGTCCAAGTCGGGCAGCGCTTGATACTCCGAGACCCAGCAGCGATAAATCTTGTAAGCGATCACGGGTTGACCCGCCTCGTTGTAGAACTCCAGGTAGATGTCCTTACGGAAGTCGGCCAGCGACACCTCGGCACCGAGCGCTCCCCCGATACTCCACACCTTGCCTGCCCAGTTGTGGAACTCCAGGTCCTGAGTCAGGCCGCGCTCGAGCGTGATGGCTTCATACTTAGTGCGGCCGGGCGACTTGTGCGAGGTCGAGGGATCACCGCCGTTGCGATGCTCCACGACCTCCGTGGTGCGCTTCAGCCCGGTGAGCTTACTGCCGCCATAAACGTACTTGCCATCCCACTTCAGGCGGAACTTGAAGTTCTTGTACGGATTAAGGCGCTTGGGATTTGCCGGAAACGGTAGGGCCACGATCGCCTCCTTAGGCTTGCAGTTGTCCCGCCATCTGCTGGATTTGGATTACGACGAACTCCGCCGGATATAGCGGCGCGAAGCCTACCAGGATGTTCACGATTCCCATGTCGATGGAGGATTGCGGATTGTTCTCCGAATCGCACTTGACGAAGTACGCTTGCTGCGGCGAGGTGCCTTGGAACGCTCCCTGCAGGAACAGCCCCTGCATGAAGGCGCCGACGTTCAGGCGAATCTGGCTCCAGAGGCGCTCGTCGTTGGGCTCGAAGACCACCCACTGGGTTCCGTCGTACAGGCTGGATTCGAGAAAGAGCGCCAGCCGGCGAATAGGCACATACTTCCACTGTGAGCCCGCCTGATCGTTGCCCGCCAGCGTGCGCGCTCCCCACACCACATCGCCATAAACCTTGAACTCGCGCAGACAGTTAATGGCCTGGATGTTCAGGTCGCCGTTCTCGAGGTCGGTGAGCACGTACTGGAGTCCGCTTTCGCTGGTGAGCCCGGCATCGACGCCCGCGGGCGCCTTCCACACGCCGCGGCTCGCGTCCGTCGAGGCATAAACGCCCGCAACGAAGCCGCAGGGCGGAAAGAGCGCGGGCCGATTGCTCGCCAGCGGATCGGGCGCCGAGACCCAGGGGAAGTAGTACGCCGCATTCGCGGCATCCGGGCCGACCACCGAAACGCCCCCGGTACCCGCCGGGCCGGACGTTCTTAAGCCCGCAATTGTCGCCAACTGGGGCGGATCGACGATGAAGAACGCGCGGTTACCCGCACAGTACGTTTGCAGCGTCTTCACCGTTGGCGGATCGGTTTCGGCAGGCACGCACAGCAGGTTGAAGATGCTCACACGGTCTAGCAGGTTGATGCCGACTCCTCCGGTGGCAGAGAGCAGTGCCAGCTCGAAGTTCCCGTTTGTTACCGGCGCGAGCACATCTCCGTCGGCGCCCACCGTGAAGGTTCCTAGGTTCCCGCTGGCTGTTGCGCCCGGCAGCGCCGGTGGGGCCGGCGTCGGCGGGGGGGTGATGGTAGGGTCGATGAAAGTGATGTAACTCGAATCGTTGTCGATGACATTCACGACATACTGCGGATCGGTTGGCGAGACCGAGAGATTGGAGAAGTTCTCCAGCGTGGTGGTCTGCCCGCCGCTGACCAACTGCACCATGATGCTGAAGCGAGTGGGGTCAAGCGTCGAGGGCGTGACCGTGATTTTGAGGTTGTTGCCCCACTGGCCTGGACTGCTGGCGAATAAAGTGAGAGTGCTGACGATGCCGGAAGCAGTTGCCGCGAAACTTGCAGCAGTGGGCGTGTCGACTGCCGTGGCCACCAGCCGAACGATGTACGCCTGCTGCCCGCCGTTCGCGAAGAACTGGTTGACCGCGTAGCCCAGGTAGTTTCCCGAGCTGAGCCCGCCGAACTGGCGCGCGAAGTCCGACCAACTCTCCACCATTTCAGCTTGTGTTACCGAGCCCTGTGATGCCCAGCCCGCGAAGGCGGCAATCGAGGTGGCGACTCCGGTGATGGTGTGGACCCCGCTCGGCAGCTCCTCGATGTAAACGCCCGGATAGGTCAAACTCGGCGGCATCTGATTTCCTCCTCAATTCGCTGTGATTCCCGCCCGCGCGGCAGCGCGCGAACCGGGTCTATGGGACCTTGCGCCCCACCACCACCTGCACATTGGCGTCTTTTGCGGTTGTGTTGTTGAAGACCAGTTTCTGCGGGGGCGCACTGCTGTTCAGGAATCCGACAGCGCCGCTGCCCAGGAGTACGTGCGGCCCGTCGAGCACGTGTGCGGCGGGCAGCGCGTCCACCGTGTAATTGATCCCAGGGTCATACGCAGTGGAACTAACCACGAGGAAGACCACATCTCCCGCAGTTGACGACGGCTGGATGGGGACATCGACGTTGCTGGCGCCCGGCGGAACATCGACTGCGGCTACGTCGTAGGCCGCGATCGGAATGCCCGGCTGATTCAGCAGAACAGATGGCCCGCCCGGGATGGCCGCTTGAAATTGCCAGTTGACGTTGGGCATTGCGTTCGACCTCCAATTGCGATCCTGCATCCAGTCTCAACATCGCTTCGCGAATCGCGCTCAATCCGACTTGACCACATGCAGAGCGCTCACAAGCAGCAGTACGGATTGCTGCTCCGTGATGCGAACCACTGCATAAACGCGCGAAGTATTACCTGAATCGGAAAACTCGGTAACCACCCCGTTGGCTTCGACTTCAGTCGTGAGGTTCGCCAGCACCTCGGAAGCCTCGGGCAGGAACACATCGCAGATGCGAAAGCTCACACGGTCCCCGATCCGCGCCGACGCTGACTCCATGTCCGATTTCCCGCCGGGGTGTCGCAGGCAATTAGCGCGCCACCCTCAACCAGGAGGGGATCTGTTTACGATGGCGTTTGAACTAATTATTGCTTGGGGATATAGGAAGTCGGGGCGGGAGACGAACGCACCGCGGAAGCCTACACCTCAACTACTATGCAATTCATGTCAGAGAACACTGCAAGAAATGGCAGTAACGCAAACACCTGACGAGTAGTTGAAATCAGAAGTACCTATACCTGCAAGGTGCTAAAAGAATAGTAAAGTGGAGCTGTCATGCCGTTAGCGCCCGCGCCGAGGAGCTGACCCCGGAAATCTGAAGCGAGGCGCGAGCCGCCGCGCCAAACGCACGAGGCATGAAGCCGAATAGGCTGCAGGCGTCTGAGGGGTGAACATTTTCGTACGGGGTTCGGGTCCGCTGCCTTGACCTCGACTGGATATCGCTGCAAGTGCCCAATAGGATGTTCGCTTAATCGAGCCGCAGGCGCGATTGCGGGATCGACTATCGGATAACTGAAGCTTATCTTTACGCCTGTTCCAGTTCGTGCAGGTAACGTTGAATCAATTCCTTGTGCTTATCATCGTCAGTGATCGGTACGAGTTCCCGGAGGTATTGAATAGCAATCTTCGCCTTAAGACCATTCAAGAAGGCTGCCGCAGCCAGCCGCACTGTCGCATCCTCATCCTTAAGCATCCCCAGCAGGTCGCGAGTGACGAGGGTTAGCAAGGATGAATCCTGCTTGGCCAGCTTGTAGAGCGTGATTACGGCAGACAAGCGCACCTTGAAGGCCGGAAATTTCAGGTTTTCTCTGACCTGCAGGTAATCGCGAAGTAGGCCGGACGCGCCTTTCTCCGCGGTCTTTTCTTCAAAAAGGGGCACTGAGAAGGTTAGTGAATACGATGGATCGTCCATTGACAGAGGGTTCTTTGGTTCCATCATTCTCTCTGGAGTCTGATAGTTCTGATGGCTGATGGCGACATCCTGGATCCTCATGCTCCCTTCGTTATAATCTTCGGGCTCAACTCTGTCGTGCGTGAAAACGATGGTGACGTTGCCATAGGTCAGGGGAAAGGCCTTCGCTTTCTCCATAATCTCCCCTTCTTTGTTCTTCACGCGAGCGTTGACCTCTGGCCAGAGACCTTCAAGATCCTTATTGAATTTGCGTATCTGTTTTTCGGCATGCCACTTATTGAGGTAATAGGATACGGCGAACAACAGGACACTCAAGGCAATCTCAGCGACCGCCAATTTGACAACGGATTCACCAACCGAAGGCACGCTCGGAGTTTTTGCCTCGGGAACGGTCCGAGGAACCTGCTCGGGCACGCTGGCGGTTGGTCTTGGCGCGGGCTCGGGTACCACCTTCGGCTTGACCGGTCCACCCCGATGAACATCCATCGGAGACTTTGGCTTCGGCATTCCGCCCTGATGAACATCCATCGGAGACTTTGGCTTCGGCATTCCGCCCTGGCGGGCGTCCATCGGAGATCCAGGTTCAGGTCGCTGGTACGTGATATTCAGGCTCTTTTCGATATACCATTTCGGTTTACCTCTCCCCCACTGACTTCGCCACATCTTTAGTTTCGATTCGACTTGCCCGGGGGTCATGAGATCAACCGGTATGCGGCTGGACTTGGTTTCAATTACCCAGTCGGGTTTGCCCACACCCCTAGGCACGCGGCCCACCGGTCCTCTGCGGATATATTGGCTAAGTAATGGATCGGCCCTCACACCTTCTTCTACCGCGAGCTCGGCTGCTGCTCCAAAGGTCATTTCAAATTGCACATTCCTCGTCAGTAGACTGTTCACCTGCTTAGAACTTAGCCCAAGCCGCTGCAGATAAGCGGTGTCACCGCGTTCGATGGCGTTGGCGACGGCATCTACCGCCGCTCTCTTTGTTGCTTCGAGGGTCTCAACGATTTGAACCCTCAGCCTCGCCTCGTCTGGTTGCGTGTGAGGGCCGGGCTGGCGGCGCAATGGCGCGGTTCCGCCACTCCCTTGGATCACATGCGCCAATTCATGCGCGAGCAGTTTCTTCCCTGCTCGCGTACCCGGCGAGTATTTCGCATTAGCGAAGACCACATGGTTACCTACTGTGTATGCCGACGCGAGAATCTGCTCGGAAGAGCGGGCTGCCTCCGTGTCCGTGTGCACCCGAACTCCTCCGAAATCGTAGTGGAATCGGGCCTCCATGAAACGGCGCGCCGTCGCATCGAGAGGTTGGCCAGAAGAACGCAGCACATCGTGAATGCTGGGCGGTGCCATCACCGGTGTGTTTCCACGTGCCGAACCGAAATGAGAAATCTGTGTAGCAATAGACTTGCGCTGCAACTGATCGTCGCCGCCGGAGGCATCGGCCTTGCAGTGCTGGCGCTTTCCGCCGCAAGAGTGCTGGCGCCACGCTCCCGGAACGGATTCTGATCTTGCTGAATTCGCGGCAGTCGAAGGTTCCGCAATGCGCATCACTTGTTCGCCTACACGATCCGCTTCGCGCTCGAGCGGATCGTCCACCGCACCAACCTCCAGCTTGGCCTGGATGGGCGACGGCAAAAGGCGGGAGAATTGCCGCTCCGGCCCTCCCGGAGTTCGGTTCTCGCTCTGGTTGGGACGGCCGTTGTCACCGGGTGCTGATATCGCGATGTTGCCGATGTTCCAGGAGAACTTCGGGGGGGTAAACTCGTCGAGAGATTGCTCTTGTTCCCGGGACCCCGACTGAGCCTCCGCCTTGGGCACCGGCGCGGTCTTAGCGTTTGCGGATGACTCTTTGCCGAGTAAAGCGCGTGCCAGCAACTGAGCGTACCCCCTCGGATCAGGCAATAGTCCGCCGACTAACTCGCAAGTCGATTTCCATACCAGGATAAGCAAATCAGCGCGCTGAAGACGGTCGACCAAGCCGCGACTGCCAATTCTTGCAGCCGGATGTCACCTCGCCGACTGCGCAGTCAGTCGTTACTGCTCTTGTCAATTTGTGGCGAAGCGCGATGCTGTCCTTACCCAGCCGCCCTCCGCGACGGGCCGTCGGCATTCCGGTGCGAGCTGAGCTTGTGGTAAAGCGTCCGTTCGCTGGTGCGCAGCATCTCGGCAATTTCGCGTCGGGTCTTTCCCTCAACCTGTAGGGCCCTGCCGAGCACCTCGCTCTCGGCGCGGCGCAGCAACTCCGGTAACGCCAAGCCGCGCTTCCGCAGGGCAAGCCACAACAGGTTTGCTGCTTGTGCGATTTCGTCTTCACGCTCCTGCTCCAGTCCGGTGGAAGACGATTGCTGTCCCAGCCAGTCGGCGCGCGAGAGCGAGTTGCCGTCAATCTTATGGAACAGCATGCGCTGCACGGCGTTCTCGAGCTCGCGCACGTTGCCGTTGAACGGGCAGCTTCGCAGGCACTGCAGCAATTCCGGCTCGAGCGAGGCGATGCCCTCGTGCAGATGAGTGTGGCGGCGTGCGAACTCGAGCACTAGAGCGGGCAGGTCCTCGCTACGCTCGCGCAAGGGCGGCAAGCGCAACTGGATGACGTTCAGCCGGTAGTACAGGTCGGAACGAAAGGTGCCCGCCGCGACCATCGGCTCCAGCGGTTGGTTGGCGGCGGCAATGACGCGAACGTCCACCGCGGTCTCGCGGTCCGAACCAATCGCACGGATGATGCCGCGCTGCAGCGCATCGAGCAGCTTGGGTTGCAGGCACAGCGGCAGGTCGTTGATGTCGTCGAGGAAGATCGTGCCCTTGTCGGCGGCCTGGAATAGGCCGGCTCGCGCGGTATCGGCGCCGGAGAACGAACCCTTGCGATGACCGAATAGTTCGCTTTCCGCCAGCGTCTCGGTCACCGTGCTGCAATGCACGGTCACGAAGGCGAATCGGCAGCGTTTCTGGTCGAGGCTATGAATGGCCCGCGCGAGTACCTGCTTGCCCGTGCCGGTCTCGCCCTGCAGCAGCACGGTGGTGTCGCTGACCTGCGCCGCTTTGTAAGCGCAGTGCAGCACTGGGTCCATGCTCAGGCAGGTAGTGACAAATCCCAGCCGGCAAAATACTTCGCGAAGCCTTTCGACAGAAAGTATCGCTTGCGCCACGGTCGTTCGTCCCAGAACTTCTAATCACGGGCAATAATCAGTGCGGGCAAGATCATCACCGGGGCAGCGCTGGTTCGCTATTTGCGAAGCTTACTTCTTTAGCGCCGCGATCAAATCCAACGAGGGCCGAAAATGCTGTTTGCAGACCGGGAGTTCGACTTCCGATTGTCAGAATATGACTCTGACTGGCTGTGAATGTCAATCACACCAACGGAAACGCGTAGTCCTCATTTGTGCTCCCACCGGTTCGTCCCCTCAAAATTGAAGAAGCGTCAATTAATTGTAGTTTTTTATTTATAAGAACAACATTGCCCCGGGAGCTCAAGAACCCGAATACCAAAGATGGGCAACTTTTTCAGTCGGCGCGGAGATTGTCACCGTTGCTAAAAACACTAAGCATGTGGGAAGTACTGGCGAGCAGAAGTCCCCTCGGACGAGAAGCAACGAAAGCTTCGTCCTTCGCTTCGCCAGACCGCGGCAACGATAGGCGCGCGAGTGGGGAATGTCAAGAATAGCCGAGCACAGGCAGTGTGCGATTCGGAATCGCCCACTGCCCAAGCCGCCGGCCTGGATCGAAAATCCATGTCTTGAGTGCTAACTCGCCGAGGATCGTCGGAAAAAGGGAAGTGACGCGCAAGTCCCAGAACTGAGAAATTTACTGCCAGCTACTGGATTGTTTTGCAACGAAGTTTAGAGCCTCAGAGACGACGAGTGAGAGCGTTCACAAAACCGCCTTCCAACGGCGAAGGTTTGGGAGGGGGCACGAGGAGTTATGGCGATTGCAAGCCTTTGGTTGTCTGCGACGGAACTTGCATTTGTTATGGGCCCACCAGGCCGTACTATCGGACTTGACAGGGAGCCGACCAAGTTGTCTCATCCGGGCGTCGGCCTCTGGACATGGGCGCGACACAACGAGAAGGCGTGCGCGGCGGTGACCTGCCCCCGTTTTTGGTCCAGTCATAATGCAACTGCCAGGGCTTTCGGTTCCACTGCCAAAGTCAAAACAGGCCCGTCGCCGGGGCTGTGGGAAAGTGGGAAACGCGGAGCGTTTTCCAAG
>Ga0335078_10003228_pt1 | contig 24320 bp, 21 predicted proteins | sample Lox_Sample_32_FD_206711 | JGI IMG/M metagenome (GOLD analysis project Ga0335078, IMG submission 206711) | Soil microbial communities from Loxahatchee National Wildlife Refuge, Florida, United States - Lox_Sample_3.2 | ecosystem: Environmental > Terrestrial > Soil > Wetlands | place: USA... | reverse complement strand
CGCCAGCGCCGCAGCCCGGCCAGGAGCCGCAGCTTGAGGAATCCGCTCAGCGACGTGGTTTCCACCCGGATTCCGCGGCGTGTCAGCCGGTCGACAGCGCGCCGCGCCCATTTCGATTCCAAGAGCCATCGCCCCGCGGCGGCGGGCATGATGTCCGTGAGCTCTTCCAATCCTGGATGGAGAAACTCCTGGACGTGTAATATCTGGCCGGACTCCAGCCGCGTTTCGCGCCGGACCCGCTCCAATCGCGCGCCGCGGATTTTCAATTCGGCGACGCGGATGGCGTCTTCATAGCTCATCCACAAGGCCAATTGCCGCGCTGCTTCGCTGAGCAGCGGCAGATCCGGCTTTCCGTATTGCACATCGGCTTCGCGCACCGGTTCGAGCAGCCCTTGGTATTCGGCTGCGTAGGCGTCGTCCTGGTAATCGGTCAGACGTTCGATACCGAGGCGAATCACGGACTCGCAGCCTTCCGGTTTCGGTTCAGGCGGCCCGGCCGAAATCGGCCCGAGACTCGAGATCTGTCCTCTGTGGAACGCCTGCAAACTGGCTTCGACGCCGATGCCGCTGCGCCGGATGGCTTCCTCGAACCGCGCTTCTTCGAAAGGCAAGGCGTTGGCCGCCGCCAACCCTCCGAACAAAGCCGCGCTGATGACGCTCCCGGCGCCGTCCGCGACGCGCGCGAAATCCGCCACCAGGAACTGCCGCGCTGCCGAACGACACGCCTGCATCAGGACCCGCGAATCGACGCGGCCGTCGCCCGGGTCGATACGTTCCGTCATCGAATAGACGCGGTGCGAGGAGGCCACAAGCGTCGTCCGATCGGGTGTCACCAGGCCTCGTTGGACTGCGCGCCCGGCTTCCATCAGTTCCGACGCAATCACGATATCGACTTCGCCCGGCACCGGCATAAGCGCCAGGACCGGCTGCCGTTCGCCCTCCGGAAACAACTCGAGATAGTAGATCGTGCTGCCCGTGCGCTGCGCAACGCCGGGCACCGACGTGGTTTGCGCATAATAGCCGGCGTGTTCGGCCATATCGGCGATCCAATCGGCCAGCACACCACCGCCTTCGCCGCCCATGGCGAGAATCGCGATCGCGATCGGCCGTTCGCTCATGCCTTCTGAAACCATCCGATGATCGCCCCGCGCAGGCGCTGCGCGATCCGCTCCCAGCGGCCTGGATTCGAGATCACTTCCGCCCTGTAGAACGAAGGACAAAGCTTCGCCGCGTGGGCGACTTCACCGCACAAGCCGCACCCCACGCACGAATCCACAACCGTCGCCACCGGATGGCGCCGCAGCGGATCGGGGTTCGACTGGATGGTCAGCGACGGGCACCCCGAAAGACGAATGCAGGAATGGTCGCCGGTGCAGGTTTCGGCGTCCACGCCGTACTTCTCGCGCACCACGCGCTGTCCCTGGGCCGCCAGCCGGCGCCGTTCCGGCGCCTCCCGCCGCTCGCGATTCAGCATGCACTCGCTCTGCGCCACGATCACCTTCGGCCCCTTTTCCGTGGTTGTGAGGGCTTCGCGCAGCACGCCTCGCATATGGGCGACGTTGTAAGTCCGCGTTACGGTGCGGACCCAGTTCACGCCCACCCCGCGCACCGCCTCGCCGATGGAGCGGCCGGTGGTGCGCGCGGGATTACCGCACTTCGAGGAGAGAATGTCCTGCCCGCCAGTGGCGGCGGTATAGGCATTGTCGACTATTAAGAGCACGCTGTCCGCCTGGTTGAAGACCGCGTTTCCCACGCCGCTGGTCAATCCGTTGTGCCAGAAACCGCCATCGCCCATGACGCTGATGGTCCGGCGGGGCGTGTCGGGAGCGGCGAGCGCGGCGGAACTGGCCCAGCCGAGCCCGTATCCCATGGTCGAAGCGCCGATGTTGAAGGGCGGCAGGATCGAGAAGAGATGGCACCCGATATCGCAGCTCACGTGATGCTTTCCCAATTCTTCTTCCACCAGTTTCATCGCCGTGAAAATGGGCCGCTCCGGACATCCGGTACAGAACGAAGGCGGCCGGGGATGGACGTGATTGGCCAGGATCGGGAACTGCACCGGCACGGCCGGCTTCCCCGCCGTCGCTCCCCCGATCACCTTGCGGATCGCCTCGATCAGCACCGGGACGGTGTATTCGCCCGCCATCGGCAGCACGTCCTTGCCGTGCACGCGGGTCTCGATGCCGGCCTTGCGCAGAATGGAATGCAGATTCTGCTCGATGAAATCCGGCTGTCCCTCCTCGATGAGCAGCACCGCGCGTTTGGACGCGCAAAAGCGCTTGATCTCGTCTTCCACCAGCGGATACGTTACGTTGAGGACATAGACCGGCACCTGAGTGTCGCCGAAGATATTCGAGAGGCCGAGCAGTTGCAACGCGCGAACGGTGTGGTTGTACATGCCGCCCTGCAGAATGATGCCGGTGTCGCGCGCATCCTCGGCGAACAATTCGTTGAGCCGATGTTCTTCGACGAAGCGCTGCGCCGCCGGCCAACGCTGCGAGATCTTCTCGCGTTCGTGCAGATAGCTGGCCGGAGGCAGGACGATCCGGCTCACGTCGGACACGGGATTCTCGATGGCGTCTTTCAGCCGGAATTCGGGCCGAAGGTTATCGCGGGCCGTAAACCGCCCGTGGACGTGGCAGGCGCGAATCCTCAGCTCCAGCATTACCGGCGTATGGCTGGCCTCCGACAGCGCAAAGCCTTCCTCGACCGCGCGCACGATCGACGGCAGATCCGGCCGCGGATCGAGCAGCCACATTTGCGACTTCATGGCGAAGGCGTGCGATCGCTCCTGCATGATGCTCGATCCTTCGCCGTAATCTTCGCCGACGATGATGAGGGCTCCGCCCTTTACGCCGCCCGAAGCAAGATTCGCCAGCGCGTCGGAGGCGACATTCGTTCCCACCGTCGACTTGAAAGTCACCGCGCCGCGAAGCGGATACTGTACCGACGCGGCCAGAGTCGCCGCCGCCGTGGCTTCCGACGCGCTGTGCTCGAAATGAACGCCGAGTTCGGACAGAATGTCGCTGGCGTCCGTGAGAACGTCCATCAGGTGTGAAATCGGCGCGCCCTGATATCCCGCGACATAGGAGACGCCCGATTGCAGCAGCGCTTTCGTGACCGCCAGGATGCCTTCGCCGCGGAATTCCTCGCCCGCTCCGAGGCGCAGTTTCTGGACGTCCTTCTTGAACGAACGCTCCGCCATGAGCCTTTTACTTTATCGCGGAAGGGCGCGGAGCGAACAGCTTGGCTTGGGTGATGCCATTCAGCGAGTCGACAATCCGGTGCGGCGTTAATTGGCCGAGGGTCTTTCGGCGTGATCGACCACCAGGATCTCGACCTGCTCCCTGGCCGGAACGATCCGCAATCCGAGTTGCTCCCGAAGCGACACCACGATCGGCAGCCCCGGCTCGACATCCGACACGCCCATCGCCGCCGCCGCGTCGGCTGTCATTCCAGGGGGCTGCGAGATGTAATCCAGGCTGAAATCGAAGCCGCCGGTGAGGCCGGTTTTGTCGAGCAGCGGCCGATCGAACTCCCGCCTCACCAGCTCGACGAGATCGGCCATGGAGAGATTGAGGCAGCGGAGGCGAATGTGTGCGCCCGCCGAACCCTCGTCCCGGGTCCGCGCGGGATCGGTGAAGACGCTGGGCTGAATCTTGGCCCCGCCGGCCCCGACCGCCAGGTTATAAACCGGCATCGCCTGGTTCCGGCGGCTGATCTTGAGTTGGAAGCGCTCCGCCAGCAGCGTCTGCATCATTTTCCGAACCTGCACCAGGGTGGGAATCGCATCACCCGGCGCGCGGGCCTCGATTTCGTAGACTTCAGAGGTGGCCCAACTCTCAGCCCATTCCGGGCTCTGGCTGACCCGGAATGTCTCAAGCTCGTACGAGGCGCCAACCAGCCTCATCAGATTGCCGCTTATGGATACGCGGGTTCCGCTGACCTGGAGCTGGCTGGCCGGGGGATCCCTTCTCGCCACAGCGCGCATCCCCGGGCTTACGTGGGGAGTGTAGCGCTTCACCGACGCCACTTCGAACGCTGGAGCGGGCACGCCAGTCTGCGCGGAGGCGGCGGCTGCCATCAGGAGAATCGCACCGTACCGGACCATGGGATCCTTCCTACGCGGGCAACTCTCCGCGACGTATGGCGGAGGGTCTGGTTCCGCTTGTACGACAAAGATAAGCTACAAGCCCGGCCGAAAGCAACTGGTAGTGTCCTAATCTCTGGTTGACGACACCCAGGACAACCCAAAACCTGCCGCGGGGAAAGAATGGATCAAGGCAATCTACAGTCTGCTTGAAGACGGGAACGTGAGTCGCACTAAGAAGTGATTTCCACGGAGAAAAGTCCCAGGCATCGGAGATCCTGATCCCGCACGTATTTGCACAGGCATTGTTGAACGGAGCAACCTGAGCTTGCGAATGGCGACGCGGCGATTTACGAGATTAACGAACGGCTTCAGCCGGAAATTCGCCAATCACTGGGGCGGCTGTAATCCCCCTGGTACAGCTACTACAATTTCTGCCACCTCCATCAAAACATTGCGCGTCACTCCCACCATGGCAGCGGGAATCACCGGTCACGTTTGGGATCTGAGAGAATTGCTAACGCAATGAACAACACTACGCCATTTGATGAACACTTTGCCTCGATTTACGAGACGTTACGACGCCAACGAGAATTTGATTTTCGAGCTGTCGCTTTCAGCGATCGCATTGACGGAGCTACTTGACGAGAATCCGAAGCTTGCCGCATTGTTTCAGAAACGGCGGGAGTCAAGGCGGGGAGAACTAGAGAGTCAACACGCGACCCAACTTCATCTATTTGACGCACTAACCGAGGGATACAGGGCGAAGTAAAATTACACCTCGTATATTATGAATAGGCCATGTAATGGCGCTTTGACGCTACATACACGAGCCTTCGTCAGAACCTCGCCAGCGCCTAGACCAGGTTATCGACAATCAGGAAACGGAGGTCGTTCGGCGGCGGGGTGCGTGTGATGTTGCGCTGATTCCGGCAAGCGAGCTCGCTGGACTTGTCGAAACTGCCCACTTGTTGCGGTCGCCGCGGAACGCCCGGCGTCTGCTGACCGCGCTGTAGTGGGCCGCCGATGCGTCGCTCAGCGCCCTCTCCGCATCTTGGGGTCGGTGACCAGCCGAGCCTAAAGACCAAGCCGGCGGACCCGCGAAGCGCTGCCTCGAACTCGAGAGTCAGCATATAATAAACCTCTATTAAGTGCTCGCAATGAAATTCAGCTACCCAAGACCGGATCGATCGAACGTGGAACCGAACTTCACAAAAACTGCGGAGAACGATGTGCTCGATGTTGGCTGGTACGAAGGAACCTTTAGCGACGGCCGGCCGTTCAGAACTGAGTGCTGGTGCCAGGACCAAGTTACGATGATTACATTTTTCTTCTCCACGATTGATCTTGAGAACGCCTCTCAGGGGGAGATAGCAGGACTCCTGGTTTCGGAGAATCTGGTCAGGTTCAATTCGGACAAGCGGTATCTTGCCGCCAGGAGATTCGTTGACCCGTCCGGCAACGAAATGTGGTCTATCAACATTGTCGTCGGCGACGGGGAAACGGTCTTCCTGGAAGACCGGGTTCTATTCAAGGCCTATCCCGGCCGTGGATAGCGATTGACGTGAGCGAGCAGGCGCTGTTGCCGGCTTTGAGCAGACCCTGGGATCAACCGTACGGCCAAGCGTGACCTCAAAGCGCGGCCACGCGGCGCCACAGAGCCTTGCAGCGAGCCGGTTGGTCCGCTCGCCTTCATGAAATCCGCGTAACAGCAATCCCTGGTGAGATCGGATACACTCGGTCGTACGACGCACGCTCTCCGAGTCGTTTCGGGGTGCACGGGTGAGCAGGAGGTCCGCTTGATGAGTTTCGTTCGCGCCGCGGGCATGTTTGCCTGTTTTGCGGTCAGCGCGCTTGCCGCCGATCGCATTACGATGCCGGTCGACCCGGCTCAGATGATTCAGCTTTCAGGACATCTGCGGCCCGAAGCGCAGCCGCAATTCGATCGGGGTTCGCTCGATCCGGCGCGGCAGTTGAACCGCGTCACCATGTACCTGCTCCCGGCTCCCGGGCTCGACGCATTCCTCACGGAACTGCAGATGCCCGGCTCCGCCAACTATCGCCGCTGGCTGAAACCCGAGGAATTTGCCGATCGATTCGGCCTGACGGCTCACGATATCGCGGCGATCACGGGGTGGCTCGAATCGCAAGGGCTGCGCGTCGAAGACGTCGCACGCGGCCGGCACTGGATCACCTTCAGCGGTTCGGCGGGGCGCGTGGCGGGCGCCTTCCGCACTTCGCTGCATGGCTTTCGCGTGAACGGCGAAGACCATTTTGCCAATACTATTGCGCCCTCCATTCCGCAAGCATTCGAGACGGTAGTGGCGGGCATTCGCGGACTCGACGATTTCCATTTGCAATCGATGGCGATTCCGGCGTCGCCGGACTACAACAGCAGCACCTCGCACCGGCTGGCTCCGGAAGATTTCGCCACGATCTACGACCTTCAGCCGCTCTACAAGGCCGGTATCGACGGCACCGGACAGACCATCGTGATAGTCGGGGCCTCCGACTACGACGCCAGCGATATCGAGACGTTCCGGCAATTGTATGGGTTGCCGGTCAACGACCCGCAGAAGATCGTCTATGGTGTCAACCCGGGAAAGAACGCCACGGACCTGGTGGAGACCGATCTTGACCTGGAATGGTCCGGCGCCATTGCTCCCAAAGCCAACATCATTTACGTTTTGTCCAATGACGTTTTCGAGGCGGTGCAGTATGCCGTCGATCAGAGCCTCGGGACAATTCTCAGCATCAGCTACGGCGGTTGCGAGCTCTACGAGAATGCCGGATTCATGCGCGGGGCGCTGCAGCAGGCCAATGCGCAGGGAATCACGGTGCTGGCGGCGGCGGGCGACGCCGGTGCGGCGGCCTGCGACCGCGGCGGCCCGACGCCGCAAGCCACCAAAGGCGCGACCGAAACCTGGCCGGCCACGGCGCCGGAGATCACAGCCATAGGCGGCACGGCGCTCAATGACTCTACCGGCGGTCCGTTTTGGGCCGCGTCGAACGATTCGGTGTTCGGCTCCGCGCTCGGCTACATCCCGGAAGTGGCATGGAACGATTCCGCTGTCCGCAATGGTCTGGTGGCCACCGGCGGCGGTCCGAGCGGAATCTATACAAAGCCGTTCTGGCAATCGGCCCCCGGCGTTCCCGCCGACAATGCCCGCGACATCCCCGACATTTCGCTGCCGGCATCGGTGACCCGTTATCCGTATCTCATCGTGACGAGCGGCTTCAGTGCCGCCGTAGGCGGCACATCCGCCGGCGCCCCGAGCATGGCCGGCATCCTGGCGCTGCTGAATCAATATCTCGTCAACAACAAATCCCTCGCGCAGCCGGGCCTCGGCAATATCAATCCCACGCTCTACCGCATGGCACAGGCGTCGCCCGCGGCCTTTCACGATGTCGCCTCGGGCGACAACCTGGTGCCGTGCGCGCAATCCAGCCCGGCATGTGTGAACGGGCTGCTCGGCTTTTCGGCCGGACCGGCCTACGATCTGACCACCGGCCTCGGGTCGGTGGACGGCAACAAGCTGGCCACACTGTGGAATAGCGGAACCGCGAGCACCACAGCGGTCACGGCCGGCCAGGGCAGCGCAACGTCGGGATCCGCTCAACTGACGGCTACCGTGCAGCCGGCGTCGGGATCGGGCGCGGCGCCGACGGGGAACGTGGTGTTTCTGGCGAACGACGCGCAACTCGGCTCGGCAGCGCTGGCCGCTTCGGGGTCGACGGCCACCGCGACGCTGACGGTTTCGGCTTCGGCCATCGGAGCGGGACCGAGCACGATCACAGCGTACTATGCCGGCGACGCCACTTACAGTGCTTCTTCCGGTTCCACTTCGTTCAGCAACGCGGCATCGGGCGCCGGGTCGCTGGTAGTGGCCGTGATCGCTCCCAATCCCATATCTCAGGCGGGGGCCTTCTGGACTTTCAATGTGACTCTCTATGAGAAGCGCGGGGTTGCGACTACGCTTACGTCGTGGTCGATCGATGGAACCAGCGAACCGCTTTCGTTCTTTCCAACTACGGCAATCCTGGCGAACGGCAGCCTGGCGGTGGAGATTTCCATGATCAATGTGACTCCGCCGCATCAGGACAGCCTGGTTTTTACGGGCAAGGACGCGGACGGCACTACCTGGACCGCGCAGGCTCTGGTGCAGTTCGTCGGACCGCAGTCGGCGGTGCTGCAGCCGGCGGTTCAACTGTCCACTCCCGCCGCCACGGTCGTGCAGAATCCATCGGCGGATCCGTCGTGCCAATTTGCGGTGCCTCTGACGCTGCAGGAAAGCGGCGGATTTCTGATGCGCCTCACATCCCTGACGATTTCGGCGGCATTCACCGGCAATATCCAGCAGATTTTCGGCACCACGCGCCTGGCTCCCTACGGCATGTTGCAGGGCACGGCCTGTCTGAGCAGCTCGATGCCGGCGGGCGCGTACCAGGTCAAAGTGGCAACGACCAGCATCGATCTCGGAACCACTGTCAACAATACGCTTTCCATCACACTGGCGGCGGCTCCCGCATCCACGAGCGCGACGTCGGCTTCGGCGTCTTCGGTTCCCCTGGTGGCGGATGGCAACGGGAAGGCGGGTTCCACCGTCGCGATCGCTTTCGATTCGGGCTCTCCGGCATGGACCGCATCGGTTGCCCCCAATGACGGAGTGTCGAATTGGTTGACCGTCTCGCCGCTATCCGGAAGAGGCGCCGCCACACTGCAGATTCAAGCCAACGGCGCGGGGCTCTCGAGCGGCGTCTATCGGGCCGTGCTCTCGATCAGCGGAACCACGGTCTCGCCGCAGGTGACCCAGATTCCCATCACTCTGGTTGTGGGCGCATCGAACACGGTGAGCATTACGGCGATTGCCAACAACTTCTCCTACGGGACCGCGATTGCGCCGGGGACGCTGGCTGCGGTGTTCGGCGCCAACCTGGCGCCGGCAACCAGTACGGCTTCGTCGACGCCGCTGCCAGTGGCTACGCAAGGAGTCGCGGTGACGGTCAACGGGATCACCGCGCCGTTCTACTACGCATCTCCGGGACAACTGGACGTGCAGATTCCGTACGAAACGCCGGCTGGCCCCGCCATCCTGGCAGTGAACAACAACGGCAAGGTCGCCGCATTTCCGTTTACGGTTTCGGAGACGGCGCCGGGCGTGTATCCGGGGGCAATCGACAACAATACCGGCCGCGTGGTGACGTCGGCCGCGCCGGGGCAGGCGCTGCTGGCTTTCGTGACGGGCGAAGGCGATTGCACGCCGTTCCTGGCGACGGGCGCCACACCGGCGGCGGGCACGGCGCCGAAGGCGTTGCCGAAGCCGCTGCTGCCGGTTCAATTGACGGTCGGAGGCGTGCCGGCCAATGTGCTGTTCTCGGGGATTCCGTTCGGGTTGGTGGGCGTTACGCAAATCAATTTCACAATCGGGGCCTCGACGCCGGGCGGTCCGCAGCCGGTGGTGGTCACAATCGGCGGCGTGTCCGCACAGACCTTTACGCTGACCGTGACGCAACCGGGATCGATTGTCGAGTGACGCTACAATGTCGATTCGATGAGCGGTTTCGAATCGCGTTCGGTGGTGATTGTCGGCGGAGGCATTGTCGGGCTGGCGACAGCTTATCGCCTGGCGGAGCGGTATCCAGGCGCCCGCGTGACGCTGCTTGAAAAGGAACCCGGCGTCGGACGGCATCAGACCGGGCACAACAGCGGCGTCCTGCATTGCGGGCTGTACTATAAACCGGGGTCGGTGAAAGCGCGGCTGGCGGTGACCGGGATCCGGCAGATGGTGGCATTCTGCCAGGAGAACGGGGTCACGCACGAAATCTGCGGCAAGCTGGTGGTGGCCGCGGACGAGAGCGAAGTGCCGCGGCTGCGCGATCTCGAAAAGCGCGGCGCCGCGAACGGTCTGGAGGGGCTGCGCTGGCTTGGCCGCGAGGAGATGCGCGAGATCGAGCCGCACGTCGGCGGCGTGGCGGGATTGCGGGTGCCGCAGGAAGGCATCGTCGATTATGCCGCTGTGTGCGAGGCGCTCTCGAAGAAGCTGGCTGCCGTGGGCGCGCGCGTGGTGACATCGGCGCGCGTGATGCGGCTGGAAAATCGCGCGGACGGATGGGTGGCGGAGACGCCCGCCGGCGCCTTCGAAGCCGATTTCCTGATCAATTGCGCCGGCCTGCACTCCGACCGGGTTGCGGCGCTCGCCGGAGAGAAACGGGAAGTCCGGATTCTGCCGTTTCGCGGCGAATACTACAAGATCCGCGAGGACCGGCAGGGGCTGGTGCGAAACCTCATCTACCCGACGCCAGATCCGCGCTTCCCGTTCCTCGGCGTCCACTTCACGCGGCTGATTCACGGAGGAATCGAGGCCGGTCCGAACGCCGTGCTGGCGTTTGCGCGCGAAGGATACCGGAAGAGCGATTTCCGCGCGGCCGACTTGTTCGACGCGCTCAGCTACGGCGGGTTCTGGCGCTTTCTGCGGAAGTATCCCTCGATGGCGTGGTACGAGCTGCGGCGGTCCTTCAGCCGAAAGTTGTTCTGCCGGTCGCTGCAGCGGCTGGTGCCGGAGATTCAGCCGCAGGACCTGTCGACGGGCGGCTCGGGCGTCCGCGCCCAAGCCATCGCGCCGGAGGGCGACCTGGTTCAGGATTTCCGCTTGATCGCGCGCCGGAATGCGCTGCACGTATTGAACGCGCCCAGCCCGGCGGCCACCGCTTCGCTGGCGATCGGATCGGAAATCGTGTCGATGGCGGAGCAGGCGCTGCGGTAGCCGGGCACGAATCCCCGACTGCACGGTTACTGCAGCAGCGAACCGAATTCGCTGCCGCGCACGATGGCCGCGATGTTCTGCAACGAGGCGATCGCGCGGATGGCGGCGGCCTTGTCCAGCGACCGCGCGTAATAGCTGGAGCAGATCTTCTTGCCGATCCAGTTGCCCAAGGTGGTCCTCTCATCGCCGGCCGGCGTGTATTCGTAGACGAAGCGAAGAGGATTCGGGCGGGAGATGTTGATGTCGGCTGAAGGCTCTCCTTCGCCTTCCAGCACCGCTTCCGCCCGCAGATTCCGCGCCAGGTCCTGAAACAGCTTATGGCTTGCGTGTTCGGCCCACTCGTCGGTCCGCGGACTCAACTGGACGCCTGTGACCAGCTCCGCGATGAAGTCGGCCGCTCCCTCGCGAATGAAAGCCACCAGCGGCCCCGGCAGCGCGTCGCCCTCGTCGGCGGTGGTCTCGGTGTGCGCCAACTGATGGATCACCATCAAGGGCAGACGCTCCGGGGGCGCCGAGTAGTTCAGCCTGCCCTTCAGTTCATCCGTTTTCGCGTCCGGCCCGCGCGAGAAGGCTTCCACATTGATTACCACGCCATGGCTGCCGGCGAATTCGGTGTTGCCGAGCCCCCCGATGACCAACGTGACCGGAGCAAAGGCCGCCTCAGGGTACAAATCGCGGAATCGCGCCATGTAGCGCAGGATCGTGTCGGCCTGCTTCTCCACCTGCAGCGTGTACGGCCGGGCGGTTTTATAGAACTCCGGAAATCGCTGATCGATGGCATACGCCAGGGTCTGGGCATCGCCGACCCGGAGATTGAGGTAGTCTTTCAACGCGGCTGTGCCCGCATCGAAATACCGCTGCTCCATGGCCGCCGCGCGATTCGCAGGAGTACTGGAGTCGTAAGCCTTCCAGAAGTTCGCGATGTCGGAAGTCACCAGGGTCGCGGCCGGAGGATTGTTCTGGGCGAAAACGGAGGTGACAGCAATTAAAATCTGAGTGGTACGTTTCAGCACGAATTCTCAAAGTATACGCGAAACTGCCATCCGGCCGCAGAATACTCCGGGCCGGAAGATTGAGGGGTCAATCGCGGTTCGCGGGGTGACGAGCTATTTCGCCCCATCGAGCAGCCAGGCGTATTGGCTGTGGCGCACGATATCCGGCATGGCCCGAAGCGTGACAACTTCGCTGACGGCCTTCTTCTTGTCCGGCGATTGGGTGTAGTAGCTGCGGCAAATCTCCGCGCCGATCCAGTAGCCTAAATCCGCGGGCTCGTCAGTGACGCGGCTGTAGTTGTACAACCAGTTACTGGCATCGCCGGGCTTGGCCGCCATATCGGCCGCGAAACGGCGGAACAATTCGTCGCCCGCGCGTCCGCCCATTCCTTGAGATGGGCATTGATGGAGGAGCCGGTCACCAGTTCGGTCATGAAGTCGGCCGCGCCCTCGCCCAGACAGCGCGCCAGTATTTCCGGCAGGTTCGCTGTTCCCGTGGCTTTCGCCTGGGTATGCGTCAGCTCATGGATCACGATCAGCGGTAAATGGCCGGCGGTACCCATGGCGCGGAGGAACGCCGGGTTGATTTCGCTGGTGTCCACACCCGGTCCCAGCGAATTGACCTCGGTGCCGATGAGGACGGCGCGGCTGCTGGTGGTGCCGCCGCTGGTCAATCGTCCGATGACGAAGTAGACCGGCGGAAAATGCGCCTCGGGATAAAGCTCCTGAAAACGGGCGAGACTTCGCAGAATGTGGTCACGCTGCTTCTCGATCTCCAGCGTGTAGGGGCGGACGCTGGCGTAGAACTTGGGATACTGTCCGTCCACGGCTTGCGCCAACGCCTTGGCCGACCGGATCCGCGCCTTGATGAAGTCCTGTAAACCGGGAGAGCCGGCGTCCAGGTACAGTTTCTGAAAGGCCTCCTCGCGATTGCCGCTCTGGCTGGCATCGTAGGCTTTCCAGAAGTTGCCGATATCGGAAGTGACCAGCGTAACGGCCGTTCCCGGCCGTCAGTACGCTTTGGCGATCACCGAGCGGCGGTCGACGGTTTCGCCGGTGATGATGCATTTGCCGGGGCCGTCGTATTCATCGACCAGCGGCATATTGCGGACCGTCGCCTTGAATTCCTTCAGACGCGCATCGCACCGCGGATCGTCTTTCAGGTGCGCCATCACGAATTTCCCGCCGCCCCTTTCGGCGCTGACCTCGGCCAGGATGGCTTCCACCTCCTCAAGTGAATTCGCCAGCACCGTGTTGTCGTGAAGCCGCTGCTTGGCGGCGCGGAACAGGTCGGCCTGCATCCGGTCGTAGGTGGCGGGCAGGTGCGACTTCAACTGCTCCTGCGCGATCGGTTCCTTGGTCCCGGTGTCGCGCCTCTTTACGACGATTTTTCCGGCGGCCAGGTCGCGGGGACCGAGCTCCAGCACCACCGGCACGCCTCGCCGTTCCCAGTGAAAGAACTTGGCGCCGGGGCTGATGGCATCGCGGTCGTCCACCTTGGCCCCCACGTCGGCCGCGATTTTGGCGGCCGCTTCCAGCACCGCCGCCCGTTCCTCGTCCTTGCGGAAGATCGGCACCAGCACGCTCCTGGAGGGCGCCAGCCTGGGCGGCAGCACCAATCCCTTATCGTCGGAATGCGTCATGATCAGGCCGCCGATCAGCCGGCTGCTCACGCCCCAACTGGTCTGCCAGACGTAATCGAGCTGCCCTTCCTTGTTCTGGAATTTCACGTCGAAGGCCTTGCCGAAGTTCTGCCCGAGATCGTGGGAAGTGCCGGCTTGCAGCGCCAGCCCGTTCTGCATCATGGCTTCGATGGAATAGCTGCGCAGCGCGCCGGCGAATTTCTCGGCCAGGGTCTTGGCGCCCTTGATGACGGGCATGGCGATGACGTTTTCGGCGACGTCGGCGTAGATATCGAGAATGCGCAGCACTTCCTGCAGCGACTCCTCGTGGTTGGAGTGGGCGGTGTGGCCCTCCTGCCAGAGGAACTCGGTGGTGCGCAGGAAGAGGCGCGTGCGCAGTTCCCAGCGCACGATGTTGGCCCACTGGTTGAGCAGCATCGGCAGGTCGCGCCAGCTCTGGATCCATTTCGAAAAGAAGTGGCCGATGATGGTCTCCGACGTCGGCCGGATGACGTAGGGCTCTTCCAGTTCTTTCCCGCCGGCGATGGTCACCACCGCCAGCTCGGGCGAAAAGCCTTCCACGTGCTCGGCTTCCTTCTGCAGAAAACTCTGCGGGATCAGGAGCGGGAAATAGACGTTCTGATGGCCGGTGGCTTTGAAACGGGTGTCGAATTCGCGCTGGATGCCTTCCCACACGGCATACCCGTTGGCCTTGATGACCATGCAACCCTTGACGATTTCGGCGGGCTCCGCCATGTCCCCGGACAGGACGACATCTTGATACCACGCAGCAAAATCCTGGCTGCGAGGAGTGATAGGAGATTCAGCCATATTGTTTGTGAGCTTGTCTCTCTAGGGTACGACATAGCGGGCCGGGCGCGCCCGCACCGGCCGCGGGGCGCGGAGGTTCACGGCTCGGCCACCGGGGAAGCGGAGGAGCAGGCAGTCTCCTCACTGTTCGCGCTTGACAGTGATACTCTCAGTCATAAGGGAGGATTTGACGTGGCTAAAGACAGAAGCCCCAAAAAGGAAGCCAAGAAGCCCAAGAAGAAGAAATAATCACAGTGGGGCAGATGATCCTGTTCTATCGTCTGCCCTTCCAACCGATGTTTTTCAGGAGTCGCCATGCGCCGAGACTGGGTAGCCAAACGTAAAAACGACAAAATCCGCACGCAGATGCATTATGCCCGCGAGGGGATCGTCACGGAGGAAATGCACTACGTCGCGCGGCGCGAATCCATCCCCGCGGAACTGGTTCGCGACGAAGTGGCCCGCGGCCGGATGATCATTCCCGCCAACGTGAACCATGCCAACCTGGAGCCGATGTGCATCGGCGTCGCCTCGAAGTGCAAGATCAATTCCAATATCGGCAATTCTTCGGTCATCAGCGATGTCGCCGGCGAGTTGGAGAAGCTCGAATACTCGGTGAAATACGGCGCCGATACCGTGATGGATCTTTCCACCGGCGGCGATATTCCCGCCATCCGCAAGGCCATCATCGGGGCTTCGCCGGTGCCGATCGGCACGGTGCCGATCTACGAGGCGCTGACGCGCGTGCGGCGGGTGGAGGATCTCAGCCGCCAGGTGATGCTCGAAGTGATCGAAGAGCAGGCCGAGCAGGGCGTCGACTACATGACCATCCACGCCGGCATTCTGGTGCAGCACATTCCCCTGACGACGCGGCGCGTCACCGGCATCGTCAGCCGCGGCGGCTCGATCCTGGCCGAGTGGATGGTGAAAAATCACAAACAGAATATGCTCTACGAGTGCTTCGAGGACATCTGCAAGATCTTCCAGAAGCACGACGTCAGCTTTTCGCTGGGCGATGGGCTGCGGCCCGGCAGCGTGGCCGATGCCAGCGACGAAGCGCAGTTCGCGGAGCTGAAGACCTTGGGCGAGCTGACGCGGAAAGCCTGGGAGTACGACGTCCAGACCATGATCGAAGGTCCCGGCCACATCCCCATGGACCAGATCGAGATGCAGGTGCAGAAAGAAAACGAGATGTGCGACGAGGCGCCCTTCTACACGCTGGGCCCGCTGGTGACGGATTTCGCGCCCGGCTACGATCACATCACTTCGGCGATCGGCGCGGCCATGATCGGCTGGTACGGCGCGTCCATGCTGTGTTACGTCACTCCCAAGGAGCACCTGGGCCTGCCCAACCGCGACGATGTCAAGGCCGGCATTATCGCCTACAAGATTGCCGCCCACGCCGCCGATATCGCGCGACATCGTCCCGGCGCGCGCGATCGAGACGACGCGCTCTCCCGCGCCCGGTACCGCTTCGACTGGAAAGAGCAGTTCGCCCTCTCGCTCGATCCCGAGACGGCGCGCTCGATGCACGATGAAACGCTGCCCGATGACGGCTTTAAGGACGCGCATTTCTGCTCCATGTGCGGCCCCAAGTTCTGCTCGATGAACATTTCGGCCAAAGTCGAGAGCTTCACCGCGGAAGATGCCGAAGCGGTTGTGAACGGGAAGGCCGGCGAAGACCTGGTGCGGATATCCGGGGAGTCGTAGCCCGCGGGCCAAACTGTTTGCATTCGACCCGGCGGACGCCGCGTATCTATTCAGTGAGGACACCAGAATGCGATCCGCAACCCTCCTGATTGCCCTGGGCTTGACCCAGACGCTCGCCCCCGTATTCGCGCAGGAAGTAAAATTCCCCGCCAGTTTCGAGAAGCTGGCGGCCAAAGCCGAAGAATCCGTCGATGTCAGCCTCGAAGGGCCGATGCTGAAGCTGACTACCCAGTTTTTGTCCTCGACCGACCCTGACCAGTCCAAAGCGAAGAAGCTGCTCGCGGGCCTCGAAAACATCACCGTGAAGAGCTACCGGTTCGCCAGCGAGGGCGATTATGATCCCGCCGACCTGGATGCGGTTCGGGCTCAGCTCAAAATGCCTGCCTGGTCGCGGCTGCTGGGAGTGAAATCGAAAAGCGGCGATAATGCCGATATTTATTTGAAGATCCGCCCCGACGGAGTGATTGGCGGCGTCGTAATCGTAGTATCGCAGCCTCGCGAATTCACGCTGGTGAGCATCACCGGCAAGCTGGATTTGGCTCAACTTGCCGATCTCGGCGGGCGCTATCATATCCCCGCCTTCGATCTGGAAGAACTGAGCCACGGCCGGGGTGACAAATGAAGCGGCACCGGCTGGCCTGCCTGGCGACGGCATTTCTGACGCTGGCGTTGCCCGCCGCGGCGGCCGGCGAGTTCGATCACCTGGTCCACGCCGTGGAATCGCACTACGGCATCAAGCAAACCCACGTCCCGTTTATGGGAGTAGCCAATGTGGCGGCCAAGCTGGCGCACCCCGCCGGGACACACGGCTTCCGGCTGGCGATTTTCCAGGACGTCGGGGACTGCTCCAACTGCTTCGATATCGAAGAACTGGACAGCTTCATCGTGAAAACCGGCCTTCATCCGCTGGTGCGGACGCATTCGCACGGCGAGGCGACCTATGTTCTCACGGGCGAGATCGGCAAGAATACACGGATGATGGTGGCGACTTTCGGCAGCTCGGAAGCCGTGATCGTCGAAGTGGTTGTCGATCTGAAGACGCTGCTGAAGACCATCGGCGCACCCGGCCGCGCCACCGACTGGGCCGATTTTTAGAGTGGGGCAGCCTGCGGCCTCCGTCCCGCTCTATCGGAAGTCCGCCGCGATCCAATACCCGGGACGGGTCTCCGCCTTCACCTTGCCGTGGCTGCTGACGGTCACCGAAATCGTGTGCCAGCCGCCTTCGTCCTTGTTGGTCGGACTGTAGGTGAGCATATACTGCGAGTGCAGTTCCTCGCTCATGCGCTGGATGGCGTCTTCCAGTCCCCGGCCCCGGTAAAAGCCGAACTGCGCGCCGCCGGTTCCCTTCGTGAACATCTGCGCGGCGGGCGCCTTGAAGATCCCCTTGGCATCCTGGAAAAGCTCAACGAAGAGCGGAATAAAGCTGACCGAGTTGCCTTCCGTGCCGTACGTCTGCATCACCGTGGTCGGCGTCGCGGGAACGATTGGCGGCATAGGGTGCGCGGTGGTCATGATCGGGTCGGGGCGCGGGTCGGGCGGCGTTTCCGTCAGCTTGCCCATAATCCGTGAAACCGTCACCTGGTAAACCGACACGTTGGAGAGCTGCAAATTGTAGAGCGTCTCCCGGCCGCGATTGATACTCCCCTGGTCGCGTGTCTCGCTGATCAGCAGGATAATCTTCTGCCGGTCCCTGGGACGATTGCGCAGCATGTGCTCGCCGGCGTCCACGGCGTCGACTAATGCGGCCGACATGCTGCCGGAGTGGATTTTCTTGATGGCGTCGCTGATCTTGTCCGGGTCGCTGGTGAAGTCCTGGAGCGTGCGGATGCGATGATCGAACGCAATCACGGCGGCTTCGCCCTGCGCGCCCAACATCATGGGGCCGATCAGATTCCCGATGCGGTTGATCTGCGGCAGAATATGGTCCACTTCGCCGTTGCATTGGATCGCGATCACCATGGAAATCGGAATGTAGTGTTCGTCCACCCGGATGTTCTGTTCTTCCTTGTTGTCGAACAGGTGAAAGTCCTCGCCTTTGATTCCGTTCACCATGTTCCCCTCGGAATCGAACACTTTTACGGGGGCGACGATATTGGTGACGTGCACCACGATGCCGTAATCCCCCTGCTGCGCTGGCGGTGTTGGGGCAGTTTGCTGCGGAGGTGTGGATTGCGTCGATTGCGCCGCCAGCAGTCCGGCCAGCATCATCGCGCCGCCAATAAGCGTTATCAAACCGAGCTTTCGCATGCCTAACGGTCCCTCCCCGCGGTTACGTGCGTTGTCATACCTTGCGCACGCCCGGCATCAATTCCACGATAGCATCTGCACTGAATTGCCATCCCGCGCCACCGTCGAGACGGCTGAGGACTGCGAGGACCCTCTTCAATGCCGGGTTTCTCCGGGGGGGATACTGCACGCCAGGAACCAACCGCGCAAGAGCGTTCTGCGATCCAGCGCTCCGTCTGCAGCCGCGCCGGACGCAGCCAGCCCGGTGCCGTTACCGCCCAACTGTTCCTGTGGTTCACGCACGGCCGGAAATAGACCTACTTCTTCTTCGAGGTCGAATCGTTTTTGGGTTTCTTCTGCGAATCGTCGTTGCGAAGGCGGGGCACGCCGTAATGCCCGCCGAGCTGCGCCAGCGCATCCAGGTCCACGGTGCCCACGATATTGACCGCAGTGAACTCTCGCGGCTCGGTGTCCAGGATCGCCACGCCGGTCATTTTCCCGCCCTCCAGCCGGAGGTACACTTCGGCATTTTCGCCGCCTTCGCCTTTCCAGCCGACCAGCCGCTGCCACTCCGGGGCTTTCAACTGGCTGCGAATCGCGTCGAGATCGGCCGCAGTCCAGGCGCCGTCCTCTTTGAACTCGAAATGCCGGACATAGATGCCTTCCAGACCGGCCACCAGTTTTCTCACCGCGGCTTCATCCGGCTTATTGGGATCCAGGAATTTGGCCCCGAGCTGCAGTAAAGGGCCCGGCAGAGAGACATCGACCGTGTCGGACGCTTTGGCCGCCAGGCGATCGAGATCGAACTTGACCTGTTGTGCGAAGAGCGCGGTCGCCGACGCGCCGCAGCAGATCGCGATGAGGCCCAGCTTCATTGCGAAACCTCTAGCACGCGGGCCTGGACGTGATTGAGTTTGCCGCCGGCGATGTAGAATGCCCGCATCAGCTCGCGCTTGGCGACCTCGCCCTGGTGGCGCCGGTACTCCGCCGCCCCGCCCGCCATCAGGACGATAGCCGCGGCCGCGGCCAGAAGCCGCCGGATGGGCCGCGACGGCCAGGCGATGACTTTCCCGCGGTCCCGGCGCTGATCCGGACCTTCGGCAGCCAGCCTGTCCGCCACCCGGCCGGCGAAGCCTTCGGGCGGATCCTGCCGCTCCAGGGCGGCCCTCAGTTGTTGTTCCAACCAGTCCTTTTCTTCAAGCTGCATCAGCGTTCTCCCATGCCGCGCCTCGCCAGCTTCTCCCGTAACAGAGCCAGCGAGCGCTGCAAATGGCTTTTAACCGTTGCCAGAGGGATTTCCATCATTTCGGAAATCTCCATCGGGTCCAGGTCTTCCTGGTACCGCAAAATCATAACCATGCGCGGCGTTTCCGCCAGCGTCGCAATCAATTTGCGGAGCATCTGGCCGAGCATCGGATCGCCCGGCGCGGCCGCCACGGCCGGCTCCGCCACATCGTCCAAACCCACCTGCGGACGGCGCATTCGTTTCCGCCCTTCATCGATCGAGCGCTGCACCGCCACCTTCCGCAGCCAGAACGCCGCGTGCGCCGGCGATTGAATCGCCGCCAGGTTGCGATGGAGGCTCAAGAACACGTCCTGCGCCACTTCCTGCGACAGATCGCGATTGTGCAGGTAGTGATACGCCACACTGAAGACCATCGCCTGGTGCTGTTTCATCAGCCCGGCGAAATCCAAAGCGGTCTGTGCAGGTTGCTCCAAAACCGTTGCAGTCACTGTTTCCTGTCGTCCGTATACGCGATGCTGCTATTCACGTCCTGCTTGCGGAATTCGCTGTTCACCAGCGACACCGTCATGGTGCGCTTGTAGAAAAACAGTCCGCGCACGCTGAATTCACCGCCGTAACTGACCGGAAACCACACTCCATCATCGAACTTTTCGTAGGTGATCGAGTATCCCAGTCCGCTGATGTTGGTTCCCAGCAAAATTTTCACCGCCGCCGGAATCTTGAGTGCCAGCGAGGTCTGCACCGAGACCGGCTGGAACTCCGTGGTGTCGATCAGGGCGTCGCCTTTCCAGATTCCATCGCCGTTGTCGCTGTCCATGATGTGCTGGCCGGGTTGCGGTTCGAAGTGAATGCGGTACACCTGCCGTCCGCGGTACATCTCCGTCCCCACCAGTTTGAAGCGATAATGCGCTTGCGCCTTTTCGGTCAGCGGGAACAGGTCGCCCTCGATTCCGTCCCGCGAATCCTTGCTGTTGGTCAGGTCCTCGGAAAGGCTGTTAATCAGGTCGCCATCGATGTCCACGCCCTTGTAGTGATAATCGGGCTGGTCGTAGGCGACGTATTTTCCTTTGAAGTCGTAGCGGCCGTCGAATTGCGTGAGTTTCTTCTCGGTCCCCTTGGGCCGGGGAATCATGGTGTATTGGCGGTGCTCCTCGCGGGCGGTCTTGCCGTTCGCGCGGATCAGCCGCAGAGTCTGCTTCTGCGTGTAAACGAATTCCCGGCGGCGGGCCTCCGCCCGCGTCTGGTTTTCCCCGACATGTTTCATGATTTCATCCACATCGGGCGTGGTTTGTGGGTGAGCCAGGATGAGGAAGCCGGTTGCCAGCAGAAGTGTCAGTATTTTCATCACGCTCGCCTCTATAAGGGGATACGCCTGGTAGAGGGATCCGGGATGCACCGATCCCATCCCAATTCGGCCGCCGCTTCTTCTGCACAACCGGTCTCTCTGGTACCATCGGCCGGTTGAGACCCTCATGAGACAACCATTCCTTCGGCCTCTCCTGGCGCTGGCGGCCGTAATGCTCGGCGCGCGACTCGCTCCTCTTCTCTCGGCGCCGCTGCCCGCGGCGGCCGAAGGCGAGATCACCGCGGCCCTACCCGTCATTCCCCCGGCCAGGTTCAATCTCTCCGATTACGGAGCGGTGGGTGACGGCGTGACTCTGAACACCGCCGCGTTCCAGAAGGCCGTCGCGGCCATCGAAAAGGCCGGCGGCGGACATCTCATCGTGCCCGCCGGCACCTTTAAGACGCTCCCCTTCACTCTCACCAGCCGCCTGGACCTCCATCTGGATCCCGGCGCTGTCATCAAGGCTCCGGACACCTGGGAAGCGTACGGCATCCCAGATCCAAACCAGGCCATGCCCGCTGCACCGGAATTGGGCCGCGGCGTCCGGGCCCGCGTACCGCCTTTGATTTCTTGTGCCACGGGTACCACCGACCTCGCCATCACCGGCTCCGGCACCATCGATGGATCGGGAGCCATGTTCTGGATGTGGACCAGCAAAGCCGCACGCCGTTACGCACCCGGACATCCCGCCGTCCCGCGCCCGATGCTCGTTTTCCTTCCGGGAGTCACGCGCCTCCACGTCGATGGCATAACCCTCGCCAACTCCCCCAACTTTCACCTTGCCCCCAGCGGCCGGGACATCACTCTGGAAAATCTCCGCATCGTCGCTCCCAGCGACTCCCCGAATACCGATGCCATCGACCCGGGCGGCGAGCGCATCGTGATCCGCAAATGCGAGCTCGACGTCGGCGACGACAACGTGGCGCTCAAGAACGGCGGCAAGGACATCCTCATCGAAGACCTCACGTGCCTCCATGGCCATGGCATCTCCATCGGCAGCGCCACCCGCGACGGTTTCAGCCACATCATCGTCCGCCGGTGCACCTTCGACGGCACGGACAACGGGCTGCGCATCAAGTCCTACCGGGGCGGAGGGGGCGAAGTTCACGATATCCGGTATTCCGACATCGTGATGAAGTACGTCCGCCGCCCGTTCGACATCAACATGCTTTATAACGGGAACGCCGGGCTCGCCACGGACGTCGGCCCGCGTAAAGCCGAACCCGGCCAGACGGAGCAACATTCCGAGTTTCCACGACATCCACGTCAGCAACCTCACCGTCACCGGCTCTCCGATCGCCGGCCGCATCCTCGGACTGCCCGAGCAACCGGCCAACGCCATCACCTTTACCGACGTGAAGTTTCAAAGCACGCGCGGATTCCTGGTGCAGGATGCCAGGGACGTCGTGTTCCAGAATGCGCGCATCGACGTTGCCGTCGGCGACGCGATCGTGCTCGACAACGGTTCCGTGAAGGTTAACGGCATCTCCAGGAGCGGCGTCAGCGGCGGGCCGGCCAACGTCTTCTACGGCGGCAATTAGAAGCACGCGCTCAATGCCCGCGGTCACGCGCCATGGTGAATCCTGCTACCATTCCTTCGCCATGCGTCGTTACTCTGCTCCCTTGTTGGCCGCACTTGCCGCATTCTGCATCACGGATGCCGCGCTTGCCGCGGATCTCTTCGGGCCAATTCGGATCGGAGCCAACCGTAGCAAATACGTTGGCGCCTGCCCGGTGGAAGTCATCTTTACCGGGAATATCAACCTCAACTCCCCGCATCCGAAGGGGTTCGCATTCAACTACTACTGGGTGCGAAGCGACGGCGCGAAAGGCCCCGTCAACGTTGTCAAACCGTCGCCCTCGGAGAACATGTTGGTGGTCAAGGAACCGTGGACGCTGGGCTCCGCAGGGCAGCACTACGATATCTCGGTGAAGCTTTACGTAAACTCCGGGGAAACGCATCTCGAGCAGACTTCGCAGGTGGTTCCGGTAACCTGTAAGTGATCGGCGCCGCAGGCTGGCGGGCCGCCCGGCGCTGCTTCTGCTACAATCACACTCCCCGTGCTCTGGAGCCGTCTTTTCATCCCCACGCTGCGCGACGACCCGGCCGAAGCCGAGGCCGCCAGCCACAGACTTCTGCTCCGCGCCGGTTATATCCGGCAGAGCTCCAGCGGCCTTTATAGCTACCTCTTCCTGGCCCAGCGCTGCTTTCGCAAAATCGAGTCCATCATCCGCCAGGAAATGGACGCGATCGGCGCGCAGGAACTGTTTTTCCCCGGCCTCCATCCGGTGGAACTCTGGCAGGAGTCCGGCCGGTGGGGCATCATGGGCGACGATCTCTTCCACCTCAACGACCGCTCCAAGCGGGCATTCTGCCTGGGGACTGCCAACGAGGAAGTAGTGACGGCTCTCGCCCGCGGCCAGCTCCAGAGCTACAAACAGCTCCCCCAGATCTGGTACCAAATCCAGACCAGGTACCGCGATGAGCCCCGCCCGCGCACCGGCCTTATCCGCGCCCGCCAGTTTCGCGTGACGGACTCCTGCAGCCTCGATATCGATGCCGCCGGCCTGGACGGCTCCTACCACAAACACTTCGACGCCTACGGCCGCATCCTGAACCGGTGCGGTCTGCCGCATCTCGCCGTTGAAGCCGGCTTTGGCCCCTCAGGCGGAGGATCGTCGCGCCAATTCGCGATTGTCTCCGACGCCGGCGAGGATGCGCTGGCCGTGTGCCAGAGCTGCGGCTATGCCGCCAGTCTGGAAACCGCCGCCGCCGTCCCCCTTCCGCAGGATGTGCCTGACCCCGCGGGCGATCTCGATCCCGAGCCCTTCCACACACCCGGCCAGAAAACCATCGCCGATGTCTCCCGGTTCACGGCCCTGCCGCAGACTTGCCAGATGAAGAGCCTTGTCCTGGTGGCCCACGGCAAACCGGTGCTGGTGCTGCTCCGCGGGGACCACCAGCTCAGCCCCGCCAAGTTCGCAGCCGTGTCTGGCGATCCGGAATTCCGTCCCGCGCGTTCCGACGAAATCCTCGAATGGTTCGGCGCCGGCGCGGGATCGCTTGGCCCGGTCGGTGTCGACAACATGACCATCCTCATGGACCAGGCCCTTGCGGGCCGCCGCAACATGATCTGCGGCGCCAATCGGGACGATTATCATCTTCGGCACGTCACCCCGTTCGAGGATTTTCAAGCCGAAACCCACGACCTCCGCGCGGTTTCCTCCGACGATCTTTGTGCGCGGTGCGGCCATCCGATCGACATTCGCAAAAGCATCGAGGTGGGCCACATTCTCAAGCTTGGTACAGAATACTCCGAGTCCATGGGGTTGCGCGTCCTCAATCCTGAAGGGCGCGAAGTTATGCCTTTGATGGGTTCCTACCGCCTCGGCATCGAGCGCATTCTCTGCGCCGCCATCGAGCTGTTTCACGACCGGGACGGCATCGTTCTGCCGCCGCAAATCGCGCCGTTCCATGTCATTGTCACCCCAGCGAACAACTCGGAGGAATCGCA
>Ga0335078_10003226_pt1 | contig 24323 bp, 18 predicted proteins | sample Lox_Sample_32_FD_206711 | JGI IMG/M metagenome (GOLD analysis project Ga0335078, IMG submission 206711) | Soil microbial communities from Loxahatchee National Wildlife Refuge, Florida, United States - Lox_Sample_3.2 | ecosystem: Environmental > Terrestrial > Soil > Wetlands | place: USA... | reverse complement strand
AGTGATAGCTGACCGTACCGGCCTGGTTAGCGGTCAGCGTCCCGCTGAAGGTGAAGGTCGGCGCGGCGGCGGTGCAGGAAGTGACCGTCTGGGTAGCCGGGCTGACCTTGGCGACGGTGGTCACCACCGCGGCATTGCACGTCAGGCTGTACGTCGCGGTGTCAGAGGTGGTGGCGACCGGGCCGGTCACCACGAGGACGGCCTGGCCGCTCGCGGGCGCTGTCCCCGGGGTTATCGTCAGCGGAGCCACCGCCATCGTGCCCGCCTTGGTGAAGGTGACGGTAGCCGGTGCCGAGTTCTGCCCGGTGGACAGCGCCCAGTAGTACGTGACCTTCGCCGCCTCGGGGCTGGTGATCGAGCCGGTGGCGGTGAATGTCTGCGGTGCCGTGCCGCAGGCGCCGACGTTGAGCGTGGCCGGCTGTACCGACGCCACCGCGGAGAACCCGGCCGCGGCGTTCGTGCACAGCAGCTTGTAGCTCGCCTTGTTCGAGGCCTTGCCCGCCGGGTTGATCATCTGGATCTCGCCCCACCCGGTGCCGGCCGTCTTGGTGCTGACCATGTCGCCGGTAACCTGCGTGTCCCCGGCGGCGGCGAAGGTGACGCTCTGCACCGGTCCCTGCTCGCCCGACGAGTACACCCAGCGGTAGGAGAGGGTGCCAGGGGCCGTCGCCGTGATTATGCCGCTGAAGGCGAACGTGACCGGCGTGGTGCACGGTGCCGATTGCGCCGGCGGCGTCACGGCGGCCTGCGCCGTGAACGTCGGGGTGATCGCCGCGACCTGCGATGAAGCCTTCAGGTTGTCATTATGCGACTGTAGTTCGACCGCGGTGGCTACCGCGCCCACCGCCACCACGATGGCCGCCGCGATCGTCGCGACGGACAGGACCTTGCGCTTGCCGCCGCTTAGGCGCCTGGCGCCGCCGAGCCAGGTGTTCGCCACCGAGGTGCCAGAAGATCCCGGCGTGCCGCCGCGCAGCAGCAGCAGCGGCAGCAGGGCCGCGACGCGCTCCGCGAGTTGGCTGCGGCCCCGCTCCTCCCAGTCCGGCCCGTAGGCCGCGGCGGCCGTCGCCTCAAGCTCGGCGACGAAGTCGATGGCGCTCTGCGGCCTGTCCGCCGGGCTCTTGGCCATGCCGCGCGCGATGAGGGGGCGCAGCGACTCGTCGACCCCGTCCAGCGGCACCGGCACGGTCTCGTGCTGCGTGCGGAGCTTCCCGAGCCTGCCGGAGAACGGGGGCTTGGCGGTCAGGCACTCATAGAACACCGCGGTCGCGGCGTAGACGTCGGTCGCGGGGCTGCTCGGCGCACCGGTCCACTGCTCAGGGGCCATGTACAGCGGCGTACCAGCGGCGAGCGCCTTCTTGCCCGCCTTGATCGCCACGCCGAAATCGGACAGCTTGCTGTTACCGGCGGAGTCGATGAGCACGTTTTCCGGCTTGTAGTCCCGGTGGACGATGCCAAGCGTGTGCGCGGCGGCCAGCCCGAGCAGCGAGCCCTTGAGCGCCGCGAGGGCGGACTCGGCGGTGGTTGGCCCGCGCTGCGTGATCATCTCGTGCAGCGAGACCCCGTCGACAAGCTCCATCACGATCGCGGCGCCCTGGCCGGGTGCCTCGACGTAGTCATACAGCTGCACTACCTGGGGAACGTCCAGCGCCCGCAGCGTCTGCGCCTCAGACCGGAATCCCCACATGAAGGACGGCTCGCGGACCAGTGACGGGCTGAGGTACTTGATCGCCACCCGCTGGCCGGTCGCATCGCTCACCGCCGCCACGACCCGGCCCGACGCTCCCTGGCCGACCAGCCGCTCTTCGACGTATCCGGGTACCGTCCAGCCCTCGGCATAGCCGGGCACGGTCCACGCGCTCATGGGCGAACTCCTTGGTAGGCCAGGTACTGCATGCTGCGGCGCCCGATGCCGATCCGTGTGCCAGGCTCGAGGACGATCGGCTCGAACGGCGCGAGCGTGCGCTCCTCGCCCGGCGCCCGGAGCACCGAGCCGTTCGCCGACCCGAGATCGCTGACCTCGACCTGCCAGCCGACCAGCGACACGCGCAGGTGCAGCCGGGATACGGTCCCCTCTGGGTCGGAGATCCGCAATGGCCTGGCTCGCCCGGCCATCACGTCGAAGTCGAGCACCGGCTCCCGCCCGAGCACGTAGTCCCCGTCGAGAGTGATCCGTGTCCCGTCATCGAAGACCAGTACGCCGAGGGGCGGGCGCTGGCGCCGCAGGACGCTCCTCGGCTGCTGGTCCAGGCTCATACCGCACTGACGGCAGGCGCGCGCCTCGGGATCGTTGAAGTGCTCGCTGGCGCAGAGCACCCCGTCCACCACGACGGCCGGCCGGTCACTCGCGGGCAGGTTCCCTGTCAGTTCGGCGGACGGGGCGACGGCCAGCTGGGACGGCACGAGACCGTGCTGCGTATCTTGCGTCATCGCGCTCGTCGCGGCCGGCTTGGCCGCGTCGGCCGCCGCCGTCAGCGCGAGGCCGCCGCCGTGCACCACGCCGTCGCCGAGCCAGCACCGGTGATCGGGCGGCGCCTGGTTTCCCACGGCAAGCTCGACGCTGATGCTGGCCCCGGTGAAGGTCCTGGTGACCGGGATCACCGAGTCGCTGGCGGTAAGCCCGACCTCACCCGCGCCGTCGACGCTCACGGTGGCCACCGCGGCGCCGTGGACGAGCACGGCCACGCCGTCGTCCGCGGTGACGCCCGCGCAGGCCCATGCGGGTTGCCCGGGGCAGCCGAGCGCCGCGCGGGCGGCCATGCGCACCAGGTCCCTGCCGTCGCCCGCCGCCGCCGCGATCTCAGTCAGCACGCCGAGCAACGGGTCAGGGTCCTGCCCGCGGCCGTCCGTCACGACAACGAGTGCGCCGTGACGGGCGATCACGCCCGCACCGGGGAGCGGGACGCAGCTGATGATCTTCATCCCAGTCTCATAAGGAGCAGGAATAGGGGAACGTGATGCTGGCCTCGGCCGAATCCGGGGTGAGCACGCGAAGCTTCGCGACGGCCTGGATGTTTCCCTTGCCGTGAAACGCCCATAGAAGGTGAACCTGGACCGTACTTTTTCCGCTAGCGTCATCGGCTACCAGAGTCGCCGTCGGCGGCTCTGTACCGCGAACCCACTGGTAACTGACGGGCCCGCCGTGACCGTTGGTGGTAATCGTCCCAATGATATCGGCCGTGCGGTTACATCCCAGGACCTGATTCGCAACATTCGCAACTTTGACCGTGACACCAGTGATGGCCAGCTTGTCGTGCGTCCGTTCGTAGACGTAGATCCACACGCCGGCCGCGAGGGCAAGCGTGACCAGGGTGCTGAGCAGGCCCGCCCAGCGGCGGCGCGGCGGGCGGCGCTGTGGCGGCGCGGGCGGCATGGGCCAGTTGGGTATGCCACCGGTGTTGGCCCTGACCGCGGACGGCGACTGCCAGACCGGGACCTGGGGAGGCGGCGGCGCGTACGACGGCGGCTGAGCCGGCTCGAAGGCCGCGCCCTGGGCACCCCGGGGCGGGACGGCGACGGTTTCCTGGCCCCAGGGCTGGGCGAGCCGTTCCGGTGTCATCACACCCGGCCGGCCGGCCTCTGGCGAGGCCGCCTGGTGCCGTGCATCGCCGGCGTCATGCCGTGTCTCGCCGGCGTCATGGCGTGCATCGCCGGCGTCATGCCGTGTCTCGCCGGCCCCGGCCGCCGGGTCGTCGGCCATGACCGTCTGCCGGTCGGCCTCGTGCGCCGGCTCCTCGCTGTCCAGGGTCTCACCGATGGCCCGGAGACGGCTGATGACCTCCGCCGCGTCGGCCGGCCGCGCCGTCCGGTCCTTTTCCATCAGGTCGCTGACGAGCCCGGTGAGCTCCGCCGGAAGGTCAGGCCGGAACACGCTCAGCGGTGTCGGGCTGTCCATGACCTGCATCATCAGCAGCGCCCCTGGCATGGACGACCGGAACGGCAGGCGCCCGGACAGCAGGTGATAGATCACGCAACCGAGTGAGTAGAGGTCGGCGCGGCCGTCAACGTCGCCGCCCTGCGCCTGTTCAGGCGACATGTACGCGGCGGTGCCGACCGTGTGGCCCTGCAGTGTCAGCCGCGGGGAATTGTCCGCGAGTAGCCGCGCGATGCCGAAGTCGATGATCTTGACGCCAAGCTGCGGCGTCACCATCAGGTTGCTCGGCTTGATGTCCCGGTGCACGACGCCGGCCTCGTGCGCAGCGGAGAGCCCGGCGCACGTTTCCTCCGCGATGCGGAGCACGCTTGAGACGGGGAACAGCCCCATGCCGCGCTCGCCCCGCTCGTCCATCATGCTGGCCAGGGAGATGCCCGGCGCCAGTTCCATGACCATGAAGAGCTGGCTGCCGACGCGGCCTGCGTCGAGTGAGCTCACGATGTTCGGGTGCCTGAGCGACCCGATGACCGTGGCCTCGCGCCGGAACCTGCCGATCGTCTCCGACAGCATGCCCGGGTCATCGGTCTGGGAAAGCTCGACGACCTTGACGGCGACGGGCCGGCGGGTCGCCAGGTCCCTACCGCGCCAGACCTCGCCTGATCCGCCGCGCCCCAGCGGAATGTCGAGTTCGTAGCGCCCGGCCAGGATCCGGTCCATCCGTAAGATCGCCCCTCTCCCGGCCCGCGTCGAGGACGTGCACGCAGCCGTGATAACCACGGCAGACGCCGTTGCGGCCGACCCCAGCCGCCCGGTGCCCGGCACCATGCTCGCCCCCTGTCAGGTACGCGTAACGGCGACCCGCGATCACATAGTAGGTGAAACGCGCCATCCTCTCTTATGAATGGGACGAACAAACAGGGCGTTTGGTTCAGTGAACTTGGCAGTTTTTTTGCAAGTTCTTCTCCGCCGCCGTGCGAGCCACTGGGACCAGGAGGAAGGTTGTTTCCCCTGCGGCACCTCCTCAAACATTGACGAACGCCGACCCAGCGCCCGGCGCGGCCCGGCAACACCGGCGGTGGACGTTAGCCGAACGAGGGCGGTGCGTCGCCGGCCGCCGATCCCAGCTCGTGTCCGGCGTCCTGGACAGCGCGAGATCCGTTGCGCGCTTCACTGGCTGGCTCACCCGGCAAGCCACTCGAAGGTAGTCGCTGACCGTAGAGATCCGCACATTTTCCCGTAGACAACAGCAGTCACAGGAATCTCTACGGCAGCGCGACCGTCCCCCGGATGATCCGGCTGGCGAGAACTCGACGAGACCGCGCCGGCCGTCGGCCTCACTCCCCTGGTCAATCGCGTCGGCGGCCACGGCGCGGTGGCACGCTCATCGTGATCGCGCACCGCATCTCCTCGGCGCGCCGTGCCCGGCGGGTCCTGGTGCTCGACGGTGTCCCCCCAGGCTGGCGAGCACGCGTCCCTGGTGGCCGGCTCTGCCGCCTGCGCGGACCTCGCCGGGCGATGGGATAACCACCGTCATCAAGAACGGAGCAGGCGACTCCCCGCCGTCCGGCTGAGACCCGTCGCCCCTGACGGCCTGCTAGCTTGCCTCCTTCGGCAAGAAGATGCCAAGCGGCTGCGCGACGAGGCGGGTGACCGCGCCGTTGCCGTCGAGTTCGAACTCCGCCGTGACGGCGGGCTGGTCCTTCATGCCGAAGCGGAGGCCGCCGAGCGGCACCAGGTCGAGGGGCGGGCCGCCGGGCGCGGTGACGGTGAGCGTGCGCTCGCCGCGCAGCGCGACCACCACCTCGATCGGCCCCATCGCGTAGCCGCCGCACAGCCGGCGCAGCACCTCCGGGCCGAGCGCGTCCCTGCGCTTGCCGAAGCGCAGCGGTTCGACCAGCGACTCAAACTGAACGGTGAGGGCGTTGACGTCGCCGTCGGTGTCGGACAGGAACGTGAGCGGGAAGACGGCCGGCTGGTCGCCCATCTCCCGCCACTCGAGGTCGAACGTCTCGTAGTGCCTGTGGGCCAGGCGGAGGTTCATGGTGCCGAGGGACGGCTCAAGCACGCCCTCGTTGAGTGTGATGGCGATCGTCCCGTAGCCCGGGTGCTCGTATTCGCCCGCGTAGTCGGGCAGCGGGCGGGCCGGCGGCGCGCCCGCGACGACCCGGCGCGCGGCCTTGGCCTCGCGGGCCCCGGCCATCGCCGCGTCGAACCGCGGCTTCAGGTAACCGAACACGTCGAGTGGCTCGGCTCCGAGCATCGCGTCAAGCACCCGGCAGGCGACGGTCAGGTGCATCATGGCGGCCGAGGTGTTCGTCAGCACCACCACGCCGATGCCGTCGTCCGGCAGCAGCATGCAGTGCGTCATGAAGCCGTCGATCCCGCCGTCGTGCATGGCGATCGTGTGTTCCCGGTACCGCCCGTTCAGCCAGCCGAGCCCATAGGCGTACCCGCTGAGGCCCGGCACCTCACCGAAGCCCGGTATCACCATGTGCGGGGTGCGCTGGAGCTTCGCCGTCGCGGGCGACATCACGGTCGCACCGTCGAGCTCACCGCCGGCCAGCTGGACAAGCAGCCACCTGGCCATGTCCGCCGCGCTTGAGTTGATCGCGCCCGCGGGCGCGATCGCCGGCAGCGGCCGCTGCGGCACAGCCGCGATGACGCCATCGCGGCGCGTGTACGCCGTGGCGTGGTCGTCGTCCGCCAGCATCTCGTCCACGGACAGGTTCGTGCGGCGCATCCCGAGCGGCTCAAGCAGCCTGCGGCGCGTGAAGTCCTCCCACGGGACGCCGGACAGGGCCTCCACCACGTACCCCGCGACCAGGTACCCGAGGTTGCAGTACTGGAACTGCTGGCGGAGGTCCTTGCTCAGCGGCAGGAACCGCAGGGCGCGAACGATCTCGGCGCGGGACCTGCCCGGCTGCCCCACCCAGGTCAGGTCGTGCCTGGGCAGCCCGGACCGGTGCGACAACAGGTCGGTGATGGTCAGGCGGTCGCTGACGAAGGGATCGTGCAGCCGGACCTCTGGCACGTAATCCCGCAGCGGCCGGTCCCAGTCAAGTAGTCCCTCGTCGACGAGCGCGCCGACGGCCGTCGCGGTGAACGCCTTGGTGGTGGACCCGATGGCGAACAGCGTGTCCCTGGTAACGGGCAGTCCCGCTTCCCTGTCCCGCAGCCCCCACCCGCCGGCAAGCTCAACCCGCCCGTCCCGGACGGCGGCGACCGCGCACCCTGGAACCTCCCAGGCGGCAAGCTGCTCAGTAACAAACCGCTCAACGCTCTCCACGCCAGCTCCCAGGGGGTTGGGGTTTCAGCGCCTACGCTACTTCAGGACGGCACGGCCGCGCGCCGGGCTTTTTCTGGTCAGATCGTGAAGGAGAGCGGCGCAGCCCGGCATGCCGTTCCTGCTGACTTGACCTGAACAGCAGTTGAGGTTCTACCCTCACGATGGTGAGCACAGATGTGGACAGGACCGCGATGACGGCGGCCGGCCCGGCCGGCCGGGCAGACGGGATATGGGCGCCGGCCCGCCGCCCATTGACGGTCGGTCTCGTGCTCGCGGTCACCTTCGTCGCCTTCGAGGCGCTCGCCGTCGCCACCATCTTGCCGCTGGTCGGCCGCCACCTGGGGGACCTGCGTCTCTACGGGTGGGTGTTCAGTGCCTTCCTGCTTGCGAGCCTGGTCGGGATCGTGGTAGCCGGGACACTGGCCGACCGCGTGCCACTGGGGCAGCCGATGCTCGCCGGCCTTGCCCTGTTCGCACTCGGCCTTGCCATTGGCGGGACCGCGCCGGACATGGCGGTTCTCGTGGCGGGCAGGGCGGTGCAGGGCCTTGGCGCCGGGGTCGTGCCCGCGGTGGCCTACGTGGCGATCTCCCGGTGCTATCCGGACGCGGTGCGGCCGCGCATGTTCGCCGTGCTTTCCACCGCATGGGTGGTGCCCGGCCTGGCCGGGCCGGCCATCGCCGCCCTGGTGGCCGCGGCGGTTGGCTGGCGGTGGGTGTTCCTTGGCTTGATCCCGCTGGTGATCGCGACCGGCGCGCTTGTCGTGCTGGCCTTGCGGAACGTACCGCCCCCGGCGAGCCAGGTAACGGCCACGGTGCCGTACCTTGGCGTGCTTGGCGTGGTCGCGGGCGCTGGCACGGTGCTCGCGTCGCTCAACTCAGGCGTCCTGCCCGTGGTCGTGGCCGGCGGCGTCGCCGGCGCGGCCGTGCTCGCCGTCTCGATCCGTCAGCTCACACCTCCCAAGAACTTTTCCGCACGGCCAGGGCTGACCGCCGCGATCCTCAGCCGATCGCTGCTGACGTGCTGTTTCTTCGCGGGTGACGCGTATGTCCCGTACGCGATCGTGACCGTCCGCCATGCCCCGACGGCGCTGGCCGCGCTCGCGCTCACCGCGTCGACCCTCGCCTGGACGGCCGGGTCGTGGGTGCAGGCCAGGTACATCGCCAGGTACGGTCCGCGCCGCCTGGTCCGGGCCGGCGAGTGCGTGGTCGCCGCCGGGCTCGCCGTGATGTGCGTCGTGCTGCTGCCGTCCGTGCCTGCCGCGCTGGCGATCGTGGCCTGGGCACTGGCCGGCGGTGGAATCGGCACCGCCTACGCCCCGCTGTCCCTGACCACGCTCGATCGCGCGGTGCCTGGCGAGGAGGGCCGGGCGACATCGGCTCTCCAGCTTTGCGACGTGCTCGGCCAGGCACTTGGCACCGGAGTGGCGGGGGCGATCATGGCCGCTGCCACTGCCGGGACCGGGCACGGCCGCGGGGTCGCGCTGGCGTTCTCGTTCGCCATCGCGGTCGCCCTCATCGGGATCGTCGCAGGAACGCGGCTTCCGGCTCAGCTCAGCTCATCCCGCTTGCCGCGTGCAGCGGCCGCCACGTGACCAGCCGGGTTTCTGTAGCCGGGCCGGAATCGTCATGCCGCCGCGCCGAGACCGCGGGCCCGGGCGCTTAACCCTGCGTCCGTTCGCTCCCGCCGGTCATGCGGTCCGCTGCCGGCTGCCCCTGAGGTAGTCAAGCGGCACGCCCAGCGCCTGGTCACGGCATTCAGTAGGGGGCCTGGCCGGCCAGGAACGCACCCGAGACCTCGCCTGTGAGGCCGATGTCGCCGGGGTCAAGCGTCATGACCGGCGCGCCCGGCTTGAAGTCGAGCTTGTCCAGCTCGGTCCAGATGACATTGGGAGCCGTGGTGAGCTCGAAGTAGTAGCACCGGTTGGTCAGGTCGCACACGGTGCGGTACTCGGTGTCGTAGATCCCGAAGTCACTGTAGGGAGCGCCGAACGGCACCGACGCGTTGCGGGCGATCGCCATCACCCCGGCCACGGCCTCGCGCTCGTCCCTGGGTGCGGGAAGCAGCGCGGCGAAGTAGCTGGCGCGCTGGAACCGGTCGCGCGGGTTGACGTTGCCTGGCAGCGGCATGTCGTCGTGCGGGTGGGTGAAGTCCAGCCCGGCCAGCAGCCTGAGCTGCTCGTCGTAGGGCGGGTCGTTGGTCATGATCTTGTAGTGAGGCCCGTGGTGCACGACCGGCTTGCCGTCCAGGTGCTCGATGATCGCCGAGTCGCCGGCGGCGTCCTCGAGCGCCAGGTGCACCGTGGCCCTCGTGTCCCTGGCTTGCATCATGACCACCTGGACCTCGGCGAGCAGCGCCAGGGCCTCGCTGACGCTGGCGGCCTGGTCAAGCGCGTACTGCGCCCACAGCCCGGCATGCAGGCCAGGCACCTCCGGGTCGCGCGGCCCGAAGTCGGTCTCTTCCAGGTACAGCAGGTGCGCGGCCAGCCCGCGCTCGTTGATGCCGTCGATCGTGCCGTCCGTGTAGAACGTGGTCACCAGGGTGCCGTGAACCGACTCCCAGGCCAGGGCGTTGCCCGCGACCTTCTCCCCGGCGGTTGTCACGCCGCCGTCATGGCGGGTCCCGCGCGGGAACGCCGTCAGCACCGGCTCCGTCGGGTTCGGCCAGTCAACCGACCGGCTGGCCACGACCGCGACCGGGTTGTCATTCCATAGAATTCGAGTACACATGCGAACCCCCCCGCGTGCATGTACCCGCTTAGCGGCCAGCGGACACCAGGGCGGCCCGGCCACCCGCGCCCGCTCGGTACGGCAGCCCCGCTCGGTACGGCAGCCCCGCTCGGTACGGCAGCCCCGCTCGGTACGGCAGCCCCGGCCGGCGGGAAGAACCAGAACACCAGCAACCCGGCGGCCGGTTCACCCCGGCCGCGCGGGTCGTGCACTGCGCCATTTCGCGACACCTGCCCGGATGGCGAGGCCGATGACGACGATCACGACCACGCCGAGTATCGTCATCGCGCCCGCGTCCCCGACAGCCCGGGCGATCTTGGCACCGAGGTAGTACGACACGACCACGTAGACGCCCACCCAGAACGCCCCGGCGACGAGCGCTCCCGTCATGAACAAGGCGAAACGGACCAGGAAGATCCCGGACACGAATGCCGGCATGGTCACGGTGCCAAGGAAGCCGTGCCGCCCGAAGAGGTCGTCCCCCTTGGCGAGCAGGTTCCCGCGCGACCGTTCGAGCCATCCGGGCCGCTCAAGCAGCCAGCGTCCCTGGCGGGCACCGATCGCGTACCCGGCGGCCGAGCCGAGTATCCAGGCCGCCATGGCCGCCGCGAGCACGACCCACACGTTGAGCCTGCCTTCTCCGGCCAGCGTGCCCGCCGCGAGCAGCGAGGCATCGCCCGCGCCTGGCACCCCGGCTCCCATGGTCAGCACAAGCACGAACATGACGATGTATTCCGACAGCCTCATGACCCGTCACCCGTCATTCACCGCGGGCGGTGCATCCCCCTGGCCGGCATGCAGCGACTCGCGTGCGATTCCTTCCCATCAGTCACAGGAGTCAATCCGCACGCACGCTGCCTGCAGGCGATGGCCCCCAGGCCATCGGACGTCACGCGTAATACTTGTTAGGTGAGCACTCCGCGGCTATCACCCGACCCGGCCGAGATGGCGTTTCGCTTCCTGTCCGGGAGACTTTGCCTGAATTTCTGCGCCACCATCGGCGAGCGCTGGCGAGGCCGGCACGAGCGGCTGCTGGCTCCGGCCGATCTCGCTCGGTGGTACGTCGAAGCCCAGCTCATCCTCGAGGCTCCTCCCCTGGACACCGGCGACCTGGAGCTTGCAAGGGTCGTACGGGAGGCCATCTACCGCGCCGCGACGGCGCTGACGGCTACGGAGCGGGCCAGGCGGGCCGATGAGGCGATCATCAACTCGGCCGCTCGGGCGGCGCCGCTTGTCCCGCAGATGCGGAATGCGGCACTGCATTGGTCAACGCCGTCCGGGACTGCCGGGCCGGCGTTCATCAGCACCGTCGCGCGAGATGCGATCGACTTGCTCACCGGGCCCTACGCGGGCCGCGTCCGGGTGTGCGCGAGTGACGAGTGCGGAATTCTGTTCGTCGACTCCAGCCGGCCCGGCCAGCGACGCTGGTGTTCCAGCGCGGCGTGCGGCGGCCGGGAGCGAGCAAGCAGCTACCGGCGGCGGCACCGGGACGGACGGCCCGCCACCTCGGCCTGAGCCTGCGCTTGCGGATCCGGCTTCGTCACATGTATAACTCGTTACGTGAGAAGCTCGAAGGCGAGGCTGCACAAGGCGGACGGCGGAGCATGCCGGTGAGCGGCACGGTCGCGGTGGTGGGGCTTGGCGCAATCGGTTCGCGGCTTGCGGCCCGGATCCGCCAGGCCGGCTATGAGACTGTCGTCTGGAATCGCACCCCGCATGCCGCGGCGCACCTAGTCCGGATGGGCGCAGCGGCAGTCTCAACCCCAGCGAAGGCCGCCGCACGGGCAGACGTCGTCATCGTCGCGGTGGCGGACCCCGCTGCCCTTGCATTCGTGACTGACGGTCCCGAGGGAATCGCGTCTGGGGTTCGTCCCGGCACCCAGCTCATCGTGATGTCGACCGTCCACCCGGCCGCGGTGGTGCGGCTTGCGCACGCGCTGCCCGGCGGAGCCGATCTGCTTGACGCTCCGTTCCTTGGCAGCCTGGCCGAAGCCGAGCAGGGCCGGCTCCGGTTCTTCGTCGGCGGAACCGAGGCGGCATTTCTCCGGGCCGAGCCGGTTCTGCGAACTCTGGGCACTTCCCGGCATCTCGGTGACCTGGGCGCCGGCTCGGCCGCAAAGCTCGTCGCCAACTACGCCCTGCTTGGCACGCTAGCGGTCCTCGGCGAGGCGATCGCGCTCAGCGACAGGCTCGGTCTTCCGCGCGAGCATGCCTTCGAGGTCCTGGCACAGACGCCGTTGGCCGGGCAGGCGGAGCGACGCCGGCCGGCACTCGACAGCGGCCGGTACCCGCCGCGCTTCCGGCTCGCACTCGCCCGCAAGGACACCGACCTGATGGTCGCGGCAGCCGATCTGACCGACCACGCCCTGCCAGTCCTTCAGTCAGTCCGGTCCTGGCTGCTCGCGGCCGAGAGCCAGGGCCGCGGCGATGACGACTACACCGCTCTCCTGGCCGCCATCACCGACCGCTTGGGTGATGGCAGTGCGGATTGAGGCCATCGTTGCCGATCTTGACGGGACGCTCGTGGCGCGAGATTTCTCGATCTCCGCGGCCAGCTTCGAGGCACTTGAGCAGATCAGGGCGGCCGGCATCCCGCTCGTGCTCGCCACCGGCCGGGCCCCCGTTCACCTGCGCGAGTTTTGCGCGCTCATGCGGTACGCGGACACCACCGTGTGCTGCTCGGGCGCGATCGGACTGGCGGGGTCGCGGCGGCTCTGGCAGTTCCACCTCACCCGCGCGGCCGTTCGCCTGGTCGTCCGGACTGGTGAACTGCATGGTGCCGGGATAGCCGGCTTCGACGGCACCATGTGGCATGCGACCGAGGCGTACCGCGCGCTGAATCCCGGCATTGACGGTGGCGGGCAGTGCGTGAGCGTGGTAGCCGCAGGCACGCTCGCCGCCATCCGGTGCGTCACCATGGCGGCGGTCCACTCCGGCGAGGTTCTCACTGAGATCACCCGCGCGCTGCCAGGCGCGGTACGCACGGGCCTCAGCCAGGTGGCTGGCCAGCCGATACTCGACATCATGCCGTCGCTCGTCGACAAGGGCACCGGCGTCCTGCGCGCGCTCCACTCGCTTGGAGCGAACCCGGCGGCCGCTGTCAGCTTCGGTGACATGCCGAATGACATCCCCATGTTCGCCGTGACCGGAGTCGCTTACGCCGTCGGGGCCGGACATCCCGCCGTGGCCTGCGCCGCGCGCGAGACGCTGGTTCCTGTCGAGCAGGACGGCTTCGCCAGAAAGATCCGTGACCTCGCCGCCTCGGATTGGAGACTGCCCTGAGTAAGGAACCTCACGCCAGTGACCGGCTAGCAGCGCGGCCAGCCAGCGGCAGGGTACTGCGGCTCGCCGTGCTGTCCGACATCCACCTTTCGCCGACGGGCACACCTGACGGCCGGTGGCACAACGTGACGAGAAGGTCCGTGTCAGCGCAGCTACTGAGGGCGGCGGTCAAGGAGATTGCAGCGGCCGGCCACCAGCATGTCCTGGTGCTCGGGGATATCTCCGACGACGGCTCGCCCGCCCTGATCGGCGCGGCGCTCACCGCGATCACGGACGGCGGCCTCGAGGCCTGGGCAGTGCCAGGCAACCACGACCTGGCGCAGGACTCGCACGCGCTGGCGATCGCCGCCGAAGGCATCAAGCGCGGTGTCGCGGTGCTGAGCGCGCCGGCGCGCGTGCGTGATTCGATCGACCTGGCGGGCATGGCGCTGCGCAGCGATGACCGCGGGCAGACCTGCGAGGCCGTGAACCTGCCTGACGTTACGGCGGTCACCTCGCAGCTCTTGCTATGGGCCGGGCACTATCCGCTGGTCAGCCAGAAGGCGGCGCTGCTCGCCGCCGGCCTTCGCTATCCCGGCGACCTACGGAACCTGGCGGAATCACGGGCCGCGGCCGATAGGTACCAGGGGCCGATCGTGGTCCTCCACGGGCACCTGCACACCGCCATCACCAGCCAGGACGGGAGGATGCTGCAACTCGGCTTCCCCGCAGTGGTGGAGTGGCCGCACGCATGGACGGACCTGCGGATCGAGACCTCACCGCTCGGCGCCACCGTGCGTATCGCGATCAGATCCATTGCCGGGCGCTGGTCACACCGCCCGCAGGACACCCTGCTCACAAGCACCAGACAGAACTGGCAGCTAGCGGGCGGGCGCTGGCAGGCAGCCGCGGCCCGGGCCGGGGCCGCGGCGTCAACGCGCGACGGGAGCGAGACCACATGAACCCTGCGGCAGGACTCGGCATCGCCGGAGTGCGGGTCGGGCACTGGACCGACTCTCGCCATCAGACCGGCTGTACGGTCATCGAATTCCCAGCTGGAACGGTGGCGTCGTTCGAGGCTCGCGGCGGGGCACCGGCGTCGCGGGAACTGGAGCTGCTCCGGCCGGGAAAATCGGTCACAACCGTGGACGCGGTGCTGCTCACTGGCGGTTCCGCGTTCGGCCTCGCGGCAGCTGAGGGCGTGATGCGCTACTACGAAGAACTCGGCCGCGGTGTCCAGACCCCGGCCGGGCCGGTGCCGATAGTGCCGGCACTCGCGCTGTATGACCTGAGCGTCGGCGACGCCGCAGCGCGGCCCGGAGCGGAGCACGGTTACGAAGCGGCCAGGGCCACCCGGGGCAAGCAGGTAGTCTCCGGACGGCTGGGCGCGGGAGCGGGAGCCTACGCGGGCCACTGGCGCGGCCCGTCGGGCCGTCAGCCGGCGGGCCTGGCGGCACACGTTGCCAGATCGGGGCCGCTCGCGGTGGCGGTCCTGTGCGCGGTGAACGCATTCGGGGACATCGACCGCGGAGACGGGGCTACGGATCTCGATGCCATCCAGCGGCTGGCGCAGCCATTCAGCTTCGAGAACGGCAGAACGCATACCACGATCGGGGTGGTATGCACGAATGGGCGGTTCAGCAAGACGGACTGCCTGGTCATAGCCCAAGGCGCCCATGACGGGCTAGCCCGCGCGATAACACCGCCCCACACCCGTTTCGACGGCGACGCGTTCATAGCCGCGGCAACCGGCGAAGTCGACGCCAACATCGATGTCGCGAGGTTCCTTGCCGTGTCTGCCGTCTGCCAGGCTGTCCGGTCCATGGCCGGGACCCGTCAGGCCCGGGACGGAACCTGACGGTATCCGGAGCCTCGGCCGTGCAGGCCTGCCGCGGGCTCGTCGTGCCTGGCGCGCTCACCTGGCGGTCCGTACCATCTCCTTGTCTGCCGACTGTCCCCTTGACAGGGCTGCCCGCCATCTTCCTGTCGTCCGGCGGGCCAGCCTGAACGCCGCGAGGTGCGCCGCGGCCTCCGTCTGGTCCTCAAGCGGTGCGAGGAGATCCAGCGGCGCCACGTCACGGTAGCGATGCCGCAGTGCCCGGGAGATCAGGTGATCTGTCAGCCAGGGGTTTTTCGGCAGCACCGGCCCGTGCAGGTACGTGGCGTACACCTCCTGGTAGCGGGCACCCTCCGTGCCGTCCCTGCCGTTGTTGCCCGATCCTGCGATGACCCGCCCGAGCGGGTCGACGCCGGAGCCCAGGTAGGTGCGGCCGCTGTGGTTCTCGAAGCCGACGAGACGCTGCGCTCCGCCCAGGCCCACGTCACAGGTCACCGCGATGTGGCTCATGAAGCGGGTGCTGCCGCCCTCGGTGACCACGTCAAGCACCCCTACCCCGGTGATTGGCGGCCCCACGGCGGGAGCGTAGTGCTTACCGAGCAGCTGGTAGCCGGCGCACACCGCCAGCACGACGGTGCCGCCGTGAACCGCCTCGTGCAGGGATCCCGCCTTCATCGCCAGGTCACGGGCGGCCACCCGCATCTCGCAGTCCTGGCCGCCATGCAGCAGGATCAGGTCGAACCCGGTGAGGTCAGGCGCCTCCCCGACGTCAGCCTCGGCGACGCTGCTGCGGATACCGCGCCAGGCGCACCGCTGGGTAACGGCGAACAGGTTTCCCCTGTCCCCGGCCACGCTGAGCAGCCTCGGATACAGGTGGCAGATGCGGATCGAGATCGGTCCTGCGTGTTCCATGTCACTCCTCCCAGAACGGCTGCACCCAGCCGCGCCTGTGCATGATCCTGCGAAACTCGCGCATCGGCGTGTAGCCGGCGAGGATGTACAGGCGCTCGCCCGGCGGAGTACGGGCCAAGGCGGCGTCAAGAGCCGCATCGCGACCGGGTTCCACCAGCATGTTGGCGTCGCTGACCCCGGCGTACTTCATGCGCAGTGCCACTTCCTCCGCCCTGGTCCCGCTGATGACCAGGGTCCCGAGCGCCGGCACCACCTGCTCCAGGTCCACGTCCCAGAGCCAGCCGAAGTCCTCCCCGTCGACCACCGTGTTGCTGTGCGCGGCCAGCAGGTTCTTGCGGCCGGGGCACTGCAGGATCATGCGGAGGGTGGCGTTGTACGACGCGGGGTTCTTGACAAAGGACAGTACGACCAGGCGGCCGTCCGCCTTGATCTCCTCAAGGCGGCCGAACGCGGGGCGCAGGCCCGCGAGGGCCGGCCCCGCGCTGCCGGGCTCAAGCGCCCCGAGCGCGAAGGCCCCGGCGAGCGCGGCGGCAGCGTTGTACACGTTGTGCACTCCCGGCAGTGGCACGTGCAGCCGCACGGTCCCGGCCGGCGTCTCGGCGGTCACGTCGGTGCCCCCCTCCGGCGATGCCTGGACCTGGGTGACCGCGATGTCCAGGTCGGGCCGCCTGAGTCCGCAGGCACGGCACTCGTAATCCCCCAGGTGCGACGCGTACACCCGCCGGTACGTCAGGGAGTGCTGGCAGCGCACACAGCGGATCGTGTCCGCGGCGTGCTCGGGAACCTCGGCGCCGGCGCTGTCCGCGCGCAGGCCGTAGTACAGACGGCGAGCCGGGGCTTGCGGGGCCAGGCTCGCCACGAGCGCGTCGTCGCCGTTGAGCACCACGCTGGCATGAGCGGGCAGCGCCTCGATGGAGGCCTCAAGCATGCGCGCCATCGCGTACAGCTCACCGAAGCGGTCGAGCTGGTCACGGAAGATGTTGGTGATGAGGATGATGTCCGGCGACACCTCGAGTGCCGCCTGCCGCATCGTCGCCTCATCGACCTCAAGCAACAGCAGCCGGGCGTCTATCAGGCCCCGCATGCTGGCCTCCCGCACGGCAACCGAGGTCACCCCTTGGAGCAGGTTCGACCCGGACCGGTTCTGGGCGACGCTCATGCCGACGCCCTTGGCCAGCGCGGCGAGCATCCGGCAAGTCGTCGTCTTACCGTTGCTGCCCGTGATGACCGCCTTGCTGGCTTCGCTGGCGGTGATGACCCTCCGCAGGACGAGCGGGTCTATGCGCCGGGCAATGGCCCCGGGAAAGCTGGTACCCCCGGTGTGCATCAGCCTGGCCGCGACCCCCGCTCCCTTGCCGACCGCGAGCGCGAGCGCGAAGCGGACAGGCTTGGCCGAGAGCGACCCGGACTGGCCCCGGCCGGCTGCCGCCCGACCGGGCCTTTCCCTGCCGCGGACCCCGCTTCCCTGGCTCATCGGCGGTGCCCCGCTCGCCAGTTCCGCGAGGCGCGAACCGAGCCGGCGTCCTGCCGTTCAGATATGGACGAAGTCATCCGCAGAACCTCCATCGTTGGCTGACTAAGCGAAACCGGCTCCGCCTGCGGCGGTGCCGCCTCTCCCTCATCGCCGTCCGGCCGGATGAGACCGAGGTCGGCCAGGTCGGCCCTGCTCGCCCAGTAGGCCCAGTGGGCGGGGCTCCGCTGGATGGCGGCGCTCACCTCGGCGACGCAGCGCGCGAATGCCGTTGCCTCGTCGTCCTCCGGCGCCAACTCGACCGGCGGCGAGATCTCGACTACCTGGTGGCGGTAGTCGCGCGTGCGGTAAGCGAAGCTCATGAGCAGCGGCGCGCCGGTCAGCCTGGCAAGCGTCACGGCGCCCGGCAGCAGGCCTGCCTCGCGGCCGAGGAAGGGCACCGCTGCGGTGCGGGCCATGTCGCTCCGCAGTGGCGGCGCGTCGATCCCGATCGTAAGCACCTCGTTGGCCCGCAGGACCGCCGCCGACTGTGCCGCGACCCCGACCCGGCCTGCCCACGGCTCGATGTTCGGCCGGTGCCGGTGGCGGCGTATCCGCCTGGCGTAAACCACGTCCCAGAACCGCCGCTCAGCGGATGACAGGCCCACGGTGTAGTTGTGCTGCCAGCGTCCGATGGTGGTGACCGGGAGGCCGCCGGCGTCAAGCAGCGAGAAGGCGCAGTCGTATGAGCCGAAGTGAGCAGAGCAGAGGATGGCTCCCTTACCTCCCGCCAGGGCGGCATCGAGGTGCTCGCGCCCGCGGATCTCGGCCAGTCGCCGCAGGGCCTTGGCATCGCCACGCAGTCGCATCACGTCGATCGCCTCGCACGAGGCATACCGGAACCATTGCCTGGTGAGCCGCTGCACAGCGTCCGGGCCGACCTCGTCTCCCAGGAGTTCCCCCAAGTTCCGCATCACCTCGGCCCGTTTGCGGTGCCTGGACCGGAAGTGCCAGTCACCGCGCAAGCAGGCGATGCGATACCCGAGGACCGCGGGAAGGCAGGCCAAGGCCGGCGCGACCGCCGCCCAGTAGGCCACGCCCTCCACGCTGCGCAGCAGCCTCTCTGCGCGTCCCTCATTCACGTGCGGCGCTCCTTTTCCCGCGGGGGCACCGGCCCGAGTCGCCTGAGCGAGTCGAGGATCCCCCGCTCCAGGTATGACGCGTCATTCGATGGCGGCAACAATGCCGGCTTATAGACGATTTCGCGGCCGATGCGACCGCTGGCCACGCTCTCCATGCAACGCCCCCCGCCAGGCCAGAAAGATCTCGATAAGCGTTCCGTAAAGCTATCAATCGGACATAAATTCTCTGCCCTTCCCGCCCACTGCTCCCATTTCGGTCGGCCAGTAGCGGCAAGCTGTGGCATTTCACAGGATTGTCCGGCTAGGCGACTTGCGTGTACCAGCCGACGAAGCAGGCCATGAACGGCCATGGCATCATTGAATACAGCAAGGCTGCACCGACGTGATGATTCGCCGATCCGGTAGCCAGGAACTCCTTTCAGAATTCTACCCCCGATGCTATCGCCTGGGTCTATCCCCTGACCGGCGACACACAAACCGCGGTCCCTGGATACGTTGTCGCCAGTTAGATAGAATCGCCAGGAGGCAGGAATCGGTATTGTAGCCGCATGAAAGCCATGAATACATTCGGCCCGACAGGTCAATTAAGCACATTTCTCCGGCAAGCTGGCCATCGAATGAGTTGACGAAATTTTCCCGTGGAACTCCGCACGAGGATGGAATTGTCCTCCGACGGTGCGATCAGCATGCCTGCGCCCGCTTGAGTGCGGCGATGCGCTTGGCCAGCACGGTTGCCGAGGACAGGATTTCCCCGCTGAGGTCCTCGTCCGTGAGGGTAATACCGAACTTCTCCTCAAGGATGAGCAAGAACTTCAGCGCGTCGATCGAGGAGAAGCCGTACCGATCGGCAAGGCTGCAGGTGCCCTCGGTGCGCACCGCAGAGCCGGGGCCTGCCGCCTCGCCGTCCTTCGCGGCCACTATCTCGGCCGCCGTCTGGTGCACGATGTCCAGAATCTGCCCGTCGTCCACGCTGAAGTCCTCTCGCTGAACCGAACAAAGTCGCCTGTGTGCCGTGCTCTCGCGGTTTTCGCGGCCTTCTCAGCTTTCTCGGGTCGCGACACGATGTCGCGCCCGGCCCCTTCGCGGCCCGGATCACCCTCAGGAACCCCGGCCGCGCCCGTCCTGCCCGTCCCGCCAGTGGCCGCGTCTCCACGATGTTGCCACAACACACCGTAATCGTTGGTGACACTATGTAATCATCGATCTAGCCTAGCAAGCAACCACGCGGGGAATGGAGACACCGATGCAACAGACGGCAGCAGGCGCACGGACAACGAACGCCGACCAGTTCGCCCTCATCCGTGAGGTCATCGCCGGCGGGGTGAGCAGCAACATGCGCGCTCAAGCGATCCCCGAGCCACTGGTCGTAGCGCGAGCCAAGGGGGACCGGATCTGGGACGTCGAAGGCAGCGAGCTGATCGACCTCAACATGGGGTACGGCCCCCACCTGTTCGGCTACGCCGATCCCGACCTGGCCGCCGCGCTCGCCAGGCAGCTGACGGAGGGGACGATGACCGGGCTGCCCCATCGCCTCGACCAGCGGGCCGGGGAGCTGATCGCGAGGCTGGTGCCGTCGGTCGAGCAGGTCAGGTTCGCCAACTCCGGCACCGAGGCGGTTGCCTCCGCGCTGCGCCTGGCCAGGGCCGCCACCGGCCGGACGCGGGTGCTCACCTTCGATGGCCACTACCACGGCTGGAGCGAGACCGTGCTGCGCGCCGGGAAGGCGGCCTTCCACGAGCCGCGACCGCCTGCTACCGAGCCGAGGCTGGGCGCGCCGGGGATGATACCCGAGGCGCTCGGCCACACGCTGGAGGTGCCATGGAACGACCTGGCCGCGCTGCGCGCCGTGTTCGGGGCCCACGGCGGCCAGCTCGCCGCGGTGATCTGCGAACCGGTGATGGCCAACGCCTGTGTCGTGCCCCCGGCTCCTGGCCAGCTTGAGGAACTTCGCGCGCTGTGCGACCGCTGGGGCGCATGGCTGATCTTCGATGAGGTGATCACCGGGTTCCGGCTGGGGAGCGGCGGGGCACAGGAGCGCTACGGGATCACACCCGACCTGACCGTGCTCTCGAAGGTGATGGGCGGCGGCGTTCCCGTCTCGGCGCTCGGCGGGTCGCGCAGCACGATGGCCATGCTGGCGGACCACCGCGCGATGCACCTCGGGGTGTACGCGGGCAACCACATGTCGGTACGGGCGGTCGTTGCCATGCTGGAGAAGATCGAGCGATCCCCCCAGGTCTACGAGCAGCTCGAGAAGCACGGCGACTACCTCGAACACGAGTTGCGCTCCGTGTTCGCCGAGATGAAGCGCCCGGCTCTGATCAGCCGGGTCGGCTCGCTGCTTTCCGTGTCATTGCTGCGGGAGCCGGCTGACCTGTCGCGCGGCCCGCGGGCGGCCGCCCAGGCAATGGACTTCGGCGCGCACCGCGCGCTGCAGATCAGGGCCCAGGGGAGGGGCCTGTACTTCCATCCCAGCCCGATCGAGCCCTGGTTCCTCAGCACCGCGCACAGCATGGAAGACCTCGACCGCGTGGTCGCGACCGTGCGCGAGGCGCTAGCCGACGTGCCCAGGTCACGGTGAACGGTGGCAGCGGCCGCACGCTGCTCAAGTTGCTGCGGGAGACCGCGATGCGGTCCCCGCGGGCCCTGGCCATCGCCGAGGACGCGGGAAACACCACGGCCCAGGCCCTTGTCGAACTCGTCGAAGCCCGGCTCGATGCCTACCGCCGAGGCGGGATCGGGCCGGGCTGCCTGGTCGGAGCCGTGGCCTGGCCGGCCGCCTCGTTCACCGCGGACGTGTTCGCGGTGCTCGCCCTTGACGCGGTGATAGTTCCGCTGCCGCGGCAGATGAGCGAGTGGGAGCGCGAGCGGAACGAGGCGCTTGCGGCGCCGACGCACCTGGCCGCGCCGCTCGACTGGCCGCTGCTTCCAGGAGCCGGCACCGTCGTGGCGGGCCGGCGCCTCATCGTCAGGAAGCCGCCGGGCGAGGCACCGACCTGCGGCGCCGCGAGCGCCCAGCTAACCTCGGGCACGAGCGGAAACACCCGGGTGGCGCTGCGCCAGGCCAGCGCCCTGATGGCCGAGGCGGAGAACTACCGCGCCGCGCTTGACCTGGCCCCGGGCACGGTGCTTGCCTGCCCGGTGCCGCTGCACCACGCCTACGGCTTTGGCCTGGCGGCACTGGCCGCTCCCCTGGCGGGCGCCACCACGCTCGTCACCAGCGCGGACCGGCCGCGGATGCTCCTGCGCGCCATGGAACAGCATGACGTCACCCTCCTCGCCGGCGTACCGCCGATGCTCCGCCTGCTGGCCGAGGCGGCCACCAGCAGGCCGACGCGACGCATCGGCTACCTGACCGCCGGCATGCCGCTTGACCCGCGGACGGCCGAGCTCGTCGGCACGGCGCTCGGCGGCTGGATCGGCGAGGTGTACGGCACGACCGAGACCGGTCCCATCTGCGTGCGGCCGCCGGTCCCATGGCAGGACGCGCGCTCGCTCGGCCAGCCGCTGCCCGGGGTCGTGGTCGGCATCCGCCCCCTCGGTGACGACGCGGAGCCATCGGCGGACGGCGCGGCTGACGCGCGGCCTGGTCTTGTCGTGGTTCACTCGCCAAGCGCGATGACGGGGTACCTGTACCGGGACCGGATCGATACAGCTCCGGTCGCGAACGGTTTCGCCGTCGGCGACATAGCCCGCCGGACGCCAGACGGCCTGGTGATCGTCGGACGGCTCGCCAACTGCGTCAATGTCGGGGGCGTGAAGGTGAGCCCGGAGGAGATCGAGGCCGTCTTGCTTGAGTTCCCGACGGTACGCTCTTGCCTTGTCGACGGCGTGCCTGACGAACTGCTCGGCCAGCGGATCCGGGCCACCGTAACGCCGGCCGGGGTCGACCTGCCGGCGCTGCAGGCCTTCTGCCGTCAGCGGTTGTCCGCGTCGAAGCTGCCAAGCCGGTTCCTCAGCATCGAGACCCTCCAGACCACGGCGACCGGCAAGGTGATCCGCCAGGTCGTGGTCCAGACCGATGCCCAGCTCGCTGCTCAGTCACGCGTGCCCGGGGCTCACCAGGCCGGTCTCGTAGGCCAGGATGACGGCCTGGATCCGGTCACGCAACTGGAGCTTGGCCAGGAGCCGTGCGACATGGGTCTTGACGGTCGCGTCGCTGAGGGTGAGCCGGGCGGCGATCTCGGCGTTGCTCAGGCCCCGGGCCAGCAGCCGCAGCACGTCGAGCTCGCGGGGGGTGAGGTGGGACAGCTCGCGGCGCGTCAGCGCGGGAGATGAGGTCTGGAAGGCGAACCGTTCGACGAGCCGGCGGGTGATGGAGGGGGCGAGCAGGGCGTCGCCGGAGCGGACCATGCGGATGGCGGCGGTGAGGTACTCCGGCGATACGTGCTTGAGCAGGAAGCCGCTGGCCCCGGCGGCAAGCGCGCCGTAGACGTACTGGTCAAGGTCGAACGTGGTCAGCATGATGATCCGGCAGCCGGCTCCTGGCTCAGCGGCCAGGATGCGCCTGGTGGCCTCAAGGCCGTCCATCTCCGGCATCCTGACGTCCATCAGCACCACGTCCGGATGACATTCGAGCGCCGCGGCGACGGCCTGCGCGCCGTCGGCGGCCTCGGCGACGACGGGGATCCCGGCATCGCGCAAGATCATCCGGAACCCGGTGCGGACCAGGTTCTGGTCGTCGGCGATGAGAACGCGCGGGGCGGCCTCGCCTGGTGCGCTGCCGGCGTCGCTCACGACGGCACCGGGACCGCCGCCAGGGACGGCTGCCCGGGGAACCGGGCGCGGACCCGCCACCCGCCTTCAGGCTGGCTCCCCGCGTCCAGTTCCCCGCCGTACAGCGAGACGCGCTCCCGCAGGCCGAGCAGGCCACGGCCGCCGGGCATTGCCGTCAGCGCGCCCGGTGCGCCGCGGTGGCGCGCGACCGCTTCGCCTGGCGCGCCGTTGTCGGCGACCTCGACCACCAGGGCGTCGTCCCGGTAGTCCAGCGTGACGGTCGCGGAGGACTTGCCGGCGTGCTTGATCACGTTGGTGAGCGCTTCCTGGATGACGCGGTAGGCGGCCAGGTCCGTACCCGGCGGCAGTGCCCGCGGCGTCCCGCTCACCCGGAGCTCGACGGGCAGCCCGGCGGCGGTCACCCGGTCGATGAGCGGGCGGACCTGGCCCAGGCCAGGCTGCGGCTGCAGCGGCGCGGCGGCGACGGCAGCGCCCGGGCCGGCCTCTCCCTGGTCGCCCGGCTGGGTGAGCAGGCCGAGCATGTGCTGCAGCTCGGTCATGGCCTCCCGGCCGCTTTCCTCGATGGCAAGCAGGGCCGACCGGGCCTCGGCAGGCGAGGCGCCGAGGATCCGCCGGGCCGCGCCGGCCTGCACCACCATCATGCTGACGTTGTGCGTCACCACGTCGTGCAGCTCGCGCGCGATGCGCGCCCGCTCGTGCCCGATGGCCAGGCGGGTGGCGTTCTCCTGCTCTTCTGCGAGCCGGAGCAGCCGTGCCTGTGATTGGCTCGCGCGGCGCTGGCTCAGGCGCGCCGTGTTGCCGACGGCCAGGACAGTCATGATGAACACCAGCAGCGTCGCGAGCATCGTGTAGTTGCCGGCCGGCGCCGGCCACAGGCCGCGGACGACGAGGACGACGAGGATCGCTGGCATGCTGAGCAGCGCCGCGTTCCGGTGCCTGCTGTGCGCCACCGCGCTGTAGGCGGCGGGTGCCAGCGCGATCAGGTCGACCGCGATGGTTCCGGCGGATCCGCGAAGCGACCCGGGGAACGCGACCACCAGGCATCCTGCCAGGCACAGCCAGAACGCGGTAAGCGGCCGGAACCTGCGGATTGCCAG
>Ga0335078_10003225_pt1 | contig 24328 bp, 17 predicted proteins | sample Lox_Sample_32_FD_206711 | JGI IMG/M metagenome (GOLD analysis project Ga0335078, IMG submission 206711) | Soil microbial communities from Loxahatchee National Wildlife Refuge, Florida, United States - Lox_Sample_3.2 | ecosystem: Environmental > Terrestrial > Soil > Wetlands | place: USA... | reverse complement strand
TGGCCGCACTGGCCGCACTGGCCGGATGGCCGGATGGCCGGACTTGCTGCCGACGGGGACTAACTGGTCGCCGGCACCGTCGAATCTTGGGTGAAGTTGGCGTTTTGCGGAACACCGGTGGCGGGCGAGGCGTTATGGTTCTTGAGGCTGCGGTAGCTGGTACGGGCGGCTGTTGCGGTTTCACCGCCGGGGGCGGTGGGTGCCGGAGTTTCCTGGCTTACCTGCGCACCGCGCGATTGTGAGCGGAATCCAAGGTTGCTGAGGAAAACCTCAGGTAACCGTTAGGTCCGGCTCATGCTCCCTTAGGGGTCCGCCAAGGTTTGCGACCGATCCTTCCTGTGTAGCTAGCAGCAGGGCTGCCGACCGCAGCAGAGAGCAAGGGCTGCCAACAGGATTCGGGGTGACAGGACCAATGAGCGAGCCATTCGCACAGTACCCGCACGGGCAGTACCTGCCGTACGGGCAGTACCCGGAGCCGCCGCGGCGGCATCACGGCCGGACATTGCTCAGCCTGACGGCGACCGCCGTCGTGGCCGCGGGGGTCGGCGCGGGGGCGGCCATCGGGCTGTCGCACGGGTCCCCGGCCGGGTCGGCCGCGACCTCGACCTCGAAGAACGAGCTGACCACCGCGCAGATCGCCAGCCGGGTCGACCCCGCGATCGTCGACGTCACCTCCACGCTCGGCTATGAGGAGGCGACCGCGAAGGGCACCGGCATCGTGCTGACGTCCAACGGCGAGATCCTCACCAACAACCACGTGATCGACGGCGCCACCTCGATCAGCGTTACCGACATCGGCAACGGCAAGACCTACAAGGCGACCGTGGTGGGCTATGACGAGTCGCACGACATCGCGGTGCTCCAGCTCTCCGGCGCATCCGGGCTGACCACCGCGTCGACCGGCGACTCCTCGACGGTCAGCGTCGGCGACAGCGTGGTCGCGCTCGGCAACGCGGGCGGCGCGGGCGGCGCCCCCGCGGTCGCGCCGGGCTCGGTGACCGCGCTCAACCAGGCGATCACCGCCACCGACGAGGGCTCGGGCTCATCCGAGCAGCTCACCGGGCTGATCGAGACGAACGCCGGCATCGAGGCTGGCGACTCGGGCGGCCCGCTGGTGAACTCGCACGCCCAGGTCATCGGCATCGACACCGCGGCCTCGACGAACTACCAGTTCGGCGGGTCAGGGAACGGCGGGTTCGGCGGGCAGGGCGGCTACGGCGGCTACGGTTCCTCGGGCTCGTCCAATTCGGCGGGCGGGTCCACGACGCAGGGGTACGCCATCCCGATCGACACCGCGCTGTCCGTCGCCAGGCAGATCGAGGCGGGCCAGGCATCCTCCACGGTGCACATCGGCACGACCGCGTTCATCGGCCTGCAGATCGCCAGCCAGCAGTCCAGCTACTACCAGGGCGTGGTGCTCGCCGGGGCCCAGGCGGGCACCCCGGCGGCCGAGGCGGGCCTCGGCCAGGGCGACGTGGTGACCGCGCTCAACGGCAAGTCGGTCAGCACGGGGACCCAGATCCAGGAGATCCTCATCGGCCTGCACCCCGGTGACAAGGTGAGCATCAGCTGGACCGACACCTCGGGCCAGTCGCACACCGCGAACATCACGCTGACCACTGGTCCCGCGGCCTAACGCCCCGCCTCCCGTCCTGGCTGCACCTGTGCCGCCGGCCTCACGACAAAGGCCGGCGGCACAGCGCGTTTTGGCCCAGGGTTCCCGGGGCCCCGAACCGTTATGTACCGGGGGTCCCCAGAGCCATATCCGTTTTAGCCCGGGGTTCCCCCGAGCTGATCTATATGCACCGGGGGTCCCCAGGGCCAGAACCGCTGCTGGACCCGGCGAGGCGCCTGACTCTGGCGCGGCGCCGGATTCGGATGAAGCGGCAGCGGGCCGGCTCGGGTTAGTCGGCGGCGGAGCCTAGCGAGGTGAACAGGGCGGCCCGCGCCTGGGCGAGGGCCGCCTGCATGGCGCCGCGGAGTACCGGCTCACCGGGGACGGAGGTGGGCAGCACCGCGGGGCGGGCCAGGCACAGCCGGGGGACCTCGGCCGCTACCCGGCCGGCGAGCTCGCCCGCGCCGGCCTCGCCGACCGTGCCGCCGAGGACGACAAGGCCGGGGTCGAGGACGGCGCAGACCGCGGCGATGCCGATGGCGACACGGTGCGCGAGGTCGTCGAGGAACGCACTCGCGGCCGGCGCCTGCGGGTCGCGGGCCAGGTCCGCGACCGCGGCGGCCACCGCGTCGGCGGGCGTCGCCCCGTCGAAGCCGTGCTCGGCGGCCAGGGTGTGCACCGCGAGGCCGCCCGCCAGGGCCTGCAGCCCGGCCTTGCCCGGGTGCTCGTTTCCCGCCGGGAGCGGCGCACCGTGCACCGGCAGCCAGCCGATCTCACCCGCGGCGCCGCCGACGCCACGGCGCACCCGGCCGTCGATGACCGTGGCGAGGCCCAGACCGGTGCCGAGCCATACGAACGCGTAGTCGTCGAGCCCGGCCGCGACGCCGTCGGCGTGCTCGGCCATCGCGGCAAGGTTCACGTCGTTCTCGATCACCACCGGGGTGTGCAGCATCTCGCGCAGCGCGTCGAGCACGCCCTCGTGCCAGGTGGGGAGGTTCACCGCGAGCCGTGGCGCGCCGGTCCGCGGGTCGAGCACGCCGGGGATGCCGAGCACGACGGCCGACAGCGCGGAGAAGCCGATGCCGGCGCTCAGGCAGGCCCTGCCGATGGCGTCGCGGACCATGCCGACCGGGTCGTCGGCCCCGTTGGGGTCCACGCTGACGTCCGCCACCCGGCGCCCTGTCACGTCCGCGACGGCGGCGCTGACCAGGTCCTGCTCCACGTACAGGCCGGCCACGTAGGCGCTTGACGGGACGACGGCGTACAGGGCGGCATTGGGTCCGCGGCCGCCCGCCTGCTCGCCCGCGGTCATCACCAGGCCGCGGTCCTCCAGCCTGGCGAGCATCTGCGAAACGGTGACCTTGGAGACCCCGGTCCGCTCGGACAGCTGCGCCCGGGTAAGCGGCCCGTCGGCGAGCAGCAGCTCGAGTGCGGCCCTGTCGTTCAGCTCGCGCAGCAGGCTCGGCGTGCCCGGCTTCTGCCGCGCCGTGCCCGCGCCGGCCCTGCCAGCGGCCCTGCCATCGGACCCGCTCGCACCGAGATGAACGGTCATCGGTCCGACCCCCGTGTTACCCATCCAGCCGCCAAACTCGGACAAAAAGCGATATAAGAGTACATCTCGCCGAAACGACGGCGTGCTAGGGTCGCCAAGTCGCCCCACGACTCGCGATCAGGGCGCGCATCCTGTGGTTGCCTGGCGGAACGGCACGGTCGAGCAGCCAGGTCACCCCACGGCTCCGGTCCGCGGCGGCCCGCCCGATACGATGGCGATCTTTGCCATCGGGCGGGCAACCACGGACACCGGGGGTACGGGGGGTCGCCCCCCCGGGCGAAAACTGCATCGGCGTTCCCTCCGACGAGATACCACGGGTCCGGGCCGACCACAAGCGAGACGGCCTTTGTTAAGTTCTGGCAACGGGTCTATCTTATAGGAAAGTTTCCAGTTAGTTTCTGTGGAACGGTCACACGCTAAGTCTGACCGCAAGAGTTCACCCCTCGCAGAAGGAGTGCCACCAGTGGGACTCAGGAAGAGATCGGCCGCGCTCGGCGCGGTCGCGGGCGCCGCCGCGGCGGCGCTGGCAATCGCCGGCTGCAGCTCTGGCGGCTCCAGCGGCTCGTCCGCCGCGACGGGCGCCGCGTCAGGCGGCACGTCGTCCGCGCCGTCGACGCTCACCGTCTGGCGCATGGGCGGCTCCGTCCCCGCCCAGGTCACCTGGATGAACGGCGTGGTGGCGCAGTTCCACCAGGAGTTCCCGCAGTACGCCAAGACCCAGGTCGTCGTGAAGTGGATCCCGTGGGGCGACCGCACCACGGACTGGAACACCGCGCTGTCGTCAGGCAAGAACATCCCCGACATCACCGAGCTCGGTAACACCGACACGCCCACCGAGGCCGCGAGCGGCATCCTCTCCCCGCTCAACAGCGAGCTGAGCAGCTGGTCAGGCACGAAGGCCCTGGTGCCTGGCATGCTTGCCAACGACACACAGGACGGCACCACCTACGCCGTGCCGTGGTTCGGCGGCGTGCGCGCCGTGTGGTACCGCACCGACCAGTTCAAGAAGGCCGGCATCACCTCCCCGCCCACGACCTGGGCGGAGCTGCAGGCCGACGCGGTGAAGCTGCAGCAGGCCTACCCTGGCACCACGGGCTTCGACGCGATCACCAACGACACCAACGCGTTCGCCAGCTTCATCTGGGGCGCCGGCGGCCAGATCGCCACCCAGGACAGCAGCGGCCAGTGGACCGCCGACCTGACCTCCCCGGCCACCGAGGCGGCGATCAAGTACTACGTCGGCCTGTACACCACCGCCAAGGTCTCCGCGTCCAAGTACATCGGCGAGACCGAGCTCGGCGTCGCCGGGGCGACCTCCGGCGGGCCGAACGAGGACTTCGGCCTCGGCAAGCTCGACATGTACATCGACGGCCCCTGGGCGAAGGCGACGCTGCCGAAGAACTCGGTGGACACGAGCGACATCGCGTCCTTCCCGATCCCGAGCGAGAACGGCCCGAACCCGGCTCCGGTCTTCGCCGGCGGCTCCGACCTCGCGGTCTTCAAGACCAGCCCGAACCAGACGGCGGCCTGGGACCTGATCTCGGTCATGGACAACCCGGCCAACTCCACCAGCTTCGCCGCGCTGTCCGGCTTCTTCTCGCCGTACTCCGCGGAGATCTCCGCGAGCGAAGCCGCCGGCGGCGCGTTCATGGCCGGCTTCGCCAAGGCCGCGCTCAACGGCCAGACCGCCCCGCTCAACGCCAAGAACTGGCCCACCGCCGACAACGGTAAGCTCAACATCATCCCGACGATGCTGAAGGCGCTGATGCAGGGGGCGCCGTTCGCGTCCACCGTGGCCTCCGCCAACACCCAGCTGCAGAGCGTGCTCAACACCGGCAGCGCCAGCTAGGCATGATCCGGATGGAAAGGTGGGCATGAGCCGGACAACAGAGTCACCCCGCGGCTCTGGTCCGTGGCCGCCCGTCCAATACGATGGCGGTTTTCGCCATCGGGCGGGCGGTCGCGGACACCGGGGGGGCGTCCCCCCGGGTGGCAAGAGCTTGTCCTTCAGGCAGCGCGCCGGGATCTGGACCAGGAAGCGGGGAGTGGGCCCGTACCTGCTGCTGCTGCCCGCGACCGCGGTCATCGGCGCGCTGATCGGCTGGCCCGCCGTGCAGGTCGGGCTGTTCTCGTTTCAGAACTACGGGCTGATGCAGATCAGCGGCGTGCTGCCCGCTCAGTGGATCGGGTTCGCGAACTACAGCCAGATACTGCACGACCCCGAGTTCTGGTCGTCGCTGCGGATCAGCCTGTACTTCGCGCTTGTCGTGGTGCCGCTGACGCTGATCGCGGGGACGCTCGTCGGGCTGCTGCTCGAACGGCTCGGGCCGCGGATGCGGACGTTCGTGTCCGTCTCGGCGATCCTCGCCTGGGCGACGCCCGCGGTGTCCGCGAGCGTGGTCTTCACCTGGCTCGTCGACCCCGACGGCGGCGTCGTCGACTGGGCCCTGACGAAGCTGCCGTGGTGGCTGGGCGGCGGCGCGCACTGGGCGGGCTACAGCTGGACCAACGCCGCGCTGCCCGCCTACGCCGTGCTGACCGTGATGCTGGTATGGACCGGCTTCCCGTTCATCGCGGTCACCGTGCTTGCCGGCCTGCGCACGGTGCCGTCCGAGCTGCACGAGGCGGCGCGGGTGGACGGCGCGGGACCGTGGCGCGACTTCTGGAAGGTGACGTTCCCGCTGCTGCGGCCGGTGTTCCTGGTGCTGGCCCTGCTGTCGACGATCTGGGACTTCGGCATGTTCACCCAGGCGTACATCGTCACCGGTGACCTCGGGAACCGGGACGAGTACAACCTCGGCCTGTACGAGTACTCGCAGGCGTTCACCCAGCCGCCGCACTACGGTCTCGCCTCGGCGGCCGCGTTCGTGCTCACGATCATCCTGCTCATCGTCACGGTCGGGTACGTCCGTACCGCGATCAAGCAAGGGGCACTCGCATGACGCGCAAGGCCGTGCTGAACCTGCTTGGGCTGCTCGTGGCCCTGTTCGCGCTGTTCCCCGTGCTCTGGATGATCTCCACGGCGTTCAAGCCCGCCGGCGAGATCTACTCGCTGACGCCGCACCCCGTGCCCTTCCACCCGACGCTCGGCAACTTCCGCACCGTCTTCAGCGGGTCGGTGATCGGCATCTCGTACTGGAACTTCCTCAAGAACAGCCTGTTCGTCACCATCGTCGCGGTCGCGCTTTCTTCGCTGATCGGGCTGCTCGCCGCGATCGCGCTCGGCCGGTTCAAGTTCAGGTTCCGCACCACCTACCTGATACTGCTGCTGATCGTGCAGCTGCTGCCGCAGCAGGCGCTTGTCGTCTCGCTGTTCATCGACTTCCGCAAGGTCAACCTGCTCGACAGCCTCGTCGGCCTGATCGTCGTCTACACCGCCTTCGCGCTGCCCGTCACGATCTGGATGCTGCGCAACTTCGCGGCGACCGTGCCGAAGGACCTCGAGGAAGCGGCGGCGATCGACGGGGCCGGGGCGTGGACCCGCTTCTGGAAGATCCTGCTGCCGCTCATCTCCCCCGGGCTGGTCTCCACCAGCGTGTTCGCGTTCATCTTCGCCTACAACGAGTTCGTGTTCGCGCTGACCTTCCTCGGCACCGACACCGCCAAGTTCACCCTGCCGTTGTACGTCCAGTACTTCTACGGCCAGAATTCCACCGACTGGGGCGCGATCATGGCATCCTCCACCCTCTTCACCATCCCTGTCCTGGCGTTCTTCCTGCTCACCCAGCGCCGGCTGGCGAGCGGCCTGATCGCGGGCGCGGTGAAGGGATGACGGCCACCGAGCCCGTGGAGCCGGAACTCGACCCGGCGCTCGCCGCGCTCGCGGACGCGATCCTCATCCCGCCGTTCCCCGGCACCACCGCGCCGCGGTGGCTGCTCGCGGCGCTCGGGCGCGGGCTGGCCGGCGTCACCTTCTTCGGCGCGAACGTGGTCGGTGACACCGCCGCGCTCGCCACTACCCTGCGAGCGGCGGCGCCGGCCGAGCCGGTCATCGCCATCGACGAGGAGGGCGGCGACGTGACCCGGGTGGCGTACGGCTCCGGCTCGCCGTACCCGGGCAACGCCGCTCTCGGCGCGGTGGACGACGTGGCGCTCACGCGGGCCGTGTACGCCTCCATCGGCGCCGACCTGGCCCGGCTCGGTATCAACACCAACCTCGCGCCCGATGCCGACGTGCTCGACCCGGAGGATGGCAGCGCGGTGGTGGGCACCCGGTCGTTCGGTTCCGATACCGCGCTTGTGTCCAGGCACGTCGCCGCGGCCGTGGCCGGGCTGCAGTCGGCGGGCATCGCGGCGTGCGCCAAGCACTTCCCCGGGCACGGCAGCACCGGCGACGACTCGCACCTGTCGCTCGCCACCGTCACCGGGACGCTTGACGAGATCCGCGCCAGGGACCTGCCGCCGTTCACCGCGGCCATCGCCGCCGGTTCGATCGCCGTCATGCCCGGGCACCTGCGCGTACCCGAGCTCACCGGGGAGCTGCCCGCAACGCTCTCGCCCGCCGCCGTCACCGGGCTGCTCCGCGGCGAGCTCGGTTTCTCAGGCGTCGTGATCTGCGACGCGCTCGAGATGAAGGCCGCCAGCGCGACGTTCGGCATCCCTGAGGCGGCGGTGCTCGCCGTCATCGCCGGCGTCGACCTGCTCTGCCTGGGCAGGGACACCGACGAGGAGATGTACCACGCGGTGCGCTCCGCCCTCGCCGACGCGGTGCGGTGCGGGCGGCTGGCCGGCGGCCGGCTCGAGGAGGCGGCGTCCCGGGTGGCGTCGCTGCGGACACGGCTGGCCGCGATGCGTCCAGGGACCGGCCCGGTCGGGGCTGAGCTGGCCAGCCCCGACCAGGCCAGTACCGTCGCGGACGACATCGGCCTGGTCGCCGCGCGGCGCGCGCTGCGCCGTTCCGGCCCGGTACCCGCGGCCCTCGCCGACCCGCTCGTGGTGGAGATCGAGCCGGAGGAGAGCATGGCGGCGGGCCGGTTCACCTGGGGCTTCGAGCCGTGGGCGGCCACGCTGCGGGTCGACCCGGCGGCCGGCGACGGCGCGGCCGCGGCCGCGGTGCTCGCGGCGGCCGCGGGCAGGCCGCTCGTGCTCGCCGTGCGCGACGCCCGCACCGCGCTCCCGCTGGTCGGCGAGGTGCTCGCGGCGCGCACCGACGCGGTCATCGTGGAGATGGGCGTGCCGGCCTGGACGCCGCCGCCTGGCACCGCGTACCTGGCCAGCTACGGCGCGTCCCGCGTCTGCGCCCAGGCCGCCGCGGAGGCACTCGGCCTGCTCTGAGATGTCCAGACTCGCGACGGCTGCAACGCGGGCAGGCGTGCGGGCCGGATGGTTGCGGCACCGCGCCGGCTATGGGCGGCCGGTTGCCGCAACCATCCCCCCTGGCCGACCGGGCATGCGGCCGGGAGGCGACAATGGCCTCATGGTAGATGTCAGGAGCTGGCCAGGCGCGGCGGGTGTGCCTCCGCTTTTCCGTTACGCCGCCACGGCGGTGGCGGCCGGGCGGGCGGGGCTTGGCGTAGCCGCGCTTGCCTGGCCTGCCGTGCCGGCCCGCCCCTGGGTTGGCTCGTCAGCGGACGAGCTTGGCGCGCAGGTCTTCGGGCGCGCGCTCGGCGCGCGTGACCTGGCCCTCGGGCTCGGCGCGCTCGCCGCGGCACGGAAGGCGCCCGGCGGCCCATGGCCGGCCGCCGCGTGGTTTGCCGCGGGGGCGCTGGCCGACGCCCTGGACGTGGCGGTGACGGCGGCGGCGTGGCCGCGGCTGCCGCGCCTTACCCGGTGGCTGGTGGCCGCGTCCGCGGGCGGCGCGGCGGTCGCGGGCATCGCCGGGGCGATCGCGGTCCTCCTGGAACGCTCAACTGGGGACGGCGATCTCACGCCTCAGGTACATGGTCAGCATCTCGGTCATGCTGACCCGGTTCTGGAGGGTTAGCAGGAATGTTTCCACCTCGTCGCGGACTTTCAAAGCGTCGGCCCAGGGGTCGCTTGGCGACATTATTGTCCCAAGTATGAGGTGATTGCCACCCAGCGCTTCTAGCACGAAATCGCGGAACGGCTTGGAGTAGAGTTGCATGGGCCCTATCTCGTCGATGAGCAGCAGTTTCCCAGAGTCGTCGGCCAGCGCTTCCCTCGTAGCAGGAATAGCGACATCTTCCAGGAAGCCTAGCTCGACGCCGTACTTCACCCGTCCGTTTATCACTCGCCCGACGCGCAATTCGCTGTCGGAGTCGATCGTCGCCAGCACGCCTTCGCGTCCGTCGAGCATGGTGATCCCGAAGCCGCAACGCAGCCCGCCCTCGCGTCGTTCTGTAGCGTAGAATCCAGCGAAGTTTTCCTCACCCAAGGTGGCGATGATATTTCGCACCGAAGTTGTCTTCCCGACCTTCTTTTCTCCGGTGAGCAACAGTGCCTTAGCCACGAATACCCCTTAATTTCTGCTTCTGACCGAGAAGTGGCAGGCTCGCACCCTTTACGCTACCCCACAGAACCGGGTTCTGCCGACCTGCCGTGAAGCCATGCACCTGCCTGAAAACTAGATCATAAAGAGTCGGCAGACCGATGGTCCTGGATTCTCCGGCTCCATTTAGCTGCTGCAGCATATAATAGGTGAATACCCCGTGACGTAGGGTGTCATCCTCGGCGGCTACCTCGTCATCACCACAGGCCGAGAGAAAGACGGTTCCCGATCCAAGCGCAAGATCGGCCAGGCGGGCAGCGGGCCGGTGCCGTTTGCGCCGTTCCGCGATCATCGGCCCGCAGATGCCCCGGCCACCCCCATAACCCGAGAAGCACGCGTCGATGACGAAAAGTGCCAAACGGGCCGGGAGCCTCGCCGCGAGCCTCGCCAGATCGGTCTGGACATCAATCGCAGTGGATAGTAGCGCCTCCGCAGAGGTATCAGAGCATACAAGGAAACGCGATAGCTTATCGAGGCCTGGATAAAGCTCTGGTGACCCGTGACCCGCGAAGTAGAAAAGAACAATGTCGTCGGATTTTACTTGCCTGGCCACATCCACGCCGACCAGCTTCAGCACTTTGTTACGTGTCGCTTCCCCGTCCAGCAGAGTGTGCACCACAATGTCACTGCCGAGAGCGGACTCCGTGAGCGACGTGCCGAGTACCCGGGCATCTCTTGACGCGAAGCGAAGCGTGGGAATGGCCCGGTCGTCGTAGAGATCGATGCCAACGAGCACAGCATGGAGGGTCAAAAGCCTGTCCCTTCGGCGTGCGCGGCGGGTGACTGAAGGTGCTCAAGGTAGTCACGCACGGCGAGGCTGGCCAGGAAATCACCGAAACCGACGAAGGCGCCGGCATCGGGAACGGTCCGCACTTCAGCAGCGCGAAAGCCTGTCCTGGCACCGGCGAGCTGGCGGTAAGTAGTTCCGTGGTGGTACCGCACGATGGTGAACGGAACCAGATCGAGGGTGGCTGAGACGGTATCCGCGAGTGCCTGCGCGCTTGGCGCTCCATGCGCGCTGCCGATTCCCAGCCATCGCCGGAGGGAGGCAAGCTCCGCGGCGATGCCGTCAACGGGCCCGATCTGGGACCGAAGGTCATCCAGCCCGGTGAAAAGCCGATGAAAATCATGCGGAACAACGTCAACGACCACGCGAGCACCGGCTTCCCTGGCCCGGCCGAGAGCCTCGGCGACCGCCCCCCAGCGCGGCACTGCCTGGTCGCGCAGGCAGTGACCGGCCACCCACACCAGGCAAGCCTGGGACGGCAGAGCAATCGACCGCACGAAATCTTCCGACAAGAGGTCGTTTGCACTGCGCTCCGTGGTGATAAGGAGCCGGGTGCCGTGCGCATCGAAGGTGACGACGGTACGGGCCGTGGGCGCCACCTCCGCCCGCTGGATGTGGCTGCAGCAGCCCGCCCGGTCAAGCGCGGCAATCACGCTGTCCCCCGCCAGGTCCTTGCCCACGCATCCAACGACAAGCGGTTGCGCGCCGGCAGCGGCCGCGTGCCTTGCGAACTGGAAGGCAGAGCCGCCCACCCGTTCGTCGATGGGGACGCGAAACACGGGTTCCTCTGAAACGCCGAGCTCGCCCCAGGATCGGGGCAACCGGTCCGGCACGACCGTATCGATGCAGAGATCACCGAGGACGAGCAGCGGCGTGGCCCGCATGTCAGCCGCCACGGCTGTCGGGGAACGCGTGACCTCTCGCGGCCTTGTCGGCATAGTAAGAGCGAAGCTGCGGATAGTCCGTGAGATCCACCGCGACAGGCAACATGTCAATTACTTCTATGCCGTCAGATGTAAGGGCGTCCGACTTAGCGGGGCTGTTGCTGATAAGGCGAACAGAAGCCACATCGAGGTCGCGAAGTATGGCACTCGCCGCCAGATAACGCCGCTCGTCAACGCCGTATCCAAGGCGACGGTAGGCCTCACTCTGCGGGATGCCCAGCTCCGTGGAAAGCTTCGCCGCAAGCATCAGCGCGAGGTGCCCGTTGCCGCGCCCCTCCTGATCTAGCCAGATGATGATTCCATCCCCTAGCTTCTGGATCATCGTCTGTGCGATTTCCATCTGCTCTCGGCAATCGCACTCAATGCTGTTGAACACGTGCGCCGACAGGCAGGCAGAATGGATACGGCAGGGCACACCTGCCTTACCAGCAACCTCTCCGTAAACCAAAGCGAAGCTCTCTGTCAGGCCGTTGTGGTAAAGGATTTCATGCCACGTACCGAACTTCGTGACAAGCTGCCTTTCCGCCAAGCGCGCTATAACAGGGGGTGCCGGTTCAGCCACTGCCTACCCTTGCTCTGACTTGCTGGACATGTGAAGGCCCGCAGACTCGCTAAGAATGACCTCAAGAGCCATGACATGGCTGCAAATCCGGTGGTCCGCGAAGAAGTCGCAGGTACACGACCAGTTCCCGTTGTCAAAGGTTATGAATCGGTTACCGTGCTCGGATTGCATAGTAACGGTTAGCGAATCTATCCGGAACCTGCCGGGCTCGGTGACATATAGATCCGCTTTGCGCCGTTTCCTAGCGAGGGCCTCGGCGAATGTCTCGGTCATTCAATTACCTCCCAGTGGCTCAGTTCGTCTTACGGAAACCTGGTCGATCCATGTCTGAATCTCGGCGGCAAGCCCTATACGCATCATGCGACTTTTCTGCATTGCGGCGCTCGCCCGGTCAAACGCGACGTCGTGGTTTCCGTATGCGTAGGCAAGCAGTGCTTGGCCATAATCCGCATGGACGATCCAGATCTCATCCTTAAGCTCGGCGGACAGCCGCCGACTCGCATCGAAGAAGCGCGACGCGTCCTCGACGTGCCCGTCATCCAAGGCCAGCCTGCCGAGCTGGAAGAGTGTCGCCTGTTCTGTCACCGGGTCGTTGGCCTGACGCTCTAGCCGCAGCGCGTCTTCATAGAATCGCCTTGCGGCCGCTAGGTCGCCCGCCGCGTGCTCGACGCGCGCCAGTTCATGCACCGTCTTGGCTAGGTCCCTGACGCGTCCCGCGTTGTCACGCGCCACCCGTACGCGCTCAAGCAGGTTTCTTGCCCTCTCCAAGTCGTTGCGCCGGTAAGCGATCTTTGCCAGCTGGTGGTCGATGTCAGCCTCGGCCATCTCGTCGGCGGCGAGCCCACGAGCGAGGAGATACGTCTGCTCCGCTTCACTCATATCACCCGACCGGTAAAGGACCTGCCCCATTCCTTTTAGGGCGAGCAGCCGTAGCGCGGGACTTTCGTAAGCCAGGGCTGCGGCTCTTTCATATGTCTCCCTGGCCGTAGTAAAGTTCGCCAGCCGGTATTCAGTGTTTCCCATGACAAGCAGGAAGCGTGCGGTCTGCGCGTCATCACCCAAGATTTCCGCTGAATTGACGGCAATGTTAAGCAAGTCCCTTGCTAGCTGCCACGGGCCGTGCCTTGGCAGCGGCCGCTGCTGGTCACCGACGGCCGATGCGCAGAAAGCGATGATCTCAGCGCTCATGTCGAACTCTTGCGCCAGCCGCAGCGCGCGCATCATATTGGCAGTTTCACTGACAGGGAAATCTTCGGCCACCGCGAGGCCGACCACGCTCTCAAGTTGCATCCCGACGAGCTGCCGGGTCCGCTGCTCAGAGAGCTCGGCATGCCGGCGCCGCAAGTGGGCGACAAGGAGCGGATGCATGACGCACCGGCTGTCGTCTTCCGCGGGGAACCTGTCGATCAGTGACGCTCCCTGTAGTTCCCCGAGTGCCACGTCCAGTTGGGTCTTCACCGCGCCAGTCTGAGGAGACCCGGCAACCGCGAGCCAACGCCACGTGGACTCCTGGCAGCCGTCTTCGAAGACGACCCAGGCGTCGAGAAGGTCGTGCACCGCTGGCGCGCGGGCTTCGAGAAGCGCTATCACGCGGCCGAGCATCTCATCGTTCACGGCGAGAGCGCCCTCTCCGGTCAACTGCTGAAGGTCAGACCTCAGATCGGCCCACCGCTGCCCAAGTTGCAGGAGCGAAGCGGCGGACTCTATGGTCCTGGGGTGCTGAAGGCACAACCGTGAAGCCTCCGCGACATCAGGGCCGACCGTATGCTGAGCGTTCTCCGGACCACCCAGGCGCGCGGCGAACAAGTCGCTCGCAGCGTCAATGGGCAGTTCACGGACGGTGACCCAGTTGGCACCGACCATACTCTGGAAGTCGGCGCGGCGAGTGTGAAAGACAAGGATTGCACGGCCGCCAAGCGTCGTGTCCCACGCGCTGAGCAAGGCCCTGACTTCGGCAGCGGCTTCCGGGCTCGCCTCGTCCATTTCATCCAGGATGAGCAGGTTGCGGCCATTGGATAGCCGCATGGCCGCCTGCGTGACAGGAGTGACTCCAGATGATCTGCGCCAGCCGAAGGCCTGGCTCAGGTCCAATGCTCCTGAGCATCCGCGAAACGAGAAATATCCGGTTCCGTGCGGAAAACGCCAGCCGTAGTGGTTGGCTACCATCTCAACAAGCGTCGTCTTCCCGCTACCTGGTATGCCGACAAGCCCGACGAACGGGCCGCTAGCGGAATCGCCAACCAGCAGGTCGTGCAAGCGAAGCAGTTCTCTTTCCCGGTCAACGACCAGCTTCTGCTGGAAGGGGATATTTGACGGCGGCGTGCACGGATAATAGGCGGGCCTTCCCACCCCGAGCTGGATCTCGTACGGCACCTGACCGCTGTGCTTGCCGCGGGCCCTGACCGAGACCGCGGCGCCTGGGCCGCGGCGCGCTCTCAGCATGCTGACCGCGCCGGACGCCAACTGCTGCGGTGTGTCGATAAACACGTGCCGGTAGATCGTGCCGATAATGCGCTGCGCGTCGCGGCGATCCAGGTCGGAGGCCACCGACAAAGTGGTGATGCCCGGGGCGTCGCGGCCTATCCGGTTGGCGAGCGGTTCGGTTGAGCAGCCGTTGAGAACAACCAGGCTGTCTCTGTAGCCCGCAAAGAGCGCGGCAATCTCGCCGTCGGAAATAAGCGCAGCGGTTCCGTCGTCGTCTTCTAGTTCCACACCGCCTTGACCCGCGTGTGCGGCTATGTGCACGATGTCGAAGGCCTGCGTAGCGAGCGCAGCCCGCAGGTTCTCCAGCGTAGGGGGATTGAGCCGCACGATATCCACGGGAGCCCGAATATGTTCGAAGGCCGTGTGAATCTCGGTGATCTCGATGGCGGGGTTCAACCGTCTAGGATCGTTGATGGGTGACGCGATGACCAAGAGCATCTTAACGGGGGCCCGGCTCACGGCCAGAGCCTCGGTCAATGTCGCAGGTGTCGCCAAGAACGCTCCCGACCAGGTGACACGGCCAACTGGTAACGCAGTGATGTTAGTCCTTATTATTACCCGATCATCTGCGCCGTGTGGAGGCGCTGCCGCGCAGCAGCACAAGGGCACCGGTGCGGCCGGTAACTGCCGTCCGGTTACGTCGTCCGGGTGGCGGTGCCTGCGGCGGGAACGGCCGGGGTTGCCCGCGGGATGATGGCGTCGGTGGGGGTGCCTGGCGGCAGGGTGCCGTAGGCGCGGCCGCCGGCGGCGGCCAGCCGGGTGGCGGTGAAGGCGTCGGCGACGGCGGGGTGGCCGTACCGGACGAGCAGGGACGCCTGCAGGGTGACCGCGAGGGACTCGGCGAGGCGGCGGGCGGCGTGCTCTGAGGGGTCGGCGGCGTCCTTGCGCAACCGTTCCACCGCGTCGTCCAGGCGGCGGTCGGCGCCCCGTGCCTGGTCGAGTTCGGCGAAGAAGGCCTCGGCCGACTCCGGCTGGCGGGTGAGGGCGCGCAGCGCGTCGAGCGCCGCGACGTTGCCAGAGCCCTCCCAGATCGACTGCAGCGGGGCCTCGCGGTACAGCCGGGGCATGCCGGACTCCTCGACGTAGCCGTTGCCGCCCAGGCACTCCAGTGCCTCGGCGGCGTGCGCGGGCGCCAGCTTGCACACGTGGTACTTGACGGCGGCCAGGGCAAGCCGCCGGAACGCCTGCTCGCCAGGGTCGCCGCCCGCGGCGCGGTCGGCCGCGGCGGCCAGTCGCATGGCGACCATGGTGGCGGCCTCCGACTCGATGGCCAGGTCGGCGAGTACGTTGGCCATCAGCGGCTGGTCACGCAGCTTCCTGCCGAAGGCCGTGCGGTAATTCGCGTGGTGCGCCGCGTGGATGACGCCGAGGCGCAGGCCGGTCGCGGCGGCGAGCACGCAGTCAAGCCGGGTGGCGTTGACCATGTCGAGTATGGTGCGCACGCCGCGCCCCTCCTCGCCGACCAGCCAGGCCGTCGCGCTGTCGTACTCGACCTCGGCGGAGGCGTTCGACCTGTTGCCCAGCTTGTCCTTGAGCCGTTGCAGGTGCATCGCGTTGCGGGTGCCGTCGGGCAGGACCGCGGGCAGCAGGAGGCAGGTCGGGCCGGACGGCGCCTGGGCAAGCACCATGAACAGGTCGCCCATCGGCGCCGAGGTGAACCACTTGTGGCCGGTGACGAGGTAGCTGCCGTCGGCCGTCAACGTCGCCGTCGTGGTGTTGGCGCGGACGTCGGAGCCGCCCTGCTTCTCCGTCATCGACATGCCGGCGGTCAGGCCGCCCTTGGCGGCAGGCGGCCGCCTGCCTGGGTCGTAGGCCGTCGCCGCGAGCAGCGGCTCGTACTGCGCCGCCAGGTCCGGGGCGTGGCGCAGCGCGGGGACGATCGCGTAGGTCATGGACACCGGGCAGAGGTGGCCGGCCTCGGCGTGTCCCCAGACGTAGAGCCCGGCGGCGCGCGCCAGGTGCGCGCCTGGCCGCCCGTCCCGCCACGGGGCCGCGTGCAGGCCGCCGGTGATCGCGGTCGTCATCAGGTCGTGCCACGCCGGGTGGAACTCCACCTCGTCGATCCGGTGGCCGTAGCGGTCGTGCGTGCGGAGCTTCGGCGGGCTCTCGTTGGCGAGCCTGCCCTGCTCCTGCGCGTGCGCGGCGCCGGCCAGGCGGCCGAGCTCGCTGACTCCGGTCATGGCTGCCTCGGCGCCGAGGGCCGTCATGGCGGTCAGCAGCGCCGGGTCGTCCGACGCGTCGTAGCCGACGAGCGGCGGCGGCTGGTTGGTGACCTCATGCGTGGGCATCGCTGGCCTCCTGAGGGTCGTCGGGCTGAGGGTCGTCGGGCTGAGAGTCGTCGGGCTGAGAGTCGTCGGGCTGAGAGTCGTCGGGCACTGGGTGCGGAGAATTCCCGCGGGCGCGTCGCCGTGCCCGCGGACAGGTGAGGTCCGGCGCGGCGGGCCCGCGGCGCGGCCAGGGAAGCGGTGCGAGGCGGGTGGCACACGCCCCCGTTCCGTACCCTCCTGCTGCCGAATCTAGGCGGTCAGCTTCGCGGCCATCCAGTCGGCCATCCGGGAGCGGGACTCGAACGCGCGGTTGGTGACGCCGTGGCTGCCGTCGGGATACACCACGAGCTCGGCCGTCCGCACCTCCCTGGCCAGGCGTTCCTGGTGATAGGCGGGGGCGATCGTGTCGCGGCCGCTGCCGACGACGAGCAGCGGCGTGCCAATGTGCCGCGTCGCCTCCTCCAGGGTGAGCGTGCCGGCGATGACCCGGGCCTCTGCCGCGGAGCGCGCGCCGGAGCGCGCATGGAAGGTGGACTTGGTCTGCGGAGGGAGCTCGTCCCAGTCCAGGTCAAGGCGGTACGGGCCGGCCAGCGAGACGACCGCGCACAGCCGCTTCTCGTAGGCGGCGGCGCGGGCCGCGTAGTAGCCGCCGAGGCTCACGCCGAACAGGCCGATCCGCTCCCCGTCGAGGCCGGCGCGGTCCTGCAGGAAGTCCGTCACCGCGGTGGCCACCTTCTCGTAGCCTGGCTCGATGGGCAGCTCGTACTCGGACTCGCCCTGGCCTGGGCCGTCGATGGCGAGGGTGGCGAGGCCGCGGGCGAGGAAGTACCCGGCGGTCGCCTGCAGTTCCTCCTTGGTGGAGTCGAGGCCGGGGACCATGATCACGACAGGGGTTCTTGCCAGGCCGGTTCCTGGCGGTACGCGCAGGTAGCCGGGCAGGGTGGTGGCGCCGTAGGGGACGCGCACCAGCTCGGCCGGTGGGCTGAGCGCGGGCGCGGCCCGGCGGAAGCAGGCGACGGCCCGCTCGTGCGCGGCGCGCTGCTGCGCCGGGTCGTCGGTGAACACGAACTTGCCCCAGTGCCAGGCCATGGCGGCGCGCTGCCACGCGCCCGCGGCGGTCCGCCGCTGTCCAGCATCGTCGGCCGCCTCCGCGAGCTGCTCGTAGCGCGTCGCGGTGACGCCCCACTCCCTGCACCAGTCGGCCCACCGGGTGATCCGCGCCAGGGTGGCGGTGAGGTCGCCGTAGTCGGTGCCGTTCGAGGTGAACCGGTAGCCCCACTGGGCGAGCGCGACGGCCACCCGCGCGTCCGGCTCTGAACCCCGGGCCTGTCCGGTGTGCCCGGTGTGCCCGGCCTGTCCGGTGTGTTCGGTGTGCCCGGCCTGCTGATCGTGCGCCATAGTGCGATCCTAGGCCCGATCCGGCCGGGGCTCCCGGAGAGCCGGGGGCTGTTCCTGCTGTTCCTGCCCGGCACGGTGGCCGGGCAGGAACAGCCTCCCGCGGGCGCTTCAGGTCACCCGGTGACCGGAACCGTGACGGGCGGGATCGGCGGGGCCGGCGGAACCGGCGGAACCGGCGGAACCGGCGGGGCCGGCGGGGCCGGCGGGGCCGGCGGGGCCGGCGTCAGCAAGGCGATGATCGCCGCCGCCGGACCCGACATGACCGGCGGCCCGGACGGCGGGTGACCGGACGCGGTCGCGATGTTGTCGACCATGCCAAGCCGCACGTCCGCCTGGCTGGTCACGTAGCGGGCGGCGCAGGTCATGTGGTGATGCGGCAAGAGCGCCATGAACGGGCAGGACACGGCGGACATGCCGGGCAGCGGGTCGTTGACCCGGATGCCGGACAGCCGCACGCGCCCGGTGTTGGTGACCTGGAAGTGGTAGCGGACCGGAACTCCCGCGCGGGTGTACGTCTTCGGCGCCACGGACTCCGTGAGGGTGAGCGCCCCGCCGGGTGAAGGCGTCCCGCTGGAGGAAACGATGACCGTGGCGGTGGACGGCGCGCTGGTGACGGGACCCCCGGTCGGCCCGGCGCCCGTCGCGGTCGCGGTGCTGACGATCCGGCCGGCCGCCACGTCGGCCGGCGTCACCTTGCCGGTGGCGGTGCAGGTCTCCGCCTGGCCCACGGCGAGCGTGGCCGACGGGCAGGAGACGGCGGACAGGCCAGGCAGCGCGTCGCTGACCGTGACATTGGTCAGCGGACGGTTCCCTGTGTTGCTGACATCGAAGCGGTAGTGGATCGTGGTCCCTGCCTTGGTGGCCGTTCCTGGCGATGCCGTCTGGTCAACCGAGACCGACGGCTGGGCCGGGATGGTGACCATGACGCTGGACGGGCCCGTGGTCACGGCCGGCAGGCCGGCCGGGGTGCCCGTCGCGGTCGCGGTGTTGGTGATCTGGCCGGCGGTCACGTCGGCCGCGGTCAGCTGGTAGCCCTGGGTGCACGTCTCGGCCTGGCCTACGGCGAGCGTGCCCGTCGGGCAGCTGATCGCGGACGCGGTGCCGGTGCCGGAGAACGCGGTGACCGTCGGGAGCACGCCGGCCAGCGGGACGTTGCCGGTGTTCGTGACCAGGTAGCTGAAGGTCACCGGGGCGCCCACGGCGTACGCGGTCGCCGGGCTGACCGTCTGCGTCATGGTCAGCGCAGGCGCGGCGGGGGTGACCCCGAGCAGCAAGGAGAAGATGTCGGCGCTCGTCCCGCTGCCCGCGTACCCGAAGTTCATGGTCAGGCTGGTGATCTCCGGCGTCGCGGTGGTGATGTCGTAGGCACCGCAGCCGAACGTGCCGCAGCTGGACACGTCAAGGGCCGACCCGCCGATTCCCGCGGCCGGGTCCGTGAGGCCAACCGTGGCGCCGCCGTTTTGGATGGACGTGTTCGCCGTTTCCGACCCCGCCGAGTCGAGGGTGAAGGTCCCGGAGGGCAGCGTCACCGGCGTGTCGTGAAAGTCGGTGAAGATGCCCGCGTCGATCGAGCCCGTGCCGATGTCGCCGATGTCGAGCAGCGGCGTGAGCACGGGGCGGGAGAAGGCGTAGGTGATGGAGCCGCACGTCGTGGTGCACCCGCCGGCGCTCACGTGCAGCGCCTGCGTCGTGGTCGCGGGGAAGTACGGCGGCGTGCCCCCGGTGAACACCAGGGAGCCGGGGGGGAAGAGGGTTGGCGTTGGCGGGACGATCCCCGGGGCGGGGGTCACCGTGGCGGTCACCGTCACCCCGCTCGGCGTCATGCCGGTGGCGATGTTGCCGGCCACGGTCCAGGTGGCCGGGTACTCGTCGCCGGCCGGCATCGCGAGCGCCTGGCCGGCCGGCGTGACGGTACCCAGGGCGACGGCACCGAGCCCCGCGCCCGCCAGTGCCGTGGCAAGCACCGCGGCATGGATCCTGCGGCCGCGGCCGCTGTGCCTGCCGGCTGCCCGGCGCTGCCGGGCAAAGAAGGGAATAAGCCGGCCCGCGGCCGACCTGTAACGAAAGCGCATAATGGTCCCCCGTACGAGAAAAAATCCGACGATGACGCCGAAACTTTCTGTCCCCGGGATAAATAGTAAGGAGCCAGCGGCGCACCGACTGCTTATGTACGCTAGCAGAGCAGAATTATCAATGGAAGAGAACCTGCAGCTCACAAGCCTGTTTCGTCATAAAGACAAATCATCAGGAGACCATTGCGAACGAGAAATTTCCGCAATAGGTAAAATAGCGGCATGACCGAGCATCAGCAGGCCGTGCCCGCGCGTCAGGACCGCACCGCCTGGGCGTCGAGCGGCAAGACACCGCTGCGCCAGTTCCTGCGAACCGAGACCGGCTCCGCCACGGTCCTCGCCGCGGCCACCCTCGCCGCCCTGATCTGGTCCAACGCCGCGTCAGGAAGCTATGAGCGGTTCTGGGCGACAGAACTGAGCGCGGTCGCCGCGGGACATGGCATCGCGATGGACCAGCGGCAGTTCGTGAACTCCGGGCTGATGGCGCTGTTCTTCCTCGTCGTCGGCCTCGAGGCGCGCCGCGAGTGGGACATGGGCGAACTGCGGGTGCGCAGCCGGGTGGCGCTGCCGTTCCTGGCAGGGCTCGGCGGCATGCTGCTGCCGATCGCCGTCTACCTCGCGCTCAACGCGGGAAAGCCGACCGCGCACGGCTGGGGCGCCGCGATGTCCACCGACACCGCGTTCGCGCTCGGCGCGCTGGCCATCGCGGGTGGCAGCCGGCTGCCCGACCGGGTGCGCACCTACCTGCTGACCTTCTCTGTCGTCGACGACCTGGCGGGGATCGCGGTCATCGCCGTCTTCTACAGCAGCGACGTGCGCTGGCTGCCGCTGCTCATCGGCGCGACGCTGCTGGCGTGCTACGGTGCGGCGACGAGGCGCGGCCTGCGCAGCGGTCCGGCCTACCTGGTACTCGGGCTCGGTGCGTGGGTGGCCTTCTTCGAGTCCGGCGTCGACCCGATCGTCTCCGGGCTGGTCATCGGCTTGCTCACCTGCGCCTACCCGGCGGCGCGCGAGGACCTGCGGCAGGCCACCGACGCGTTCCGGCTGTTCCGCGAGCAGCCAACCGCCCGGCTTGCGGCCGAGGCGCGCGAGGTGGTGCGCGGCGCGATCTCGCCGAACGAGCGGCTGCAGGAGCGGTACCACGGGCTGACCGGCTACGTGATCGTCCCGCTGTTCGCGCTGGCCAACGCGGACATCAAGATCAGCGGCTCGTTCCTGGCGCACGCCTACACCTCGCCCGCCACGCTCGGCATCATGATCGGCTACGTCGCAGGCAAGCCGGCCGGCACCGCGGGCACCGCGTGGCTGGTGAGCCGCGTCTCGAAGAAGCGCCTGACGCCGCCGGTCGGCTGGGGCGCGGTGCTCGGCGTCGGCGCGGTCGCCGGGATCGGGTTCACCGTCGCGCTGCTTATCGCCTCGCTCGCCTTCACAGGCACCCAGCTCGCCGAGGCCAAGCTCGGCATCCTCTCGGGCGCGATCCTCGCGACGCTGCTCGCCTGGGCGGTATTCCACGGCCTCGGCAAGCTCTCGCCGCGCACCAGGCTGCGCGCGCTGCTCGGCACCGCGACCACGGTCACCGACCTGGCGGTGCCCGTCGACCCGGACCGCGACCACATCCGCGGCCCGAAGCAGGACGCGCTCGTCACCCTTGTCGAGTACGGCGACTTCGAGTGCCCGTACTGCGGCCAGGCGGAGCCCGCCGTCCGCGAGCTGATCAGCCAGTACGGCGAGCTGCGGTTCGTCTTCCGCCACCTGCCGCTCACCGAGGTGCACCCGCACGCGCAGCTCGCCGCCGAGGCCGCAGAGGCCGCGGCGGAACAGGGCTCGTTCTGGGAGATGCACGACGTGCTGATGGACCACCAGGGCGCGCTGAACCTCAGCGACCTGGTCCGGTACGCGGGCGAGCTCGGCCTGAACACGGAAAGGTTCGCCGCCGACCTGCGCAAGCACGCCGGCGCCGCGCGCATCGCCGAGGACGTGGACTCGGCGGACCTGGCGACCGTGTCGGGCACGCCGACGTTCTTCATCAACGGCAACCGGTACTACGGCGCGTTCGACCTGGCGGCGCTGTCGGAGGCGGTGCACACCGCGAAGGCCCGCGCGGTCATCGGCGCGCGATGAGGTGCTACCCGGCCGCGGCGGGGTGAAAAGATATCGAAGCACCCAGTTGACCGGACGAGAGGCGGTGGCGTGACCGACAGCCATGACCGCAACAGCATCGCGATCGCCGGCGGGTACGTCGTGCCCGTCGCGGGCGAGCCCATCGACGGCGGCACGGTGCTGATCACCGACGGGAGGATCGCCGCGGTCGGCGGCCCCGGACTCAAGCCGCCGCCCGGCGTTGACGTGGTTGACGCGTCAGGCAAGTGGGTGCTGCCCGGGCTCGTCGACGCGCATACCCACCTCGGCGCGCGCGAGGAGGGCGAGGGCTGGGCCGGCCACGACACCAACGAGCTCACCGGCCCGGTCCAGGCGCACGTCCGGGTGCTCGACGCGATCAACCCCGCCGACGAGGGATTCCGCGACGCCATCGCGGGCGGCGTGCTCGCCGCCGGCGTCACCCCCGGTTCAGGTAACCCGATCGGCGGGCAGACGGTCGCCATCCGCTGCTGGGGCCGGACGGTCGACGACATGGTGCTCCGCTCACCCGCCGGGATGAAGTCCGCGCTCGGCGAGAACCCCAAGCGGGTGCTCGGCGAGCGCCGGGTGAACCCGTCCAGCCGGCTCGGCACCGCCGCCGCGATCCGCGGCGCGCTCATCGACGCGCTCTGCTACCTGGAGAAGGAAAAAGATCAAGAGCAAGAGCAGTCAGAACGGGAGCGGCCTGCTCAGTACCGCGACCTGAAACTCGAGGCGCTCGGCCGCGTGCTGCGCAGGGAGATCCCCTGGCGCCAGCACTGCCACCGCGCGGACGACATCGCCACGGCGCTGCGGCTGGCCGGCGAGTTCGGTTACGACCTGGTGATCGACCACGGCACCGAGGGGTACCTGATCGCGGACAAGATCGCCGCCGCCGGGGTGCCCGTGGTGACCGGGCCGCTGATCACCGCCAGGTCCAAGGTCGAGCTGCGGAACCGGACGATGGCGAACCCCGGGCTGCTCGCGGCGGCCGGCGTCACCGTGGCGATCGCCACCGACCACCCGGTCGTCCCTGTCCACCTGCTGATCGTCCAGGCGGCACTCGCCGTCCGCGAGGGCCTGGACAGGGACACCGCGCTGCGCGCGGTCACCATTACCCCGGCAAGGATCATGCGTGTCGCGGACCGGGTCGGCTCGCTTGAGCGCGGCAAGTACGGGGACGTGGTCGTCTGGTCCGGCGACCCGTTCGACGTGATGTCCCGTGTCGAGTCGGCCTACATCGGCGGCCGTGCGGTGTACCGCTACGACCACGCCGCGCGGACCGGGATCTTCGCGGCCCCGTGACCTACGTGGCGACGAAGGTGCCGGTGGCAAGCACGGTCCCGTTGGCGGAGACCAGCCGGGCACCGGTGAGCTGCCCGAGGTAACCGGGGTCGGGGCTGCCCCACGCGCCGTCGCCGTCGGCGAGCCTGAACGAGCCGATCGTGATGACCCGCCCGTCGGCGCCGATGACCTGGCAGGTCACGATCTCGCTACCCGAGCCCAGGTCGACGGACATGTACAGCCACCCTGGGGTGCCTGAGTAGCGGAAGACCTGTCCGACGTGCTTGCTTGTGCCCGACACCAGGCTGGCCGAGGTCAGCTGGCTGGCGGCAGGCGCCGAGCCGGCGCCGATGCGCCAGCCGCCAAGGCCGGCCGCGAGGACGGCGAGGCACACCGCCGCGGCGGCGAGCACCCGGCGCATCCGGCCGGACCGCCCGGTGCCGCCGGGCCCGGCCGGCGGCGCGCCCGATTGCCTGGCGCCCGGCCGCGCGGTGTCCCCGCCGACCCGCCGGTGCCGCGGCCCGTCCTTGGGTCCGGGCGCCCGCGGCGGACGGGCGTCCCCGCTCCCCTGTGCGCCCTTCTCGCCCTGGGCGTGTTGCTCGTCCCTGCCGCCCGGGCGGTTCCAGCCGTTCTGGCCGCTCCAGCCGCTCTGGACGTTCTGGCCGCTCTGGACGTTCTGGCCGCTCTGGACGTTCTGGTTCTGGCCGCTCTGGCCGCTCTGACCGCTCTGGACGTTCTGGCCGCTCTGGACGTTCTGGACGTTCTGGACGTTCCGGCCGGCGGGCGCTGGCAGCCCG
>Ga0335078_10003223_pt1 | contig 24334 bp, 27 predicted proteins | sample Lox_Sample_32_FD_206711 | JGI IMG/M metagenome (GOLD analysis project Ga0335078, IMG submission 206711) | Soil microbial communities from Loxahatchee National Wildlife Refuge, Florida, United States - Lox_Sample_3.2 | ecosystem: Environmental > Terrestrial > Soil > Wetlands | place: USA... | reverse complement strand
GCCGACGCGCTCGACGTTGGCCGCGTCGAGCAGCAGCGCCTCGCGCACGCGGAGGATCTCGATCTCGAGGCGCTTGTTCATCAGTGCGGCGCGCTGCAGCGCCGGGCGTGCGGAGGCGGGCGGCGTTTCCGGAAGGCTCGCGATGAGCGCGTCGCGCTCGGCCTTCAGGATCCCCAGCGCGTCGTAGTCCCGGGTGCAGATCAGCTCGAGCTCGCGCTCGATGATCCGCGCCAGCGCCTCGTACGGCGCCGACTCGGGCTGCTGGGCACTGTGCTCAGCCGAGCTCATGCTGGCCGCTGATCGCCGCCCACGCCTCGCGAAGCTCGCCGAGCAGCGTGCTCACCTGCTCGAGCTTCTTCGCGTCCCGGTCGAACCGCGCCTGCTGGAGGTGGCGCAGGCAGAACAGGTAGATGGCCTCCAGCCGCTGCGAAAGCTCGCCCTGCTCCATGTCCAGCGTGTCGCGGAGGTGATGGATGATGTCCTCGGCGCGACGGAGCTTGCGATGCGAGAGCTCGATCTGCTGGTTCTGCATCGCGACCCCGGCCTGGAACAGGAACCGGCGGGCGCCGTCGTAGAGCATCACGACGAGCGTGTCGGGCGGGGCGCTCAGCACGGCGCTTTCGCGGTAGGCGTTGGGCGAGGGCGCGGCTGGGGGGGTCATCGTGAGGGGAGTCTCCTAGGCGAGGTTGAACTGAGCGACCAGTCCCTGAAGATGCTCGGCAGTCGTAGCGAGCTCTTGAGCTGACGCGGCGATCTGCTGCGTCGAGGCGCTGGTCTGCTCGGTCGTGGCCGAGACTTCCTCGGCCGACGCCGAGGACTGCTCCGCGACGACGAGAGCCTGTTCGAGGCTCTGCTGCATGTCAGCGCTCGAGGCCACGAACGACTGGAGCGCGATCGCGATCCGGTCGACGCGCTCGCTCATGTCCTCGACGCTCGAGTCGATCCGCAGGAAGGCCTCGCGAGCCTGATCGACGGTCTCGACGCTCTCGTCGGTCTGGCGCGAGCCGTCGGCCACGACCTCGACCGCCTTGCCGGTGCCGGCCTGGATCTGCCCGATCAGCGTGCCGATCGAGGCAGCCGCGGTCTGCGACTCCTCGGCGAGCTTGCGGACCTCCTCGGCGACCACGGCGAAGCCGCGGCCCTGCTCGCCGGCGCGAGCGGCCTCGATCGCCGCATTGAGCGCCAGCAGGTTGGTCTGCTCGGCGATCGCGGTGATCGTGTCGACGATGCCGCCGATCTGGTCGCTCATCGCACCGAGCTCGCGGATCGTGGCGGTGATCTCGGCGGTCGACCGCTGCACGGCGCGGATCGCGTCGGTCGCGCGGGTGACGGCCGCGGCGCCCTCGGCGGCGACCTCGCGGGCCGCGCGGGCGGCGTTGGCGGTCTCCTCGGCGTCGGAGGCCGAGGCCTGCGATGCCGCGGACACCTCAGCCGTGACCGCGCGCACCTGCTCGAGCGAACGGACCTGGGTCTCGGCGCCCTGGGCCACCGAGCCGACGGCGTTGGCGATCTCGCCGACGGCGAGCCCGGCCTGCTGGCCGCTCGACGCCATCTCCTTCGAGGCGGTGCCGACCGTGTCCGAGCCCTTGGAGATCTCGCGGATCATCCCGGCGACCTTCGCGCGCATCTCGGTGAAGGCGTGGCCGAGGGCGTCGCGCTCGGACCTCGGCTCGATCTCCACGGCCAGGTTCCCGGCGGCGATTTCGCCGGCCGCATCCACCATGTGGCGGAGGTAGTCGACCGAGCCGCTGAAGGCGTGGGCGAGGCGCCCGATCTCGTCATTGCTCGTGGCCTGGACCTCGACGTCGACGTCGCCCTCGGCGATCCGCTCGGCGGCCTCGGTCATCTCGGCCAGCGGCCGGGTGATCGACCGGACGATCCACACCGTGATCAGGATCGCGATGATCAGGCCGACGACGCCGATGATGCTGAGGAGGCTGATCGAAGAGCTGACGCTGCTCGACACCGAGGCGTTGATGGCGGCCGCCTGCTTGGCCACGGCCGCGCTCAGGTTGTCGAAGTCGGCTTGGGTCTGGTTCGAGATCTTCACGTTGCCGACGGTCATGACCTTGACCGCGGCGACGGCGTTGCCGCGGTGGCCGTCCGCGCCGACCTGCTGCGTGAACCCGTTGTACGTCGCGAGGTCGGACTGCAGGGTGCCGACCATCGCGCGGATCGTCGCTGTTGGCGCATGGCCCGCGAGCCATGTCAGGTCGGAGTTGGCCTGCTTGTAGCCCTGGAGGACCTGCTGCCAGGTGACGTTCTCGAGGTTGCGCTGGCGCGGATCCTTGAGCGCGACGAGCGCGGCATACATGTTCGACTGGTCATCGTCGGTCAACCAGCCCTCGTACGCGCCGCGTTCGTTGCTGAAGACCGTGAACGTGGACTCGGACTGCTTGGACTTGGTGCGGCCGGTGAACAGACCGTTGACCGCAACCCCGATGCAGATCGCCGAGACCGCAGCCAGGGCGAGCACGAGCCCGATCAGCTTGCCACGGACGCCGAAGGAGGTGACCCTGCCTGAGACCGTCGATGAGTTCGTCATAGGCCGAACATCGACCGTCGCGCCGGGAATTTGAGCTATGGGGTCGGCAGGGCAGCGATCTGGCTGGTCAGCCAGCTACTCGTCGACTGGCTCGAGGAAAGTTCCGCCTCCATCTGGGCGAACTCCTGGACCAGCTCGTTCTGCTTCTGCGCGTTGGCCTCGTTCAGGTTATCGATCTGGTTGCCCAGGTAGCTGATCTGGGTGTCGTCGCCCTGAATCCGCGAGGAGATCGTTCCGCCGGGCGCGGCCTCGTTGTTGACCATGAACGAGAAATGGATCGACCAGCTCTGGAGCATCGACTTGACGGCGCTGCCGTTGCTGGTGAGCGCCGTGGTCAGCGCGGTGGTGTCGAGCGTCAGCTGGCCGCTGATCGAGCTCTGCGACGGGGCGCCGTTGCCCGAGGCGGCGCCCGTGCTGACGCCGATGTCGAGCATGCTCGTGATGCTGCCACTTAAGCCGCCGAGCGTCGCGTCCATCTGCTCGCGCATGTTCGAGAGCAGGTTCTGGAGGTCCTGGTCGCCGAACAGCGTCCCTTGCGTGGGGTCGCTGCTCGTCGGCGCCTGCGTGAGCTGGGTCTGGATCTGCGTGACCGCCGCGTTGTAGTCGGTGACGAACTGCTGTATGGCGGTAGTGATGTTCTGCGTGCTGGGCGCCGGCGTACCGACGGTCACGCTCACCGGCGTCGACCCGGTGACGCCGTTGAAGCTCAGCGAGACGCCCGGGATCGTCTGGGTCGCGCCGGGGTTCGTCGTCGAGTTCGGAGTGCCGGTCACGGGCGCGCCGCTGATCGTGTTCGTGGTCGAGTACTGGGTCGCGCCGCCGTTGATCGTGTACTGGGCGTTCGTCCCGGCGACGGCATATTGCGTTTGCTCGCTGAGTGCGCCGGCGCTGTCGCTCACTTGGATGAAGTCGCCGGTCCAGGGCTGCGTGCCGCCGGTCACGTCGGGCTGGCCGGTGGCGCGGTCGGACAGCACGACCGTGGCCGGGCCGTTGTTCGGCGAGGCCGTCACGGTCGCCCACACGGTGGAGCTGCTGTTGGAGTTGATCGCGTTGACGAGGTCCTGCGCGCTGGCGCCGGCCGCGAGCGAGATCTGCTGACCGTCGATCGTGACCGTGTCCGCCGAGGTCGGGCTCGTGAACTGGAACGTTCGCTGGGAGGCGCTCGCCAGCTGCGAGACAGAGACCTGATATCCGCCGACGACCGCGCCGTTGTTGGAGGTTGCGGTGGCGCCGATGAGCGCCGGATTGGTCGAGCTGATCGTCTGGGTGTACGCGAACAGCGACGGGTTCCCGAGCGCCTGGGCATCGTTCGCCACCTTGGTCAGGGCGGCCTGGATGCTCGTCAGCTGGGTGTTCATCGCGGTGAGACCCGTCTGCTGATTGGTGAGGTTCGTGACCTGCTGCTGCTGGGTGGCCATCAGCGCGGTCACGATCGCGTTTGTGTCCAGGCCCGAGGCCAGACCCGTCACCTGCAGAGGCGTGTTTGACCCAAGCGACTGGAGCTGATCTCCCGTCTTGTAGGCGCTGGAGCTGGTGGCGGAGCTGGTGCTCGAGCCGACGGATTGAGTGGACATGGTCTGTTTAGCTCAAGGGAAGCGAGGCGCCTGAGGCGACGTCGAGCGCGGTGCTCGCCGGGACCGTGAACAGCAGGTTCCCGTGGACGTCGTGGACCTCGACGGACAGCTTGCCGGTCGCCTCGTTGACCTTGAAGCGCAGCTCGCTCCCGGCGGCCTTCAGGTTGTGGTACGCCTGGTTGGCGACGCCGATCGCGTCATGCACCTCGTCGGGCGGGCTGGCGGGGATCGTGTCGACGGTCACCGTGTCGGCCTCGTGCGCGGACGAAGGGGACGCGGCGGCCGGGCGCGAACTACCCGTTGCCGGCGATGCGGCGGGCGTCCGGCCCACCGAACCGATGTCGAAGCTCATTGCATTTCCTCCTTGGATGCGTCGGTTCCTACCTATTCCGCGGGATCCTTTCCCGCTCAGGTGGGGTAATCGAGCGCACCGCCGAGAACTTGAGCGCCTCCTTATCTATCTGTTTAGTTGTCCGGGTTAGGCCGCCGCGAGGATCTCTCTCGCGCCGGCGCTGGTTGGGTCGGCCTTCAAGACCTCGCCGGCGAACACGGCGGCATCCTCGAGCTGCCCGTTTGCCCGGGCGACGCGCGCCAGACCCAAGAGCGCGCGTACGTCCGGGTTGGTTTCGCAGACCGCCATCCATTCGATGGCGGCCGACTGGAGAAAGCCATGCTTCAGATACATCGAGCCGAGGAGCTCGCGCTGTTCGCGCTCGGGAATCGCCGAGCTTGCGAGCAGCTTCGTGAGCTTCTCGAAGGTGTCGAAGTCGTGGGCGCTGAGCAGCGTCTCGAGGATCACGCCCAGCAGCGGCACGCCCGCGGCCGGGAGGCTGCGCGGCTGGTCGGCGGTGATGCCGTTCTCGATTTCGGCCCAGCCCGAGAAGACGTCGAGCTCGGCGGCCGGGACGCCGGCGCGCGCGGCCCGGGCGCTGGCGGCTTGCGTTTGTTGCCCGGACGCGATCAGGCTCCACAGCTCGATCCGGCAGGCCAGCCCGGCGAACGGGTCGTCGTCGGGGATCTGTGTCGCCGCGGCGGCGGCCTGGGCGTACTCGCGGCGGTTCAGCAGGGTCTCGGCGAGCTGAACGCGGACCTCGGCGCTGCTCGGGCGGGCGGCGAGGACCGCCCGGAACTGGGTCTCGGCCGCGGCCATCGCGCCGTGGCTGAAGAATGTCGTCGCGAGCACGTGGCGGGCGCTTGGTGTCAGCACGGGAACGCTGCTCTCGATCTTCTGTGCGACCTCGTCGGCCGGGGTGCCGCTGCGGAGCAGGGTGGAGGCATACGGTGCGATCACGCCGACCACGTTCGGGTGCTCGGTGATGCACCAGTCGAGGAGCTCCTCGGCCCGGTCGAGCTCGCCGCGACGGGCGTGCAGGTCGGCAAGCGCGATTCGGGGGAGGTAGGTGCCGACGCCGACCGATCCGCCGAACCGCGACGGGGCGTCGCCCATCTGGATGCAGCGCTGCCAATGGCCGATCGCCTCGTCTTCGCGGTTCAGCGCGAGTGCGGCGAGCGCTAGATCGAAGACCATGTCGGTGAAGCCGGGGAACCGGGTGAGGCCCTCCTCGGCGCGGGCGGTCGCCTCCTGCGGGCGGCCGCACCGGCGGAGCGCCGTGACCAGGCGGTGCAGCAGCACCGGCACGTAGTCGCGGTCGTCCTCGCCCTGGCTCTTCACGAGGCTCCAGGCCTCCTCGAACTCGGTAAGCGCGGAGCTGTAGTCGCCGATCACCGCGTACTCGGTGCCGAGGTTGAAGTGGAGGAAGGCGTCCGACGGGCTTTCGGCCTGCTGGGCCTTGAGCAGGTCGAGGTTCCGCCGCGACTTCTCCTTGGCGTCGCGGACGGCGCCGAGGTAGCCGTAGTGCTCGACTCGCACCGAGCTCTGCTCGATCCGCCCGGCGGCGTAGAGCGGCAGGTTGTGCGCGATCTGCTCGTGCAGCCGGCCCTCGAACCGGTAGTTCGGGCGGTTGCGGAAGACGCGGAGCGCGTTGTTGGTCATCGCGGCGCCGTCGCCGAGCTCACCCGTGTAGCTGGTCTCGACGACGTAGAAGGCCTCGCGCCAGGTGCGGCCGGTGAGGGCCTTGAGGCGCTGCACGTCGTCGGCGACGAGGACTTCGTCGGCGTCGAGGTAGATGATCCAGTCGCCGGTGGCTGCGCCGAAGGAAACGTTGCGGGCCTCGGAGAACGAGCCCGTCCACGGCTTTTCGATGACGGTTGCGTTGTAGCTGCGCGCGATCTCGATCGTGCGGTCGCTTGATCCCGTGTCCACGATCACGATCTCGTCGACCGCCGGCGCCACCGCGGCCAGGCACCGGGGGAGCATCTCCTCCTCATCCTTGACGATCATGCACAGGCTGAGCGTCAGGCCTGTTGCGGGTTTCGCCTGCTTGGCGACGGCTTTCGCTTTGGCGGCGAGCGCGGGGACCGCGGCGTGGAGCGGCTTCAGCGAGCGGCCGCTCTGGCTAGCCTCGCGCCGGCGACGGCCGAGCTCATTGAGGTTGCGCTTGAGGTGGGGGAGCGCGGGGTCGAGATCGTGGGCGGCCTTGAAGATCGTGTGGGCGGCGTCGAGGCTCCACAGCTCGTACAGGGCGACGCCGGCGTAGTTGAGCAGGACCGGCTCGCGCGGCTCGGCCTCGAGCGCGTCGATCGCGCCGGCGGCGACGGCGACGAAGCGCTGCGTGGCCTGGGTCGGGGAGGCCGGCTGGCCGGCCGCGGACAGCCCCTCCTCGATCAGCCTGACGTTCGCGTGGTAGCGGGCGTGCGGGTCTTCGTGCTCGGCGGCCCGTTGGAACAGGGCCTTGTAGGAGGTGAGGTCGTTGGTCGCGAGGTAGGCGCGGGCCTCGTTCGCGAGCTGGTTGCCGAATCCGGCGCCGGACTGCTTGATCGATGTTGCAGGCGTGAGCGCGACGCCGGCGGGGGCGCTGGCGCCGTCAGCAGGCGTGGATATGCCAGTGAGGCGAAGTGCCATACGAGGGAACCGCCTTTCCGAGGGAGGGCAGGCTTTCGGGTTCATCGGCAGGCTGGCCGGAAGGTTGAGCCCCGCGGTTCTTGGTGGCGCGGGCGGGCCGTGGCGCAGCCGGGCAACGGAGAGTGCGAGTTGGTCCACACTCGGCCCCTTCCCTCGCGGTGAATGCAGGTTCACTCGGCTATAGCGCGAGTTTCTCGCCACTCGGCGCCAGACGCCGGGTCGAGTGCTGAGTTGTTCGCCCTCGGGGCGGCCTAGGGCCCGCGCCGCCCCGAGGCCTTGGCGTCGAGCCGGTACGCCCAGGCGAGGGTCTCCGCCACGGCCTTCCACAGGGCCTCGGGCACCTCGTCGCCGAGCTCGAGCTTGGCGAGCGCCTCGGTCAGGGCGGGGTCGTGGCGGATAGGAACGCCGGCCTCGCGCGCGGCCGCGATGATCCTGTCGGCCACGAGCCCGACGCCGGTGGCGGTCACTTTCGGGGCGTGCGCTCCCTGCTCGTAGCGAAGCGCGGTGGCGCGCCGCCGGGTCGGCTCCTCAGGCATACACGTCGAGCGGCTCGCGGCGCGGGGAGATGTCGACGGTGACCGGCCGCCCGAGAGCTTCGGTGAGAGCGTCGCGAAGCTCGCCGGCATTGTCGAGTCCGAGTTCGTACGACGCCCCGGCGGTGAGCGTGGCGGACAGTCGCAGCGTGTCGGGGTCGAGCTCGAAGCGCAGGTCGACGGCGCCGAGCGTGGGCGCGTCGTAGCGGAGGCTCAGGGTGTGCCGGTCCGTGCCCTGCCCCGACCCGGAGCCGCCGCCGTCGCCAGGGTCACGCTCGGTGACGCGCAACGTGCCCCCGCCGGGGAGCGGGGCGGCGTCGACAGCCGAGGGTGTCGCCTGGTCTGACAGGCTGAGCTCGACGCGCTCGGGGCTGACGTGGCGCACGGTCAGCCGGAGCTCCTGCCCAGCCTGGATCTCCTTGGGGAGCGCCGCGTCGATGACCGCGCCGGCGATGTTGAGCGACCCGCGCCCGAGGCCGTCGGCCGTGACCACGCGCGCCATCAGAGCTCGCCCGGGCGCGATCCGCAGCTCGGCGCCGAGCACGGCCTTGATCAGACGAATGTCCACGTTGATCGGGTCCATGCCTCAAGGATGATGAAGGAAGGGCGACTACCCGGGGCGATGGATACCGGCCTCTACATTGCAGCGTCCGGGATGCTCGCCCAGCAGGTCAGGGAAGATCAGCTGGCGAACGACCTCTCAAACGCCTCCACGCCCGGCTACAAGACCGACGCTTCGGTCCAGTCGGACTTCGGGGCGATGCTGCTCGCCAACACGGCGACCGGCCAGCCGATCGGTTCCCTCAACACCGGCGTGAAGCTGGGCACCCCGGTCACGGACCTGACCCCGCAATCGCTGCATTCGACCGGCCAGCCGCTCGACTTCGGAATCGCCGGCACCGGCTTCTTCGCCGTGCGCACTCCCCAGGGAGTCCGCTACACCCGCGACGGCCAGTTCGCCGAGAGTGCCCAGGGCCTGCTCGTCGACGGGCAGGGCAACGACGTGCTCTCCCAGAACGGCGCGCCGATCGCGGTCAGCGCCCAGGGGACCGTCCCGGCTTCCTCGCTCGGCGTGTTCAACGTCTCGAACCCGAGCAAGCAGGGCGACAACTACTACACCGGCGCCGCCGCCGGTCGCGCCACCGGCATCGTCAAGCAGGGCGAGCTCGAGGACTCGGCGGTCGACCCGATCAACACCATGGTCCACATGATCACCGCGACCCAGACCTACCAGGCCGGAGAGAACGCGATCCAGACGATCGACTCGACCATGCAGGAGAGCGCGGGGTCGGTGGGCTCGCTCGGAGGCTGATAGATGCTCGAGGGTCTTTACTCCGCCGCCTCCGGCATGGAGGCCCAGCAGGCACAGTTCGACGCCATCTCGAACGACATGGCGAACGTCGACACGCCTGGCTACCAGTCGACGATCATGGGCTTCCACGACCTGCTGTACAGCAACGGCAATTACGGCTCGAACGTCCCCACCGGCGCCGGCGCCGAGGCTGAGCAGATGGGTCGCGACCAGACCCAGGGAGCGATCCAGCAGACCGGCCAGCCGCTCGACGTCGCGATCGAGGGCCAGGGCTTCATCGAGGTCCGCCGACCCGACGGGACGATCGGCCTCACCCGCAACGGCGCGCTCCAGCTCAACAACAAGCGCCAGCTGACGACCCAGACGGGCATGCTGGTCCAGCCGCCGATCACGGTCCCGGCCGCGGTCGACCCGAGCGAGGTGTCGATCGCGTCGAACGGAACCGTGTCGGTTGGCAAGCAGACCCTCGGCAAGCTCTCGCTCGTCGACGTCCCCGCGCCCGACGGCTTGGTGGCCGACGGCGACAGCGTCTTCTCCGCGACCGCCGCCAGCGGCGCGATCCGGGCCGCCAAGGGCGCCTCGGTCCAGCAGGGCGCGCTCGAGGGCTCGAACGTCGACATGGGCGCCGAGATGAGCAAGATGATGGCCGCCCAGCAGCAGTACGCGATGGGCAGCAACGCCATTCAGTACGAGGCGCAGATGATCTCGATCGCCAACCAGATCAAGCCATGAGCTTCGGGACGATTGGAGATACGACGCTGCCGCCGATTTCTGCGGCGAACGAGCCCGCCGACGTCCGCAACGGGAACTCGGCCGCGCAGAAGGCCTACCAGGAGGCGCTCGGGTTCGAGGACATCCTCGTCCAGCAGCTCAGCCAGGCGCTCGCGTCGACCGTGAGCAGCCCGGCCGACGACTCGAGCCTCGGGTCAGACGGCTCGGACAGCTCGGACAGCTCGGACAGCTCGGACAGCTCGGACAGCTCGGACAGCTCGGGCTCCAGCGGCGGCATCCTCGGCTCAGATCCGAGCACGAGTGCTTTCGCCAGCCTGATCCCGACCGCGCTCACCCAGAGCATCATGTCGAGCGGAGGCGTGGGCATCGCGCAGCAGCTCGCGCAGGCGATCGATCCCGCGATCGGCACTCCGCAGCGTGAGTCGTCGAGCACGAACAACAAGACTGTGGGGGCGCAGTGATGGCGACGGCCGAGCTTCATGCCCGGGCCGACGCCGCCCTGACCACCGAGGTGATCGGTCACCTCGAGGCGCAGCTCGTCGCGGCGCGGCGGCTGCTCCAGGTGGTGCTCGAGCAGGGCGTCGCGATTCGCAATCGCGACGTCCGCGGCGTGGTGCAGCTGACCGGCGTGCTCCAGGCAGAGCTCCACCACCGCCAGCAGCTGGAGACCGAGCGGATCGCGCTGCTCGAGCGTGCCGGCGCGAGACTCGGCGTCGCCGGCGCGTCGGTCACGATGGCGATGCTCGAGCCGCTGATGGAGCCCGACGCGGCGCTGCTCGCCGGCGCACGGAGCGCCGAGCTCCGCGGCCTGCTCGAGGTCGTCCAGCGCGAGCACCACGTCAACCGGGCGCTGATGGGCCAGGAGCTCGCGTTCCTCGATCACCTCCTGAAGCTCGCCGGCGTCGCCGGGGACGAGAGCTACAACGCCGGCGGCGACATGCTGTCGAGCACACCGGCGCAGACCACCGGCCACCGCGTTTTCGACCTGGAGTGCTGAGCGATGACGATCCCGACCTACATGGGACTGAACACGGCGCTCAGCGGCCTCGAGGCCGCACAGGCGGCGATCGACACCACCGGCCAGAACATCGCCAACGCGGACACGCCCGGCTACTCCCGCCAGCGGGTCGACATGACCGAGCGCAGCCAGCTGACGATCCCCGCGCTGTCGAGCTACACCGGCGACGGCTCGCAGTTCGGCACCGGGGTCGACATCACCTCGATCACCCGCATCCGCGATCAGTTCCTCGACAGCCAGTACCGGTCGCAGAACACCACCGAGAACGGCGAAAACACCTCCTCGACGATCCTCAGCCAGGTCCAGGCGGGTCTGGCCGAGCCGAGCACGACCGGCCTGTCGCATGGACTCGATCAGTTCTTCACCGACTGGAGCACGCTCGCCGCACATCCGACGGACGCCGGTGCCCAGCAGGCGGTGATGGGCGACGGCGCCAACGTCGCCGACCAGCTCAACACGCTCGCCGGGCAGCTGAACACGCTCGAGTCACAGGTCACCGACCAATACAACACGCTGACCGATCCGACCAACGGCGCGGTCGCGAACGACGCCAATCAGATCGCCCAGCTGAACACCCAGATCGCGCAGGCGCAGGCCGCCGGCATCGACGCCAACGCCCTCGAGGACCAGCGCGACAACGTGATCGACGATTTGTCCCAGTATTCGAACGTCAACGTCACCACCCAGTCGAACGGGATGGTGAACGTCAGTTTCGGGAACGCCGCGATCGCCGCCCAGAACGGGACCGCAGACTCCACGCCGCTGGTGAACGGCGGCAGCGTCGACCTGACCGACAACCTCACCGACGCGAACCTGAGCGGCGCGGGCGGGACGCTCGGGTCGCTGCTCTCACTCCACGACGCGACCGCCGGCACGGGCCAGATCGACAACTACATGACGACGCTGAACAGCGTCGCCAACCAGCTCGTCACCACCGTCAACGGCGCGATCTCGGGCGCCGACGCGAGCGGGCCGAGTGCGACCCCGTTCTTCACCACGACGGGCACCACGGCGGCCACGATCGCCGTCAACCCGAGCCTGAGTGCGAACTCCACGACCCCGCCGTACACCACGGCCGAGGCCAACGCCATCGCCGGCCTGGGCGGCGGCGCCGCGCAGCAGACCTACAACGCGTTCGTCACCCAGGTCGGCAGCGACGTGCAGTCGGCCCAGAACTCCCAGCAGACCGCGCAATCGCTTCTGACCGCGATCGGCAACCAGCGCCAGAGCATCTCGGGCGTCTCCCTCGATGAGGAGATGACCAACCTGATCCAGTTCCAGCAGGCCTACCAGGCCTCGGCGCGGGTTATGAGCACGATCAACACCACGATCGGCACGCTCCTCAACATGGTCTCGTCGGGGTGATCTAGATGATCGGGCGCATCACCAACCAGATGGCGTCGCAGATGACGCTGGCAGGCATCGAGAGCGCGCTTGATCGGCTGGACACCACCCAGCAGGAGCTGTCGACGGGCAAGCGCATCAATCAGCCCTCCGACGATCCCTCCGGGACCGCGCTCACGCTGCAGCTGAACACCGACCTGTCGAACCTGAACAACTACTCGAATCAGGTCACCGACGGCACCGGCTGGGCGCAGGCGTCGACCTCGGCGCTGTCGGACATCACGAACTCGGTCCAGCGCATCCGCGAGCTCACGCTCGAGGCAGCCAACGGCACCCAGACAACGGCCGACATGCAGGCCTCCGCCCAGGAGGTCAACCAGCTGATCGACCAGATCAAGCAGGACGCGAACACGCAGTACAACGGCCAGTACGTGTTCTCGGGCTCGGCCACCTCAACCCAGCCCTACGCATCCGGAACGAGCGACAGCTACGCCGGCAACACCAGCCAGGTGACGCGGACGATCGGCCCGAGCACGACGCTGGCGGTGAACGCGAACCTCTCATCGGTACTCGGCACAGGTCAGACGGTCTCCGGCCAGCCCGCCGGCGACGGTCTGCTGCTGAACTCGCTGCGGAACATCGCCGACGACATGCAGTCCGGCAACACCAGCGGGCTGAACTCCGACCTGTCATCGCTCGACACCAACCTCAACTCGCTGACCGGGCTCTCGGCCAGTGTCGGCGCGATCACGGATCGTCTCCAGATGGCCGCGTCCCGGATCCAGACGCTCCAGCTCAGCGACAACCAGGTCCTATCCAACACGCAGGATGCCGACATGGCGTCCACCGAGATCGACTTCTCGACGCAGCAGGCTGCGCTGCAGGCAGCCCTCCAAGCGGGGGCCAACATCGTGCAGCAGTCGCTGATGAACTTCCTCGGCTCCGGCTCCGGCGGCTAGAGTAAGCGCGGCGTTGTCGCTCACGATCGAAAGCTCGCGCTTCGGGCGCGTGGATATCGACCCGCAAGCGGTGCTCGAGTTCCCCGAGGGCCTGATCGGTCTCGGAGGCTCACGGTACGCGCTGCTGGCGAACGATCCCGACACGCCGTTCCTGTGGCTTCAGTCCCTCGACGACCCGACGCTCGCGCTGCCGGTGACGAACCCGCACCGGTTCTTCGCGGAGTTCGCCGTCGAGGTGGTCGACGAGGACGCCGAGCGCCTCGGCTTCGATCAGTCGAGCCCGATGGACGTGTACGTGACAGTGCGCGCCGCGCCGACGCTGGAAGATTTCACCGCCAACCTCAAGGCGCCGATCCTGGTGCGGGCCGGTAGGGCCTACCAGGTGATCAACCAGGCGCCCGGCTGTGATCTCCGCGCGCCGCTGTTCGCCGCCCCCGACGGGGCGAGTGCGCCGGACGCCGACGGGGCGAGTGCGCCGGACGCCGACGGGGCATGCTGAGAATCAGCCGACGCGCCGGCGAGCGGATCATGCTCGGCGACGACACGATCATCGAGGTCCTCGAGGTTCGCGGTCAGACGGTCCGCATCGGCATCGACGCTCCGCGGGCCGTGCCGGTGTACCGCGAGGAGATCTGGCTCGAGGTCAAGCGCGAGAATCAGGCCGCCGCCGAGGCGGCGGCGGCCGGTGACCTGCCGGAGTTCCCGGCTAGCCCACCTCGCTGAACGCCGCTACGCGACTTCGCTGAAGAGCTGCTCGTCGACCTCGAGCTCGGCGCGGAGCTTCTTGGTGATCTGCCCGTGGATCTGGCAGACGCGGCTCTCGGTGACGCCGAGGATCTCGCCGATCTCGCGCAGCGTCAGGTTGTAGACGTAGAGGAGGACCGCGACCTTGCGCTCGCGCTCGGGGAGGCGCTCGAACGCCTGGCGGAACCGTGACTTGGCGTCCTCGCGCATGGCGGCGTGCTCAGGATCGGTGTCCCGGTCTTCCGAGTGCAGGGTGTCGATCCGCTCGATCGTGGTGTCGTCCTCGGCAAGGACCACCGTGTTGAGCGACCCGACGTGTGAGCGGGCGATCTCGTCCTGGCGGGTGATCAGATCCTGGGTCGAGATCCCGAGGGACTCGCTCAGCTCCTGACGGGTGGGCTTGCGGCCGTACAGGCCGACGAACTGCTCGTTGGCCTTGTTGATGTCGCGATCCCAGCGGCGCAGGGAGCGAGGCGCCCAGTCGTTGCGGCGGAGCTCGTCGAGCACGGCGCCGTGGATCCGGGTCCACGCGAACTGCTCGAGCGTGGCGCCCTTGTTGGGGTCATACCGGTCGATCGACCGGATCAGCGCCTCCAGACCGCACGAGATGAAGTCCTCCACCTCGCACCGGGCCGGAATCTCGCGCGCCTTCTTGTACACGATGTACTTGACCATCGGCGCGAACGTCAGGACCAGACGGTCACGGATGCGACCATCGCCGGTCCGCTTGTACTCCTGCCAAAGTTCGAGCGTCTCCTGCGCCGACATCCGGCCGCTCTTGTCCTTCGCCTTCCGCATCAAAGGGACTCCGTATTCTCGAGGGAAATTGGGGGCCGGGCTCAAGTTCCGGCTTGCGTGAATGACATCGGCCAAAGCGCGCCTGTATACATCCGCGCCGGCCCGCAACCCCGGTCCGTAGTAACCCGCAACGTGGCCCGCAAACGCTCACAAATCCTCCTCTTACGTGGCATCAACCTCGGCCCGAACAGGCGAGTGGCGATGCCCGAGCTGCGCACGCTCCTCACCGAGGGCGGGTTCGAGGACGTCCGGACGTACGTGGCCAGCGGCAATGTCGTGCTGACCTCGGGCTTGGCGCCGGATAAGCTGGCCGCCCGTTCCGAGGAGCTGATCGTTGAGCGGTTCGGGTTCGAGGTCGACGTGATCGCGCGCACCGCCGATGAGCTGGCCGAGGTCGTCCGCCTGAATCCTCTAGCGGACGTGGCCGATAACCCCAAGCGCTACCAGGTCAGCTTCTGCGACGGGGAGCCCGACCCCGCGGCGGTGGAGAAGGTCGCCGCCGCGGCCGCTCCCTCGGAGAAGCTGGTCTCGATCGGCCGGGAGCTGTACGCGTGGCATCCGGACGGGGTCGGGCGATCGAAGATGTGGACGAAACTGGCCGGCTCGGGGCTCGGGGTTCGCGCCACCGCGCGAAACTGGACGACGGTGACCACGCTGCTCGAGATGGCAGCCGAGTCGTGAGCATGCGCCGGTACACGATCGCCGACGTGTTCACGGACGTCCCGCTGCAGGGAAACCAGGTGGCGGTGTTCACCGACGCCACGGGTCTGAGCGCGGACACCATGCAGCGGGCTGCGCGCGAGACGAACCTGTCCGAGACCGTGTTCGTGTTCAGGTCCGAGGATGCGGACGCACATCTGCGCGTGCGGATCTTCACACCAACGACCGAGCTGCCGTTCGCCGGCCATCCGGTGCTCGGCACGGCGTTCGTGGTCGGTCGGGCGATGGGATCGAACGTGGTCAGGCTCGAGACCGGTTTGGGCGTGGTGGCGGTGCGGCTCGAGCGCACCGACGGCGGCGCCCCGGTGTACGGCGAGATGGAGCAGTTCGTGCCGGAAATCGTGCCGTTCGAGGCGGTCGATGAGTTGATAGCCGCGCTCGGTGCGGCACCGGAGCACGGCTCGCTGCCCATCGAGGGCTATCGCAACGGCCCGGTGCACGTGTACGTCGAGTTCCCAAGCGAGGACGCGGTGGCGTCTCTGCGGCCGGACATCGGCGCGCTCGAGCGCCTCGGCGAGTACGGGATCAACTGCTTTGCGGGTTCGGGCGAGCGGTGGAAGACGCGGATGTTCGGGCCGGCGCTCGGGGTGGCCGAGGATCCGGCGACCGGCTCGGCGGCCGGGCCGCTCGCGGTGCACCTGGCGCGGTACGGGCGGGTGCCGTTCGGGACCGAGATCGAGATCGTCCAGGGCGTCGAGATCCTGCGCCGGTCCGTGCTACGAGCACGAGCCGAGGGCAGCGTCGACGGTGGCGTCGAGCGGGTCTTCGTCGGCGGATCGGCGGTGGTCGTGGCGCGCGGCGAGTACCAGCTGGATTAGCGCCCGGGTCAGGATGGGGGGCCAGGCGGTCGCGGCCACGGCCCCGCTCGGCGTCCCTGCCTCGCAGACGGGGCCTGCCGCGCCACATCCCACGGACGCCGAGCGGAGCGAGGCCCCTTGTCCATGTGAGTGACCGGTGGAATACTCGGAGGACCGGTCCTTCTCCTCTGGAGGTGACGCATGTCAGAGCCGGCCAACGTCCTCGTCGTCGCCCATCAGACGGCGGCGACCCCCGGACTGCTCGATGCGGTCCGAGAACGGGCGCAGCGCAGTCCGGCCCGGTTTCACTTGGTAGTCCCGCGCCAGGCGCACGGGATGCACAAGGTGGTCGATCCGCAGGATGCCAGTGTGGACGAGGCCAACGAGGTGCTTGCGGTCGCGCTCCCCAAGCTATCTGAGGCCGCGGGCCACGATGTCACCGGCAGCATCGGCGACGCCGAGCCGCTGATGGCGATCCAGGACGCGGTCAACCTGGGCGACTACGACGAGATCATCATCTCGACGCTGCCGCTCGGGATCTCGCGCTGGTTGAAGCTCGACATCGTGAGCAAGGCGCGCGGGCTGGGTTTGCCGGTCACGCACGTCGCGGCGCCGAACAAGGTCGAGGCGGGCGCCACCGCCTGACGCCAAGAAAAATTTCACAGGGCTGAGTTATCGGCCCTCGTGCCGGGTAGGCGTGTGGCTGGGAAGAGGCCATGCTGCGACTGCATCCCAGCACGATCGACTACATCATCATCGCGATCTACTTCGTGGTGGTGCTGGGCATCGGGTTCGTTGCGCGGCTGTCGATCAAGACTGACCTCGACTTCTTCCTGTCCGGGCGGTCACTTCCCGCGTGTATAACGGGACTCGCGTTCATCGCGGCAAACCTGGGTGCGCTCGAGATCCTCGGACAGTCGGCCAACGGCGCCCAGTACGGCGTTCCCGCTGTCCATTACTACTGGATCGGCGCGGTGCCGGCGATGGTGTTCCTCGGCCTGATAATGATGCCGTTCTACTACGGGGCCAAGGTCAGGTCGGTGCCCGAGTACCTGCGCCTGCGCTTCGGAAATGCCGCGCACATCTTCAACGCGTTCACGTTCGCGGTCGCCACCGTGCTGATCGGCGGCGTCAACCTGTTCGCGCTCGCCCTGATTATCCACCTGCTGCTCGGGTGGCCGATCGGGGGCTCGATCCTCGCCGCTGCGGCGATCGTGCTCATCTACATCACGCTGGGCGGCCTGACCTCCGCGATCTACAACGAGGTGCTCCAGTTCTTCATCATCTGCGCCGCCCTGATACCGCTCACGCTCGTGGCGCTGCACTCGGTGGGCGGGTTGTCGGGACTCGAGCACCGGATCAAGGCACTGCCGGCACTCGGGAACGCCGGACTGCACGCCTGGAAGGGCCTCGGCGTCCATCATGAGACCAACCCGTTGAAGTCGAACTGGATCGGGGTGGTGTTCGGCCTCGGCTTCGTTGTCAGCTTCGGCTATTGGACGACGAACTTCGCCGAGGTGCAGCGGGCTCTGTCGGCCAAGAACCTGTCGGCTGCGCGGCGGACGCCGCTGATCGCCGCCTATCCCAAGATCTTCCTGCCCGCGATCATCATCCTGCCGGGCCTCATCGCCGTCGCCACCGTCCACGGTCTCGGGGTCGGCAAGGACCTTTCACTGCAGTACAACACGGCGATCCCGCACCTGATCAGCCAGTTCTTCCCCGAGGGGATGCTGGGGCTGGCGATCGTCGCGCTCATCGCCGCGTTCATGGCGGGAGTCGCCGCGAACGTCACCGCGTTCAACACGGTGGTCACGTACGACCTGATCCAGCCCTATCTCTGGAAAGACCGCGACCCGGCGTTCTACCTGCGCTGGGGGCGCCTGGTGACCGTCGGCGGGATTCTCATCTCGATCGCCATGGCGTTCGTCGCCAAGGGCTACTCGAACATGATGAATTACATCCAGACCCTGTTCTCGATCTTCAACGTGCCGCTGTTCACGACATTCATCATCGCGATGTTCTGGAAGCGAGCGACGGCGTGGGGTGGGTTCTGGAGCCTGGTCGCCGGCACCGCCACCGCGTACGGGGTCAACCGCCTGGCGGCGTACCACATGATCTTCCACTTCGGGTCGGCGCTGAGCGCGAGCTTCTGGCAGTCGATCTGGGCGTTTATCGTCGGTGGGGTGGTGCTGGTGGCGGTGTCACTCGTTACCAAGCCGAAACCCGCCGAGGAGTTGCGAGGGCTCGTCTGGGGTCTCGTCGACGATCGCGAGGTCAACCCCGACCCTCGCGACCGGCTGTGGTGGCGCTCGCCGTGGCTGCTGGGCGGCGTCGCGATGGCGATCGTGATCGCGCTGAACATCATCTTCATCTAGGAGTCGCTCGTGTCAACAAACCCCAAGCGCATCCGCTGGCCCCGTCCCTCGTCGCGTACCGAGCCCATGCAGCCGACCGGCGAGAGTGACGAGGACGAGGCCGAGGCGGCACGAGCGGCGAACAAGTTCGACATCCGTCGCTTGATCGGCGGGCTGTTCTGTCTCTACGCCCTGATCCTGATCGCGCTCGGGATCTTTGGCTCGCACACCGTCAAGAACAAGGCGGACGGGATCAACGTCGACCTGTGGACCGGGCTCGGAATGCTGGTGGTCGGGGCCCTGATGATCTTCTGGGCGCTCGCGCGGCCGGTCATGCCCGAGCCTGCCGAGACGCGCGGGCAGGGGTCGGGACGGATCCGCCGCGCGCCGGCGACGTAGTTTTTGCGCGTTACTCGAGGGTCGCGTTGACGGTGATCTCGACGCCCGCGAGGGCGCGTGAGATCGGGCAGCCCTGGCCGGCTTCGGCGGCCGCCTGCTCGAACGCCGCCTGATCGATTCCGGGCACGCGGCCTGTGACTGTCAGCTCGGACGTCGTGACCGTGGGTGCGCCGTCGCGCTCGTCGAGTGTCACCTTCGAGGTCACTTCGAGGTGCTCGGGTTTGTGACCGGCCTCAGTGAGTCCATGGGCGAGCGCCATCGAGAAGCAACTCGAGTGCGCGGCGGCGATCAGCTCCTCGGGGCTCGTCTTGCCCTCCGAGCGCTGGGTTCTCGAGGCCCAGGTGACATTGAGGTTTGTGAGAGCGCCGCTCGCTCCATTGAGGACGCCGTTGCCGTGGGCGAGGTCACCGTCCCAGCCGGTCGTCGCGCTCCGCTCAGCCATGGGCATGTCTCGTCCCTCCTAGTGGTGTTCGATCACGCGGTCGATCAGGCCGTACTTGACGGCCTCGTCGGCCTTGAAAAACCGGTCGCGCTCCATGTCCGAGTGCACCTGCTCCACCGACTGACCCGTGTGGTGCGCGTAGATCTCGTCGATCCGGTTGCGGATGTTGAGGATCTCGCGGGCGTGGATCTCGATGTCGGTGGACTGGCCTTCGAAGCCGGCCGACGGCTGGTGGATCAGGATGCGGCTGTTGGGGAGCGAGAAGCGCTTTCCCTTGGTGCCGCCGGTCAAGAGCAAGGAGCCCATCGACATCGCGATCCCGACGCAGATCGTCTGGATGTCGGGCTTGATGAACTGCATCGTGTCGTAGATCGCGAGGCCTGAGTAGATCGAGCCGCCGGGACAGTTGATGTAGATCGAGATGTCCTTGTCGGGGTCCTGGGACTCGAGGTGGAGGAGCTGGGCGACGGTCAGGTTCGCGATCGTGTCGTCGATCGGCGTGCCGAGGAACACGATCCGTTCGTTCAGCAGGCGGCTGTAGATGTCGAACTCGCGCTCGCCGCGCGCGGTCCGTTCAATCACCATCGGAATCAGGGGCATGTCTGCAGCGTAGTCGCTTTCAAATCACGAGCACGGCGGTGCCCTCGAACCGGCCGGCTCTCAGGTCGGACAGCGCCTGCTCGGCGTCCTCGAGCGGGTACTTGGTGATGCTCGTCCTGATCTGTGCCTCGCGGGCCAGCGCCAGCCATTCGTGGCCGTCCTGCCGTGTGAGGTTGGCGACGGAGCGGATCTTTTTCTCGTAGTACAGGTCGTCGTACGAGAACGACGGGATGTCGGTCATGTGGATCCCGGCGCACACCACCGTGCCGTCACGGTCGAGGTGTTTCAGGGCTTGAGGAACGAGCTCGCCGGCGGAGGCGAAGATGATCGCGGCGTCGAGCAGCTCGGGCGGCTGTTCGTTTGACGCGCCCGCCCATGTTGCGCCTTGTGCTCTAGCGAAGCTCTGGGTCCGGGTGTCACCTGGTCTCGTGAACGCATAGACCTCACGCCCCTGGTGGACCGCCGCCTGGCAGATCATGTGGGCGGCGGATCCGAAGCCGTACAGACCGAGCCGGTGCGCGTCGCCGGTCATCCTGAGCGAGCGATAGCCGATCAGGCCGCCGCAGAGGAGTGGCGCCGCTTGCTCGTCATCGAGCTCGTCCGGGAGCTCGAGGCAGTAGCGCTCGTCGGCGACCGCCCACTCCGCGTAGCCGCCGTCGATGTCGCGGCCGGTGAAGCGCGCGTTGAGACAGAGGTTCTCGCGGTCCGACGTGCAGAACTTGCACGTGCCGTCGGTCCAGCCGAGCCATGGCACGCCCACTCGTCGGCCGTCCTCGGTGCGGCCCACGATCTGGTGGCCAAGGACGACCGGGAGCTTCGTGGCCTCGATCTCGTGGTCGCGCAGGTGCAGGTCGGTGCGGCATACCGCGCACGCGCTGATCTTGAGCAGCAGCTCGTTTTTCGCTGGCTTCGGGTCCGGAAGGGTGGTGACCTTGAGCGGCTCGCCCTGGCGTTCGAGGACTACTGCGCGCACTCGGTCCCTTGCGTTTCGGTCGCGAGCTACGGGACGGCGTCGAGCCAGGCCCGGCGGGTGGTGTGTCGGGTTGGCGCGATGCCGTTGGTGAGCTCGTTCCGGATCTCGCCTAGCGTCCCGAAGCGCTCGGCCACGACGTTGTGCTGGTGGATCGTCTCGAGGTTCACCTGCCGGGCTTCCACGAAGGCGGCGTCGTTGAGGTCCGGGAAGGCGTCGATGGCGCCGCGGATCATCTCCCGGACGCAGTCCTCGACGAACCGCGGACGGCGGTGCGCCTTCTCGACCACGTGCGCCTCGTCTGAGCGCTTCATCAGCTCGTAGATCTCCGACGACATCGCGTGCTCGACGATCGCGAGCAGGGTGGCGGCGTCGATCTCGTCCTCGCACAACTCCGTGCAGCCGATGTGCAGCGTGCCGAGACCGCGCTGGTTATGGGTCGCCACCGGGACCGCCTCGAGGATCTTCTCGATGTCTTCGTCGTCGAAGCCCTGTGTTTCGAGTCGTGCGCGCGCTTCGCTTGCTACGAGTTCCTGGGCGCACGGGCATGCGGTCATACCCTGGGCGGTGACGCCGATCAGCCGGCGAGTGCCGAGCTCGGTGCACGCCGCTGAGCCGAGCAGGCTGTACAGCTCCTGGGTCTGGATGCCGCTGACCGGCGCGGGCTTGTGCTCAGGGAAGCGCGCCTCGATGCTCACCTCGGCGCGGCGCGCGTTCTGCCGCGCGCGGACACGCTGCGCGATGTGCTCGGCCAGCGTCTCGACCTTGAGCGTCGACTCGCCGAGGACGACCTCGCCGATCGCCTCGTTCACGACCTCCTCGAACCGCGACATGTGCGCGCCCTTCTGGTCGGGTCCGAGCTCGACCACGCACTCGAACCGCGCCGAGAACAGCTGCTCGGTGCCGTTCTGCGCAATACGGATCACCTTCTCGACGCCGGTGACGCCCACGCGCGACAGGCTGAGTTGGACCGCCGGCCGGCGGGACTGAACGTCGCTTACGGAGATGCTCGGTGAGGGGTTGGAGGCCATGTCGTTACATACAGGGTAGAGAGCGTGGCGCGCCGGCTCGTCTCGCTGGTTCGCCGAGTGCATGAGGTGGTGAGCTCCGGCTGCGTGAGGTGGCGAGCTGCGGCCGGGCGAGCTGGCCACTCGGGCAGGATTCCCCGTCGCCGGCGCCCGGTCGAGCCTATTCCCTGGACATCGGCGGGGATTGTGGTATCACTCCAACCCGGCGCATTAGGGAGACATCGAGAGAGAGAGGGCCGACAGAAGCCCCGGGCCGGGGGCTTTCTCGAAGCGTGGTTCTAGGGAGGAGCTCAGGGGCGAGTGAGCGAGAAAGCGACGATCCTTTTAAGCGATGACGCTCCGATTGCGGAGCTCGAGGAGCTGCGTCCGCTGATCGCGGAAGGTCAGGAGCGCGGTTACCTGACGTTCGACGAGATCCAGAACTGGCTCGAGGAGTCCGAGGTCAGCAAGGAGCAAGTTCAGGAGCTGCATGCGTACCTGGACGACCAGGGCATCGAGGTCGTCGACGGCGACGGCCGCCCGGCGAAGTCGGAGGGCTCGAGCGTCGAGGCGAGTGCGGCGGCGTCGGCCGAGGCGCGAGCCGAGCAGTCTTCTTCGAAGAAGGTCGAGATCGATCTGACGGTCGAGCCGAGCCTCGACTCGCTGCGTCTCTACCTGCGCTCGATCGGGCGCGTCCAGCTGCTGACCGCAGAGCAGGAGGTTGCACTCGCGCGCCGCATCGAGCGCGGCGACATGGACGCCAAGCAGCGCATGATCGAAGCGAACCTGCGGTTGGTCGTCTCGATCGCGAAGTCGTATCTCGGCCGCGGTCTTACTTTCCTCGATTTGATCCAGGAAGGATCGATGGGCCTGATCCGCGCGGTCGAGAAGTTCGACTACCGGCGCGGATACAAGTTCTCGACCTACGCCACCTGGTGGATCCGCCAAGCCGTCACGCGCGCGATCGCCGACAAGGGCCGCACGATCCGCATCCCGGTCCACATGGTCGAGAAGCTCAACAAGGTGGTGCACGTCGAGCGCCAGCTCGTCCAGCAGCTCGGGCGCGAGCCGACCTCCGAGGAGATCGCCGCCGAGCTCGAGACGAACGTGCGCGAGGTTCGCGACGTGCTGCGGATGGCCCAGCAGCCTGTGTCGCTCGAGAAGCCGATCGGCGAGGAGGAGGAGTCCGAGCTCGGCGACTTCGTCGAGGACCAGACCGCGGAATCGCCATTCGAGCTCGCGTCTGAGCGTTTGCGGCGCGAGAACCTGCGGCGGGCGTTGGCCGCTCTGCCAGAGCGCGAGCGCGAGGTGATCGAGATGCGCTTCGGGCTGACCGGCGAGCGTCCGTACACGCTCGAGGAGGTCGGGCGGGCCTTCAACGTCACTCGCGAGCGGATCCGCCAGATCGAGAACCACACGCTCAAGAAGCTCGAGGCGCTGCCCGAGGCGCAGCGCCTGCGTGACGCTTCCTAGCCGGCGCCTCGGCGTCTCGTAGTCGGCACGTGCCTTCGCGGCCGCCGCGTGGGTTGGCGCGTCCGCGACTCAGACAGCCCGCGACGGTACCTCAAATTGTTGGAGTTTTGTAGCAATTTGCAGGGCTTTTCTGTCCGGCTCGGGACGTATGATCACTCCATGGACTTGGCATGGACACCCCGCAGACAGGGCGATACGGGCGAGTTGTCCGCCATCAACTGGCTGTTCGCGGTTGGCGCCGACGTGTACGTCCCGCTGTTCACGAACAGCGACGTCGATCTGGTCGCCGATTTCGGTGACCGCGTTGATCGCGTGCAGGTCAAGACCTCCACGTGCTGGCGTAACGATCGGTGGAACGTGACCCTCTGCACCCGTGGCGGCAATCAGAGCTGGAACGGGCTCGTCAAGCATCTTGATCCGTGACGTTGCGAATCGGTCTTTGTCCACGCAGGGGATGGTCGTCGGTGGTACATCCCCGGCACTGCTCTAGGCGGATGCAGTGGCATTCTGCTGGGTGGTCCGAAGTACGCGGGGCATGAGGTCGAGTCAGCCGAGCCGCTTCAGGCCCGGCCGCCGCCGTCTCCGAGCACCACCGGACAGACACTCCAACGTTAGACTCAGGGGCCGCGGCGGGATTCCCGAGCGGTCAAAGGGGTGTGGCTGTAAACCACATGGCACTGCCTTCCCAGGTTCGAATCCTGGTCCCGCCATCGGCCTATGTCGCATGCCGGGTATATCGGCGCTGCGGCCTGCGAGCCCAGGCACCAGTCGCTTCCCGAACCGGCGCGAAGCGACGCGCGTGTAGGTATAAGTTCGCGGACCGACGTTCCAACTCGCGGGAGGAAGGTCAGTCATGCGTCACCGTGCCGTCGCGGCCATCGTGGCCGCGCTCGTGTTCGCCGTCACAGCTTCGACCGCGGCTGCCGCGCAGCTGCCGGTGGTCTACAACGGGGTCCTCGGCTACGCGCACGCGAGCCCGACTGCGAGCCCTCCGGGTGCCAACGACTGGTCGTGCAAGCCGACCGCCGCACACCCCGTGCCGGTGATCCTG
>Ga0335078_10003222_pt1 | contig 24344 bp, 19 predicted proteins | sample Lox_Sample_32_FD_206711 | JGI IMG/M metagenome (GOLD analysis project Ga0335078, IMG submission 206711) | Soil microbial communities from Loxahatchee National Wildlife Refuge, Florida, United States - Lox_Sample_3.2 | ecosystem: Environmental > Terrestrial > Soil > Wetlands | place: USA... | reverse complement strand
GCGAGCAATGCGGAAGCCGTCGACGCGCCGAGCACGACGCCACCGAACGCCGTGAGCACGACGCCCGCGACGAAGCGCCCGTTGTGATGCGAGCGCACCGCGAGCGTCACGTCTTCTTTGTCCATCAGGTAGAACGGCTCGGAGCGGCCGCCGCCCTCCGCCTTCACGCGATACTGCGCGTCGAGCGGCAGCGGCTGATCGCAGATGTCCGTGCACGCGACCTTCCAGCCAGCGTCCGCTCGCGTCTCGACGACGATGGGCCCGTCGTCGGACGCGATGCGGACCGACACGGTGTCGTCGGCGAATGCGCTGGTTGAAGCGAGAACGAGAGCAAGCGAAGCCAAGGAAGCGGTGACGTGCATGACGACGATGGCTTGAGCAACGCGCATACCAGCGGGGATTTCCCGCGGTTTCGCGGCGTTCGTGCGGCGCGCGCGGCGCGAGGGATGGCAACGGTGTCATGCTAAGAAGAGTCGATGCGGCTCGCGCGCGTGAAGCTCGTCGTCGATCGCGATCACGTCGGCGCGCTCGTCGACCTCGTGCGCAACGCGAAGACGTCGGTGTGGATCGCGACGGCGAATTGGAAGGAGATGTACGTCGAGGCGCCCATCGGGTCGCGCGCGCGCGCCCGCGGTCGCTACGCGTCCATCATCGAAGACCTTCGCGATCTCGTCGCGCGCGGCGTGGACGTCCGCGTGCTCCACGCGTCGCCGCCGAGCGGACCGATGTCGCGCTCGCTCGCGCGCGCTCCGCACGTTCGCGCCCGCGCGCGCATGTGCCCTCGCGTCCACCTGAAGATGATCGCGACGGACGGCGCGTCGCTCTACCTCGGCAGCGCGAACTTCACGGGCGCGGGGTTCGGCGCAAAGGGCGACGGACGTCGCAATTTCGAAATCGGCGTGCTCACCGACGACGACGTCTTGCTCGATCAAGCGCAAGCGCGATTCGACGCGATTTGGCGCGGGAAAGAATGTGCATCCTGCAAGCTTCTCGATCGCTGCCCGAAGCCGATCGCGCGTCTCGTCGAAGCGAGGCGCCGTGGCTGAGCGCAATCGCACGCGCTTGCTCGTCGCGCTCGTCGGCATCGCGATCGCGATGTTGCTCGTCGCGCGCTTCGTCATCCGCAAAGAGGCGCGCGAAGAACCGGAGCTCGACGACGGCGAAGCGCTCCTGCTCGACACGACGACGATCGCGTTGCCTTCGTCTTTCGCGCCCGGCGCGTCCGGCGCGTCGGGCGCGGCGAGCGCGGCGCCACGGCACGCGCGCTACGAGTCCGCGCTGATCTCGACGCGCATCGACGGGCTCTCGAGCGGCGCGGGCACGGCGCTCGCGGTGGGCGAAGGCGGCACGATCCTTCGCTACGAAATCGAGCACCCGACGTGGCGCAGCGAAGCCTCGCCGACGCGCTCCGAGCTCCGCGCGGTCGCGCAACAGCTCGACGAAGCGATCGCCGTGGGAGACGACGGCGTGATCGCCGAGCGCGACGAGTCCGGCAACTGGACGCTCGCGGCGCCCGTCACGAAGCGCACGTTGCGCGCGGTGGTCTACTCGTCGTACGGCGCGATCGCGGTGGGCGACGGCGGCACGATCGTGCGGCGCGTCGCGCGACACGAGCCATGGCGCGTCGAGCCCAGCGCGACGACGCGCGATCTCTTCGGCGCGTGCAGCGGGCTCCGCGACGTGTGGGTCGTCGGCGCGGGCGGCGCGGTGTTGTCGCGCACGATCGATGCGTGGAACATGCAAACGATTGGCGCCGCCGATTGGCTCGCGGTCGCGTGCGACGACCGCGGCGGGCTCGCCGTGGGCAAAGCGGGCGCGATGATCGCGCGCAGCGCCGACGTCGCGTGGCACGACGTGCCGAGCGGCGTGACGTCGGATCTCTTCGCGGTCTCCGCGCCGATCGGCACGCGGAGCTTTCTCGTCGTCGGCGCGTCGGGCACGGTGCTCCACGTCGCGGGCGCGGCGAGCGCGGAGCCCGCGAGCTTCGACGTCGCGCTGCGCGCGGTGAGCGAAGGCGCGCTCGGCACGTGGGTCGCGGGCGACGCGGGAATTTTTCGGCGCGTGCCCGAATGAAACTTTCGGCGTCGTCGATTGTCACTCGGTGCATGCAGAAGCTCGCGCGCACGCTCGTCCTCACGACGCTCGCCGCGTGCGCCGACGCGCCGACCTCACCCGCCGTCGTCGCGGTTCCCGCGACGCTCCCCTCTCCCCCGCCGATCCAGCCGCGCGTCGCCGTCGACGATCCCGCGTGCGACGCGATGCGCATCCCCTCGCCGCACGGACTGCTCAACATTCCCGACAGCGTCTTCTGGCCCGCGGCCGCGCCGATGATTCACGCCGTCTGCACGTGCACGCGTCACGGCGAGTCGACGCACGTCAGCGCGACGTTCACGCCGCGCGAGGGCACGGTCGTCGCGCACGCGGGCATGCCCGACATCGACGCGTGTTTGCAGAATGCAACCATCAGCCACTACCCGCCGTTCGAGCTCGGGTCCGACTGCATCGACTGCGGCCCGAGGCGCTACGGGATTTTTCGCGGCGAGCCTCCGCCGGAGCCGCCGCCGTCGACGTCGCTCACGTATTCGTTCGAGTTCGTTCACCCGCGCTGATCTACTTCGGCGTGGGCGGCACGACGACTTGCGTCAGCTGCGCGACGCTCTCGCCCGCGGGATATCCGTACGAGACGTAACCCGTGTAGTCCGTCGTCTCGGGCGATCCCCATCCCCACACCGTGAGGCCGAACGTGTTCTGCGAGCTCATCTCGTGGCGACCGTTGTCGCAGTTGCCTTGCGGGACGAAATCGTGTCGCACGAGATCGATGCGCGTGTACTGGTGCGTCGCGTCGACGTTCTGCCAGCCGGTGAGCGTGCCCGCGCAGTCGAGCGTCACGTCCGCGTACGATCCGTTTTGCAGCGTGCGCGTCACGACGAGATTGGTCTCGGGATACGTCGGATCGGTGAAGAAGACGTAGCGCGACAAATATTGATCGGTGGGCACGACGCGCACGAAATCGGCGTCGCCGTATCCGTCGCTCGGCGTCACCGTGCTCGCGCCGGTCATGTAACCGACGAGCAAGAACGGGTGATCCGCGTCCTGCGAGCTCACGAGGAACGGCGTGCCCGAGTCGAACTCGACGACGTCGCCTTGATTCACGGAGCTCGGCCCGCCGACCGGCGTCGAATACGTGAGCGTCGTGCCGTCCACCGCGCCGATGATCCGCCACGGCGGATTCTCCGCCGACTGCGCGCGCTGCCGATACGTCACGGCCATGTACTCGTGTCCGAGCGACTGCACCGGCGGGATCTGCTGCTCGGCGTGATCGCAATACGGTTGCGTCGTCGGCACGTCGACGCACGGATGTCCGGCGAAGAGGCCGATCGGTTTGTCGGATTGAATCGGGCTCCCGGTGAGCTCTTGGTTCTGCGTGAATTGGAGGGTCTCGCCGGCGTCGAGCGTGTAGCTGATGGGCGTGCCCGCGGGAGATCCCGCGATGCCGCCGCCGGGTTGGATGTCGGCGTTCGGCAAGATCGTGATCGTGGTGTCGTCTTGCGTCGCGACGAGATCCATCGACGCGGTGGGCGCGCCCGACGTCGCCGATGATCCATATGCGTTCGTCGCGATGTAGTTCGTGCCGAACACGTTCGACGGCATCAGCAGCGTCGCGCCGGTGACCGCCGCGTGCCCGCCGCCGTACGGAAGCATTTGGTAACCGACGACGGGCGCGGTCGTCTGAATGTGGAACGCGCGACCCTTGCCCGTTCCGTGGAGTTGCGTGAGCGTCGAGAACGCGGGGAGGATCGGACACTCGACGGGCGTGTTGAAATCGCCGTTCGCGTTCACCTGTCCTGCTTGCGGAGGTCCCGCGAGAAAAAGAATCGCGACCTCGCCCGGCGGAATGCCTTGTCCGGGATCGAAGGGATCGAGCGTGAGATTTTTTCCGGCGCCGTGCGGGAGGACCGCGTGCTGCGAGAGATCGACGGGCAATCCCTGAAACGAAGTCTGCACGCGCGCGACGATGTCCGACGTGTTCGCGAGGAACGCGACGAAGCATCCGTTGTCCGCGCTCCACGCGCCGTCCATGTGGATCGCGTAGTAGTCGCAACCGACGGACGAGTTCGCTTGCTCCGCGGCTTCGCACTCGTCGCTCATCGCGTCCGAGTTTCCGAACGGCGAGCTCGCGTCTTGCGCGCCCGAATCCGCGAAGCCGTTCGAGTTGCTTCCGCACGCGAAGATCGAACCGCCGACCAAGGTCAACATCGCAAACGCGCTGACGAGCTTCATGCGCGCACGTTGCACGAGCGCCGCGCGCGCGACCGCTAAAACAGGCTAAATCACGGCGTTCGGACAGAGGTGTCCAGCGCGTGCATTTCAGCTCGTTTCAGGTGATCGGCGCGCGTGGCGACGGCAAGGTGCGCCCATGCGATTCGCTTCTCTCGCCGTCCTCGTCGTCCCGGGTTTCGCAATCTGTCTCGCCTGCGCCGGACCGGAGGATCTCGCGCAAGAAACCGCGACGCTCACCGACTACTGTCACGCGCGCGCGACCACCGAGTGCAACGGCGCGATCGTCACGGCGTGCGGCGCGACGAGCGTCGACGCGTGCGTGACGGCGCGCGAAGCCGATTGCAACAAGAACGTGCCGCAAGGCACGACGTACGTTCCCACGGCAGGTCCCCCGTGCATCCAAGCGGTGCAAGCGGCGTATGCGACCGCGACGATCACCGCGAGCTCGCTCGCCGCCGTCGACAGCGCGTGCGAAGGCGTGTTCAGCGGACCGGGCGCGGCGCGCGCGCCGTGCACCGTCGACTACGACTGCGCGCTCGCGCAAGGCCTCCGCTGCATCACGCCGACGAACGAGACGGAGTCGAAGTGCCTCGCGCCGAACATGATCGATCCGGGCGGCGCGTGCCCCGGCGAAGCGGACGTGTGCTCGGGTCCGTACTACTGCGATCCGCAAGCGCTCGTGTGCGTCGCGGAGGGCGGCGAAGGCTCGCAGTGCAGCCCCGGCCTCGAGCCGTGTCAGCAAGGCTTCACGTGCCCGGGCTCGCTCTTCGGCGGGACCTGCACCGCGCTTCCGCCGGCGGGAATGGCGTGCACGACCGCGACCGATTGCGCTTCGAACCTCTGCGACAAAGCGACGGGACAAGCGCAAGGCGTGTGCGCGGATCAGATCCAACTGACGCCGCTCGACAGCATGTGCGCGGCGTATCAATAGCGCTCGTGTTATGTCCCAGGCGATGCGCGCCGTGCTCGCCTGGGTCTCGGTCGTCGCCGCGTGCGGCGCGGCGAGCGCGAGCCGTTCGCCGCGCATCGACCTCACCGCGGACGCGTCGCTCCCGCCGAGCGTCGGGCTCCACGTCGAGCGCAATCGGCTCGTCGATCGCGGCGCGCCCGTTCGTCTCCTCGGCGTGAACCACTCGGGCACCGAGTACGCGTGCGTGAAGGGCGCGGGGATCTTCGAAGGACCCGACGCCGACGGTCTCGCGGGCGCGATCACGGCGTGGCACGCGAACACGATCCGCATTCCGTTGAACGAGCACTGCTGGCTCGGATTGCACGGGCTCGATCCGCGCTTCTCGGGCGCGGAGTATCGCGCCGCCATCGCGCGATTCGTCGGGGACCTGCGCGCGCGCGGGCTCTACGTGATCATCGATTTGCACTGGGCCGCGCCCGGAGAAATTCTCGCCGACGAGCAGCTCCCGATGGCCGACGCGGACTACGCGGTGGATTTTTGGAAATCCGTCGCGCAGACGTTCTCGAACGACACGGGCGTGCTCTTCGATTTGTTCAACGAGCCGTTCCTCGACAAAGTCGCGTGCTCGACGTGGCAGGGCGCGAGCGTCGACGGATGGGACTGCCTGCGCGACGGCTGCGACGTCACCGTGCCCGACGGCGCGATCACGTACCGCACGGCAGGAACGCAATCGCTCCTCGACGCCGTGCGCGAGACCGGCGCGAAGAACGTCGTGCTCATCCCCGGTCTTTCGTACTCGAGCGATCTCTCGCGATGGCTCGAGCGCGCGCCGCGCGATCCGCTCGGACAAATCGCGGCGTCGCTCCACTTGTACAATTTCTCCGGTTGCCACGACGACGAGTGCTTCTCGCGCCGCTTCGACGCGATCGCGAAGGCCGTTCCGCTCATCGCCGGCGAAATCGGCGAAGACGACTGCAAGCACACGTTCGTCGACGGCTTCATGCAGTGGTCCGACGAACGCGCGGGCTCGTACCTCGGTTGGGCGTGGAACACGTGGGATTGCAGCCACGGACCCGCGCTCATCGAGCGCTACGACGGGACGCCGACCGCGTACGGCGAAGGCCTTCGTCGCCACTTGGCGCGCCGCTGACGGATTCGCCGTGGGCTCGTGTTAGCCTCGAGTCATGCGCTTGGCGGGAGCATCTCTGGCCATCGCGGTCGCCGCGAGCGCTTGTCTCTTTCCGGATCTCTCGACGTTGAACGAAGCGCCGAGCGGAAAAGACGGCGGGACCGACGTGGGAACCGACGCGCCGAACGGGCCCGTGGCGATCGCGAACGCGCAGCAGAGCGTCGCGCCGAGCGGCAACGCGCAACAAACCCACGTCGTGTGGGCGAACGTCGCGAAGCGCTGGTGGCTCTTTTACTTCGACGACGACACGACGCTCTTGAAGACGCGAACGTCGGCGGACTTCGTCGCTTGGCAGGACGGCCCGTCGCTCACGCTGGCGCACACGAACGCGGGTGAAGGTCGCAACCTGAGCGTCGCGTACGCGGAGCTCGGCGGCGTGGACGTCGTGCACATTTCGATCAGCCACGCCGTCGGAGGGTCGGGCCCGCTCATCCACTCGCACACGCGCGCCGTCATCAGCGGGAGCACGATCACGTTCGGCGCGCCGAGCGACGTGTGCTCGATCGACGCGTCGCCCGACGAGCCCGACGGCAACGCCGCGTACGTCGCGTCGGACGGCACCGTGTGGGACTCGACGGGCTTCGTCGCGAGCGCGGGCACCGGCGGCAAGGGCTACCAAAACGAAGACGCGTTCCTCTCGCCTTCACAAGACGACGGAACGAGTTGGACGAACTCGTTCAACCAAATGACGATCGAAGTGGTGAACACCACCGCGAACTCGCGCGCGTTCTTCAGCGCGGGCGACTTCGGCGCGATTTGGGAGGCCGGCGATCAAGATCCCAATCCGACGAACCTCCACTTCGCGTTTTACGAAGGCGGCAATTGGACGAGCCCCGACTCGCTCTTCGACGACGACGCGCCGCAAGATCCGAACGATTGGGGGCTCGCGACGCTCCAAGCGAGCACCGGACCCGAGGTGCACGTCGTTCGCGCGCTCTTGGCCGGCGGATACGAGCACGCGTACGGGACGTCGACGACCGGCCAGAACGGCGCTGCGCCGCCGACGCAATCGCGCACCGCGGGGACGGGCGTCGTCGTGCTCGCGGACCCTTCGCACGTCGCGGCGTTCGATTTGTCGAGCGCCGGCGAGCTCGTCGAGTCGCGATGGGACGGCTCGACGTGGAGCGCGTGGACCACGATCGCGTCCGCGATGACGCCCTCGTATCTCTCCGGCTACTGCCCCAATCTCGACGCGCACCCCGAAGCGGGCGGGTGCGCCGTGATTTGGACGGGACCGAGCACGGACGGCGTCGGCGTGTTCGGTCAGCTCGTCAGCGTGAGATGAAACGCGCGAAGCTCTTCATGAGCGCGAGCGCGTCGGGCGCGTCTTCCGCGCGCTCCATCATCGCGTCGTGCGGGAGGCCCTCCGACAAAATGATTTCGCGTCGCGCGGCGAGGTAACCGCGCATCAGATCGCCGTCGATCTCGGGATGAAATTGCACGCCCCACGCGCGGCGAACGCGAAACGCCGCGTGGTCGTCGAGCGAGGTGGTCGCGAGGTGCGTCGCGTCCTTCGGGAGCTCGGCGACGGTGTCGACGTGCGTCGCGTTCGCGCGGAGCGGGCTCGGCGCGCCTTCGAAGAGCGCGTCGCGCGCGGCGTTCGCGTCGAGCGCGACGTCGATGGTTCCGATCTCGCGCCCGCGCGGGTTCTTCACCACGCGCCCGCCGAGCGCCTGCGCGAGGAGCTGATGACCGAAACAAATTCCGAGCACCGCCGTGTCCGCTGCGACCGCGTCGCGCAGCCAAGCCTCCGCGCGCAGCATCCACGGCGCCCGCTCCGTGACCGAGCTCGACGAGCCCGTGACGATGAACCCTTGCGCCGCGCGCGCGTCGGGAAGGTGCGCGTTCTCGCGCAAGTCGATCTCGCTCCACGCGCCGCTCCACGCGTCGCCGACGCCCTCTCGAATCCACCGGAAAAATTCCCCGCGCTTCGCGGCGACGGATGGAATCGCGTCGCCCGCGCGCAGCACGATGAGCATGCTTTTCCGTACCCAAACACGTCGCCTCGCGCAAGCACGCGGCCTGTGGTATTCGCTCGAATCGGCTGGGTGTTGGCAGGGCTTCGATGGATCGTCCGACTTCGTTTTGGCTTCGCATTTTGAAACAGCGCCGCGAGCGCATGTACGACGACAAGCTCGATCTCTCGCGACCCGTCACGTGGGCGAGCGACGAGGAGAAGAACGCGGCGATCGCGTTCTTCAACGCGGCGTTTCGCGCGGAAGAGAGCGGCTTGCGCCAAGCGCACGAAATCGCCGGCGACATCGAGAAGTGGGACCCGGAGCTCGCGGAGGCGCTGCGGCTCTACGGCGACGAAGAGGGTTGGCACCGCGAGCTCCTCACGCAGTTCCTCGCGTGGCTCGGCGGTGAAGTGCGCCCGATGGGGCCGACGACGCGCACGTTCTACTCGCTCTATGCTCGCGCGAAGCGGCCCGAGACGATCGTCCTCGTGAACCTGATGTTCGAGACCATCGGCTCGACGACGTACCGCCTCGCGCTGCGCATGGCGAAGCCTCACCCGACGATTCGTCAGATGCTCACGATCCTCACGCGCGACGAATCGTTTCACGTGCCGCTCAACGTGCACTTTCTCCGTCGCGTGCTCGAGCACGAGCACATCGAGAGCCCGCTGCGTCTCCGCGCCGTGTATCACACGCTCTCCGTCGCGCTCGCCGCGTCGGCCGCGGCGTCGCGACGCCGCGCGTTCGCCTTCGATCACATCCCGTTCAAGACGCTCGCGGGCGCGTACACCGAGCAGCTCGGTCGATTGTTCGTGAACGCGGACGACCTCGGGTTCGAGCCGTCGCGCGCGCTTCTCTTCGCGTTCGGTTTGCGTCGCCGCGATCTCGAAGGTCACGACGACGTGACCAGCGCGGAAGCGGCGGAGCGCGCCGCGGATCGCGAGAACGTGACCGTCGAAGCCTTGTAGACTCGGCGCGTGCGTGCGGGTCCGGTCATGGCGTTCGTCGTCGTCGCATGCGGCGGCGCGGTCTCGCAGACGCACGGCGCACCGCCTTCTCCGCCGCCGGAATTGCCGGACGCGAGCGCGGAGGCCCCCGCACCCGTCGAAGAGCTCGTCGCCGGTTTTCGCGTGACGAACTACACGCTCGCGCAAGAGTCCGAGCTCTCCGGCAAACGCAGCGGCAACCACGCGCGCGTCGCCGCGAAGGGACTCCCCGGCGAATACGCGTGGGAGTTTCTCTGCTCGAGCCGCGGCGTCGCGATGCAGGGCACGGGCATCACGCTCGACGGCAAGCTCGTTCGCTACGTCTCCGGCGGACATGGTTTTTGCGGACGCGATCGCGATCGCCATTTGTGCGACTGCAAGAACGCGCAGTTCGCGACGGCGGGGCGCGTCGTCGGCGCGACGGGACGCGAGCTCGTCGAATATTTTTCGATCGCGGTCGACCCGAACGTCATCCCGTACGGCTCGTACGTGTGGATCGACGCGATGAAGCGTTGGTTCCGCGCGGACGACACGGGCGGCGCGATCGTCGGCGATCACATCGACGTCTACGTCGGCACGCAACCGTTCGTCTTCAACGGCGAGACATCGATCTACGTCACGCAGACGAAGCACGCGCCCGATGATCCCGGACCGAGCGGCGCGAACCTCGGATGCGATCGCGAGGCGCTCGTGTGCGGCGACCGACTCGGCGCGCCCAGCACGGCTTTCGGGACGCGGATGCTCTTCCGATGCCACGACGGACACGCGACGATGGAGCGATCGTGCCCGAGCGGTTGTCGCCACGCGCCGGGCAACGCGGACGACGCGTGCCTTCCGCGCGCGGGCACGCCGTACTGCTCGACCGACGGATGGTTTTGCGGCGGCGATCGCGTCGACGGCGAAGAAGACGCGCTCTATCACTGCGTCGACCACGCGCTGCAGCTCGAGGCCGTGTGCGATCGCGGGTGCGGGATCGATCCCGATGGCGTCGCGGACGGGTGCTTTTGATGACGCACCGAGGGAAGACGCTCGTCGCGCTCTCGCTGCTCTACGCGGCGCAAGGCGTGCCGTACGGATTCGCGAGCGACTACATGCCGGTCGCGCTGCGCCAAGCGCACTACTCGCTCGGGCTCATCGCGGCGGTGTCGTGGCTTCAGCTCCCGTGGCAGCTCAAAGTGATTTGGTCGACGCTGGCGGATCGCGACGGCGTGCGCAAACGATCGCGCGACGTGCTCCTCGTGCTGCAGACGCTTCTCTTTCTCTCGATTGGCGGCTTCGCGATCGCGCCGCTCTCCAAGGCGCCCTCGCTCTGGTTCGTGCTCACGTTCCTCACGGCGCTCTTCGCGTCGACGCAAGACATCTTCGTCGACGCGCTCGCGGTGCGCTCGCTCGCGCCCGAGGATCGCGGCTTCGGCAACACGGCGCAGGTCGCGGGTTATCGCCTCGGCATGCTCGCGGGCGGCGCGGGCTTGCTCCTCTTGATCGCGCCGCTCGGGCTTCGCGGCGCGGTGCTCGTCAGCGGATCGCTCGTGCTCGTCGCGACGCCCGCCGCGCGCATGCTCCGCGAACGCGACGCGCGCGACGAGACCGAGACCGACGGCCCCCGCTCCAAGCGCGCGACGCGCCTCGAGGTGAAGGCGCTCTTCAAACATTTGTTCGCGAAGACCACGTGGCCCGTCATCGCGATCGCGCTCACGTACAAGCTCGGCATGCACATGGCGACGGTGCTCATCAAGCCGATGCTCGTGGACGCGAAGTGGACCGATTCGCAAATCGGTCTCGCCGCGGTGACGCTCGGCATCACGGCGGGGCTCGTTGGCGCGGCGTTCGGCGGCTTTCTCCATCGCGTCGTCAGCGAGACGCGCGCGCTCGCGATCGCCGGGGTCCTCCAGGCGATCGTGTGCATCCCGCTGCTCCTCGCGTTCCGGATGCACGCGCCGCTCGGGTGGACGACGGCGAGCATCGCGGTGGAGTCGTTCGTCAGCGGGCTCGGCACGACGGTCCTCTTCGCCGCGCTCATGACCGCCACGCGACAAGCCGACGCGGGGCTCCACTACACGATCCTCACGAGCGCGAACACGGTGGCGATCGGCGTCGGCGGGCAGCTCGGCGGATCGCTCGCGGATTCCATCGGCAAAGAGACCGTGCTCGCGCTCGCCGCGGCGTGTTGCGCGTTGCCGCTCGCGCTCCTTCCGCGATGGGGCGCGTCCGCCGCTGCATCGTCGGGCGGCGCTGTGGTATGAGGCGTCGGTGTTTCGCATCATCGCCATGGCGTTCGCGGCGGTCGCGTGTCTCGGCGCTTGCACGCACGACGTCGTGCTCCCCGACGCGCCCGACGAGGACACGTGCGGCGACGGCATCGTCGAGTCGAACGAAGACTGCGACAACGACGGCCCCGGTTGCACGAGCTGCAAGACGACGCCGGGCTGGCAATGCGTGAACAATGCATGCTTCATCCCGTGCGGTGACGGCCTCAGCGGGAGCTCGACGGGCGCCGATTGCGAAGCGACGACGAAGGACACCGCGTGCGACATGACGGGTTGGTGGGTCTCGCGCGAGAACGACGCCGTCCGCGACCAGATCTCGACGAACCCGCAACCCGCGAGCACTTGGTACGTCTACCGATTTTCGCAAACCGGATCGCAGTTCCAAGTCGAGCAGGCGCTCCACTGCGGATTCCACGTGACGGGCGGCGCGACCGTCGACTGCACGCCGGGCACGCTGAAAGGTTTGCTCTACGAAAACGATCCGTCGCCCGCCGGGCTGCACGGGCCGCGACAAGGCACGTTCGCCGTGCAGGGCAACGCGTGCTCGTTCACGTTCAATCGCTTCTACCGCGTGCGCGGCGGAACCACCGCCCTCCTCCCGTCCGATTTTTCGCAGGACCTCCCGCTCTCCGCGCTCACCGCGCTTCCTTACGAAACCGATCCGCTCCACCCGACGGGCCAACACCTCGACAACGAGGAAGACACCGACGGCGACGGGATCCCGGGCGCCGCGTTCGCGATCGCGGGCATCGTCTCGGGCATCCGCGAGTCGACGCAGCGCGACTTCAAGGAGTACGCGACGACCTCGAGCGAGACCGCGCCCGAGAACGCGATCGAGTTCACCGTGCACGGCGATTGGGATCTGCAGGAGAGCGTCCTCGACATCAACTCGTGTTACGAGGGCGACAGCTGCAGCTTGCTCATCACGCCCGGCAACGTCGACAACGACTCGCTTCCGCCGAGCGTCACGATGCATTACTTGGGATCGTCGCTGGACAGTCCGCGCGTCGCCGCCGTCATCGTTCAAAACCCCGGCGAAGACGTCGACGCCGATCTCGAGACGTGCGCCAACGTGCGGCTCGCCCTCCCCCACCTCACGACCCTTCCATGAAACGTCACGTTCGATTGTCGATAGTCGCGGCCGTCACGCTCGCCGCGACGAACGCACACGCCACGCCTTTGTTCGAGACGCTCGGCGCCGCCGCGTCGAACGGCGGATTCGTCCCCGTCGCCGCCGATCCGAGCTCCGCGTCCACCTACTTCAACCCCGCGATGCTCGAAGAAGCCGAAGAGCGCCTCGACGTCGGGATGGCGATCCTCTCCGAGCAAATCTCGATCGAGCTCGACGGGCGGCCCGCGGGCGTCGACGTTCCGCTCGCGGTCGGCAATCGCAACGTCATCTACGGGCCGCCGGGGCAGACGCAGCAGCTCCCGAACACGGTGATCCCGACGCAGTGGCTCACGCAAGGTTGCTCGGGGACGACGAGCTCGACGTGCAACTTCGGTCCCACGCCGAGACAGAGCGAGGGCTCGAGCGGACAGACGCGCCCGTATCTCATCGTCGGCGGGCTCAAGCACCTGATCAAAAATCGATTCTCGGTCGGCGCGTACTTGGCGCTCCCGCTCGCGAACCTCACGACGGCGAGCGGGTTCTACGCCGACGAACGCGAGGCGCTCTTCTCGAACAGCCTGCACCCCGAGCTCTACGGCGATCGCCTCACGTCGATTTCGATCGCGATCGCGGCGAGCTTTCGCTTGTTGAAGTCGCTCTCGCTCGGCATCGGGACGACGATCGGCCTCGCGAACCAAGCGGCGAGCACCTCGTACATCCCGGCCGCGACCGACTACACGCAGCTCCTCGTGAACAACTCGATCGGCGTCACCGCGGCGCTCGCGCCGCACGCGGGCGTCTACTGGACGCCCGTCGATCGCGTGCGCGTCGGCGCGGTGATTCACGCGCCGCAGTCGTTCGTGATCGACACGACCATCACCGCGACCCTCCCCGATGGAACGGTGTCGAAGGGCGTGCAGGAAGAAGTCCACGACTACCTCCCGTGGCGCGAGTCCGTCGCGGTCGAAGCGGATCTGATCCGCTCGCGCCACTACCAGTTCACGGTCGACGGCGAGGTCACGTTCATGAATTGGTCGACGTACAAAGATCGCCACGGCCAAAGCCCGGGCTCCGTGTACGGACCGCAGTACGGCTTCAGCGACACGGCGATTTACGCGATCGGTCTTCGTCACAAGTACAAATCGGTTCGCGGTTACATCGATTGGCAGTACGCGCCGACGCCCGTGCCCGATCAAACCGGGCGATCGAACTACGTCGACAGCGATCGCTACGGCGTCGCGTTTGGCGGAGACTTCGACGTCACCGTCGGCGGCGTCCACCTGCGACCCGGTCTCCAGCTCCTCGCGTATCGACTCGTGTGGCGCCACGTCACGAAGGACCCGTCGCAAATCGTCGACGAGCTCCCCGACGACGCGCGCGACTCGCAGACCGGCGATCCGATCCCCGGCGCGAAGGGATTGCAAACCAACAACCCCGGCTATCCCGGCTTCGGCTCGGACGGTTGGATCTACGGCGGCACGGTGTCGCTCAGCGTGATCTTCTGATGACCAATCCGCTCTTCGACGATCGCGAAATCGATTTCGTTTTGTACGACGTGCTCCGCGTCGACGAGCTCGCGAAGCTCCCCGATTTCTCCGAGCACTCGCGCGAGACGTTCGACATGATGTTGCAGAACGCACGCAAGCTCGCGCGCGCCGCGTTTTTCCCGCTCTACCGCGAGATGGATCGCGCGCCCGATTTCACCAACGGTGCGATCAAGCTCCACCCGAAGATGCACGAGCTCTATCCGCGCATCGCGGAGCTCGGCATCGTCGCCGCGCCGCGCGGACCCGAAGTCGGCGGACAACATTTGCCGATCGTGATCGACGCGGTCGCGCAGGCGTATTTGTGCGCGGCGAATTTGGCGGCCGCGTCGTTCGTCATCTTGTGTCGCGGGCCGGGGCACTTGATCGAAGCCTTCGGAAACGACGATCTCAAGCGGCGCTTCATGGAGCCGCTCTACCGCGGCGAGATCACCGGCACGATGGCGCTCACCGAGCCGCACGCCGGCTCGAGCCTCGCGGACATCACGACGAGCGCGAGGCCCGTCTCCGGTCGCGACGGCGAGTACCTCGTGCGCGGATCGAAGATCTTCATCTCGGGCGGCGATCACGATCTCACGCCGAACATCGTGCACCTCGTGCTCGCGCGCATCGAAGGCGCGCCCGCGGGCACGAAGGGAATCTCGCTCTTCGCGATCCCGAAGCTCCGCGACGAAAAAGGCGACCGCGTTTCGAACGACGTGAGCGTCGCGGGGATGGTCCACAAAATCGGCTGGAAGGCGCTGCCGAGCTTGATCATGAATTTCGGCGAGCGCGGCGATTGTCGCGGGTGGCTCGTCGGCGAGCCGAACCAAGGTCTCGCGTACATGTTCCAGATGATGAACGAGGCTCGCATCGGCGTCGGCGTCGCGGCGACGGCGACGGCGAGCGCTGCGTACCGCGAGTCGCTCGAGTACGCGACGACGCGCGCGCAGGGTCGCGCCCTCGGAAATCGCAACGCGACGACGCCGCAAATCCCGATCATCGAGCACGCCGACGTGCGGCGCATGCTGCTACGTCAGAAAGCGATTTGCGAAGGCGCGATGACGCTCGTGCTCGCCACCGCGCGTTACGCGGACGTCGCCGAGCACGGTGCGACCGACGACGAACGCGCGCGCGCGCAGCTGCTCCTCGATCTGCTCACGCCGATCACGAAGACGTTCCCCGCCGAGCGCGGGTTCGAGTCCAACGCGCTCGCCGTGCAGATCCACGGCGGCTACGGATACTCGAGCGAATATTTGCCCGAAGCGTGGCTCCGCGATCAAAAGCTCAACACGCTCCACGAAGGCACGACCGGAATCCAGAGCATGGATCTCCTCGGTCGCAAGGTGATGGCGAAGGACGGAGCGGCGCTCCGCGCGCTCGCGGAGGAGATCGAACAAGCGATTGCAGAATGCAAGGATTCGAACCTCGCCGCGCCGCTGAAGAAGGCGCTCGATTGCGTCAGCGACGCGACGATGAAGCTCGCGATGATGGGCATGTCGGGAAATCCGAGCGGCATGATGCTCCACTCGGTCGACTACCTCGACATGCTCGCGACGCTCGTCGTCGCGTGGCTGTGGGTGAAGCAATCGAACGCGGCGGGCGTGCGCGACGGAGACTTGTACGAAGGCAAGCGACGCGCGGCGCGCTACTTCGTCGAGACCGATCTTCCGCGCGTGTTCCACCTCGCGCACCTCTGCACGAGCGCGGAGTCGAGCTACGCCGAGATGCAGCCCGCCTGGTTTTGATCGCAAGCCATGAGCGCGTGGAAAGCGAGCGCGGCGCGCGCGGAGTTGCTTGCACTCTACAAAGAAGTCGACGCGCTTTTGTCGCCGTTTTCGTGTCCCGCGAGCGCCGACTGTTGCCACTTCGCGCGGACGAACCGCGAGCCGTATCCGCACGCGGTCGAAATCGAAGAGCTCGAGAGCGCGGCGCGCGCGCTCGGCATCGCGCAACGAAAGAAGCTCGCCGTCTTGCGCGACGAGCGCACGTGCGCGCTCCTCGGCGACGACGGACGGTGCCGCGTCTACGCAAGCCGCCCGTTCGGGTGCCGCACGTACTTCTGCGAGAAGATGGAGGGCGGAAAATTCCCGCGCGCCGCGGTGCAAGAGATCGCGCGACGCATCGCGGACCTCTCCGCGCGCGCGTTCCCGAGAGATCCCGGACCGCGCGCGCTGAGCAAGGCGCTCAAGTGACGCCAGGGCGCGCGTGCGTCACGCTCGTGAATTTGTGGTAACCACGTCGCGTGAAGCCGCCGCTGTCGTACGTCAAGAAAGCGGCTCGAGCGTGCGCGAAGCCGTCGCTCGTCGGCGCGGCGTACCTCCTCGCGCTCACCGCGCTCGCGTCTTCGGCGCCGATCGTCGCGGAGGGTGATCGCGCGCTCGGCGCGCAGGCGCAAGAGGTCTCGACGTTCGTGCTCACGCGCTTCGGCGGCGAGATCCGCGCGCTCGCGCTGGCCATCGCGGCCGCCGCGATCGCGATCGGTCTCGCGCTCGGCGCGCTCGCCGGTGCGCTCGTGAAGCTCCGCGCGCTCCTCGCGCGACGCGCGGCGCCCGCCGGACCCGCGCTCGCGTGGCGCGCGCTCGGCGTGCTCGTCGTGCTCCACGCGTGGCTCGTCGTCGACGCGATGGCGCGAGCGCCGCAGCTCTTCGAGTCGACGTGGTACGCGCGCGGCGGGATTCGTCGCACGGTGCAAGTGCTCGCGACCGACGTGCTCGGCGGGCGTGGCTCGCTCGCGCTCGGCGCGGTGATCGCGATCGCGTATCTCGCGGGTCCTCCCGCGTCGTGGAAACTCTGGCCGCGGCGCGTCGCGTCGATGTTCTCGCGGCACGCAGCGCGCGGCGCGACGAGCGCGTTCGTCGCGCTCGTCGTCGCGTCGTGTGGAGCGCTCTCGGCGCTCGCGCCGCGCGAACGCAGCGCGCGCGCTGCGCAGTCCGCCGCGCATCCCAACGTGCTCGTGCTCGCGGCGGATTCGTTTCGCGCGGACCGACTCACGACCTCCGTCGCGCCGCACCTCTCCGCGCTCGCCGCGCGAGGCACGCGCTTCGACAGCGCGTACGTCTCGCTCCCGCGCACGTTCCCGTCGTGGGTCACGATCCTCACGGGCCGCCACGCGCATCACCACGGCATCCGCACGATGTTTCCGCGATGGGAAGATCGCGCGAAGGATTTCGACGCGCTCCCCGAACGACTCCGCGACGCGGGCTACGCGACGACCGTCGTCAGCGACTACGCCGGCGATATCTTCTCGCGTATCGATCTCGGCTTCGAGCGCACGCTCGTTCCGACGTTCGACTTCAAGCAGCTCGTTCGTCAGCGCGCGATCGAACGGCAGACGCCGCTCCTTCCGATTTTGCACTCGCGCCTCGGACGCGCGCTCTTTCCCGTCTTGCGCGAGATGAACGTCGCGGCAGATCCTCGCATGCTCGAGCATGACGCCGAGCGCGCGCTCGGCGACGCGGCGAGCTCCGGCAAACCGTTCTTCATGACCGTGTTCTTCTCGACCGCGCACTTTCCGTACGCCGCGCCCGCTCCGTATTACGCGCGCTACACGAACGCGAATTACCGCGGCCGGTACAAGTACGACAAACCGGTCGGGCTCGGCGCCGAAGAACGCTTGGACGACGCGGACGTCGCGCAAGTGCGCGCGCTCTACGACGGCGCGATCACGAGCATCGACGACGCGGCCGCCGAGCTCCTCGCCGCGCTCGATCGCGAAGGCCTGCGCGACGACACGATCGTCGTCGTCACCGCCGATCACGGCGAGACGCTTTTCGACAACGGACACGGCCAAGGTCACGGAGATCACTTGTTCGGCGACGAGGGGACGCACGTGCCGCTCGCGATCGTCGATCCGCGTCACCCGAATGCGCGACGCGACGCGCGCATCGTCCGCGACGTCGATCTCGCCGCGACGCTGTACGATCTCACCGGCGTCGCTCCGCCGCACGATCTCGACGGCGTCTCGCTCGCGCCCGCGCTCGACGGAAAACCCACGCCCGACGAGCGCGCCTTCGCCGAGACCGAGCTCTGGATGGGCGACGTGCCCGCGCTCCCCGACGAGCTCCGCCTGCCGTACCCCGCGCTCACGCACTTGACCGAGGTCGACGCCGCGCACCACGACGAGCTCGTCTTGCGCAAGGACGTCGAAGACGTGACCACGGTCGCGCGACACCGGATGGTCCGCGATTCCCGCTGGAAGCTCATTTACGTGCCGACGCGGAAAGGTGCAAAGTACATGCTTTACGACGTCGTCGCGGATCGCGCCGAAGTTCACGACGTCGCCGACGCGCACCCGGACGTCGTCACGGCGATGCGCGGCGCGCTCTGGCCGTGGATGCTCGAGGACGCGCGCATGACCGAGCGCGCCGGCTACCTCGTCCCGCGCGACGCGCCGAGCGCGATCACCGACGACCCGAACGCGATGAGGATCCCGTGACGTACTCGCATCATGGTCGCTTCGCGCCCGGCAGCCTCTCGACGCGCGCCGCGATCGCGGGCACGGCGCTCCTCGCGGGGATCTGCGCGTACAAATTCGGCGGCGGCGCGGACGCGTCGAGCGCGCCGCCGAGGATCGCGACGAGCGCGAGCGCCGATCGCGGCGCGCCGCCGAACGCGCCCGAAGCGGACGTCGTGCGCTACCATCTCGTCGATCTGGTTTCGAGCGCGCGCGTCACGATGCCGAACCTCGAGCGGGCGACGTGGGCGATGTCGAGCGTGTGGCGCAAGATGCCGCTCGCGTTCCACGATCTCTCCGCGGACGCAAAGAAGATCACGACGAGCATCGCGCTCCGCACGAGCGAGACCGAGGTGCAGTGGTCGGTGCCGATGGGATCGGGCGAGCACTGGACGCCCGACGCGCGCGTCTGGAACATGAGCGAAGGGAGCTTCGACGAGCGCGAGTCGATCTTCGCGCCGACCCCCGCGTCGATCGCGTTCAAGCTCACGCTCCCGCCGAACGCGAAATTCGTCTTCTCGCCCGCGACCGCGAACCCGACGGGCGACGCGACGGTGTTCAGCGTGTCGATCACCGACGCGCGCGGACAGAAGGCGACGCCGTACGAAAAAAGATTCTTGCCCGAGCAAACGTCGAGCTGGATCGACGACGAGACGGTGGATCTCTCCGCGTACGGCGGGCAATCGATCGAGCTCGTGCTCGAGACGCGCGCCGAGCCGCGCAAATCGGACGAAGCGCCGAAGGCGCGATGGCGCGCGCCGCGCGTCGCCAACGATCAGGACGCGAGCATCTCGCCGCTCTCGGAAGCCAAAGGTCAGAGCGGGCTCTCGCTCGCGCTCTGGGGCAACCCCGAAATCCGCGCGAAGGAGCCGACGAAGGACGGGTACAACGTCTTGTTCATCGTCGTCGACGCGCTCCGTCCCGACGTCATCGCTTCGTTTCACGACGACGCGGAGGACAAGAAGAAGCTCGCCGCGCCGCTGCCTCCGCTCGACGCGCTCCTTCCGAAGATTCCCGGATTGACGCCGAACATCGACGCGCTCGCCGCGCGCGGCGTCCGCTTCACGCACGCGTACTCCGCCGGATCGTGGACGCGCCCCGGAACGCTCGCGATGCTGAGCGGGATGCGCTCGACGGAGCTCGGTCTCGATCCTCTCCCGTGGGTTTTGCCGGAGCCGATGGCGCGCGCGTACTACGACTCCGATCCGCCGATGCTCCCGCTCCTCTTGCGACGCGACGGCGTCGTCACGCGCGCGTTCGTGAACAATTATTTCATGGTCGGCTACGCGCCGGTCGGCGTCGACATGGGCTTCGAGCGGATCGACGATCACCGCTACCGAACGAAGGACACCGGCGAGATCACGAAGGCGGCGGTCGCGTGGCTCAAGGCCAACAAGGACGCGCGCTTCTTTGCATTCTGCAACTACAACTCGCCGCACGAGCCGCTCGAGCCGCCGCAAAGATTCCTCGACAAAGTGCCCGACGGGAAAAACGGGGGACCTGCCGATCCGCTCGTGCGGATGTACATGGCCGAAGCCGGAAAGGACGACGAAGCGATCGGCGTCTTGATGCACACGCTCGACGAGCTCGGCCTGCGCGACAAGACGCTCGTCATCGTCACGGCCGATCACGGCGAGACGCTCTCGGCCGATCACGCGGGTACGTCGAAGCTCGACCACATGCCGATTCGGTATCACCACGCGGTCACGAACTTCGAAGAGACGACGCGCATCCCGATCTTGATGTCGCTCCCCGGCGTGCTCCCCGAGAACGTCGCCGTCACGCCGCGCGTTCGCAACGTGGACATCGCGCCGACGATTTTGGAAATCGAAGGACACGAGAGGCCGCCGAAGATGAGCGGGCTCTCGATGATGAACCTCGTGCGCGGACAAACGGAAGCCGACGAGCGCACCGTGCTCACCGAAGGTCGCGCGACGCGCGGTTTGATCCACGGGCACTACCGCGCGATCTTCCGCGAGGGGAACTCTCAGACGACGTGCTACCCGAACGGGCCGCGCAACGCGGACGGGAGCGAGAAGTGCATCACGGTCGCCGAGGAGCTCTTCGATCTCGACGTCGATCCCGGCGAGCGTCACAACCTCGCGAAGGCGAAGCCGGACGTGATGGACGAGATGCGCGCGCGGCTCGCGGCGGCGAAGAAGAACGTGCCGGTCGCGGGGAGCGCGGCGGCCACCGCGTCGAACGTGAACGCCATCGGCGCGCCGCGCTCCGTGCAGAATGCAACCGTGTCGACGCTGAGCACGGCTGAAAACGCGGGGCCTCCGCGTCTGCGGTTTCGCTTCGCGGGCGCGGGCGGCGCGCACCGCGTGTCGGGGAAAATCTCGTTCGCGCCGGGGACGACGCTCGCGTGGGAGCCCGTCGGCATCGCGCGGAGCGCGGTCGTCGCGAGCGGTCCCGAGCTCGATCTCGCGCTGACGACCGCCGCGGACGACGCGGTGGGTCTCGACGTCGTGCCCACGCCGCCGAACGCGGACGTGCACTGGACGCTCTTCTTGGACGACGCGCCGTGGCCTGCGCTCTCGGTGTTCGCGGGTCCGTTCGGTTTGTTCGACGCGCGCGTCGCGACGGGGCTCGCGTCGGAGGACGCGCGCGAGGCCGCGTTCGCGCACACGCTGCCCACGATCGATGCGTCGCGCGATCTCGGCCTCTTCGTCGTCCGCGAGCAAGCGAGCGCGCACGAGCAAACGGACGTCGCGGCGTCACGCGGAAGCGCGGGCGCGGGACAAGAAATGGATCGCCTCCTCCAAGAGTGGGGATACGCGCACGGCCCGAAGAAGAAGTAGGACATTTCTTTTTCGGAGGCGTATAGAGGTCGCGGCTCTAAGCCCAAGGGCGGTGAAACGATGCGCCTCGGACCGCTGCTCGGACCCGACATCAAAGAGATCATCAAGGAGAATCCCTCTTCGCTGAGGACGCTCCTCGACGAGCTCGAGCTGCACCCCGAGGACCTCGCCGACATCGTCGCGGAGCTCGATCAAGAGGACGCGGCGAAGCTCCTCTCGCAAGTGCTTCCCGCCGACGAAGCGGCGCCCATCTTCGAGCGCCTCGACGAAAACGAGCAGCAAGAGCTCGCCGTGGCGATGCCGACGGAGAGCGTCGCGCGCATCGCGAGCGAGATGGAGCCGGACGATCGCGCCGACTTGTTCTCGCTGCTCCCGCCCGCGCTCGGCGATCAAGTCTTCGAGAAGCTCGAGAAGGTCGACGCGGAGGCCGCCGAAGAAGTCCGCGAGATCGAGAAGTACCCGGAGACCGCCGCCGGACACTTGATGACGACGAAGTTCGTCTCGGTGCCCGAGCACACCACGGTGCGCGACGCGCTGCGGGCGGTGAAGGCGTTCGTGCACGAGAACGCGGAGTCGCCCGTCTACAACGTGTACGTGATGGGCTCCACCGAGAAGCTCATCGGGCTCATCTCGCTGCGCGAGCTCGTCGCCGCCGAAGAAACCGACAACCTCGACGACGTCGCGCGCACGAACATCATCACGGTGCCTCCGCTGATGGACCAAGAAGAGGTCGCGCGGTACATGGCGAAGTACGACCTCGCCGTCATCCCGGTCGTCGACGACAAAGGCATGCTGCACGGCGTGATCACCATCGACGACATCGTCGACGTGCTCACGCAAGAGGGCACCGAGGACGTCCAGAAGATCGGCGCCGTCGAGCCGCTCGATGTCCCGTATTTCCAGACGAGCTTCGTCTCGTTCATCAAGAAGCGCGCGGGGTGGCTCGTCATCCTCTTCTTCGAGGAGTTCTTCACGCAGACCGCGCTGCGCCACTACGAGCCCATCATGAACGCGGTCGCGAGCGCGTTCTTGTACGTGCCGCTGCTCATCTCTGCGGGCGGGAACTCGGGCTCGCAGAGCTCGACGCTCATCATCCGGGGCTTGGCCATCGGCGAGATCAAGCTCCACGATTGGTGGAGGATTTTGTTCCGCGAGCTCGCGATGGGCATCACGCTCGGCCTCATCATCGCCGTCATCGCGATCGGGCGCGTGCTGATGTATCCGGATCAGACGTTGCTCTTCGCGATGACCGTCGGCGTCACGGTGTTCTTCATCATCATCGCGGGGTGCACGGTGGGCTCGATGTTGCCGCTCGTGCTCAAGCGCCTCGGGATCGATCCCGCGACGAGCTCGACGCCGTTCATCGCGAGCCTCGTCGACACGATCGGCGTCATCATCTACGCGCACGTCGCGAAGGTCATCATGGCGGACGTCATCGCGCATGCGCCGCATTAGTCTCATCGGGCGCGCACGCCTGCGCGGCCGAGGAACGCTCTTCGTCGCGGCGATGGCGCTCGCGGCGTGTCATCGCAAGCACGGTGACGCGTACAAGATCGAGCGCATGTCGGCGTCCGCGGCGCGCGTATGCGCCGCGATGAAAGACGGCTCGGCGCGCTGTTGGGGACGCGACGGCGAGGCCCGCACGACGACCCCGACGATCGTGCCCGGCGCGTCCGGCGTCACGCAGATTTGCGCGGGCGATGCGTTCACGTGCGCGCGCTCCCGAGACGGACAACGCGAGCGCGTCGCGTGCACGGGCGCGATCGTCGCGACGGTGGACGACGTCGCGCCCGGCGACGCGACGCTCGCGTGCGGAGCGCATCACGCGTGCGCGATCACGAAGGGCCGCGTGTCGTGCTGGACGTCGACCGACGCGCCCCATGCGATCCCGAAGACGAACGGCGCGATCGCCATCGCGGCCGGCGGCGACACGACGTGTGCGATCTCCGACGATTCGAGCGTGAGGTGCTGGGGACGCGGACGCGAAGGACAGCTCGGAACGGGCGCGTTCGAAGATCGCGACGTGCCCGAGCCGCTCGCGGGGATCTCCGCGCACGACGTGTGCGTCGGCGCGACGCACGCGTGCGTCGCGCTGCGCGACGAGACCGTCGTGTGCTTCGGTGGAAACGACGACGGCGAGCTCGGCGACGAGACCACGCGTCCGAGCGCATCGCCGAAGCAAGTGTTCGGCGTGAACATCGCGCAGCAGCTCGCGTGCGGCGCGCACCACACGTGCGCGAAGATGGGCGACTCCACGGTGCACTGTTGGGGGAAGAACGACGTGCACCAGTCGAGCTTGAAGGACGCGCCGATCGTCGCCGCGCCGACGCTCGTATCGGGACTCTACGAAGCGGACGCGGTGGTCGCCGGCGACGACTTCACGTGCGTGAAGATGAACGACGGTTGGGCGCGCTGCTTCGGCGTGAACGATTGGGGCCAGCTCGGCGACGGCACGACCGACCTTCGCAACGTGCCCACACCGATTCGGTATTGAGGCTCACGGCCGTCGCGTCGTGCCGCGCACGCGCAGGGTTCGAAGCGCTCACACGCCGAGCGCACGCGACCCCTTGACGCTCGATCGGCCGTGATTAATTGGGGTTTCGAGCTCACGATCCCTTCGCTCACACGGGGTTCTCGTGCGTGTTCGAGCCGGGGTCGTACCGCGAGCTCACGAACACAAGGGAGGACTCGATGCTGAACCAACCTGACGCGTGTTTGATGGAAGAATTGCCTGAGGAGCCGACGACGCTCGAGACGATCCCGGAGATTCGGCGTCTCGTTTCCGCCGATCGAGGTGAAGAAGTGGGGCTTCGTGCGATCCTGCAACGCCCCGAAGCGCTCTCGAAGGTCTGGCGGCGC
>Ga0335078_10003221_pt1 | contig 24354 bp, 16 predicted proteins | sample Lox_Sample_32_FD_206711 | JGI IMG/M metagenome (GOLD analysis project Ga0335078, IMG submission 206711) | Soil microbial communities from Loxahatchee National Wildlife Refuge, Florida, United States - Lox_Sample_3.2 | ecosystem: Environmental > Terrestrial > Soil > Wetlands | place: USA... | reverse complement strand
CGCCCTCGCCGCAACCCTTCTACTTTCGTCCGCGGTGGCACAGTTGTCACCGCAACAAGCTGCGGAGGTGAAAAAGGTCGAGGAATCGCTCCTCGCCCCCTGCTGTTACACGCAGTCGATCGCGCTGCATTCCAGCCCAGTCGCCGAGCAAATGCGCCACGAGGTGACCGATATGGTTGCTTCCGGAAAAACGGAAGCAGAAATCATCGGCCATTACAAAGCGCTGTACGGCGAACGCATCCTCATCGTTCCCGATGGCAGAACTGGAGAGGTTCTTTTTGCGTTCCCGGTGGCCGCCTTCTTCAGTTGTCTAGGGGCTCTACTCTTCTTTTTGCGCAAGATGTTGCAGCGCAAGCCAGATTTCGGCCTTGGCCCGCCAGCAAGCGCACGCGGGCCGGCGTGGGACGCGATTCGTACCGAGATCGAAAGAGAAACCGGAGAGGACTTTTGAACGCGATGTCCCCAACCACGGGAGAGCGCTCGCCGAAGATAGAGGAAGGAACGAATGCTGTTTCCTACTCGCCACCTGGAACTGTTGCTGCCCCCGCGCAAACGTTTCCCCGCTGGCGGATCGTCTGGTCATCGATCTGTTGCGGAGGCATCGCGCTTCTGGGTTTCCTGCTAGCTCACCACTTCAAAGCAGACACGACCTCCATCCCTCCGACTCCCGGAAAAAGCCAAGCCGCCGCCGTGCTGGATATCGGCATCCTTGTGTTCCGCGAGGGCCTCGAGTGCATCCTGGTACTGGCCGCGCTGACCGCAAGCATGAGAGGCGCGGAACGAAAGCTTCAGCGTCCTGTCTCCGCCGGCGTCGCTGTCGCCATCGCCGCGACTCTTCTGACCTGGTGCATCGCCGTTCGCATCCTCGATGATCTTGGCAATAACATCTCCGCTCTGGCTATCCAGGCAGGAACCGGACTCCTGGCAATTCTCGTTCTGCTCGTGGTCATGAACTGGTTCTTTCACAAGCTCTATTGGACCGGATGGATTTCTCTCCACAACCAACGAAAACAAAAACTGCTCAGCGGCGAAAACGACCGTCGTCAGCCGCGCATCCTGTACGGAATGGCTCTGCTCGGATTCACGTCTTTCTATCGCGAAGGCTTCGAAGTCGTCCTTTTCCTTCAAAGCTATCGCCTCAAGCTTGGAGGCGCGGTTCTTCTCTGCGGCGTCATTTCCGGCGTGCTTGCTTCCGCGATTGTCGCCGTCCTCACCTTTGTCGCTCACCGCCGCCTGCCCTACCGCAAGATGCTGGTATGGACGGGCGTGATGCTGGCGATCGTGTTGCTCGTCATGGTGGGCGAAGAAGCGCAGGAGATGCAGCTCGCCCATTGGCTGCCCATCACCCGAATCCCCTGGCTGGCTCGTGCGATCCCCTCGTGGTTGGGACTATGGTTCTCCGTCTTCCCCACCGTCGAAACCCTCTCCGCTCAGTTCCTCGCCGCCGTCCTGGTTCTTGGCTCCTATCTCATCGCCGAGTCAAGCGCCGCACCCCCGCGCTTTTCACGGTCCAAGCCTTGACTTGCCCTTCTCCTAACCCACCGGGCCTCGCCGCGCCTCCCACAAACACCATTTTCACGCCCCAATTCCCCTCCATCCCCATTCCCCTCATCCACTTACGCCCGATTTACGCGCCATCCGAGTCATTACCACATAAGAAATAACTTGACACGTCATCACGAGTTGTGGTCACATATGAGGTGACCTTTGGCTCCCAGCCCGTTTCCCTCTCCCATTGTGGAACTCGTCCTCTTTCCGTTTGCCCTGGGCACAGCCGAAGGGGCGCTTCCCTTCCATTCGGTCCGCCAACTCTCTGCGCACTCTGTGCCTCTGCGTTTAGTGGCTTTTTCCCTTCAACCTCAGACCTTCCATTCCCATCAGCCACTATCCCGTTTAGAATCCGCACTTCCGCAAAATGCGCCTGTAACTCCTTTGGAATCCGCACTTCCAAAACACGGGACTTAAACTCCTTTGGAATCCGCACTTACGAAAAAACCAGGTGGGGGTGGGGTTGCCACCCACCTTTACCTCGCTACGCCGCTGCTTCACTCGCACGGATCACCGGTTACCGAGCACGGAACACCTCCCTGCGAGCTGTCGACGGTCAGCTCGTATATAATCCGCCCCGCCTTACGGAGACCGCCCGATGACCTTTCTCACTCAGCGCCTAAGCAACACGCTTTGCACCGCCGTGCTCGTCGCCGCAACTGCTTCGCTGAGCTTTGCCGCATCTGCCTCCGCTCAGTCCACGCTCCCCTCCGAAACGCCCGCGCAACTTCAGCCCGCCACCTCCACGTTCGACTATGCGCGCCGCGAAGTGATGATCCCCATGCGCGACGGCGTGAAACTCCACACTGTCATCCTCGTTCCCAAAGGCGCGCACAACGCACCTATCCTGCTCACGCGCACGCCCTACAATGCCAACGATCTCACCACCCGCTCCAACAGCGCCCATCTCGGCCCCACGCTCTACGGCTACGATAACGCCACCGATGTGATCGTCGAAGGCGGCTACATCCGCGTCATCCAAGACGTGCGCGGCAAATACGGCTCCGAAGGCGACTACGTCATGAACCGTCCCCTCCGCGGCCCGCTCAATCCCACCAACGTCGATCATTCCACCGACACCTGGGACACCATCGACTGGCTCGTCAAGAATCTCCCCGAATCCAACGGCAAAGTCGGCATCCTCGGCATCTCCTACGACGGCTTCACGCCGCTCATGGCGCTCGTCAATCCACATCCCGCGCTCAAAGTTTCCGTCCCCATGAATCCCATGGTCGACGGCTGGATGGGCGACGACTGGTTCCACAACGGCGCTTTTCGCGAACAGAACATGCCCTACATCTACGAGCAGGACGGCACGCGCGACAATTCCGCGAAGTGGTGGACCGACCACTTCGACGACTACGACGTTTATATGCAGTCCGTCTCGGCAGGCGAACTAGGCAAACTCCACGGCCTCGAGCAAGTCGGCTTCTGGCGCAAAATTCTCGAGCATCCCAGCTACGATTCCTTCTGGCAGCAGCAGGCCATGGACAAAATCCTCGCTGCGCAGCCGCTCAAAATTCCCGTCATGCTCGTGGACAGCCTCTGGGATCAGGAAGACATCTACGGCGCCATCGCCGTCTACAAAGCCATCAAGCCCAAGGACACCAATGGCGACAAAGTGTTTCTGGTAATGGGCCCGTGGCATCACGGCCAGGAAATTGAAGATGCAGACCACCTCGGCGCCATTCGCTGGGGCAGCGACACCGGCACTTGGTTTCGCCGCCGCGTTCTTGCGCCCTTCCTGGCGAAGTATCTGAAGGACGACAAGCCGAACGAGAGCATAGCTCCCGTCACCGCCTTCGAGACCGGGACCAACCGTTGGACGGAGCTACCTGCCTGGCCGGAATCGTGTGCCAGCCGCTGTACATCAAAGTCCAAGGCGCTCTATCTCGGCAGCAATCTCAAGCTCAGTTTCAATGCGCCCGCCGCCTCGGACGCCGCCTACGACGAATACGTCTCCGACCCCGCCAAGCCCGTTCCCTTTCGCCGCCGTCCTAGCCAGCCCATCGGCTACACCACCGAACTCACCTGGTCGGAGTGGCTCGCCGACGACCAGCGCGAAGCCTCGGGTCGCCCCGACGTTCTCGTCTTCACGTCCGACGTGCTGACCAAGCCGCTCCAAATCAGCGGCCAGCCCATCGCCAATCTCATTGCGTCAACTTCCGGCACCGACTCCGACTGGGTCGTCAAACTTATCGACGTCTATCCCGACGCAGTTGCCGATCATCCCAACATGGGCGGCTACCAGCTCATGATCTCCGCCGACATTTTCCGCGGCCGCTATCGCGAAAGCCTCGAAACTCCCAAACCCATCGCCGCGAATCAGCCGCTGCTCTACAGATTCAATCTACCCAACGCCAACCATGTCTTCCTTGCCGGCCACCGCATCATGGTGCAAATCCAATCGAGCTGGTTCCCACTTTACGACCGCAACCCGCAAACCTTCGTCCCCAACATCTTCTGGGCCAAGCCCGCCGACTACCAAAAAGCCAACCAACGCATTTACCACGCTCCCGACCACGCCAGCTTCATTGAGCTGCCCGTCATCTCCGACCCCCTACCGTCGAACTTGCACTAGACATGCCATGTCATTTCGAGCGTAGCGAGAAATCTGCTTTTTCTTTCTTGTCGTCACGTCCTCGTCAAATTCGCCTTACTCCCAGAGCCTCCGCACGCGGCTACACCGCGGAAGCGCTTGACAGATCGTGGTTACCCGTCGTAATCAATCTCTCCAGAAATCGGCCCGGCATTTCCGCTACACCATCCCTTGGTTGTTGGTTGCCAGGAGACTCTCATGCCCATCTCCGCCCTCGGCCGCAGCATTTTCTGGGCGTTGCTTCGCAAGCCGCTCCGCAAACTCGTGCTCTCTCACAATGTTCCATCCTTCTTTTGGGGCGTCGCGCTTCTCGCTTGCCTCGTCTGCGCAGAGAATGTTTTCGCGCAGACCACATATCGTGACCCCAACGGTAGTTTCTCCGTGGACGTTCCGGCAGGCTGGCAGGCGGAAAACGAAGACCCGCAGCGGAGTCGAGTCACGGTCAGCAAAGACAACGCAAGCGTGAGCTTCGAGGTGGAACCTTCCAAGGACGGTTCCACGCCGCCGCCACAAGCGCTTTTAGACGAGTTTGAAAAGCGGCTGGCCAAGGCATGTCCGCAAGCCGAGGTGCTGAAGCGCGGAGACGCAAACCTCGCGGGCCAACCGGGCATGTTTTTCCAGGCGGCCTGCAACGATCCAAAAGCAGGCACAGCGATCCTGATGGTTCAGGTGGCAACGGTAAGCGGGCAAATTTTGGAGTGCAACATTGTCTCCTTTTCCGCCGACTATCCCAAGGTCAAGCCGGTTCTCGACAGCATCATCAACAGCTTCCGCTTGGGAGCTGCGGAAGCTAGATCGGCCGGCGCGGGCAACGCAAACCGGGCTTCGCGCACCCCTGCGGACCCGCCGACCAGCTCCGATGCGCAAAAGCTGCGCGCCGTCGAGGACGCCTGCGCCTCCGGAATTCTCTCTCCCGACGAATGCGCCGCAAAACGCGCCGAACTGCGAGGCAGCGCAAACTCTTCCAGTCCTTCGAGCGACAATCCGAAGTTGCAAGCGCTGGAAAAAGCCTGCAAAGCAGGGGTTTTTACGCCCGAGGAATGCGCCGCGAAACGCGCCTCTCTAAAGGACGCCGGCTCGCGCGAAGGCCAGCCCAATCCTCAGCCTCCGCCTACCTCCGGCTCGGGCGGCACGCGGGCCCCGTGGTCAGACTCTTCTGGTCCTACGCCAGACAGCAACGGCACGCCGTACACCGACCCCAACGGCGCATTCCGCCTGATGATTCCGCAAGGCTGGACGGCAAAGGCCAAGGATGGCTGCTACGGGCCCAGCGAATCCTGCCCGCCAGGGTCGAGCGGCGTGAACATTTTCCAGGGCGACAGTTGGGCCTTTGTGGCGCCATTCTCCGACCGCGCCCGCCGTCCAACGGACGTGGTCAACATGGTGTGGCGGCAGTATCAATCGCAGTACCAAAATCTGAAAATGATCCAGAACGAGCCGCAGAAATTCAATGGTCTCGACATCGCTCTCGGCCAATTCACCGGCGCGGATCAAAACGGCACGAACCTTTCCTTGGTGGTCATCGGCATCGCGGCGCCCAATGGCCGATTTTATTTGGCCTGTTCTTCCATTGCTCTCAGCGACGCACCCACGGCGGGGCCCGCTCTGAATTCCATGTTGCAAACTCTGCAGTTCGCCGGCCAATAGGTTCTGGAAAGAGACCAGCGCGCATGAAATACAGCTTCGCAGCGCTACCGCTCGCAATTCTCTTGCTGGCAACCAGCGGCTCGACCGCCGGTGACGCGCTGCGGTCGTAGGGATCCGCCTCCAATCAGCAAAAGCTTGACGCCGTCAAGGAAGCCTACAAAAACGGTTTGCTGTCCTCGCAGGATTACGGCGGAAAAGCTGCGCGCGCTCGGCGTCGCCGTTCCGCCGACGTTGCAGGAACGGCGGCAATCCCTCGACGAGGCGTACAAGAATGGCTTGCGGTCGCGGGAGGAGTACGAGGCCAAGGTCAACGCACTCAACGCCGATGCCGTCTCCGGGCGTAGCTCCGGCGACCAACAATTCATTCAGAATATGAACGCGGAAGGTGATGCGCGGCATGCGCGATTCATGGCGCAGATGGACCGGCAAGACCGCCACACGCGGGACGTCACCGACTGGATCCTGGATCAACAGCTTTATCAGAACCCGCGCAGGGGCCAGACTTTTACGGGCAGCAACCAGTACAAATACACCTACCAGGACCAGAGCGGGAACGTTCTCCAATCAAATACCATCACCGATCCCAGCATTCTGTATCACGCGGACTGGACTTCCCGGATCCCCATCCACCACTAACAAGCGCTTCGTTCAACTCGCACTGCAACGTGCTTCCGTGCCGCGTGCGTTCGCGCCCTCAGCGGCTCCCTCTTGCGGGCAAGGCATTTTCGTTTGGACTCCCCTGCGATTGCGCAAGCTCTGGTTGCTTCTCTCCTTGCGCATCGTCGTTCACCGCCGTTACGGCTCGCTTAGGCCGTTTATCCACGTGCAATTGAAAAATATCGGGCCGCGCATAGTGACCCACGACGTCCAAATCATATTTCCCGCGCACAATCTGGGCCCGGTCAATTTCCGCGACAAGAATCGCTTCGCCCTCGAAGTTCGGCCCAGCCAGAAAATTCCCGAAGGGATCCACAATGCAGCTTCCCCCGCGGGTCACCACCGTCTCGGGATCATTCCCAAACGCCGCCGCATAGTCTTCCGGAAAATCCCGCCGCCGGTTGAACTGGTTGCACGAGAGCACAAAGCACCGCCCTTCCACCGCAACGTGCCGCATGGAAGCAATCCACGAATCGCGCGCATCCGCGGTCGGCGCGCAATAAATCTCGATGCCCTGTGCGTACATGCTCGCGCGCAGCAGCGGCAAATAGTTTTCCCAGCAAATCACCGCGCCCAGTTTGCCCAACGGCGTGTCAAACACCGGCAGCGTCGAGCCGTCGCCAAATCCCCACACCAGGCGCTCGGAAGCCGTGGGCATCACTTTGCGGTGCTTGCCCAGGTAAGTTCCATCCGGCGCAAAAAACAGCACTGTACAGTAGAGCGTCCCGCCATCGCGTTCCACCACGCCGACCACAAGAAAAATTCGGTTCTCCCGCGCCGTCTCACCGAGTCTTTCCACCGCAGGCCCCGGCACGTCCACGCTGCTCTCCCAATACCGCCGGTAGTCCTCGCGCCCTTGGTCGGTTCGCGAGCCGATCACCGCCCCAAAATCGAGCCCGCGTGGATAGGCCGAAACAAACGCCTCGGGAAACAGCACCAGCCGCGCGCCCTTCCCGGCCGCTTCCCGCGCCAGCCGCTGCAACTTCTCCAGCGTGCGCTCCCGCTCAAACGCCACCGACGCCGCCTGCACCACCGCTACTTTGAACCGCCGCTCGCTCGTAGCGGGCCAATCTTGCTTGTCGTTTGAAGTGCTCATAACGCACCCTTTCAGCCGCAGCACAGCGCCCCGAGTATATCTCTGGAAATGCCCGCAGATTCAAATCTGCCCAGGTTGACGCCACAGGCTCGAAACACACAGAATCTTACTGTTCCGCGCCACGGCCACTAGGCGTCAGAGGCATTTCGCGCGGACAGGACAAACCATCTTCATGGAAGCTCCCCTTCGGCGTGTTCCCGTTCTCCCGTTCGCATCTCTTGCACTTCTTCTCGCTGCGGCTACCTTTTCCGCGCTGCCGCACCCTCATTTTCTGGGGCAGGGCTCTTCGGCCGCCGCGCAGGCCCCCGCGCAAGCTGAGCGCGCCGCGCCTCATTACAACACCGGCGAAGCCTACCGCCTGAACACGCTCGGCGTCGCCTATATGAATCAGCAACGCCCGGCGGATGCGGAAAAACTTTTCGAGCAATCCCTCTCGGTCGATCCGACCTTTGCCGTGGCGCGCCTCAATCTCGGTATTTCTCTTCTCGCGCAGCAAAAACTCGAGCCGGCCCGCGCGACGCTCCTCGCCGCCGCAGAAAAACTTCCGCAGGATCCCTACGCGTGGTACAACCTCGGCCTCACGTACAAAGATTTGGGTGACGCGGAAAAAGGCGTGGATGCGTTCACGCACGTCACGCAAATCGCCAACGAAGCCGATCCCTGGTACTTTGTCGGCTACCTGAATTCGCAGCTGCAGCGTTACGACCGGGCCATCGCGGCTTTCCAAAAAGCGCTCGCGCTCTTTCCCTATCACGCCTCCGCCGAATTTGGTCTGGCACGCGCTTATCAACGCAGCGGCAATGCCGAAGCCGCCAAAGAGCATCTCGCCAAATTCCAGAAAATCACCGCCGACCATCTCGGCTCCCCGTTCGGCGCAGGCTATGGCGATCAAGGCCGTTTCTCCCTCGCCGAGCTGCCGCGTAGCTCCATGCAAAATGCGCCTCCCGCCATTCCCGTCCACTTCGCGCCGCTGCCGTACACATCCATCGTGCAAAGCCAAGCCGCGAACTACTTTGCGCCTGGTCCGAGCGCCGGCGCGTGCTTGTTCGACTATGACGGCGACGGCAAGCCTGATCTCTTCCTGGTCAGCGTTGATAAAGCCAGCCCCAGCCATCTGCTCCATAATCAGGGCGGCGGAAAATTTTCTGACGTCACACAGGAAGCGGGCCAGTATCTGAATGCCGCGGGCTTCGGCTGCGCCGCCGGCGATTTTGATAACGACGGCCACACCGATCTCGCCGTCTGCTACGCGGATGGCGTCCGCCTCTTCCACAACACGGGCGACGGAAAATTCGCGGACGTCACGGAAAAGGTCGGCATTCGCCGCGAACCGGGCTGCGTCGCCCTCACGTGGGTTGATTACGATCACGACGGGGACCTTGACCTCTACATCACCATGCAGCCCACCGCGGCCGCTTCGCCCGGAGCAAAAGCTCACAACGTGCTCTGGCGCAACAATGGGAACAGCACGTTCACGGACGTCTCCGCCGAAACCGCGCTTGGCTTCGACGCCACGGGCGCCGGCGTGGTCACCACCGACTTCAACAACGATCGCGCCATTGACTTCGTCGTGGCCGGCGGCAGCGACGGCGCGTCCATTCTTCTCAATCCGCGCGAAGGAAAATTCACGGCGCTGCCCGGCATAGATTTCAAAAAAGAGAATCTTCCGCCCGCCGTTGGGGTGGTGGCTTTCGACTTCAACAAGGACGGTTGGATGGATTTGGCCTTCACGCACGCGGGCGCGCCCGGCATCAGCCTCTGGCGCAACGTGGACGGCAAACATCTGGAACGCGTAGCGCTTCCCGACTTCGGCTGGCAACGCGGCTGGGGGATCTCCGCTATTGACTACGACAACGACGGCTGGCTCGACCTGGTCGCTGTCGGCGAAACGAGCAGCGGGGGGCAAATCAAGCTGCTGCGTAATCTCGGCGCAAAAGGCTGGGCGGATGTCACACGAGAGGCGCAGCTCGATTCGGTGAAGCTGACGCATCCACAGGCGATCGCGGTCGCGGATTTGAGCGGCAACGGCAGCCCCGACCTGGTGGTGACGCAGCTCGACGCCGCACCGCTCTTCTTGAAGAACGAAGGCGCCAACCAGCACAACTGGATGAACATTGATCTCAAGGCGCTCGCCGACAACAAATCGGGCATCGGCACGAAAGTCGAAATTTATGCCGGCGCCCTTTACCAGAAGTGGGAAGTACAAGGCGCGAGCGGTTATCTCGGGCAAAACGCGCCGACCATTCTTGCCGGACTTGCGCAAGAGAAGAATGCCGAGGTCGTACGGCTGCTGTGGCCCACCGGCGTTCCGCAGGACGAAATCAACCTCGCTGCGGGAAAATTGCAGTCCATCGGAGAACTCGATCGCCGCGGCAGCTCTTGTCCCGTTTTATTTTCCTGGAACGGCCGTGAGTACGAATTCATCGCCGACATGATTGGTTCCGGCGTCGTCGGCCACTGGGTCGGTCCCGGCGAACACGGCGTGGCCGAACGCGACGTTCCCGATCCCGACGAATATGTGAAGGTCGGCGCGGCGAGTGTGCAGCCGCTGCACGGTATGCTGAGTTTTCGCTTCATGGAGCCGATGGAAGAAACGGTGTACGTCGATCAGCTACGGCTGGTCGCGGTGGATCATCCGGCGAAGTTCGAGGTGTTTCCCAACGAGCGCTTTGTTTCCGCGCCGCCCTTCCCGGAATTTCGTGTCATTGCCGTGCGCGATGCGCATGCGCCGGTTGGCGCGTGGGACGATCATGGCAACGACGGGCTCTCGCTGATTTCGCAGCGCGACAGGAAGTACGTCACGTCGTTCGAAGAGCTTCCTTTTGCCGGCTTTGCAAAACTGCATTGGCTGGAACTCGATCTCGGCGTGTGGGATGCCACGAAACCGCTGCGCCTCGTCATGGATGGCTACACGGACTATTTCATGGCCACGTCCATGTACGCGGCGAATCAGGCGGGCGTAAAAGTCATTGCGCCGTATGTTGAAGCGCTCGACGCCAGCGGCAAGTGGACGCGCGTCATCGACGATCTTGGCTTCCCTGCTGGTCTTGAACGCACCATGGTTGCGGACATTACGGGCAAACTGCCGCCAGGCACGCGGCGTATCCGCATCGTCACCAACCTGAAAATTTATTGGGACGCGATTCGCGTGGACCAGACTCCGGCTGCAAAAGAAGTTCGCGCGGGGTACGCTTCTGAAAGGCCTAGCGGCGATGCTCCGGAGATTCGCACCGCGGAAGTTCCGCTCGCCAAAGCGGCGCTCGAATTTCTCGGCTACCCGAAGGAAATTCGTCTTACGCCCGCGAGCGACACGACGTATTCGTTTACGAACCGCAGCATGACCGGCCCGTATGCGCGGGCGGAAGGAAATTACACACGCTACGGCGACGTGCTCGATCTGCTCGCGGCGGTAGACGACCGCTTCGTCGTGTTTGGCTCCGGGGAAGGCGTTAAACTCGATTTCGACCCCAAGAATCTGCCCGCGCTACCTTCCGGATGGGTGCGCGATTATTTTTTTTACGCCAACGGCTTCGAGAAGGATCTGGATTTTTACGCCGCACACGCTTTCAGCGTCGAGCCGCTGCCGCGGCACGGGCTGATTGCCTATCCGTATCCGCCGGGCCAGGATTATCCGACCGATGCGCAACATGTTGGCTACGAACTGGAATACAACACGCGCGAGCGTTCTGACCGTTTGCCGCCCACCTTAAGCTATCACTATCCGCAGAAGCAGAAATGAAGTCAGCTGCTCGAGCGTGAGATCGGATTGACTTGCGGCACCGCCATCCTGGCGGCTCGGGCCGGCTGGAAGCCGGCGCTAGGAAAGGCCGAGTACGTCCTCAAAGCTGAGCACCCTGCGTCAATCCCACTGCACGGATTGCCAGGATTTGGTCTGCGAACTTTTCAAAATGGTGTCGCAGAGCAGCATTTCGTCGTGGCCGGTTTCAAAGGTGGGGAATTTCTTCGGCGCCTTCCAATCGCCCTTTTCGATGTATTCGTAGAAATCCTTGAAGAGCTGCATGAACGTATCGGGATAACCTTCCGCGTGCCCGCCGGGATAAACGGCGTAGTGACGCGTCTCGGCGGACATCAAGGAAGGATCCTTGATTAGGGAGCCGTTCGCGGTTTCGCGGCGGCCAATCCACAGCTCGTTGGGATTTTCGCCGTTCCACCACAGCGAGCCTTTGGAGCCGTCAACGCCGAAGCCGATCCGGCATTTGTGTCCGGCGCTGACCTGGGAAACGGTGACCACGCCGCGCATGCCGTCCTGGAAATGGAGAAGCATGGTGGCGTAGTCGTCGGTGGACATGGGCACTTCGTCGTAGGCGGAGGCATCGGCCTTCTTGAAGGTCTCGACGCGGCCGCGCGGCTTGTGCCGGACGGGAATGACCGTGCCGAGATCGGCGCAAACATCGGTGATTTTCTTCCCCGTTAAAAACATGAGCAGGTCCATGGCGTGCGTGCCGATGTCCGAAACGGCGCGCAACTCGCCACCGAGATTCTGCTCGAGCCGCCAATTCCAATCGGTGGGAAACAGGAGCCAGTCCTGCAGGAAGCAGCCGTGGGCGGTGTGAGGCTGCCCGATTTCGCCGCGCTGAATCAGCGCGCGCGCTTCCTGGCAAAGCGGGTAGTAGCGCAAATTGTAGGCGACGCCGCCGACGCGATTCGCTTCCTTGGCGATTTGCACGAGCATGGCGGATTCGCGCGAATCCATGGCTAACGGCTTTTCGCAGAGCACGTGCTTGCCGGCGCGCAGCAGCTTGCTGGACTGCTCGAAGTGCACGTGGTTGGGTGTGCAGATGTGCACCGCGGTGACAGCGGAGTCGGCGGCGAGTTCCTCGAGCGAGGCGTAGGCCTTTTCCAGGTCGAGAACCTGGCGCGATTCTTCGCCGCGTTCTTTGGAGCTGCCGAGAATGCCGCGGATGGGAATGCCCAGCCGGCGGATGGCATCCACGTGCGCCCGGCCGACGAATCCAACACCGATGACTGCCGCTACATGCTTCATCGCCCCGCTCCTCGTTTGCGACGCCCTCGCGAACCGCGCTGCGAGGCGTGATTTGCGTGTGCCAATTGCAGGAGCAAGGTATCAGGTTTCGGCTTCGGCACAAATAGCGCAGACGTGGGCCTGCAGAAGCGCTGACGGATGGGCAATCACCGGGTTGAACTGGGGCACAGCATTCCCTCGCATCTGCTGGGGACAAGGCTGCGCCCCTACTTTAGGTCGTGCGGACCTCTGTTCGTTGCTTTGTCCTGAATCTCTTTCTCGTAAGACTCAGAATGTGAGCTTCAGCGCGAGCTGAATGATGCGCGGGTTCCCGTACGTGTTGGTTATTTGGCCGAAGGTCGCGTCCGTGAAACTCGTGTCCGGATCCTGGAACAAGGGGTGATTGAAAAGGTTGAAGAATTCCGAGCGGAACTCGAGATCGGCGCTGTCGCGCAGCTTGTGAAGCGGGAAGTGTTTGAAGAGCGAGAAATCGAAATTGAGTTCGCTGGGGCCGCGGAGGGTGCCGACCCCGGCGTTGCCGAAGCCAGTGGCCACGCCATCGCTACCCACGACAGCGGGAGCCGCAAAGCAGCTCTTGTTGATGTAGTTGCTGAGCTTGGAAGTGGTTGAGCCGGAGTTGACGTACTGGCCCGAGGTGCATGTTCCCGAGACGGAGGCGCGATCCGTGGTTATGCCATAGACGTTGGTGGCATTGGTATCCCCCACCGTCAAATAATGCCCGGTCTGGAATACCGTGACACCCTGCACCGACCAGCCGTTCAGGACTCCCTCGGCGAAGGCATTGTTCAAGTGAGCTTTAGGCAGTTGATAGGAGTAATTGATGACCAGCCGCTGAGGACGGACGAAGTTATCGGGGCCGTAGTCGGAGACGAGATTGTTCTGGTTGCCGAGGACTTGCCCACCGTTAGGCCCGGTGGTGGTGCCGTAGGCGGTGGAGAGATCCTTGGCCCAGGTATACGAGATCTGTGCTTGCAAGCCGTGGCTAAAGCGCTTGTTGAGACTAACAAGCAGGGCGTTGTACCAGGAGGAGCCGGCGGACTCGATCTGAGACATGACCGAGCTCGCAAAACCGATATAGGGCACCCGCTGTTGGATGTTAGCGTAAGTGTTCGTCGTCTGGCCATTGATAGGATCGGACGGGCTGGCAAGAGCAGCCTGGTTGACGGAACGTTCGTCGAGCAGGTGCAGACCACGTGCCCCCGAGTAGCCAACTTCCAAAACGAGTGTGGGAGTGATCTGGGTCTGCGTGCCGAGGCTGTATTCCTGAACCATCGGCGGGCGATAGTTTGGTTCAAAGAAAGTGATGGAATTCGCGGTTGTAGGCGAGTAGGGAACGAAAGTGGGGAATGGCGGCGAAGAGAGCGGCAGAGGCTGCTGCTCCGAAAACGTGGAGTTGGGAAAGAATTCGCGGAACTCACCGTACGGCGGTGCGGAGATCAATTGGAGGAAGGGCTGGCCAGTGGAGCGGGAATGGTAAACGCCATAGCCGCCGCGGAGGACAACCTTATCGTGAGTCCAGGGCAATACATAAGCAAAGCCGAGGCGAGGATTCCAGGTGTTTTGGCCGACGCCGTTCAAACCATAGTCGTTGTTGAGCTTCGTAACTCCGGCCGGTACGGTGCCAGTGTAGTTGTTCGGAACGGTGGTACCAGCCAGAGTGCCACCAGCCGGCGGATTGGTGTCCGCCAAGGAAGGATCGAACCCGGAATTTCGCCCGAGAGCGTCACCGAAGTCGCCGATGCGGTCGTATCGCAGGCCAAGGTTCAAGGTGAGCCGCTTGGTGACTTTGAAATCGTCCTGGGCGTAGCTCCAAACTTCCCAATCGCGGTACGCGCGGTCGAAGAGTCCCAGCAAATCGAGGGAGGCATACAGATTGCTGATGGGGGTGTTGCTGGTGCCTGGGCCGGTTCCGCCGGGCAAGCCGAGCAGGAAATCCGCCCAGCTCAAAAACAGCTCTCCAGAGAGGTAATGAAAGCCGATTTGGTTGTTTTGTTCGCGCTGCAGACCCGCACCAAAACGGAAGGTGTGTTTGCCCTTGGTCCAGGAGACGGAATCCTGAAATGTATACGTGTTCTCGGCGATGAGGACGTTCTGACCGTTCCCTCCTAAGGAAAGGCCGGTCGGCCCGGCGGCATCGATGGCAATGGCCGGGATGGCATTGTCTTGCGGTATGACCGTGGCACCCACCTGAGACCAAGTGAAGCCTGGTATGGCCTGCGCGAACGTGGCAAAGATGCGATGGTAGGCGACTTCGGCCTCATTCACGAGAGTGGGGGTAAAAATGTAAGTGTGGGTCAGCGAAAAATTACGAAAGTTCTGCGTCAGATTGACCGGCGCACCGGGAGGCGAGCCGCCGCCGGTGAGGTTGGTTTGCGGCAGGGTATAGGTGATGCCACTGTTGGCGAAGAAGAAGCGGGCCATGAGCTTGCTTTTGGCCGACATTTCCCAGTCGGCATTGGTCATGAACTGGTCTTCGGTGAACGGGCAGGCCTCGCTAAAGGACAGCGAGCCCTGAGAATCGAAAGGAAGGCTGGTGTTAATGGTTTGCGGACTGGGGATCAGGTATTTGCCGTTGGGCAACTTTGTATTCAGCAGCGCAAGCGCTACGGGGTTGATGTTGGAGCCGTCCGGGGCGATGGCCGTGCCGCCGAGTAAACCCGTCTGGCCCGCGAAGAGAGCGCCCAACGCGGCTTGCGAGCGGTCATTGGTGAGAGGCGCCTCCTGAATGGTGGAGGAGCAGTTCAAATCAAGCCCGTTGCGCTGGCGCGTGCCCTGATACGAGGTGAAGAATTGCAGCTTGTCTCGTTTAATCGGGCCTTCAAAATCGCCGCCGAACTGGTTCTGCTTGAGCACCGCGCGCGGCTGGCTATGTGAGTTGCCGAAGAACGTGTTGGCGTTCATGTCGTCGTTGCGGAAAAACTCCCAGAGGCCGCCGTGATATTCATTGGTGCCACCCTTGGTGATGACGTCGACGTTGGCGCCGGCATTGCGGCCGTAGGAAGCGTCGTACTGCCCGGTCTGCACTTTAAATTCTTGAATGGTGTCCGGATTGGGGATGGCGACACCGGCACTGAAGTAGCCGCTCTGCTGGATGTCGTTGACGCCGACACCGTTCATTTGAAAGTTGTTGTCGGAAGCCCAGTTTCCAGCTGAGACCGTGGGATCCTGGTTGTTGCCGCCACCGCCGCGGCCGAGTTCGCCGGCATTGGCGATTTCCGTGGAGACGCCGGGGTTCAAGCCGATAATCTGCGTGAAGTTGCGCATGGCCAGAGGCAGGTTCTGGACCTGCTCGCCGCTGGTGACGCGGCCGAGCGTGCTGTCTTCCGTCTGCAGCTGCTGGACCTGCTCCTGCACAACCACTTTTTCGGAGACTTCGCCGACTTCGAGACGCACGTTCAGGGCATTGGTTTCTGTGACGATGATTTGGGCGTGGGGAATGGTCGAGGTGCGGAAACCGGTCTTGCTGACCGAGACGCTGTATAGGCCGGGCGGCAGAAGCGGAACGCTGTAGTTACCGGAGGGTCCGGTGGTGACCGTGCGGACGTCGCCGGACGCTTCGCTGGTGACCTGGACCTGCGCGCCGGCGATGGTCGAGCCGGAGGCGTCGGTCACCACGCCGGTGAGAGCGCCGGTGCTGGCGGACTGCGCCGCGGCGTTTGCCGGAAGAAAACTGAATAGGAGCGCACTCAGTACTACGCTCAACAACCATGCTGGGATCCGGGTGTTGCTGAGACGGCGAAATTGCGAGGCAGAAATAAAATTCAGAATCGCGGCCATGGGCCAGTCCTCCACCGGGTAGCTTTTCTTGCGAAGCCTTTCCTCGACGGGAGCCGCCCTGCCAAGCGGCCGGTTGCAACATTTGTTGCTGACCGAATAGAGGGAGGCTAGTCGCATTGCGCGCCGCTGTCAAGAGGATGGTTTTGGATAATATGCATCGAAATTTCAAGCGTGGCAGGTTCAGTAACGTTTGTTGCAACGATGCGGAATTTGCACCTGCGCCGGCATCGCGCGCTCCGTCGGACGGCAGGTGAGACGCCGTAAAAAAGCCGAAGGCGGCGGGAAGAGCGAATTGAACGGGAAGGGTTACTTCGTTGTTAAGGATTTATGCACGGCATCGAGGATGCCGTTGACGAAGGGGGCGGAGTCTTCGCCGGAAAATTTCTTGGCCAGCTCAATGGCTTCGTTGAGGATGACTTTCGCGGGCGTGCCGGCGGCGCGTAATTCGTGGATGGCCAGGCGCAGAATGGCACGGTCAATTACCGCAAGGCGCTCGAGCTTCCAGTTTTCCGCGTACTTGGTGATGAGTTCATCGAGCGCGGGCGCTTCGGCGGCGGCGCCTTCGAATAACTTGTTCGCGAAGCTGCGCGTGGTGTCGGCGGCCTTGGCATTTCTCCAGAATTTGGCTTCGAGCTTCGCAGGCTCCTGCCGGCTCATGTCCCATTGAAAAAGCATTTGCATGGCGTACTCGCGGGCTTTGGTTCGCAGGGACACGTTACTTGCGCCGGGTCTTTCCCGCGGGGGCGGGCTTGGCCGGGCCGCCGCGCAGCTTGCGCGAGAGTTGGGCCATTTCGATGGCCGCGAGGCCCGCTTCGAAACCTTTGTTGCCGCCTTTCAAGCCGGCGCGGTCAATGGCTTGTTCGAGAGTATCGCAGGTGAGCACGCAGAACATGACCGGCACGCCGGTATCCATCTGCGCAAGCTGCAGGCCGCGCGCGGTTTCGGAACAGACGTAGTCGTAGTGGGAGGTTTCGCCGCGAATGACGCAGCCGACGGCGATGAGCGCGTCGTACTTGCCGGTGGCGGCGAGCTTTTTTGCGGCGAGCGGGAGTTCGAAGGAGCCGGGAACACACACGACGTGCACGTCGCTGTCGTTAGCGCCAGCGCGTTGCAAGGCATCGATCGCGGCGGCTAGCAGGCGCTCGGTGATGAAGCTGTTGAAGCGGCTCAGCACGATGGCGAAGCGCAAACCTGCCGCACTTAAACCTCCCTCAATTCTTCCTGGCTCGAACTTTTCCGCCATAAGCGATCCCGTTGCTCTTCGCCTTTACTTCCGTTATGTCATCTACTTCCTTTACTTCCCACGAAATTCGGCTTTCCTTTTTTCCAGAAATGCTTTTGTCCCTTCGCGCATGTCTTCGGTGGCGCAGGACAGCCCGAACAGCGTGGCCTCGAGGAATAAGCCTTCTTCCTGAGGCATTTCAACGCCGCGCTCGATGGCTTCCATGGTGTACTTCACGGCGATCGGCGCGTTGGCGATGATTTTCTTGGCCAGCGCTTCCGCCGCAGGCAGAAGTTCGGCAGGTTCATAAATGTGATTGACCAACCCGATGCGCAGCGCTTCTTCGGCGGAAATCATTTCGCCGGTGAGGCAGAGTTCGTGGGCCACGCCTTTGCCGCAGAGCCGCGCGAGCCGTTGCGTGCCGCCGTATCCCGGAATAATGCCGAGCTTCACTTCAGGCTGGCCGAGCTTCGCGGTTTTGCTGGCGATGCGAATGGTGCAAGCCATGGCGACTTCGCAGCCGCCGCCGAGCGCGAAGCCGTTGATGGCGCAGATCGAAGGCTTGCCCAGGGTTTCGAGCAAATGCACGACACTCTGGCCGAAAAGCGAAAACTCTTTGCCGCGCACCGGCGTTTGCTGCGAAAGTTCGCCGATATCCGCCCCCGCCACAAACGATTTCTCGCCTGCGCCAGTCAAGATGAGCGCGCGAACCGAGTCGTCGTCACGCGCATCGAGCAGTGCGTCACGCAGCTCTTCGACCGTCTGGCGGTTCAACGCGTTCAACACCTTGGGGCGGTTGAATGTAATGAATGCGATCCCATCCCTTTTTTCGTACAAAATGTTTTCGTAACCCATGTCTTGTTCTCTGTGTCCTCTGCGCTCCCGCCTCTGTGTTCTCTGTGTTTTTCTTTTGTTTTCTCTTCGAACTTCTATCCTCAAATCTCTAACCTCTAAAACTTCATCGCTTTCGGCTTCGCTGGATCCGAATAATCGTAAAAACCGCGTCCGCTTTTCCTCCCATTCCATCCCGCCAGAACCATCCTCTTCAACAGCGGTGGCGAGGCAAATCTGCGTTCATGAAACTCCTCAAACATAATCTGCGAAATGTAGTAGGTGGTGTCTAATCCTACGAAATCGAGCAACGTCAGCGGGCCCATGGGGTGCCCGCAGCCGAGCTTCATGGAATTGTCAATGTCCTCGATGGAGCCGACACCTTCTTCGAGCGCGCGAATGGCGTCGAGCAAATACGGCACCAGCAAGCGGTTCACGATAAACCCGGTTGAGTCGTGCGCGCGCACCGCCGTTTTTCCCAACTTCGCGCCAAACGCCACGACTTCTTCGTACACCGCGTCGTCCGTCGCAATCGTCCGTACCACCTCAACCAATTGCATCACCGGCACGGGGTTGAAAAAGTGCAGGCCCACAAAGCGCTGCGGCCGCTTCGTCGCCGCCGCGATTTCGGTGATGGTCAGCGACGACGTGTTGCTCGCGAAAATCGTCGAAGCGGGGCACATCGCATCCAGCGCTGAGAACAGCTCGCGCTTCGCAGGTAGCCGTTCGATGATGGCCTCGATGATCAAATCGCAATTCTTCAAGTCCTCAATCGCCGTCGTGCCCTTCAAGCGCCCGCGAATCTCCGTTTGCGCCGCCGCCGTCAGCTTCCCTTTCTCTACCAAACGCGCCAGATTCTTTTCAATGCCTTTCAAGCCCTTGGCTACGAGCTCCGGAGTGACTTCACGCACCACGGTAGAGTATCCGGCCGCCGCGCACACTTGCGCGATCCCCGACCCCATCAACCCACACCCCACGACTCCCACTTTTTCAATCGCCATGTTTTCCTCTTGGATTCCCGCCACCAACTCGCGCGAAAGGAACTATCAAACGCCCACAAACCTTGGAGACACGAAACACCGTGCCCTCTTGATGCGACCAAAGTTTACCAGAGCCGCCGTTCCTTTACTTCCTGTACTTCCCTTACCTCGTCTGCGTCAGCTCTTGATCGCTTCCACAATCATGGCGATGCCCTGGCCGCCGCCGATGCAGGCGGTCGTCAAACCATAGCGCAATCCGTTGCGCCGCAACTCATTCAGAATGGTAATCACCAGGCGCGTCCCGCTGGCGCCCAGCGGGTGACCCAACGCAATCGCTCCGCCGTTGACATTCGTTTTGTCGCGATGCAATCCCATGGCTTTCTCGACCGCCAAATATTGCGGCGCAAACGCCTCGTTCACCTCGACGCGATCCATCTGCTCCAGCGTCAATCCCGCCAGCTTCAGTGTTTTTTGCGACGACGGCACCGGCCCGATACCCATAATGCTGGGATCCACGCCGACCGCCGCCCACGACACGATGCGCCCAATCGGCTTCAGCCCGCGCTCTTGCGCGGTTTTCTCGCGCGTCACCACCACCGCCGCTGCGCCATCCACAATGCCGCTCGCGTTGCCCGCCGTCACAATGCCATCTTTTTTGAACGACGGCGGCAGCTTCTCCAGGGTCTCCATCGTCGTTTCCGGCCGCCGGTGATCGTCTTCGCTCACCACAATGGTTTTCTTGCCCTGCTTCACTTCCACCGGTACCAGTTCTTCTTTCATGCGGCACGCTTTGTACGCCGCATCGGCCGCTTGCTGGCTCCGCAGCGCGTACGCATCGGCGTCCTTGCGCGTGATGCCATGCTGCTCTGCCAATTTTTCCGCCGTCATGGCCATCGGCAGCCCGCAGTAACTGTCGGTCAGTCCCACAAACAGAAAATCTTCCAGCGCGCCACCGCCGAGCCGCAATCCGTTACGCGCGCCGCGAATCACAAACGGCGCCTGCGTCATGTTTTCCATGCCGCCCGCCAACACCATGGTCGCCTCGCCGAGCAACAGCCGCTGCGCCGCCTGCGCAATCGCCTCGATCCCCGAGCCGCACAGCCGGTTCACCGTCACCGCCGGCGTCTCCTGCTTCAGTCCGGCCTTCAACGCCACATGCCGCGCGCCATAAATCGCGTCCGCGCTCGTCTGCATCACGTTGCCAAAAATCGCGTGATCGAACTCCGCCGGGTCCGCGCCCGAGCGCTTGATCGCCTCTTTCGACGCCACCGCCGCCAAGTCAATCGCGCTTACGTCCGAAAACGACCCGGTATACCGCGCCATCGGCGTCCGCGCCCCCGCCACAATCACCACATCCGTTGGAAACATATTCGTCCTACTCCTTGAGAGACGTCTGAAGTTTACCTGCCTAAGAATTTTCCCGGAAGCGATGCGCCCGGATTCTCACCAAATCGTCTTGACTACGTTGCTCTGTAGGATCTTCTGATCTGCCGTGACCAGCGCCATGCCTTCTGCCAAAGCGGTCGCTCCGATCAGCTTATCCGTGGGGTCCGCAGGATAAGTGGCCGGGAACTGGCTCGCGATGACGGCGATTTCAACTGTGATTGGTTGAATGGCTACGTGAGCGGTGATCTTTCGCACGAAAGCTTCCACCGTGCCGCGCGGATTGATCCCCCCTCTGGTCGCAAGATGAGCCAACTCCCAAAGCGTCATCGCGGAGATTGCCAGCCCGCCGGCACCGGCCGCACCACGAATCGCTCTCACAGCGTTCTTCGAAAGTTTTGCGGGATCATTGAACATCCAAATCAAGACATGTGTATCCAGCAGGATCATTTCTTCAGAATGTCCCAGTCTTCCAACGGTACAGCTGGCGAAACAATGTCCCCCACAATTTCAAAATCGTCTTTCATCGACCCGAAAAGGTCGTCATTTTCTGACTTCGCCGGAATGACTTTCACCACCGGCTTCCCGCGCTTGGTGACCAGCACCGGCTCTCCAGTAGCCTGCACTCGATTCATAACTTTGAGGCACTGCGCCTTGAATAGGCTTGCCCGCATGCGTTTCATAGTGCCCTCTTATTGTCCATAGTCATTTTAACATGACTATTGTGCACGTGCTACAGCCGTTGGAGTGGTTGCTCTGCTCGTAGGTTGTGATTCAGATCTGCTATGGACCATTACACCTTCGGCGTCTCCAGCGTCACCACGGTGTCCCCGCCCTTCTTCCGCGCTTCATCCACGCTGAATTCCGCCCGATTGATCAAATCCGTCACAATATCTTCGCTCTCGTACTCGTGCTTCGCGACGGCCTCCACAATCCCCGCGCTCAGCGTAATGGACGTCGTATCCCACGGCGGCCGCAGCCCGCTCGCCGCGCGCCGCAACTTATCCGCCAAATTCTGCGCACCCTGCAGCGTGGTGTCCGGCAAAATAAACGCCAGCGACCACGACGTATACTTCACCGCCACGTCGTTCTGCCGCACAATGGGCTGCAGCGACCGCGCCAACTGCTCCAAGAACCGCTCCAGGGGCGACTCGCCCTGCGTCCGCAAAATCTCCGACCCGCGATCAATCTGCAAAATCGCCAGCGCCAGCGGTGTGCCTTGCGTCCGCGCGCGATCCGCTTCCGTCAACAAGCAGCTCTGATACGAGCTGCGGCTCAGCAGTCCGGTGCGCTCATCCGAAACGCCCATGCGCCGCACCAGCGAACGCAGCCGCGTGTGGCTCACGCTCATCAGCATCTGGTCGCCAATGGCCTGCAAAAAGTACGCCTCATTCGGCTTCCACTTGTGCGGCGACGAATGTCCCACAATCAACATGCCCGCGGGCGCCTGCGTCTCTTTGTCGGTGATCATCACGCCCAGCGCGGTTACCAACCCCATGTCCCCCAGAATCGAGCCGTCCGTCGCCTCCACCACCAGCCCGCCCAACTCGTCCGGTTCGGCTTTTTCCATTTGCGCCAGCAGCAGCACCACTTGCGCGCCCGGAGCCGCCTTCAACGTTTGGCTGCAAAATTCCGCGGCCATCTCCGGCGGCCGCCCCGGTGCGCCGACCACCGCGATGGCTCGCGCGGTACGCAAGTGCGAGCCTACTTCGTTCACCGCGGTGTTCAACATCGCGCGCGGCGTCTGCTGCCGGAAGATTTTCTGGTTGATCTCGGAAATTTTCGAAAGGTCGCGCAGCGTCTCCGCACTGTACACGCCGGAGCGCGTCGTGGCCGTCACCGGCGCCGCTTCCACGATGGGCGGAGCCGCCGGCATAGACGGCGCCGGAGGCGCTGCAGGTTCCTGTTGCTTCGGCTTGGCCGCGCCCGGCGGCCACCAATTCGCCATCTGGTAGAGATTCTGCAAGCGCGCGTTGCGGCTCTCTTCGCCGGGGAACATCGCCGCGATTTTTTGCAGCCGCTCGAGCGCTTTGGCTTGCAGCGAGTACTGCAGAAAAATCTCTGTTTGCACGATCAAGTCTTCCAGCGCCTGCGCGTGGCGCGCTTCGTCGCTGTTCGGAGGCGGCGCTGCTACGCCTCCGCCGCTGCCACTCTGTGACGGAGGCGGCGGTGCCGCCGTGCCGGACTTGCTCAGCCGGCCGCCGATCCGTTTGACAAACCCTTCGTCCACGTGTCCGCGCAGCTTCTCCATGCGCTCCTGGTTGCGGTAGTCGTACGCGTCAATATCCACCAGCTTTTCCAGCGCGTCGCACGCTTTGCGGAAATCCCCGGCGTTGAAGTACACGTCGAAGAGCTTCACTAGAACTTCGAAATATTGCGTCTCGCGGTTCAGCTCGTTGTACACCTGCGCCCAGAATTCCAGCATGCCCTGCGAATGCGGATGCTTCGTGGCCACGGCGTCGAGCTGCATGGCGAATTCGTTCTGCTTTTTGTCCGCGAACATCCGCCGCTTCAGCGTCTGCAGCACGTCCACGCCTTTGACCGTCTGCGCCGAGGCCGTGTAGGCATCGGCCAGCTCAAAGAGCCGCTCCGTTCCGGCGTTTTTCTCGCGCAGCAATTTCTCCAGCACTTCGCGCGCGCGGTCCAGATTTCCCGCGCGAATCAAGGCGTCCGCAAAGGTCTCCAGGAACACCGCGTCGTTTTCCGTCGCGGCGAACGGCTCGAGCAGCGTCGCGGCACCGGCCGCTTCGTCGCTGCGCAGTTTGGCCTGCGCGTAGAGCAGCGCCACGCTGCGCTCCTGCGGAGCGAGTTTGTGAGCGCGCCCCAGCAGTTTCAAGGCGTCGCCGGCGGCTCCGCCCGCCGACGCCAGCTGCCCCGCGCGCAGAAACGTCCGCGCCGCCAGCGCGTTTTTTCCAATTTGCTCCGCGGCTTCCGCCAGCTTCATTTGCCGGCTTAAATTTTCCGGATCCAGTTGCGCGATGCGTTCCCAGCAGAACAAGGCATCCTCATGCCGCCCCGCGTTGCTGAAAAGCTCTCCGGCCTTCGTGTACTGCTCGATGGCTTCTTCGGCGTGATTCTGTTTTTGCTGGAGAAAGGCGTAACGCGCGATGCGTTCCGGCGGCTGCGCGGTGGAGCTGTTTTTCAGGAACCGGTTGTAGATGGCCAGCGCTTTCGTTTCGTCGCGTGGCTCGACCAGCAAATCGAAGAGCAGCCCGTAAAAGACCGCCGCGCGCTCCGGCTGCTCGATGCGCGCGTATAAATCGCCCAGCGCCTGCGTGGCTTCCTGATGCTGCGGCGCTTCCTCCAACACCGCCAGATAGGCTTCGATGGCGTCCTCGACACGATTCTTTTCGAGGAATCGCTTCGCGCGATCCAGGTGCTTGCTGACGTCTGAGCCCATCCGTCTGAATTGCCTTTTAAGGTTTGGCCCGGTTGCCTCGCGCAACCCGTCGGCTTCCAGGGAAATCTTCAGCTAGGTCGCGTCCCGCCCCGGGCACGCCCCCTTTGTCACTATATACCCCGTCCGCAACCCCCACAAAACCTGCGTCGCCTTGCTTTGTAGTATCCGCCACCGCCATCCCGCCTGGCCTATGGAACCTTTTGCCGTTT
>Ga0335078_10003219_pt1 | contig 24369 bp, 23 predicted proteins | sample Lox_Sample_32_FD_206711 | JGI IMG/M metagenome (GOLD analysis project Ga0335078, IMG submission 206711) | Soil microbial communities from Loxahatchee National Wildlife Refuge, Florida, United States - Lox_Sample_3.2 | ecosystem: Environmental > Terrestrial > Soil > Wetlands | place: USA... | reverse complement strand
CATGCAGCTCGCGGAGGTCGATCCACGGGTGATCAAGGTGGTCGACGTCAAGACACCGGGCTCGGGGGAGGAGCGGCGCAATCGCTACCAGGAGCTCGCGCTCCTCGCGCCGCAGGACCTCGTCAAGTTCGTCATCTGCAGCCGCGACGATTACGAGTGGAGCCGCGCCAGGGTGCAGGAGCTCACCCTGCCGGCGGGTTGCACGGTGCTGTTCTCACCGAGTCACGAGCAGCTCCCGGCCCGTGCGCTCGCTGACTGGATTCTCGAGGATCGGCTGCCGGTGCGCCTGCAGATCCAGCTGCACAAGTACCTCTGGGGCAACGTGCCGGGGAAGTAGCGGGAAAGCGCGTGGACGCGTCTGCGGCCGTAGTGTTGCTTTCCGGAGGCCTCGATTCGGCCACCGCGCTCGCCATCGCGCGTGAGCGGAGCTTCGCCTGCCATGCACTGTCGGTCGATTACGGGCAGCGTCATCTGGCAGAACTCGAAGGCGCACGGCGCGTCGCGCGTGCGCTCGGTGCGTGCGAGCACCGTGTCATGCGCGTCGATCTGGCCGGCATCGGCGGCTCGGCGCTCACCGATCCTGCCATCGCGGTACCGGAGAGCCCCGGAAGCGGCATTCCCGTCACCTACGTACCGGCGCGCAACACCATCATGCTGGCGCTCGCACTTGCCTGGGCCGAGGTTCTCGGGGCGCGCGATCTCTTCATCGGCGTCAACGTGCTCGACTCGAGCGGCTATCCCGACTGCCGACCGGAATTCATCGCCGCCTTCGGCGCTCTCGCGGCGCTCGCCACCAAGGCGGGCGTCGAGGGCAGGCCCTGCCGCATTCACACGCCGCTGATTGCACTCACCAAGGCCGAGATCATCCGCGAGGGCGTGCGACTTGGGGTCGACTACGCGCAGACCGTCTCGTGCTACCAGGCCGACGCAACCGGCCGGGCCTGCGGCCGCTGTGACGCATGTCGGCTGCGCAGTGCAGGCTTCGCCGCTGCAGGCGTCGCCGACCCGACCCGGTATCAGGGCCTGTAGTATCATGCCGCCCCCTGCGGCCGACTCTTGCCGCACGCGGGATGCCGCGGGATCAACTGCGCTGGGGCGTTAGCTCAGTCGGTAGAGCATCGGACTTTTAATCCGCTGGTCGACGGTTCGATTCCGTCACGCCCCATATAAATCAACAAGTTACAATGGTGCGCTGACAATAACGTTAATTCGGTGCACACTCGGTGCAATTCGAGCCGCTCTACGCCACTCCGATTTGCACGCATGGCCTCGATTCAGCGCATCGTGTCTCCACTAACCGGCGAAGTTGCCTACCGTGTCCAGGTTCGCCGTAAAGGAAGGCCGCCGGAGTCAGCCCGCTTCCCCAATCGCAAGGAGGCAGTCGCTTGGGCGGAGTCGCTCGAGACATCGATTCGAGAGGGCAGGCACTTCCCTCACGCGGCAGCCAAACGTACAAGCTTCGATGCGCTAGCGAAGGATTACGTCGAGACGGTGCTCGCGGAGTTCGCTCCGAAGGAGCGACTGACGCGCGAGCGGCAGCTGGAATGGTGGTCCGAGCAGTTTGCCGGGCTCTCGCTCGCGGACATTACGCCGGACCGCATCTCGAAGGCGCGCGACAAGCTTGCGGCCGAAACCTTCAGCCGTGGAAAGCCACGGAAGCATCCGGAGACGGGCAATTTAGTTCCGCCGAGAGAGTTTAAGCGCTCAGGTGCCACCGTGAATCGCTATATCGCGGCTCTTTCGCACGCGCTGAGCTTCGCGGTGAAGGAACGGCGACTGCTCCAGCGCAACTCCGTGAGTGACATCCGCCGCAAGCCCGAGCCACGTGGCCGCACGCGCTTTCTGTCTGATGATGACCGCTCCAAACTGCTCAAAGCATGCGCGGAGTCGGACTGGCCGCCACTGCACGCGCTCGTGCTGCTGGCGATCACCACGGGCGCGCGTAAGGGCGAGCTAATCCGCCTCAAGTGGGCCGAAATAGACTTGAAAGCGGGTCGCGCCCTGGTGAGCGAAACCAAGAACGACGAGCCGCGGACTCTGCCGCTCGCTGGCAGGGCGCTAGAGGCCCTGCGCACGCTGAGGCTGAATGACTCGCGCAGTGACTACGTGTTTCCACAGCCTTCTGGCTTGCCGGGTCCCTATGAGCACTTCGACGCGCATTGGTACGTCGCGCTCGAGGCTGCGGGTATCACGGATTTTCATTTCCATGACCTCCGCCACACCACCGCCTCCATGTTGGCTGCCCAGGGTGCCTCATTGCTTGAGATCGCCGACGTCCTCGGACACAAAACGCTCGCGATGGTTAAGCGCTACTCGCATCTCGTGGTCGATCACAAAGCAAAAGTCATTGAGGAGATGATCGCGGCTAAGGGGCTCTGAGGGCAGCATGACCCAGGTTTCGCGCGGACACTGCGCATCCGTGCAACGACAGGAGTCGAATTCGAAATCTGCCATTGAGCCGGACTGTCGGATAAGCTCCAGTCGTGCCCACCCGCGAGAGGCGAACATGACGTATCACAAGCGAGCACAGCCATTCATCGCAATCACCGCGCTTTGTGCCGGTCTAACACTGGTGTCCCCGGTAGGATTGGCCGCCAACGAGCCGGCGCCTGAGGTCACCAAGGACGGACTGCATCTTTACAAGCAGACCAAAGAGCGGCTCGCTTACGTAAGACCCGGCGCGACTTTCACGCAGTACAAGAAGCTGGTACTCCTTGACTGCTACGTGGAGTTCTCGAAGGACTGGGTCAAGGCCTACAACCGCGATCAACGGGACCTGTCGAGCCAGATCGGGGACAGTGACCTCGACCGAGCGAAGACGGCGCTGCAGAAGGACTTCAAGAAGATCTTTACCCATGAGCTGCAGGAGGGTGGGCGATACCAGGTCGTTGACGCCGGAGGGCCGGACGTGCTTGTCCTGCGGCCGGCGCTGATCAACATCCAGGTCAACGCTCCGGATCTCATGGCGGCCGGACGCAGCGCTACGTACGTCGAGTCAGCCGGTGCCATGACCATCTACCTTGAACTGTGGGATTCGGCGTCGAACACGATCCTCGCGCGCGTTATAGATGGACAAGTGGACCCAAGTTTGTACGGACAGCGCTCAAGCAGCGTCACGAACTGGGCGGCGGCGGAGCGCATGATGCGGAGCTGGGCCGACGAGCTGCGAAGCCGCCTCGACCTCGTTCGTGGCAAGGATGTTGCCAACTAAAGTCGCGCGCGCCGGCTGGACCTCGTGTGCCGACTGGGGAGGGGACGGTCATCAACACCGAGCAGCCCAGGTCCGCTGAGAGCTGTCGGGAAGCGCATCGTTGGCAGACTGCACTGAGATTGCACGCAGCAAACAAACGCGCGCTCTGAATCAAGCAGTTAGAACGTAAGTGTTCGGACTAGTAGTCCGCCGGCCCGCCGGCGACCGCTACAACTCTTGAATGCTCCGAGGGCCAATGCTACGACGCGCAGGCAATCTACGGGTGAATGAGAGCTGGACGTGCTTGGCGGGCTCAGCGGCGCGAGCTGCCTGGGATGGGACGAAGCGGTCCAAACCGTTGAAGTCGGGCATAATCTGTACCGGCATTTAAGTCGAGGCTCTGCCATTCGAACCTCTGCTTTCTTTGTCGGCACTGAATCCAAGCCTCAAGGGGAGTGAAGAACACATGAACAAGATGCTTATAGGGCTCGTCGTCGCCATGTTGGCTGGGGGACCGGCTGTAGCTTCTGAGAAGACCGATGTGATGGCGGTCATCCAGCAATTTGTGGACGCGTTCAATAAAGGCGACATGGAATCGGCTGTAGCACGATGCGCCGATCAAGCGTCCATCATCGACGACTTTGCACCCCACGAGTGGCACGGCGCGGGGGCTTGCTCCAAGTGGGGGACGGCCTATGAAGCAGACGCTAAGAAGAATGAGATCACTGATGGGGTCGTTACTCTTGGCACGCCCCGCCATATGGAAGTGACAGCGAACCGCGCTTACGCTGTCATTCCTGTCGATTCCTATACCTACAAGGTGAAGGGAAAACCGACGAAGGAGACTGGGTCGATACTGACAGTGGCGCTGCGCAAGGGCGAGTCCGGCTGGCGTATCACAGGATGGGCATGGGCGCAGGGTTAGACCTCAGTCGTGCCTCTGACACGAAAGCGCCGCCTTTCGGGCGGCGTTTTCGCATCTCTCGGCGCCCGCAAATAGCGATCCGCGCGGCAGCGGCGTCGATCAAGACCGGTGCAGCCGATGCGCATCGCCCGCCGGGGCCTGCCCGCGGTCGTACGGAGTGGCGATAAGCATGTACAACGTTCCGAGCGCCACCACGCAGGCCGTGGTCACGATCATTCCGTAGTTGCTGTACCAGGGGTCCTGCGGGCTGCGCGGCCACATCATGTTGATGATGGCAAACACCCCATAGCCGAACGCCGCGAGGTTGACGGGCCAACCCCAGCGGCCCAACGTGAACGGACCGGCGGGCTGCCAGCCCCGGGTTCGTGCAAACAGCGCTCCGGCCACCACCATCTGAAAGGCAATATAGATGCCAGCAGCGGCGAAACTGATTATCGTGCTGACCGCGTTCTGCAGCCACAGGCCGCACAGGGCGATCGCGGCGGCGAACAGCCCCCCAGTGAGCAATGCCGTGACCGGCACGTGGGTATGCGGCGAGATGCGGCTGAAAAATTCACTGCCGGCGATCATCTCGTCGCGCGCGTAGGAGAACAGCAGGCGGCTCGCGGCCGCCTGGATGCTGATCAGGCACGAGATGAAGGACACGAGAACCACAACTATCACCGCCCGGAAGGCCAGGTCGCCCCCCGCGGCGCGCAGCAGCGTGGGGATCGGATCCGTGTCCTTGCCGGCAATAACCGCGGGTATGTCCGGCACAGCGAGAATGAGGGCGAGACACACCAGCATCGCGGCGGCGGCGCCGACATAAATGGTCGAGCGCATGGCCTTCGGTATCTGGCGGCTGGCATCTGGAGTCTCTTCCGCCACATCGCCGCAGGCCTCGAAGCCGTAATAGCAGAACATCGCCGCGAGCGCTGCGGCTAGGAAAGCCGGGAGGTAGCTGCTGCCGCTTCCGATTCCGAAAGTGTTGAACAACGCACTGAAGGCCTGATGGCGGACGAACAGCAGCAGCCAGGCGCCCACCGCGAGCGCCCCGATAAGCTCGCAGATGAAGCCGAACATCGCAACCCGCGCGAGAACGTGTGTGCCGCTCACATTGCAAACGGTGGCGAGTGCGATCATGCACAGCGCAACGGTGGTCGTGGTCACGGGTCTTGGTGCGAAGCCGAGCAGCTGTGCGAGGAACGGCGCGCCGCCGGTGGCGACTGCGGAGATGGTGATTATCAGCGCGAGTCCGTATACCCAGCCGGCCATCCATGCCCAGCGCTTGCCCACTAGGCGCCGCGACCACGGGTACAGCCCCCCCGAAATCGGGAACTGCGAGACGACTTCACCGAACACCAGGCAGACGAACAACTGGCCGATGGCAACGAGCAGGTACCACCAGAACATCGGCGGACCGCCAGCGGCGAGCGCGAAAGCGAACAGGCTGTAGACGCCCACCACCGGGGACAGATAGGTAAACCCGAGCGAGAAGTTCTCCAGCTCGCTCATGGTCCGGTCGAACTTCGAGGTGTAGCCGAGTGCTTTCAGCTGTGCGGCATCGGCGTCCAGCGTCGCTCGGGTCCTCGCATCCACCGCTGCCATCACCGGGGCTGACTCGTTCATTCGGATGTTCCGTTTGCGTAGATGAGAGCATCCGGATCCGCACCGTGACGAGCCGATCCGGCCATATGAGCGCTGTCACCACGAAAGGTCACCGCGTTACCGTCCATCAAATTGCTCTCGCCTGCAAGTCCTCAGAGGCTTTACGGAGGTTGTTGCCGCTCAACGGCGATCGGCTGGTCCGGGATTTGATACTTATCTTGACGAGCATTCTGCGCACACGAGTTCTCTGAGCGCCGTCTGCATGCTGTGCCACAGCATTGCCCACGCAGGCCGCACTGACTCTCTGGGAGTTCCGAATACGCCCGCGAGAGAGGATTGCTACCGGCGTTGCTCCCGTTCACGAGGGACGGGCGGCCAAAGGCCCCGCGGGCCGGAGTTCACGGACGCGCAAGTCGAAGGGTCGTCGAGGGTAAATGTAAAGAGGCGGAGTCGTTCGCCGATCAAGGCGCACGCGTGTCGGCGGCTCCGGCGCGTGGGGCCATGTCGATCGCTCAGGTCCCGCCGCAGTTTTCCGGCGCGGCTCGCCTTAATGGCCACTAGATTTGCCTGAGCAATGCGTCGGCACTTAGACTTAGGGCGGCGGCAGGTGCCCTGGACGAGAATGACAACCGACACGATACGGGGCGCAGGCGTTTGGAAACACAGTGGGGACAGGTTCTGTCATCTGCGACGACGGTGCCCGACTGGTCTACGAGACCGTCGGCCGGGGTTCTCCGTTGGTTTTCGTTAGCGGGTTGGGGGACGACCGGCGCAGCTGGGCGAGCCAGGTGGCGCATCTTTCGACCGACCACACCGTTGTTACGATCGATAATCGCGGCTGCGGCGACAGTAGCGTTCCTCCAGGCCCCTATTCGATCACTCAGCTGGCGGACGATGTCCACAGCGTTGTGGCAGCGCTCGGGCTGACTGGAGTGGCTGCGATTGGGTCATCGATGGGCGGAGCCATCTGCCAGCGCTGGGCGCTTGAGTACCCCAGCGACATCTCCCGACTCGTCATCACCAACAGCTGGGGTGAGCGCACTGCCTTCACCGACTGCCTGTTCGAGCATTGGATCAGCCTCGCCCGCTCCGGTAACCCCGAACACATTCTTCAGAGCCTGCTGCTTTTTTCGTATTCACCCGACTATCTTGCCCGCCATCCGGACACCGTAGCGGCGTTTCTTGCCGCGCCCCCACCCAACCTGGAAGGGTTCGTCGCGGCCGCACACGCCTGCTTGGACCACGACACCTCGGCCGTCGCCAGTGCGATTCACCAGCCGACACTGGTGATCGGAGGCGCATTCGACATTCTGACCCGACCGGCACTCTCGGAGCGACTCAGCGTACGTCTACCGAGGGCATCACTGCGGATGTTGCCGACCGGTCACATGATTTTTTGGGAGATGCCCGACGAATTCAACCAGCTGGTGAGAGAGTTCGTGACAGCTACAACCACTTGATGACAGGAGTCAGCACATATGGCCTCGCATACCTCGAAAGACAATCCCGAGTCCGTCAAGGCGATCGAAGCGGTGCGGGCGCGGTGGCCTGAACTGTTCAACAGTAAGCGCATCGTGGAGCTTGGGGAGCACTTCTATGCGCTGGACGGCGTCGCAATCCCGCCCGATCACGAGATCGCGATGGGCAGGCCGGCAGTCGTGAAGCTGCTGCAGGGTTACGCTGATTCCGGTGACGTGACTTTCAAGCTCGGCGTGATAGAGACCCATGCCGACGATAAGACCGGCTACCTGATTGGCAATTACGTTTTCTACGATCGACGGGGTCCGAAGGAGAAGACCTACGAAGGTCGTACACTAGAGACGTATCGGAAGGAGCCCGATGGTAGCTGGAAATGCTCCGTCGACATGTGGCATCACCTCGACCCGGCGGTGATCAGCAAACCACTGCCGCGTTAGCCAAAGCCACACACCCAGCTGCGTGTGCGCAGCTGCCTTTCGAACCTTCTCGGGGTAAGGCGCGAACATCCTTGCCAGTGAGCCGTGCAGCATCCTCTCGGCGATGAGAAGTTTACGATTGGCACCAACCACCGACCCGTCGTGCAGTTGTTTGAACGACTCCCGGGCGGAATCATCGCGGCATCGGGAAGCGAAAGGATCATCATGATCTTTAGAACATGCGGCTTAAGCGGTCTGGTACTGGTTGCGGGCTTCACCGTCTTTGCAAGTGCTGCAAGGGCCGGCGACGACGCCCAAGCGCACCAGGGCGTCTCGCAGCATCAAGCCGTGACGATCATCGGGCTGGGGCATATGGGCGCCGTGCTCGCGAAGACCTTTGTCGATCACGGGCTCAAAGTAACCGTGTGGAACCGCACGGCCTCCAAGGCCGAGCCGTTGGTGGCCGTGGGGGCCGTCCTAGCTCAGAGCCCAAGAGATGCTATTGCGGCGAGCCCGCTCACCATCATCTCTTTGATCAACAAGGCCGTCGCGAAATCCGTCTTGGACGACCCTGGGGTCGCGGAGGCTCTCAAGGGGCGAACGCTCGTCGACTTGAGCTCGGGTTCGGCGGCTGAGGCGCGCACGAATGCGGCACTAATCACAGCTGCGGGCGGCAGTTATCTCGATGGCGGCATCATGGAATACCCGCGCAGCATCGGCAGGAAGGATGCGGTTATCGTCTATTCAGGGTCCGCAGTGACCTTCCGCGCACACGAGAGCGCGCTTGCCATCCTGGCCGGTGACCAGCGCTATCTGGGCGAGGATGCCGGCGCCGCGGCCACGACCTATCTCGCGCTTTGGAACTACTATTTCGTGGCCCTCGCAGGCTACTTTGAGGGCGCTGCGCTCGACCAGACGGCGGGGGTCCGCGTGGATGAGTTCCAGTCGCTGACCGGCACTATGGCGCGGAAATTCAGCGATGCTGTGGCCGATGCAAACCGCCGGATCAACACGCGGAGCTACTCGGGTGATCAGGCTCCTGTGGATGAGTATCTCGACTTCTTCCGGCAGATTCGCCAAGCCGAGGCCGAAAAGGGCGTAGGCCATCGGGGCGCGGAGGCATTGATCGGCTACGTGGAGAGCACACAGAAGGCTGGCAACGGCGACAAGGATATCGCCGTCCTCTTTAAAACGATTGGCGGCCGCGACTGACGCTGCCCGACTCCTGGCAACTGACCTGTCATCGATTCCGGCTCCGGTGCCGTGCGCGAGAGCTAACGCTCGATATCAGAGCGAAGCCAGCCTTCCCAGAAGCGCACGCTCGCCGAGAGGTCGTACGTGCGCGGCTCGGCCGGGACTGTATAGTCGAGTCCAAGGCCGCCCCTCGTAGTGCGCGGCCGGGCCGCGCTCCGCGTTCTTATCGCACGAGCGGTGCTCACCAGACGTTGTTCTTGGCTTCCTCTGCGGCGCGCTTGCGGTCCGCCTCCTGCTTATCAGCGGCAAGGTACCAGCGGAATTGGCAGGCCTTGTGTCCTTGCATGATCGTCGTCGGGCGCTCTAACACGGCCCGCTCATCCATGCCTTCGTTAAAGGGATAATCTTGACTGCAGACCAGCATGAAACCGAGCTCTGGAGCTCCGAGCGCCTTGTAGAACTCTGCGTAGCGGCATCCAGTGACCGTGAAATCAAGTTCCTTCTCAGTTTTCTTGTTGATATTCCAATTGAGCGCGCCCTCGGCGGCAAACATGTCGATAAGGTCATGCATCTTTGAGCCAAAATCGCCTTTTGGCAGCGACTCAAAGGCTACTTTCCCAAAGTTACGGAAGTGCTCTCCAAGCGCCTTGCGAATTATTGCGTGCGTCTTGGCCTCGCCGATTTGAGCCTTGAGCTCTCTGACAACAGGTACTAACACCTGAGCCTGGGCTTTGTATATTTCCAATCGGCGAGAGCCCCATCCGGGTCGATATGTGTAAAGGCGTTGAACCGCTCTTGAGCCCATCGCGCGCGTTCGATGGCCTCGCGGGCCGCAGTGACCGGCGAGAGGGTCCCGGCGCGATAGGCCTGCGCGAGTTCCTCCGCTGACAGCCGACATGAGGGCGGTGCATCGGCGAGCAAGTCGTGGTGGGGTATCAGTGGGTCACGCATGCCCGGTGTCCGGGTATCATCGTCGGGATAGAGAAATCGGCGCGCACAGTGGCCGGCTCGGGCCAGCGCTGGGTCACTGTCTTAAGACGCGTATAAGAGCGCACTCCTTCAGGCCCGTGCATGTGGTGGTCACCGAAAAGCGACTGCCGCCAGCCGCCGAAGCTGTGGAATGCCATCGGCACTGGGACTGGGACATTCACGCCCACCATTCGTGTTTGTATATCACGTACAAAGGCATGGGCGATAGAACCGCTCTGCGTGAAGACCGCGGTCCCATTCGCGAATTGGTGCTCATTCACAGGCTTAACGGCCTCCGAGTAACCGGTCACCCGCACAAGCCCCAGTACGGGCCCAAAGTTGCGCATATCGGGCCGCACGCGATCGAAGAGCGTGGGTCCAACGAAAAAACCACCCTCAAATCCCGGAACCCGGATCAGGCGACCGTCGATCAGCAGCTCAGCCCCCTCACGGACGCCGACGTCGATGTAATCGCGCACCCGGCTCTGTGCAGCGCCGGTGACCGAGCGGACCCATGTCTACGAACGGCGCATCTGGCGAGACTACCCGCCAAAGAGCGCTTTCAACGTCGTACAGGGCGATAAAGTAGCCGTGGACGCGCTGCTTGACCATCCCTACGTGTCCGCTGTGAGCTTTGTCGGCTCGACGCCGGTGGCGCGCTACATCCAGTCTCATGGCATTGCGCACGGTAAGCGAGTGCAGGCGCTCGGTGGCGCCAAGAACCATGCGATTGCGATGCCGGACGCAGATCTTGACGCTGCCACCGAAGCGATCGTCGGCGCAGCTTACGGTTCGGCCGGTGAGCGATGCATGGCGATCTCGATTGCTGTCGCAGTCGGTGAAGACACTGCAGAGACGCTCGTGGCGCGCTTGCGCGCGAGCGCCCCGTCCATCGATCCAGTGTCCAATAACGCGCTCTGCGGTCGAACGCGACGTCTTGACGGCGCTGCTCATACTCGTCCTCCTGCCTGAGTTCTGGGAATCAGTGAAGCAGCCAGCGGCTTAGGGGACCTCGGCATCTCGTTCTTTCTCAAGTGATCGTATGCTGAGGATGCGCGCGGGCCGTAACACAGCCTTCCTGTGTCGATATCGGCAATAGCCGTTCTATGTACCGGCACACCGCACCCAGTGACTGAACTGCGCTGTCACTTCCCTCGCTTAGCTTTAGACAAGTATTGAACGCCGAGAATCAGGCAATTCCCCCGATGGGGCCAAGCTGATACTCAGATCACGTTTGAATCCCGCAGCGCCTTCAACTCAGCCTCGTTCATATCGAGAAGCTCACGAAGCACCGCGTCTGTGTGCTGGCCGAGCATGGGTGGAGGGGCGTAACGGTTCAGAGGAGTCGCTGAAAAGCGAATCGGATTCGCTATCAGCGACAGGGTCGGTGAGACCGGGTGCGGGACCGAGACAATCATGCCGCGTTCGCGCACTTGCGGATCCGCAAATACCTCGGGAATTTCATTGACTGGACCACTCGGTATGTCGGCGTGCTCCAGGACTTCTAGCCAATGCGCCTTCTTCCGTGTCGCGAACATTGCCTCGAGGGTTGGTGTCAACGCGTCTCGATTCTCAATGCGCTTGGTGGCATTGATGAACCTGGGGTCTGGAGCCAGCTCTGGACGGCCAATAGCAGTGCAGAATCGTGCCCATTGCAGGTCGTTGCCCACGGTCAGGACGATTAGCCCGTCGGCGCAGCGGAAGGCCTGGGAAGGTGAGCCGCCACCACCAACGTTACCTCGCCGCGGAAATGACTTCCCAGAAATGAGGTACTGAACGCCGCGATGGCTCAAAGTCGCCACCATGGAGTCGAGTAATGCGATATCGATGTACTGTCCTTTCCCGGTCGCGTGAAGGTCACGATGATTGAGCGCGGCCAGAATGGCGACGGTCGCATACAGGCTCGTGAGGATATCGACGATGCTTAGTCCGCTGCGGGTCGGGCCGCCGCCCGGAAGGTTGTCCGGCGCGCCGGTGACAGCCATATGCCCTCCGACCGCCTGGAATATGGCGTCGTATCCTGGCCGCTGCGCCATCTTTCCTGTTTGGCCGTATCCTGTGATCGACAGGTACACGAGACGTGGATTGAGCTCTGCAAGGGATGCGTAGTCCAGGCGAAACTTCGCCAGCGTGCCGACCCGGAAATTCTCGACGAAGACGTCGGATTTTTCCGCTAGGCGTCGAATGATGTCCTGACCTTGGGGCGCCCCAAGATCGACGGTAACGGAGCGCTTGTTTCGGTTAGCGGAGAGATAGAAGCCAGACTCTCTGGTGCTCTTGCCGTCGGCCGTGGTCAGGAATGGTGGCCCATAGGTACGTGCGTCGTCACCGCCACGGGGCCTCTCGATCTTGATCACTTCGGCTCCGAGATCCCCCAGCATCTGCGTGACGAGCGGGCCCGCCAGGACTCTGCTTAGGTCCAACACACGGATTCCGTCGAGCGGTAGGGTCATCGATACGGTCCTAACGGGATGGAGGGCGCCTTGTGGTCGATGTCCGGTTATGGATCAGGATCAGGATTCCCGATGGGCCTCGGCCAAGCGGTTTAGGCGCGCCAATGTCTCACGCTTGATGCGCTTCGCGAGTGACCACTTGTGCACCTCGGTTGGGCCATCGTAGATGCGAAATGCGCGAACTTCGCGAAATACCTGCTCAACAACGGTATTGCGCGTGACACCAGTCCCGCCCATGATTTGCACACACCGATCCGCTATTCGGAACAGAGCTTCGGATATTGCGACCTTTGCCATCGAGGATTCACTCGTCGCCAGGTCTCCAGAATCGAGTATCCCCGCACACCAATCGATCATGAGCTCGCACTGCTGCATCTCGATCCTGTTCTCGGCCAGCATGAACCCGACACCTTCGTGGTCGATCAGCGCTTGGCCGAATGCGCGGCGCCTGACGGCGTACTCCGACGCTATCTCTTGGGCGCGAGTGCACGCTCCGAACCAACGCATGCAATGCGTCAATCGCGCGGGGGACAGACGAACCTGAGCATACTTGAATCCGGCGCCGACTTCGCCCAGCACGGAACTCGTGTGAACCCGAAGGTTCTCTATCCGCGAAGTCGGATGCCCGCCGGGCATCGACGAATCGATAGTGTGGGGAACCTGCTCAATCCGAATCGCCGGATTCGGCAAGTTCACGACGAACATTGTCGCGCCTTGCGGGGTCTTGGCCATCACGATCGCGACACTGGCACCCTGCAGACCGGTGCTGAAGCATTTTCGACCATTGATAACCCAGTAATCCCCTTCGCGCTCGCCGGTGGTCAGCAGCATGGATGGATCGGACCCCGCGCCATTGTCTTCGGCCGGCTCGGTCATCAGGAATGCCGAGCGCGCTCGACCTTCAAGCAGCGGTAGCAGAAACTGTGCTCGCTGCTCGGCCGACGCAATCTTGCCGAGCAGTAACATATTGCCCTCATCCGGCGCGGCGACATTCACCGCAACGGGTCCGAGCGGAGACAGGCCTGCTGCGCGTAGTACCAGCGCGGTATCGCGGTGGGACAGGTGCTGACCGCCGGCGAGCACATGGGGCGTCATCACCCGTGCCTGTCGCGCCTGTTCTCGCATTTCTTCCACTAGGGCCAGGCTGGGGCCGTGCGCGCCCCATCGTGGATCACGTTCGAACGGGACAATCACCTCGCGGACGAATTTCTCCACCCGCGCCGCAATTTCGCGACCCTGGGCGGTAACGTGACTCATGGGCTTAGTTCCTAGTCAACACACGTGGTTGAAATGGGACCTCGTTGACAGCCAACCGCGGCTAGCCGACAAACCGGGTAATCATTTTTTCGTTTAGAAAGTTCAGTATCGCGTGGGTCCCACCCTCGGTGCCGTACCCCGAGTCTTTCATGCCTCCGAAGGGGGCCTCGATCATGGACGAAAAGATGCGATTCACCGCGACCATGCCTGCTTCGAGGCGTTCCGTCACAGTCGCTTCCGTGCTTATGGAGCGCGTAAAGACGTACGCCGCGAGTCCATATGCGAGTCTGTTCGATTCCTGGATTGCCTCTTCGATCTCATCGAATGGCCGAATCAGCGCCAGGGGACCGAATGGCTCCTGGTTCATCGCCTGAGCTGCAATCGGTACGTCGTACAGTACCGTGGGAGCATAGAAGTAACCGGGACGATCGAGCCGCCTCGCTCCACACGCGACCTTCGCGCCAGTTCGAATTGCGTCTGCGACGAGCTCCTCTACCGCCAGCAGGCGGCGCGAATTTGCGAGCGGCCCCATGGCTACACCGTGCACGAGGCCGCTGTCTACCACAAGCGCCGCAGACAATTCCCTGAATCGCTCGATGAACTCGCGATACACAGGTCTCGCGACAAGGAAGCGCGTAGGTGCAAGGCACACCTGACCGGCGTTCATGAACTTCATGCGCACGAGTTCGCTCGTCGCCAGCGGGATGTCCGCATCACCACAGACGATCACGGGGGCATGGCCGCCCAGCTCCATCGTGACCCGCTTCATATGGCTGCCCGCGAGGCCCGCAAGTACTTTGCCCACCGTGATGGAACCGGTGAAGGTGACCTTGCGGATAGTCGGATGGGATATGAGAAAGCTCGAGATGCGAGCTGGATCACCGTAGAGAAGGGCGAGAACCCCGGACGGCACACCGGCATCGGTGAAGGCGCGGATCATCGCCGCGCATGCCGCAGGCGTTTCCTCAGGCCCCTTGAGGATGATTGAGCAGCCCGCGGCGAGCGCGGCGGCGACCTTCTTCACCGACTGAGAGACCGGGAAATTCCATGGCGTAAACGCTGCGACGGGCCCGACTGGTTCCAGGCGCGTCACGACGTGGGCATGTGGTGTCCGGCCCGGTATCACCTGACCGAAGCAGCGTCTAGCTTCCTCGGCAAACCACTCGATCGTGTCCGCTGAGCTCGCGATCTCTGCACGGGCCTGTGCGAGCGGTTTACCTTGCTCAGTAGTCAGCGTTACAGCAATCGAGTCTGCGCGCGCGCGAAGGTTGGCCGCTGCCCGCTGCAGCATATGCGCCCGATCGAAGGGTGCGACCTCACGCCATGTCGCGAATCCTCGCGCCGCGGCCTCCACCGCGTGTTGCATATCCGTGTCATCCGCAACGGCCACGCGGCCAACCGATTTCTCGGTCGCCGGGTCGATCACAGGCAGCATGCTGCCGTTGGCGCCACCTCGCCACGCGCCGTCAATGAGCAGCTGGATGTCGAGTGACGCCATAGTCGGTGATTGCAGAGTAGTCATGGACAGGACTCTCGATACCGCAGACTGAGGCCTCAACGATCCGCGTTGGCGCCCATAGTCGAGCAGTGGGTCGAGTCGTCTCAAACTGCAGGGGCGCCATTGCGTCGCCGTCAGACACGCTGACTGACGCAGGTTCGGGATGATTGCAGACCCTACCGCCGCAGCGAGTTCCTGTCAATATCATCGAAGTACAGAATTGTAGGACAGACTTGGGGGCGCTTTCGCCTAACGGCTAATTGCTCCCGCCGTGTGGGCCACACGCTGTGAACAATCCTTCGCATTTCTGCTGCCGGTCATATTCAACACCGGTAGGTCATCTTGTAAGATACCTGCAAGCAACAGCGCGGCCCGCAATTGAGAGGAACGTGCTGCTCCAGCGCCGCCGCTTGTCAGGGAATCCGCCGATGCGCTCACGACCGGTCACCGCTGCTCCCAGGTTCCGTCGCAGGTTCAGGAGCACGATGGCAGGCGAGGGGATCGACGCGGTCTTCTCCTCCACGGACCGCGTATTGAATCACATCACTGCTGGCGTTCTCGCTGGGCGTTACGTACCGGGTCAGCGCTTGGTGGAAGCAGACCTCACGCAGTCTTTGCGGGTAAGCCGCGGGCCCGTTCGGGAAGCATTCCGACGGCTGGATGCCCTTGGCGTCTTGTCGCGTACGATGCATCGTGGTGCCTGTGTCCGTACGCTCAGCCGGTCGGAGGCAGTGGATTTGATGATCGCCGCCGAGGGCTTGGACAGTCTCACGGCGCGGTTGGCGGCGTTGGCTGTCAAGACCCGCAAGGGAGGCCGCAATCTGTCGGTCCTCGAACGCGCCTTGCAGCGCTACCGCGATCGGGAGTACGAGCTCGCGAGCACGCCGCAGCAGCGCCAGCGGTTCTACGACGTCCTCATCGCAATGACGGGCAACAGTCAGCTGCCGTCGCTGTTTCCGACCATGCGCATCCATCTGCTCCGGTTGCAGACGCAGTCGTACCGGGATGTCAGCGCTCGACAGTCGGACGTCGATGACTTTGCGACTGTTGCGCGGGCGGTTCTCGCCGGCAACCCCAGCGCCGCGGCCAGAGCGGCCTCTGCTCATCATCGACGCGTGCAGCGCACGCTGCTTGACATGCCAGACGAGGCGTTTCCGAGAATCAACGGCGAGTAACCGTTGCCGGCTACGGCGGACGGAATGCAGAGGGTCACAAGCGCCGTAGACAAGCCCGCAGTACCGCAGGTAGCCGCAGGAATCGGCAGACGGCGAATATGGTACAGCCGTGCCGAAGCACGGTTCAGGCGCGCGTGATCCGGCCATTGGCGAACACCGGAACGGACTGGAAGATACTCTTCTGGCAACAGAATCTAAGATCGGCACTCAATCCGTGAGCCGCCATCATGCGCCCAGCATATGTGTTCTCGACGCATTCGCGCGCTGGCGCGCCATTGTGCAGGAGCTGAGCGGCGCGTGCTGCATCGCTCAGTTCAAATGACGTTCCACTCTCCGCGAAGAGCGCCGCGAGATAGCCAGCGCCGTAGAAGTCCTCGAGACTGAAACTCGTGCCTGATCCGGCACAAATTAGAATGATGTCACGCTCTTCATGGCGCGCGCGTGCGTAGCCGACCACGGCCGCGGCATTGACCAGCGATGTCGCGAGCACCAGACTCGCGCGAGCGGCCGCATTCAACGCGACAGTGCCATTGGTCGTCGAATACACGAGCCGTTTGCCCGACAAGTCTTCACGCAGTAGCAGATGTGGCCACGGCGCGGTGAATCCAGGGATCGGCGCGCCGTCTTGCTCGCCGGCGAGCACGAAACTGCCCGGTGGCAGTGTGCTTGCATGCATACGGGCCGCTTCCGGATCTAGCATCGGTACGATGTCTGTGACACCACGTTCGAGCGCAATCGCGATACCTGTGGTGGCAAAAATGATGTCGACGACAATCGCTACGACGTCCGACAGCCGCGCGGGGTCGGCATACATTTTGTTGGTCAGTACGTGTACGCGCGGCACGATGTGTGGAGCGCCTGTAACTAATCAGGTGTAGTTCTTTCCGTACGCGGCCCACATGGCGCTGAAGCCGGGTCGCAACAAATCGATCAGGCCATTCAGGTGTAGTTGCTGACCCGGGAAGCTGATCTTCATGCTCACGGCCATCTCTTCGGGCGTAAGGTAGAAGTACGGGTCGTGCGCGGTCATCATAACCTCGGTGATCAAGCGCAGCCCAGCCATCATCTTGAAAGCGCGATGCTCGTGGAGCAAACTCTTCATCCGTGCTTCGCTGAGCTTGCCGCAGTAGCACGTCAGGACATAACGGTCGAAGTCATCGTCCACTCCGGTCAGAAGGCTCATCTCGGCGATGTCCCACATCGGATGTCCGTACCCGCCTCCATCCCAGTCGATTAGCCAGATCTTCTCGCGGGCAGGCGAGTTGTACATGATGTTGACGTACGTCAGGTCGTTGTGCGTAAAGCAAGGGATGAACGGACCGATTGCGCGTTCGAGTCGGTAGGAAACCTCGCGGAAGAAAGGAACCTCGGCTAACCACTCGGATGGTTTCCACTGGGTTGCTGCAGCCCCCGTCTCCATCGTCTTGAGGTACCTGCGGACGGTGTGGAACGCCCACCAGTAGCTGATTGACTCGCTGATCGCCTCGGAGCCCGCGTGCATGATCTTGATCGTCTGGATGACTTTCGCGATGAACTCCCGGTCACCTAGCTGGCTTACCTGCATCCGAGGTCCGGAGATGAAGTCGGTTATCGTCAGATTCGGCTCCGCGTACCGCAGCTGCGGGCCGATCCCGAGGCGTGCTGCCGCGAGCGTGCAGTGGACGACGCTCGTTTGGCGCGTCCGATACTGGTCGAACCCGCAGCGCACGACGTAGCGCTTGCCGTCGCCATCGGTCACGAAATAGTTGCGGTTCTGCAAGCCGCCGAAGTTCTGCTCAATGTCGATGCGCCCGGTCCATATCGGCAGTTCACGTATATAGGCTTGCGTTTGCTGGCTGTCCCAGGCTCGGCGAAGCGTCGAGACCTCATTGATCAGCTGAAAGTCGTCATGCATCGACTCGCTCCATCACCGTGCTGCACTGTACCCGGGCAAATAGGTGTCCATCGCTGTCGGGGTAGGCTTAGACGGGTCCCGAGCTTGGGCCATAGCGACTCCGCGGAGAAGGGCACGTCGGTTTCCGGTAAACACATGCTAGCAATGAACCCTTGCACCCGTATCCGGAACGGGCAACGCTGCCGGGCAGTAGAGGAGATGCGGGCTGGGGCGGGCCGATCGCGGGGGGCGGAAATGGCGGGTCCCTAGCGGGGATGGCAGTTACCAGTCCTGCGGGTCGGGTCTCTTGGTCGTGACTGGCAGACGCTCGGAACAGATATTATGATCGCAGTACAAATCTGAGGCGTAGGATTGTCCGACAAGATGGCCCTCCAGTCAGGCGATCCGGCGGGCATTCGCGCGCCCGGTTGGAGTGTCGACGGCGCGCGGGTCGCGAGCCTTAGAGGGGGTCTACGCGGCGTGGCGGCGGATCAAACCACCAAGCCACAATTCACTATCGATGCTTGCACTACCGCTGACGCGTGGACCCACGCGGCTGCGCTCAGTTTGTGGGACCATGAGTACGAACAGGTACGGCCGGGCCGGTTCAGCGGGCGCGTGCACACGGCTTGGCTTGGACCGATGCAACTCATACACGAGTATGTCGATCACGCCTTCAAGTATCGAGGCACGTCCTGGCGGGGATCCCGCGTCTTCTTCTCGTACCTTCCGGGGTGTGGCGATGTCTTTTACGACAATCGTCAGGTCGGCACGAGTGCGCTCGTCACCCACCGCTGGAACGGCGTCGAGCGGGTCAACAGCAGTGACCGGATAAAGCTGGTCGTGGTGGCCATCGAGGAGGAGTTCCTCGCGGAGTACCTCGAGCCGCTTCCGGGACTGAGCGAACTGGTCCGCACGCCAGTTCCGGTGTGCTTCGCGTCCGATCGCGGTTCGGTTGCCGCGTTCCGGCGGTCGGTCCATGGCACGCTGCAGGAACTGATGCAATCGCCCGCACTCCTTGAGAGCGAGCGCGTGCGCGCGTGCTTGCAGCAGCGGGTGCTCGACTCCATCGTGGCTGTGCTCTCCAACGCCTGTGCGCCGGCCGGCCGGCTTCCCGCGCCTTCGACGCGTGCCTACATAGTTGGGCGCGCCATTGACTACATGGACGCGCATTTGGCCGATTCCATCTCGATTCGTGACATCTGTGCGAGCATTCGCATTAGCCCAAGGACGCTGTCGTACGCGTTTTCGGAGATCCTGGGTGCCTCCCCTAAGTCGTACCTCCTGGCTACCCGCCTCAACAGGGCTTCTCGTGATCTCGGTGACGCCCGTGTGCACGACTCGATCGAAAGCATTGCGGCGCGCTGGGGCTTTACGCACATGGGCCGGTTCGCGCAGTACTACCGTGCCGCCTTTGGGGAACGTCCCTCCGATACGTACCGTGCTCGTGCGATGCGGGCTAGATCCGCCGGTAGAAGCCTAGCTCTGGCCTCTTGAGCCACTATCCGTTTTGAGCATGCCAGCGGCATCGCCTGCCCCCGCAAGCCCGCGCTTGTGCAAGACTAACGCCAGAGGTCTGATCACCGGTGTGCGCGGCCGGCTCTTGTAGCGTGCTTCGCCGCTGCCGCAGTCGAGCGCACACTCGTACACGGAGAGGCGATGGATTTCTCGGGCAAACGCGTGCTCGTCACCGGCAGCACGATGGGTATCGGCCGTGGCGCCGCAGAGATGTTTATCGAAGCTGGTGCGACGGTCGCGATAAACGGTCGTAACGAGAAGGTCGTCGCACAGGTCGTCCGCGAATTGGCTTCGCCGCGGGCGCGGCCAGTCGCGGGGGATGTTCGCACAATCGCCGGCTGCAGCAACCTCGTAAGCCGCGCCATCGATGCGCTTGGTGGTCTCGATGTGCTCGTGAACAATGTAGGCATCTGTCCCCTCAGCTACATGATGGACGTCACCGAGGAGCATTGGGACGAAGTGATCGCCGTCAATCTAAGGTCCGCGTTCTTCTGTTCGAAATTCGCACTGGGGGAGCTGCGGCGATCTCGCGGCAACATCGTCGTTGTCGCATCAGTGGCAGGGCTCGCTGCCGGTCCGACTGACAGCTTCGTGTACGCCATCTCCAAGGGAGGTCTCGTGAACATGACGCGAGCTCTCGCGATCGAGCTGGCCCCCGACGGAGTGCGCGTCAACGCCGTCTGCCCGGGGTACATCGATACGCCCATGATCCAGGCCGAAAATGCCGCAACCGGTGGACAGGTGCACGCCTTCATCCGCAGAGCGACTCCACTCGGCAGAGTGGGTACTGTCCGGGAGTGTGCGTCGTCCATCGTTTACCTTGCTTCTGAGCTCGCCGGTTATTGCACCGGCACACTATTGGTCAACGACGGAGGTTGCATCGCTGCCGGGAGCTGGGGTGGAGCGAACCCGGCGGCGCGACCGCCCGAGGAGGCCGTCGCCTACGTCCCGACACCGAAATCTCGATAACTTGGCATGGTGGCCGCGTGAGCAAGCCATTTGACTTCACTGGCAAGCGCATATTTGTAACCGGCAGCACGCTCGGTATCGGCCGCGCCGCGGCGGAGGCATTCCTCGCTCTCGGTGCCACCGTCGCGATCAACGGTCGCACGGCGGAATCCGTGGACCGCGCTATTCGTGAATTAGGGGGTGGGCCGCGCCTGGTTGCCGCGTCGGGCGATCTGTCGAATACGCGCGAACGACAATGGACGGTCGCAAAGGTGCTTACTGATCTTGGCGGTCTCGACGTGCTCGTCAACAACGCCGGTCGAGGTGATGATTGCCTCGTCGACAGAGTGACGGAGGAATATTGGCAGAGGATGCTCGATCTGAACTTGAAGGCAGTGTTCTTCACGGCGCAAATGTGTGTGCCCGAGCTCAAGAAGACCCACGGCAACATCATCAATGTGAGCTCCGTGCTCGGTCTGATGGGCGGTCCTGCGGGGTCGGTGGTGTACGCGACGACCAAGGGTGCTGTCGTGCAAATGACACGCATGATGGCTCTCGCTCTTGCGCCCGACGGCATACGTGTCAACGCGCTCTGCCCGGGCTGGATCGATACGCCCATGATCCAGCGCGATAACGCGGCGGCAGGAGACGATGCCCTGTATAAGTACATTGCGAGCGTGGTGCCGTGGGGACGTATCGGCACGTCGCAGGAGACGGTCGGCGCAATGCTCTATCTCGCCGCCGCATCGAGTTCATATACAACCGGCGCAATACTGTCTGCGGACGGTGGTCTGGCAGCAGGCCACTAACGGGCACTCCCTTCCGTTCAGATGGCGTGATTATGATTATGCGGCGCCGGGCTCTGCACCCAGTTGCGTCTCGCTTACTGGGTCGCGGCGAGCTCAGGAGGCTCTGGCAGTGAGTATGCAATCCCAGTTAACGCAGACGATGTCGGAACTCGAAGCGCTTGACCGTGCCGACGTACTGCACGGCTTTGCCAACCTGCACGCCCAGGCAACCAGCGAGGTCGTCGTCGTATCCCACGCGAGTGGTATGAAGGTGACTGACCAGCGCGGGCGCGAATTCCTCGACGCCGGCGGGGGTCTATGGTGTATGAACGTCGGGTACGGACGGAAATCGATCGCGGATGTCGCCGCCGAGCAAATTGCAAAGCTGCCGTACTTCCACAGCTTCAGCAATTTCAGTAACGAGCCGATGATCCGGCTGGCAGTTCGGTTGGTGAGACTTGCGCCTCCGGGGATGTCGCGCGTCGTCTTCGCATCGAGCGGATCCGAGGCCAACGATACGCAGATCAAGATCGTTCGGCGCTACAACAACCTCCTCGGTCGCCCGGCCAAGAAGAAGATCATCGCACGCCTCAGCAGTTATCACGGCTCCACGGTGGCCGCCGGTAGCCTCAGCGGTCTGCCGATGATGCATCGGACCTTTGACCTGCCGATCCCCGGCATCATGCATACGCTGGACACCGACTATCATCGGCGACCGGATGAGATCAAAGCGCCCGAGCAGTTCACGAACTACCTCATCGACTCCTTAACGCAGCTGATCGAAGCCGAGCGTCCGGAAACGGTCGCGGCATTCATCGCCGAGCCAGTGTGTGGCAGTGGCGGCGTGCTCGTGCCCCCGCCGGGTTACTTTCCGGAGATCAAGAAGGTGCTCGACCACTACGACATCCTCATGATCGCCGATGAGGTCATCACCGGCTTCGGGCGCACGGGCAGCTGGTTTGCTAGTCCCGACCTCGGCCTGCAACCGGATCTCATGTCCATCGCCAAGGGACTTACCAGCGGCTACTTTCCCATGTCTGCATGCCTCATCTCGGCCAAGGTTGCGGACGTGCTCTACGCGGACAAGAGCAGCAGCGCCACGTTCGCGCACGGCTTCACCTGGTCCGGACATCCGGTTGGTGCAGCAATCGCGCACGCGAACCTCGACATCATGGAGCGCGAGAATCTACCAGGGAATGCCGCCGCGGTAGGTTCCTATCTCATGCGTCGGATACAGGAGCGACTCGGCGACCATCCACTCGTTGGTGAGATTCGCGGAAAGGGCTTGCTAATCGGGCTCGAGCTCGATGCCGATCGTGCGACCCGCCGGCCCTTTGCGGACACACAGCTCGTTGGCGGCATTCTGGCGCGCGCATGCTTCCAGGAGCACCTGCTGGTGCGCGGCGGGCACGGTCGGGTCCTTGCCGCGCTCGCGCCGCCACTGATTGCCACGACCGCCGATGCCGATGAGATCGTAGCGCGGCTTGCACGGGCGCTGGACCGCGTGGCAGCCGATCTCAGGAAGGTGGGCGTAGAGGCATAGGCGCCGACGGAGCGTACGGGCATACAGCGGCGAGGAGTCGGCGTGGCGCTGGACGTATCGCGATCGTATCCTCGGGAGCTCCTTGTGGTGGAGAAGGTCATGCGAACCCGACATCCGTTACTGAGTGCGGCGTTGGCGCTCACTTCCCTGCTCCTGGCACTTCGCGCGGTCGCGGGCGGTGATCTCAACCTATTGAGCTGGGAAGGTTACGCTGACGAAAGTTTCGTAAAACCGTTCGAGAAGTCGAGCGGCTGTCGTGTCACGGCTACCTACGTCGGCTCGAACGACGAATTCGTGGCCAAAATCATCGCCGGCGGCGGGGCGTACGACCTGATCACGCCCTCGAACGACACCACGATGCGACTCATCGATGCGGGGGTCGTAGAGGAGGTCAAGCGCGATCGCGTACCTGCCTTGCAGGAATTCTTCCCGATCTTCACGTCCCCGCCGTGGTTGGTTAAGAACGGCGCGCTTTACGGCGTCTCGTACGGGTGGGGCATAGTCCGCCTGCTGATCGACGCCGATGCCGGCCTCGGTACACCGGACAGCCTTGCATACCTCTGGGACCGAAGGCTCAAAGGCCGAGTAGCACTCTGGGATGACATTGAAGAAATCTACATGGCAGCGCGGTATCTTGGTTACAAAAACATCTACGACCTCAGCGATGAGCAGTTGCAGAAGGTCAAGGGCGTGCTCATCGCTCTGAAGCCCAACATTCGCAAGTACTGGGCTACGACTGGTGAGATGGGAACTCGCGAGGTTCTTGCCGGAAACTCCTGGGAGCCGACCCTCGTCAGTCTGCGCAAAGCGGGCCGTCATATCATCGACGTGGTGCCCAAGGAGGGCAGAAGCGCCTATTCCGACAGCTGGATGATCGTGCGCGGCGCGGGCAGCAACCCCTGCGTGTACTCCTGGCTCGAGTGGGTATCGACACCCAAGGCACAGGCGCTTGCCCACGCCGTCACCGGCTTTGGTTATTCCAACGCAAAGATGGCCGCGGAACTTGCTCCTGCCGATCGGAAACGGTACGAGGAGCTTGGCATGACCGATCCAAACGTGCTCAAGAAGCTCGACTGGTGGCAATCGGTGCGCCGTCGCGCGAAATATCTGGAGATCTGGAATCAGGTCAAGGCGGAATAGCCGCAGAGCCAGCAGGATGGAATGCGAAAGTACTGAATGACAGCCATAATCGAAGCACGACAGCTGCAGAAGAACTACGGCAGCTCGGTTGCGGTAAAAAATGTTTCCTTCACGGTAACCGAAGGCGAATTCCTCTCGCTGCTCGGTGCAAGCGGTAGCGGCAAGACAACCATTCTGAGGATGATAGCAGGACTTGAGCGGCCGACCGGCGGGCAAGTGCTGTTCCGGGGCGAGGATATCACCCACGTGCCCGCGTCCCAGCGCAACCTGCGCATGGTGTTCCAGGACTTCGCGCTATTTCCCAACCTGAATGTCTGGAGGAATGTCGCCTTTGGATTACGGCTGCGTATCAACCGCGGCAGAGTGACGAAAGAAGAGATCAAAGCTCGCGTCGACTGCTTTCTCGAGACCGTGCA
>Ga0335078_10003218_pt1 | contig 24370 bp, 19 predicted proteins | sample Lox_Sample_32_FD_206711 | JGI IMG/M metagenome (GOLD analysis project Ga0335078, IMG submission 206711) | Soil microbial communities from Loxahatchee National Wildlife Refuge, Florida, United States - Lox_Sample_3.2 | ecosystem: Environmental > Terrestrial > Soil > Wetlands | place: USA... | reverse complement strand
GCCAGGACAGCCCGGAATGCCAGCCAGGACAACATCCCCGCCGCCGACCGGCACCGCCACGCCAGCAAGACCGGTCGGCTCGCCTCGTTCACCGCCGCAGCATCGGCTTGTTCAGAGGCGTCCTAGGGGTCCTCGCCGTGCCTGCGGCCGTGCCGTGCCGCCGGGCCGTTCCGCCGGGCCCCCGTTGGACAGGAAGACCCTGAACGGGGTGACCCGAACTGCTTGATGAGCAGCGGGTTGCCGGGAGGTCCTGGCTGCAGGGCCGCGGCCGGCTGCTCACGCCGGGAGCGCTGCCGTCCCGGACGGGCTCGAAGGCGGACTCAACCAAGAGTGTCCCGGTGCTATGCTCTTTCGAGCGTCTGCGGCTCCCTTCTGCGTTAGGTCCCGTTGGGGGCACCGTCGGCGACTAGCCGGCACAAGCATGGTCCTGTAGAGCAGCTCGGAGTGCTCGCCACCCTGTCAAGGTGGAGGTCGCGGGTTCAAATCCCGTCAGGACCGCCCGGTTAGCGGCGCACCGGCCTCTACCGTGCCGGTGCCCAAGGTCAGGTAGCTCAGTCGGTACGAGCGTCCGCCTGAAAAGCGGAAGGTCGGCGGTTCGACCCCGCCCCTGACCACCAGATCAGAGGCCTAGTCGGGCGAATCGCTCCTGTCGCGGGGAGCCAAACGGGGAGCCAAGCGAGTTAGGCTCCCTGCTATGGCAGACATCTCAACGCGCCGCCGCGGACGCGGCGAGGACGCGATCTACTTAGATCCTTCGAAGAACCGGTACGTCGGGGCGGTCTCGCTTGGCTTCGGGCCGGACGGGAAGCGGATCCGGCGCAAGGTCACCGGCCGGACCAAGCAAGAAGTAAGGGACAAGCTCAAGGCGCTGCACGCCGAGCTCGAGCGCGGCCTGCGCACGTCGGCGACATACTCGGTGCGGCAGGCGGTGGAGGACTGGCTGGAGGGCGGCCTGCCGGGGCGGTCAGATCGCACCCGGTCCGTCTACCGGGAGGCGTTGACGCCGCTGCTGGGGCGCATCGGCTCCAGGCCCCTTCGGGAGCTGACGGCCCGCGACGTGCGCAAGGGGCTCGATGCGCTCAGCGACACGCTGTCGACCAGGTACCTGCAGATCGCTCGGGCTTCCCTGGCGCGGGCGATCCGGTACGCCGAGGCTCATGATCTCGTTGGCCGGAATGTGGCCACACTCGTTGACTCGCCCAAGGGCCGGGTGGGGCGGCCGAGCCGGTCGCTTACGCTCGACGAGTCCCTGGCGCTGCTCCGGGCGGCCGAGTCATCGCGGCTGAACGCCTACGTCGTGCTGAGCCTGACGGTCGGCATCCGCACTGAGGAGGCTAGGGAACTGGGTTGGGATCACGTCGACCTGGACGGAGATCCGGGCGCGGCTCGGCCTGTGCCGCCGTCGGTGGCCGTGTGGCATTCGGTGCGGCAAGGCGGCGACACCAAGACGGCTAAGTCGCGTCGGACGCTGGGGCTGCCGCAGGCTGCCGTGCAGGCTCTCAAAGAGCACCGTAAGCAGCAGGTGGAGGACCGGCTGGCGGCCGGGCCCCTGTGGCAGGATCACGGCCTCGTCTTCGCCTCGGCCATAGGGACGCCTCTGGACGCGGCGAACGTCCGGCGCGAGTTCCGCAAGATCACCGAAGCGGCAGGTCTCGGCACTGGCTTGGCGCCGCGGGACCTGCGCCACACCTTCGTCTCCCTGATGTCCGCGGACGGTGTCCCGATCGAGGAGATCGCTCGCCTGGCCGGCCACAATCGCACTGCAACAACGGAGCTCGTGTACCGCCACGAACTGCGTCCCGTCATCACTACCGGCGCCGAGGCGATGGACCGGATCTTGAACATTGGCGCCCTACACTAACGGCTCCGCCTTGCCTGGCGAGGTTGACCATGATCGCGAGGAGCGGGTCACTCGACGCGAACTGGGCGCTCAAACTGGCCGTTTGCCGTGGCCGTCCTGCGACGGGCGCATGTGGCTTGGTCGGCTTCGACGGCGATGCCCCGCGCCAGTGCCTGCTGCCCGGCTGTCGTATTTCGGGCACGACACGACCCATCCGAGAGCATTAATGGCTGAGCTTCCCTGTAGTCTACAGGTGTAGACTAAGGGAATGCCGGAGGTAAACCCTGGAGACTTGGTTGACGCGAAGCAGGTGGCTGGCTTGCTCGGCCTTCGGCACCGTAACAGCGTGTCGACGTACATGAAGAGGTACCAGGACTTTCCGCGCCCGGTGGTCGACCGGGGTCCTCGGCGGGGCCGCTTCTGGGTTCGAGCAGAGGTTTTGCACTGGGCCACCCGGCATCCCGGAAAGCGGGGCGTCGCATGACCGGGCGTACCACGGTTGCCGACATCTTCGCCGGGTGCGGCGGTGGATCGATCGGATTCCGGCAGGTCGGCTTCGAGGTCGTCGGTGCGGTTGAGATCGACGGCGACGCCGCTGCCGCCTATGCGGCCAACGTCGGCGTTAAGCCGCTGCGCAGGGACATCCGCGAGGTGACGGGACGGGACCTGCTGGAGAGGACCGGTGTCGGTGCTGGCGAGCTGACCCTTCTGTTCGGGTGCCCGCCGTGCCAGAGCTTCACGATTCTGCGCCGGGGTGCGGCGGAGAGCGAGTTGGACGGCGTCCGCAACAGCCTGCCCGGGGAGTATGTGCGGCTGGTCGATGAGTTGCGGCCGAGGCACATCGCGTTCGAGAACGTTCCCGGCATGGTGGACGGCAGGTGGCGCCACCGGTTCGACGAGCTGCTCTCCGATCTGGTCAAGCTGGGATACCGCTGCCGCTGGAATGTCCTCGATGCCGCAGACTACGGTGTACCGCAGCGCCGACGTCGTGTCGTCGTCGTCGGCAGCAGGCTGGTGGAGCCGACGCTCCCGGTAGCCTCGCATGCGGCCTCTGGTGAAGGAGGCCTTCAGTCTCACCGGACAGTCCGGGACGCCATCGGCAGGTTGCGCCCGCTAGGCCCGGGTGAGGCCGATCCTGGTGACTCTTTGCACCGCGCCAGGCGGCACTGCGAGCTTGCCCTACGGCGTCTGCGCGCGGTGCCGGAGGGCGGCGGCCGAATGAACCTCCCCCCGGAACTCCAGCTCGCCTGCCATCAGGGTCACCCCGGCCACTACGACATCTATGGGCGGATGTGGTGGGACCGCGTGGCTCCCACGCTGACGTCTGGGTGCACGAATGTCACCAAGGGGCGCTTCGGCCACCCTGAGCAGGACCGTGCGATCACATTGAGGGAGGCCCTGCTTCTGCAAGGTTTTCCGGACAGCGCAACGCTAAGCGGCGTTAATACCGACACGATGGCGCTGCAAGTCGGCAACGCCGTGCCGCCTCCTCTGGCGGCCGCGGTGGGTCACACCGTCCTGGAGATGGAGCGGGACGCAGGCGCGGCCGTGCGGTTCAGCCTGAGGGCGCAGGCGGGTACCGGTGCGTCTGGCCCAGTCGTGACAGGGCGAGCAGCAGTCGGCTGAGTTCCTGCACCTCCGCTCCCTCGATTTCAACGCCCAGCTCGACGTGCCGCCCGAACCCGGCCGAGGTGAGGTTGGCCGACCCCACGTAGGCGCGCTCACCGTCAGCCACGACCACCTTCGCGTGCGAACCCCAGCGTGGACAGCGTGGTGGCAGGCGTGGTGGTGACGACCAGCGGGCTGCCGGCACCGTCGGCCGGCCAGCGTTCTCCGAGTTCCCGTACTGCCGGGGCGCTGTCGGCCGAGGTGAGCATGCGCACCTGGACGCCGCGCCCGACCGCATTGAGGAGCGGCGAACCCAGGAACTGGAGTGCAGTGGCGTCTACGAAGGGCGCCGCGAGCAGCAGGCTCCGCCGGGCCCCTTCGATCAGGTTGACGATGACATCAGCGGTGCGGCGCATGGCCGGCCTGACCGCGACGTCGGAGGGTACCGTCGCGACCAGCGCCCACCGATCCGGGACGGGGCTCGAACGAGTCACCTACCAAGCGCAGGGCGGTCGCGACATCACGCGCCGCGGCCGCATCGAGACGCCGGCCCTCGGTGAGCACGCCGAGCAGCCTCAGGCACGCCCTCCACTGCCCGGCCGGCTCCCGCAGGCCGGCCCGGCGCATCCACTCCTCCAGCTTCGCGTCGTCCATCGCCGCCCCTGCGGCGACCTCCACACCGCGGGCCAGCACCTCCAGCCACCGGTCTGCGGGCCGTTGCGATGCGAGGACGTCGTGCAGGGCGCGCAGTGCGGTGTTCACGGCCCGTCGAAGTCTGGGCTCCAGTAGCCGCGGAGGTCGCCGAACGGGGATCCGAACAGCTCCCACCGGCTCAGGAACCGGTTCCAGGACTGGCATGCTGTCTCGGGAAGGTGCAGGCAGCCGTGGTCCACCCCGCGGTTGGCCTCCATGCAGTTCGGGTCGTACAGGCAGGTGGCGTTGTCCACCGCCCGGTCCACGACCTCGTCGAGGTTCTGCTCGAGCACGGTCCGCAGCCCCCCGATGGTGAACTCGCTGCCCCCGTTGGGATGGATCGCGAAGGCGAGCTCGTACGGGAACAGGTACTCAGACAGCGCCGTCTCTGAGAAGCCGCTGTCGACGGCCAGGGCCCGGAGCATCTGGTGCGCGCAGCTGTGCAGCAGCCTGAAGAGCGACAGCGGCGCGCGTTCCGGGTCTCCGGGGAGCGGTTCGTGGTCGGGGTCCCACTGGGGGCGCTGACCGTCGTACGGGTCCAGCTTCGAGGCGAACCAGCGTTTCACGCCGCCGGCGGCGCGGAGCCCCTGCTCGTCGACCAGGCCGTTGCCGGTGAGCCACCGCTCGACCCGGTCGGCGTCTAGGGCGAACACGAGGGCCTCGGTCTCGGTGGGATTTGCATACAACAACGTGGTGATCTGCTGACCGCGGTCGGCCCGCCCCTTGTAGGCGACGAGGTCGGCCTCGCGGGGCCCCCAGCCGGCCCGGCTGTACCCGTAGGCGAGGTAGGTGATGGGGAAGTCGCCCGCCACCGCCGTAGCGCCCGGGTCCAGGCCGGCCCGGCGCAGCGTCGGCCGGTAGGTCGCGTAGCGGGCGGCCCGGCCGGCCGACGCCGCCTGCTTGTCGAGATCGTCCAGAGTCAGGCGGGAGAGCCCGAGCGCCTGCTGGTACACGGCCAGGTTGTGCGCCAGCGCGGGCCCGCGGTCGTCGGTGAGCGGGTCATAGCCCAGCACCTTCTCGACGCGGCGCCCGAGTTCGTCCAGGTCCAGCGGGAAGAAGCGGCGGCGCAGCTTCTCGGCCCTGGCCACCAGATCCGGGTCACCGGTCGCCTCAAGTTCCCGGATTGTCTCGAGGATCTCGGGGTCGCCAGCTGGGGTGCCGACGCCGCGCAGGACCCGGTCGGCCTCGTCCTTCGTGCATTCGCCCAGCCATCGCCCGATGGTCGCGACGACGAACGCAGGGGTTCGCGCGAGCCGGGCGAAGTCCTCGGTCGGCGGCATGACGAGCGTGACGCCGTGCCCGACGTAGGCGCTCGACGCGGTGTGCACCATAGGCGCCATGCGCTTCTCGGTCCACGGGCACGCTTGGCGGCAGAAGTCCTGGACCGGCGCCGGCTGCCCGCATCCCAGACATTCCCAGCGGAAGTCCATGAACCGCGAAGCCCGGTCGTTGAGACTGAACTGGGTGCGGTGACAAGACCGGCACTCCCGCGGCGGCCGCATCGCGCGTACCTCGCCGCACTGGTGCACCATCACGAACTGCAGCTGGCGGTTGCCGGCCAGGTTCCCGCACTGCGACCGCGGGCAGCGGGGAGGCCAGTCGTCCACCCCGGGCTGGGGATCTGAGGCGTCCCAGACGAGGCCGCACGAAGCGCATCGCACCACCCGCGGCCAGACCTGGCAGAACACCTTGCCGGGGATGACGACCTCGTAGTGCTGGTGAGCGACCCCGCCGTCCTGGGGGAACTCCGGGGCGCGGTCAGATCCCGGGTCCACGCCGCCGACCAGCCGCCCCTCGGCCCGCCACCGGCGTACCAGGCGCATGGCCTCGTCGACGAGGTAGTCGCGGTCGATCACCGGGCCCTGGTAGGCGTCGTCGCGGCCGTACGCACGGACCTGGGCGACGTACCCGCCGACGTGGTCGAACGTCTGGTGCGGGCGGTAGCGGTACATCACCTGGCCCCGCGCGCGCGACATGGAGCGGTCCTGCGGGTCGAAGGTCACGGTCGTCTCCTTTCCTGGAGGGTGTAGAACGGCAGCCCGTCGGCGACATCGCGGAGGGAAGTCATCGGGGGCGACTCGAGGCCGAGGTAGTCGCCGGTCCCCCGGTAGCGGGAGCGGCCGCCGCCGGCCGCGGCGGCCGCGGCGCCCGCCGAGCGAATGCTCGACACGGCCACGCCCACCCGGTTCTCGACGTCGGCGCGGAGTTCGGCGGCCTCCGCCCGCGCGGTGTCATACGTCTGCTCCATGGCCTCGAGCAGCGCCTCCTGCTGCGCCTCCGCGAGCCCGCCCTGGTCGGGCGGCCGCAGGGCGATCTTCATGCGGTCGAGGTCGTGGAGGTGCCCGGGCGCGTGGCCGGTATCCCACCAGGCACGGTTGACCGACTGGAGGATCTCTCCCATGAGTACGCCGGGAAGGGTCCGCCGCGCGGCGAACCGGCTCCACCGGTTGATCGCGACCGGTTCCACCATCCGGTCGAGGTACTCGTGGAACTTGCCGTGGTAGCGGAAGTGCGAGCGGTCGCGCTCGCGCACCGCGTTGTATAGGAGGAACACGACTCCGAGGTACTGTCGGCCTATCCGCGAGGAGGCCTGGATGTACTCGTTCATCGCCTTCGGCATGCCGTTGAACACCATGAGGTTCAGGCGTGGCACGTCGACGCCGTGCGACACAGTCGAGGTCGCCACGACCTGCTCGGTCTCACCGGAGCCCATCAGGTCGTCGAGGGTGGCGCGGACCTCGTCGAAGTCGACGTCGCCGCTCAGCCCGCGCACCATGACCTCGTCCATCTCCTGATCCCGCAGCCACTTGTTGACCTGTGTCTCCATGGAGCGGCGGAGCTTGCCGAAGTCCACCAGGCTCGTCAGGTAGGTCAGGACTACCTTGTACAGGTCGACCAGGCCCTCCCGCTCGGCGTCGGTGAGCGCGCCGAGCACCGCGTCGCCACCGAAGTCACCCTCCTCGGCGCGGCGCACCGCGGCGTGGAGCGCCTGCAGGATCCGGACCAGGGACTGCTCGACCGTGGACCTGTTGGGCATCACGCCGACGAACCGCCGCAGCGGCTGCTTGCGGTCGATCTCCCAGTAGAACGAGCGGCGCAGCGAGGGCCCGGGCAGCGGCACCACGACCGACCGAAGACCGAACAGATGGTCACACTGCCGGTCCTCCCCGCGGATGGTGGCCGTCGTCGCGAGCACCTTCGCGCGAACATGCCGGCCGTCCGGCCGGGTCCTCGCCCCCAGCTCGCCCTGCACGTGCGCGAGCAGGCCCTCGTAGTGCCCGCTGAACGCGCCGAGCTCCTCGCGCACCATGTGCAGCTCGTCGACGATCTCCAGCGATGGCGCCGCGTCGTACAGCGGCTCGGTAAGCGGCCGGATGGTCTGTTCCGGACGCGGGTGACCGTCAACGCGCCGTTCGAAGCACTTTCCGCCGCGGCCGAGGCCGTGGAGCGTGCACTGGCAGTCCACGTCCCCGAGCAGGGCGCCGAACTGGTCCGAGAGCCCGATGTTGGCGAGCTTGTCCAGCGTGCCTACCACGACGGCGGGCAAGTAGCGGTAGATCTCGGTGTCAACGATGTGCAGCGGCAGGACCCTGCCGCACCCGGGGTTCGTGCACCGGTGCAGCAGCCGGATGGTGGTGGCCTCGGGCGGGCCGACCTCCACCATGCGCTTGCGGCAGTACGGGCACTCGTCGACCAGGCGTACTTTCCGCCGCCTTGCAGGGTCGCTCGTCATCCGCTCCAGCACGCCGTCTCTGCTCAGGGAGTTCGGCGTGTTGGCCCCGCCGGCGAAGAAGCCGATCGCGAACGCATCGCCGGGATTCCCGCCGACCGCGTGCAGCTCAGACATGACGTCGGGGTCGGAGCGGACCTCCTCGGCGGCCGCGACGAGGTCCAGCTGCCGCTGGGTTTGCTGGAGCGCCAGCAGCCGCAGCGGCAGCCGGCACCACGCGGTAACACCGCGCCGCTTCCCCCGGGCCCGGTCGTAGAACATAGCGGTCGCCATGACCCCAAACGACCCCTCGGTCTTCCCGCCGCCGGTCGGATACCACAGCACGGTGGCAGCGCCCGTCGGGTCGAGGCCGTCGGGGTCATCCCACAGCCCTGCGGTGAACTCGGCGGGGTCGTGCTCCCGCCAGGCCAGCGCGGGCAGCTGGCTGACGATAAAGACGAGCTGGAACCGGCGCCACCCGGCGTGCCTCTGGCGCGACATCTCCCCGAGCTTGAGCATGGTGCGGTTGGCGAGCCGGAAGGCCAGCAGCAGCCTGGGATCGCGCTCCAGCCACCGGATCCCATCCTCGAAGCGCCTGACCTCCAGGTCGAACGCGGAGCGGTCCTGCCGCTTGCGCTCGGCCAGGGCGGGCCGGGTCCGCTCGAGGTCCGAGGTGTCCCAGTCCTCGTGGCTGAGATAGGCCCGCATGTCGGATGCGAAACTCCGCAGGGCCGGCAACGCATCCTCGCCCGCGAGCACGTCGAACCTGCACGATGGGTGCGGGGTCGATACGGCCCGGTAGGTCTCGTGCACCGGCGCCGGGGTCGAGGTCAGTCGCACGATCGCCTCGGACCCGTCCCGGACCACGTCCACCCCGCAGTTGTTCGCGTATGCGGGCAGTTCCGGGTCGTAGCGGTAGGCGTCGGGTCCGAGATCCATCTCGATCGGCGTGATGACGCCGGCCGCCGCGGCGACCTCCAGGCGGGCCCGGAACAGGAACTGGTCCTTAGCGTCGTCGTGACGCCGGTCCGATCCGCGCCGCGGCCGCCTGGCAGCCACCGTCGGATCGTCGGACAGGTTGTCCAGCGAGGCTGCCACCCGGGTCTTGCCGCCCGCCGCCGACCGCGCCAGCAGGGTCATCGACGCCCGCCATTCAGGTATCACGGGGGTTCCCCCGAGCTCCGCGAGCCAGCGGGCGAACGACTGCTCGCCCGTCAGCACGTGCCCGGGCACGCGCCGCTCGCTGCGGTCCTCCCCGTCCCGCCGCTCAACCTCCGGGTCACCCGCGGCCGCGGCCTGCGCCCGCTGGAACTCCCGCGTGAGCTCATCGAGGCCGATGTTCCTTACGAGCGGCTTCCCCGGCGCAAGCTGGACCTTGACGGGCCCGCTGTCCACCTCCACCCGCTTGAACACTGGCGCCAGTCGGTACTCGCGGCCGTGCCGCACCGCCGGGTCGTCCCGACCGCCGTGGAATCGCAGTTGCTCGTCAAGGGTCGGAAACACCTTGTAGTAGCAGCTCGCGACCGCGCGCAGCACGACGGCGGCCGCGGGGTCGGTGACCTCGAACTCCATCCCCAGGGAGTTGGCGGTTTCCTTCCCCCGCCGGTGCTGTGCGCCCGGCAGGCGGAGGCCGAGCGGGGCCAGTGTCCCCAGGTAGTAGCGCACCGACGGCGGCTCGCCGGCGCACCGGTTGCCGTCGGCCTCGCCGGTGGCGTCCCCCACCACCGCCCGCTCGAGGTATCGGGCCATGGCCGACTGGACCTCGAGGTCCGGCTCATATCTACGACTGCTCATAATCACACCTCTTCCTCGTCCGCCGGCAGGCGCCGGCCGGTGATGATGCGGGGCACGGTCCCGGCCGGCTCCAGCTGCACGACCGTGACCACCTCGACCGCGTCCTCGAAGTCGGCGGCGGTCAGGCCGCTCCGCTCGTCGATCAGTTCGTCATCCGCGATCAGCCCGGCCCGGGCGGCCGGGCCGACGTGGCGGGCCATCCGGGCCAGCCGCCGCCCCAGGCGTATATGGGCACCGCGCAGTTCGCGTATCGCGTGGTAAATGTCTGGGTAGCGCTCGACGAGCAGGTCGTCGCTGAGCACCTCACCGAGCCGCCGGATGTCTTCCCGGTCGTCGGGGCCTATGGTCACCCCGACCACCCAGAGCCGAACGGTCTGCGTCTGCACCCCGCAGCCGCGGGCACGCATCGCACAGCCGAGTGCCTCGTAGGTGCCGAACCGGGCCCAGGCGCGGAGCAGCGCGGTCCTCCAGCGCGCGACCCACGCCGCCGGCCGGACCAGCCTGGGGACGTCGCCCGCTACCTCGAGCACCTTGGCCACCAGGTCCTTGTGGGCGTCGCCGTCCAGGAACACCAGCTCGTCGCCGGGTCGCAGGTCAGAAACGCGCGCGCCGTGATCCGGCTCGGCGCTGTTAGGCCGCCACCTCGTCACCGAGCCCGTGACGGCCAGCAGCGCCCGCGTACCGTCGGAGAAGTATGCGCGCACGGCTTCGACCGCCTCGTACGCGTCGGGCGAGTCGGGGCTGGCACCGCCGCGCATGCCGGGGTCGTCCGGCCGCGGCCACGCACCCTCCCACAGCCCGGGAGGTTCGTCGACCGTCGGCGGAACGTCGACCAGACGCACGAGCGGGCCGGCCGCCGCGCCGTTGGAGGCGCCCGCCGCCCGGAGGCGGGTCCCAGTCAGCGACAGGACGGCGGCGGTCCTGACCGCGGGGGTGCTGAGCTCTGCCAGGACGCGGGCCTGCGTGTCCACCACGGTCCGCACGATGGCGGCCTCGCTGAACGTCGCGCCGCCGCCTGGGTCGTAGGCGAGGACTTGGACGTTCTGGGCGATGCCGCACTGGTACACCCATCGGGCCCAGGCCGGGGCCATCCCGGTCAGGATCGCGACGTCGGCAGGCGTCTCCCCGCGCAGCGCACCGAGCGACGTGACCCTGGCCTTCGCCAGCCCGGCCTCCCCGAGGACGATTTTGTACGCCCGGGCGAGCGCCGCAGTGCGGGCCACGAGCAGGGTGTTCAGGTGGTCGTCGAGATCCCGCGCCACGACCTGACGAAGCGCCGTGTACTTGGCTGGCTCGGTGCCCATCGAGTCGAGCAGCCCCTGCAGCTCGGCCTCGACCATGGGGAGGTACAGGTCCCGGATCTCGCCCTTGGCGACCCGCGCCGCTTGCCCGAGGGCACGGACGCGGACCCCGGCCGGCGTCGGCGACAGCGAGTCGTAAGCGGCCAGGGGCAGCGCCAGGCCGAGCAGGTCGTGGAAGAGCCCAAAGGCCTGCAGCGCGAGATCGCGAACGAGCGCACTGCGTCCCGCCCTGACCAGCGCGCCGACGTCTTCCCAGAACAGGCCGGCGTTCTCGCAGATCGCGGCCTGCTCCACGGTCACGATGTCGCAGCTTGCGCCGCGGGCCAGCCGCTCCAAGGTGGGGGTCAGCCCTCCGGGCTCGCAGCCCGCGATGTCCGCCGGGCTCCAGGCGATCACCGGCATCTCCTGCGCGAGCCGGGCCACGGACCGTGCCGCGACATCACGGGCCACCGCGACGACCGGGACACCGAGTGCCGGGATGTGCTCCTCCCCGGCGGCGGGCAACTCGACGACGACGAGGTCCACGTCCTTCACGTCCAGCACGTCGTCCACGGTGGGCACGAACAGGGTGGACCAGCGGCCGTCGTGGCCCTCCGGCCCGAGCACGTGCACGACACCGCCGCGGCCGAGGGTGGCGCCCGGCACGACGTCGCGCAGGAGGGCGGACCCCAGCCCCCGGCCCGCGCTGATGCCGAGACTCCGGTACAGGCCGCGGAGCTGGTAGTCGCCACTGACCACGGCCACACGGCGGGAACTGCCTGCGGCGAAACCGAGGCTCCGGACGCCCTCCATGAAACTGGCGACGTGGACTGCGGCGGGAAGCAGCGCGGGCAGCGGCGCCAGCGGGTCGGCCGGCACGATCAGCACGGACCGTCGGCCGGCAATAGCCCATTCGACCGCGCGCAACGCCTCGACGTCGAGGCAGGAGAGACGAAGGGGAACCCCGTCCAGGGTCAGCCGGTGCTCCTCGAGGCACGAGGCAAGGCCCGGATGGGCAAAAGGCGGGAAAATCGGGTCCCGCGCGCCCGAGATGGTCGTGCGCATGCTCAACCTCGTGCCATTCTGCGTGACGCGGGGGAACGCCGACTTGGTGCCGACGTCTGGTCCTCCCACGCCAATCTCTTTGGCGTGACGCAGTCTACAGCCCGGGAGCGACATCGGTACCGCAGCGCGCGGCACGGTGGGTGTCATGCGGCATCAGGCCGCAGGGCGGCAGCTCCGCTGGGGGACGGGTCAAGGTAGATCACGCTCTGGGCAGCAAGCCTCAGCGTCCTGGCCAGCCCGGTACGGCGGCTGACGACGGTGACCTTCGGGCCGGCAGAGCCGAGGGCGGCGGCGGCCGAGGTGAAGGCGCCGTCACCGGACCCGATGACGATATCGGTGAACCGCGCGGCGACGTTCTCCCCGCTGATCACGGCGAGGAGTTCGGTGTCGGCGCCGTCCGGGCCAGAGCGAACCAGGTACCGCGCCCCTGGCCAGCCAAGCCCGGCGCTGGGAAGGGCTTTGTGGTTGCAGCCGATGACGACCTGATCCATCTCTCCGATGCCGACGCGCGAGGCATACGCCTGGCGGATCATTGCCACCTCCCATTCGGTGGGAAGGCCGGTGCCAACCAGGTTCTCGATGTCGACCAGGTGCAGGGTCCGGGCCGGGAACGGCCTGTGGACCGTTCGCGCCGCGCGTGCCGCGGGCCTGGTAATTGGTGTAGCCGTTCGCGCCATCTGTCTCCCCTCGCCTTAGGCGGGCCTGCTCTCGAAAAGCAGTAACAACCCGAAAGCGAGAACCATTCCACTATTCCATGGCATGGTTCCATGGAGTCCCTTGGGTTGTCAACATGGACAGCCTGCTTTCGTTGTGACAGGACGTGACCGCGAGAACCGAGCGGGCAGGGTCTGGCCCAGCCGGGGCGACTCAAATGCGGGGCAGTAGGGTGCCCGACTGGGCCACGTCAGCTAAGTGTGACGCGATGGCGTACGCGGGTGGCAGGCATCCGACGGAGGCGCCGTGCTGGCCTGGCCTGCTCAGGCAGCAGCGGCGCCGCGGCCCCAGATGCGCTCCCGCAGGGGCAGGCCCGTCAGCCTAGCCGCCGCCTGCTGCCTGGCCGGGTCGTCGTCGCGGCGGATCTCGCTAACGCGCGCTCGGCCCTCCTTATTGACAGCTCGGCGCCACTCAAGGGCTTGCTGCGGGCTGGCTGAGATCGGTATCGGGTCCATCTTCAGGACCTGCTGCACGTAGCGGTCCAGAAGTGCGTCGGTGGCCCGCCAAGGCCGAGCGGTATCGTCCCCGGCATCGGGACGGCCTACCAGGGAGAGGATCTTCTGCAGGTCCAGGTGATCGGCGGAACTGGTCGTTACGATCCGTCGTTCCAGCGGCCAGGCGGACGAGGTGAGCCACCGTGGGTTGGCGGTCCCATCTTCACTAAGCGCAGGAGCCACGAAGGCGCGGCTCTCGGGTGCGCGCTCCCAGGCTCGCCGCTCGTCCCGGCGCAACGGCGCGAACGCCCGGCTATCGACCTGCAGCTGATGGGCCGCCCAGAGGTACTCCTCCAGAAATGCGGGGTTCTGCGGCCAACGCAGCTCCTTGAGCGCGTCCAGCACTACTCCACGTACCGGCCTGCCCGGCCTGGCCTGCCGAAGGTCTTTGCTGGCCGCGCGTCTGAGCTCCGCAAGCAGATCGTCGCGCCGGTCATCGAGGCGCTCGAGTGCGCTTACCTGTGCCACCAGGTCGGTGACCGGGACCTTGCCGCTTCGCGCTGCAGCCACGAGCCGTCGCTGGAGTTCGAGAATGTCCTCCAGCGTGTCGACGAGCTCGGCGCGGGTCCCGGTTACACTCATAGAAGCGATTCTACTTTGTTCCATGCAAGTGTGCCATGGCAACTAGTGCGCCCAAGCCCCGCCTGGTAGGTGGTGCTGGCTCCTCAGCACGCAGCAAGCCCGTCTGGGACCATACGAGCATGGAATCTTGGGCCAGCAGCGCCCGGGTACGGCGGTCGATGCAGTCGAACCGCCCACGCAATACGTCGCCAGAGGTCACGCTACGGTCTGCCCTTCACCGTGCCGGCCTCCGCTTCTTCAAGCACCGTCGGCCAGTGCCTGGAGTCCGTTGCGAGGCCGACATCATCTTTCCGGGCCCGCGTGTGGCCGTGTTCGTTGACGGCTGCTTTTGGCACGGATGTCCCAAGCACGCCACATTCCCGAAGACCAACGCCGAGTGGTGGGCCCGCAAGCTGGAGGCCACCCGTCTGCGTGATCTCGAAAACGAACGCGCACTGACCGCCGCCGGATGGACGGTCCTGCGAGTTTGGGAACATGAGGCCACCGCGGACGCCGTAGCTCAAATCCGTGCGTCCCTCACGTCAACGGTTACTCAGTGAGAGCACAGGGCATCGTCCTCTGTGAGTCGCGCCGAACGGACGAGACGTCGCGATTTGGCGTTGTCGGTGATTGCCAGCCTTATAGCACGCGTGCTGGGAATATGACCCGACCAGCGACAACGTGGACGGCAGGATCGCCAGTTACAGGCCCCGGCGTGTCGGCGAGCTGGTCCCACATGGCGCGCACCGCTATGAACAAGCCGGGGAACCGGCCGCTGTTGATGGCGCCGCGGGAGCGGCTGGAGTCGATGCGCCGCGCGGCCCATTCGCCTGCGCTGCTTCGTCGGCGTGCGGTCATCACGGGGCGGTAGGTCACCTGGAGCAGGTACTCCAAGGCCAGGCCGCACGTTTGGTGCCCTAGCTGTTCTGCGATCAACCCCTCGGAATCCCGCGGACCGGGGAGTAGGTCAGGCCACTGGACGACGATGACGCGGTCCCATGTTTCTGGCGGCACCGTCGTGGCGAGGTGGTGGCTCTCGCCGACCGGGAGGTCGCGGAGCCTGCGTTTCGCGTCACCGGTCTGGCCGACGTACAGCAAACCCGCACCCGCGACGTACACGCCATAGACGACGTGCCCGCTAACGGGTGCAGCATCAGGTCGCGCCGGGTTGGTCAGAAGCTGTCCGACCTGATGCGCAAACCGGTAGCGGCGGTCCTGCCAAGCCAGGACGCGCTCTGGGCTGGCGAGCGAGTCAAGCACAGCCGCGCGCCAGCGGCTGAACGCCTCGTCTTCGGTGCTGGTGTCCATGCGATCATTTTGGTGCCAGGCTGCCTGACATGCCGCGCCAGATGCTGGCTGCCGACACAGCTGACCTCGCCCGGACAGTTGTGTTCGGGGCGAGGGGCGCTGTTGGCTGGTCAGGATCGGGCAACGCCATAGAGCCCGCATTCGAAACGGTCCATGCCCCTACTGCCTTGCGGCCTCTGGGCGAGTACAGAGCATGGATCCTCCGATGAGGCGGCCACCAAGATCGAGGCCGTCCTGGCTACGCGGGGGCTAGTCTTGCGACGTGGCTGGCCTGGAGGACTATTTGGACCTGACGGTCCGCCAGGCGCGAGACCAGTACCGGGCGCTGATATCCCGACGCCCAGTAGCGGGCAAGCAGGCGATCTTCTCGCCAGTCGAGACGCTGCTGTGCCTCGCCGCCTCGTTCGTGGTCAATCCGCGCCAGTTTGGTGGCACAAATCTCAACCGGGTGCCACAGCCGGTACCGGAGCTGGCTCACCTGTTCTCCCGGTCGCCATCGAGCGTGCTGGAGAAGATGCGCAACCTCAACGGCTCCCGCCCCCATGGCGCCAAATGGGACATTCTAGCTGGGGCGACACTTCGCAATGACGTTGCACGCTTCAGCCACATCTACCGCGTATTCATGGGAGCGGCCCGCGCCGAAGGCATCGGCCGTGACCAGTTGCCCGATTTCCTCGGTCTAGAGCATGGCGGCGAGTTGACCCTACTCGGCCAGGAAGAAGTCAGTCTTTCCCTCGTCGATGAGGCTGTGCACGATGCGATCAGGCGTATGACAGAAGGCGGCGAGTGGAAAGAGAGGGAGACCGAGCAGATCGTGCTCGGCGCTGTCCGGGTCGGGCAGCATGTGTTCGCCCGGAACGTATTCGCTAACTGCGCAGACCGCTGCGTATTCTGTGGTTTCATATCGCCACCTGCACCGCATGGCAAGCGCCTGCTCCTCGCTGGGCACATCAAGCCATGGAAGGACAGCTCCCCCCGCGAACGGCTCGACCCGCGTAACGGACTCGCCGCCTGCCCCGCCCACGATGCCGCGTTTGACAAGGGCATGATCACCGTGGATGGTGGCCTGCGCATCCAGCTGACCAGTTCGCTGGCTGACGCCGTTCTCGCGGACCCGCTGGCGAGACAGTTCTATGGCTGCCCGCCGTTGCGCGAGGCGCTGCTGCTTCCTATCGGTGCCCAGATACCCGCGCGCAAGTACCTCGCCTGGCATCACGAGAACATCTTCGCGAATTAAATAAGACCCGCTGGCGGTCCGCGTCGGCGAAGTATGGCACCTGCTATGTCGACGGCGCCGGTCGGTGCAGTAGCAAAGCGCGCTGGGCGATGACGTTCGGGCACCCGGTCCGGAAGGACCGGTGGTGGCAGGGTGGAGAATCGAGCAAGCTGCTACGTTCGCCTGCTTCAGATCCGCTGACCCCAGTCCACCTGATAGGCTTGTTCTGCTCCTAAGGAACGTTAATATACGGCAACCTGAAGAATGGGATAGTATGGATAAAGTACCGTACTTCGCCGGAGCCACATGATAATGAGCAGGCAAGATGAGCCTTGACGAGCTGGTGTCACTGACCGAAAACCTAACCTATGCTCATCGGGAACAGATCCTTGGATTCGCCACTTTCGTTGAGGACGCTGCCGATGACCTTCTTGAGGCCGCTGGAGTTCGGAGTGTTAGCGATCAGCTTATAGATCAGCTTGTCTACGCAGCTGGAGTGTGGCGGCTCTGGCAGTCCATAAATAGCCAGGTTTCACTCCTAAACAATTCGCTCGCTTTGATGGCCGCCAGTGGCGTCAATGGTGTTCGTTTGGGAAGCGCCACATATACTAGGGACTCGCAACAATACCTCATGCTCACGAGGCTTCGTGATGACCTCCGACGAGTTCTCCGTGATAACGGTCTCCAGTTCATGACAAGCTCAGCCAGTCTCCCTGAGCTCGTTAGGAGTGTTGTTCGAGAAGATGGACACTAAGGTTGTTTCCGCTGCGTTAGCTCAATATATAGATACGCACCGAACGGAACTAGCTCGAGTTCCAGTTATACAGAGCCAGCTCCTTGAGCTGGGTGCGCTCGTGCTAACAGCTGAGCATTATAGGCTCAATGGCTACCTGATAAATGTTTCTAACCTTGTCGGCTCGAAATTCAGAGTAAAGAGAACGTCTGGAGGCAAGCCCTGGAGATTTTCCTGGTTTACGGCCACGCGTGGTAAGCACTGCGTCGAAATTCACGCCAACCTTCCTGTCGCTGGCGCCTATGGCAAAGACGGCGCGCGATACGTAGTCGACGTCGCTGTGTGCAAGCCGGATTTCCTCCCGAGGGAACTCGAAGACCAGCGCGCTTGGAATTCGGCGGACAACGACAGCTTGATCACCTTCGTTGAAGCGAAGAAACTTACTATATATCCTATGCTACTTGCGCAATTTATAGGTATTGTTCACGAATTCAACCGAGGTTTCTTGGTGGCCGAAATGCGGCCATGTTTGCAGCGGCGAAACACTTCAGCCCGACATTGGTTACTACTGGCCCATGGGCAAAATCGTGCGCACAGATATACGCTGAGTTTGATGCTCGAAGATTCAGAATTCTCGTCGTTCCAAATCTGGACTTGACGCTAGCTACTATAGGCGCAGGAGCTACTTTCACGTCGCCGTTCAGGAAACAGGTCGTCAGCGAAAATCGTCGTTGATACGCCGCGTCACTTCTTCGCACACCGCGTTGATGGTCTCCACCCCATCGCGACCTGCCTCGGGATCTGTCCCGAACGGCACGCCAGCCTGGGAAAGGTAGTCATTTGCATCCACGTAGTCGTGGAGATCGGCGAACGTAGTGACCTTGCCGAGTGGCACGATGCCCGCGACAACATCCTCGGCTATGAGTTCACAAACTTTGTCCGCAAATTCGCTGACAGTCTTCATCGGCCTTCTCATGTCGGGCCCAACGGGCACGGTCAAGTGAAACCCCTGTTCAACCCTCGCTCGTCTGCTGGGGGCAAGCATCCAGTCCCCCGGCGCGTGCGACCAGGCAGAGCTCGCCGAACTCATCAAGGTACTGGCTGATGGCGAAATCGATGGCCTACCGACGCAAGGCGAAGGCTACTCGCAGCTAGTCGACAGTCGCGGTCATATCCTTGGATATCTATGATGCATGGTTTATCTGCCCTCAGCCAGCGGCCTCCAGCGCGGCGTCTCGCGCGCGGGCTACTTCAAGGATCTTGGCTGACGGTGTGATCGTTGGCTTGGGTGGCTGCAGGATCGCGGTTGTTTCTGGCGTGCTGCGGGATGGCAATCCTTGGCCGAGGTATTTCTGGTTCGGGTTTTCGCTGGGGATGGTGAGCGCCTGACGTTCTTCGATCTTGTCGCGGAACGCCTGGCGCTGTGCGGCCAAGTCCTTGACCCGTTCAGCCATTTCGCCAATGTCCTGGCCTGGGCTCAGAACCAGGTCCTGGCGCTGCGCTTGGCTGATGGTGTCGGGTTCGGCCGAGCGCATGGGCTCGATCGGGTGGTGGGGGTGGCGTCGGCGGAGTTCGCCGTCGACAGCGATAGCGAGTCGCCGGGAATGCTGAGTGGCTTGTTCCCAGTCATGGCGGTCGTCCATGGTCTTGGCGAAGATGTCTTCCAATTCCTCGTAGCGGTGGAGCATCGTCTGGTAGCTGGTGGCGCAGCGCTCGTGGTGTTCGGCCCGGTTGTAATCGTTGTTCTTGCGGGCGGCCTGGGCTTTGGCGTGCTGGAGGGTTGTGTTCAGTTCGGCGTTGTGAGCGCCGAGCCGGACTAGGCGTAGTTCGCGGCCGGCGTGGCGAGGTGCCCACTGGGTTTCGGCGGTGTAGGTGTCGCGGATGAGCCACAGGCGGCCGTCGGGCATGCCGCGGACGTCGGGCCCGTCGACCGGATCGAGAGCGAGGAAGGCTTCGTGCCAGGCGGCACGCTGGTCGGGTGTGTCGTGGGTGGGTTCGGGGCCGATCGGGTCGGTGGGGTGGTAGTAGCCGTAAGTTTCGCGGTAGGCGCCGATCGAGGATGCCTTGTGCTGCCAGTCCTGCCGGGTGGCCGGTTCGTGGGGGACGGGGCCGAGGGCGGCGACGGCCCAGGGGAGAGCGTTGTCTGCAGCGAACTCGCCGATCCGGCGCTTGCGGTCGTCCATCATGGCCGCGAGTTCGGCCAGGTGCCGGTGACGCTGCGGATCGGGCAGGTGCGGCACGCGATCGGACCATGAGCCTTGCGGCCGGGGGAGGAGCGGATAGACGCGTCGGCGGATGCGAGCGTCGAGGACGCTGGCGACGTCGCGGGCTCCGGTGAGGTCGCGGGCCTGGATGGCCGACCGGACGACCTCGTCTGGGTCGAGCCCGGCCAGTTCGGCGGCGCGCAGGGTGCGGAATAGCCACCGCGCTTGCGGTGAGAGTTGATGGCGGTAGGCGGGTGGGAGCGCGGCGGTGATGAGAGCCCGGTACCGGGTGTCGCGTGCGTCGCGTGTTTCGGTGGTCCACTGAGCGTTCAAGATCGCAAGGTGATCAGCGTTGGACAGGCTGCGTCGCCTAGTGTCGGAAGCCGATAGCTCGCTGCCGTCCCGTTCCAGGATGTCGGCCAGCACCGCGATCGGTTCCCGGGGGTCTGGGCAGGCGGGACCGGATCTGGCTGGTGCGGGTGGGTGCTGGTGTCGTTCGCGCTCGGCGCGGTCGTAGCGGGCGAGTTCGGGTGCGGGGCGGGTGCCGGGTTGCGGGTCGGCTGGTCTGGCGGGAGTAGTGAAGACGAACGCCATGTTGGTGTCGGTGCCGCGGGTCATCGCCGGGTACAGCCACTGGCGGTCCTCGCTGCCGGAGACCAGCGTTATTGCGGTGTGCACGGTGGCGCCCTGGGCGACGTGCCCGGTGATCGCATAGGCCAGGTCACTGGTGTGGTAGCCGGGGTAGGCGAAGGCCTGGGCGGTGAACCGCCGCTGCCCGGTTCCTGGGTCGGGGTCGAGCAGGCGGCGGACCATGACGGCGTGGCTGGTGATGGCCTCGATGCGCAGGATGTCGCCGTTGGCCAGAGAGCGGCCGGGTTCGCCTGCTTGGGTGGTGTGGTCGTTGTGGCGGCAGATGATCAGGTCGCCGGTGCTGGCGGTGGCGCCGTCGGCGATCTGGACGGTGCGGGTGGCGTCGACCAGCCCGAGGTGGATGAGGTCGTCGCGGATCCGGGCGGACAGTTCCCGGCACCGCGCCCAGTCGGCAGCGGTGAGGATCACGGTGCGGCCGGTCAGATAGCTGGCCAGGTAGGCGCGAGCGGCCTGGTCGGTGGCTTCGTCGGGCGGGGCGCCGTGGAGGCGGGCGTGCTGGTCGTAGTCGTCCAGCGCGGTCGCGTCGCCCTGGCGCAGCCGCAGTGAGGCGTCGCGTTCCCAGGTGTGAGTGAACCGGACGGGCTCGGCCAGCTGCACGTACCCCAGCCGGTCAGCGAGCAGCATCATCGCGCCGCCGCCCTCGACCGCGGCGAGCTGCTGCTGGTCGCCGGCCAGAATCACCTTGCAGCCGTTGCTGGCCGCGTAGCGGACGATCGCCGACAGATGGGTCAGCGAGACCATCGAGCTTTCGTCCACCACGATGAGCGAGCCCGCAGGAATCCGGTGGCGGTCGATATCGGCGAGAAGCCGGGTAGTGTTCGCCGCCACTGGAACGCCGGCCTTGCGCAGCTCGTTGGTGGCGTTCTGAGAGCTGGCCGTCCCGAACACGCATCCGGGCACCCCTGTCTCGGCCCAGGCCTGCGCGGCGGCCGCGAGCACCCGGGTCTTGCCCGTGCCGGCGGGCCCCACGATGACCTCGACGGTCCGGCTGGAGATGAGCGCGCAGTACACGGCCGCGGCCTGGTCCAGGCGCAGCCCTCGCTGCGTGACGTGCTCGCGCGCTTGGTGCGCGCGTTCGCGCAGCTGTGCCTCGAGCAGCGCGGGGTCTGCGCCGAGCCGGTGCGCGGCTTGTTCGGGTTGCAGGTGCGGCGCGCCTTGGGTCTGGGCGTGCGCGACCAGCCGTTCCTCGGCCGACAGCTGCGCGGCGGTGGCGTAGCGTTCGGTGCCGGGCCGGGTGTAGACGCTGCGGCCGTCCAGGTCGCGGCGCAGCGAGTCGGGCAGCGGCGGCCATTGCGGGGCTTCGAGCGATACGACTGGCTCGATTTTCCCGGACAGTGCCTTGTCGGCTAGGTCGAGCAGCAGTGTTTGCGCGGTGCCGGGGGGCAGTTTTCTGGTCTGCGCGGGCATCACCAGCGCGAGTTGTTTGATCAGCTCGTGCCTGGTCCAGGTGGGTTTTTTCTGCGATACCAGCGCCAGCGCCTTGCGCACCACCCGGATCTGCGCTGCGGGAGGCAGACGGGCCGGTGGTTCTGGTTCGCCCGGTCGTGGGACGCCGCAGTCTGCGGCCGGCATTCCGCCCGGGGATCGGGCGTTCGAGATGGCTGGTGCGATGCGCGCCAGTTCGCCGCCGATCGTCGCGTCCCAGCGTGCGACGAGCGTGTCCCAGTCGATCTCACCTGCGTGTTTGCTCGTGCGTGAGCGAAGCGTTGCGTCTTGCGCGATGTACAGCAGCTCACGCGAGTTCGGCGCGCGTCCGTGCCTGCGTGCCCACGCCCGCGCGAGTTCGCGTTCCTTTTCCTTTACCTGCACGGTTCGCGTGGAGTACGCGTCCATCTGCGCTTGCGTGATCCCTCGGATCTCGTTGCCGCGTCCGTCGGCGCGCGGAACCCACGCCACGCCGAACGCGCGGGTCAGCTCGCACTCGACCGCGGTGGCGGCGACCGCCTGGAGAGCGCCGATGATGGCGCGCAGGCTGGCGGTGTCGTGGGCGCGCCACTTGCCGTCGCGCATCGTGCGCGTGATCCGCGCGATCTGGTTATGGATGTGATCCTGCGGGTCGCCGTCGCGGCTGGTGCTCTGCAGCCACGAGGTCACGATCAGGCCGGCCTCCTCGAACCGGCCCGGCTCGTGGCCGTCGACCCGGGTGCCGTGATACCCGGTGCGGGTGACGCCTGCCCACTGTTGCGCGTACTGCAGCGCGGCACGGTTCGCCCGGTGCAGAACGGCCTGGAATTTCTCCTGTTGCCCGGCCCAGTAGGCTGCTGCGCGTTTGTCGCCTGCTAGCCGGGCACGTCGTTCGTTTTCCCTGATCGAGGCGTGCAGGATCGAGATCGACTTGCTGAACGAGACCGTCACATCGGTATAGGCAGCGGGCTGGCGGGTCGCCTGGGCGGCCTGGCGCTCCAGCTCGATGACTCGTTCGGCGGTCGCGTGCGGCTCGGCCGCCCTCAGCCGGGCCAGGTGGTCGGCGTACGTCGTGTAGCTGCCACGCGGCCGGCCGAGCTTCTGGCCCGTTCGGGGATCGGTCTGTTTGTAGACCGCTGTGTATGGCTGGCGGTCGACCACGGTGCCGGGGGCCAGACCGAGGGCGGCTGCTCCTGGTCCCCACCACCGGCCCGGCGGTTCCCCGGCCTGCGCGGCGTTGATGTAGTAGCCGCCAGTAGTGCGCTCGGCCTCGGGCTGGCCCTGGTTTTTCCATACGTAATCGAGGTCGTAGCCCTTGGCTACGGTGACGACCACCGCCAAAGGCCGCCTCCGCTCATTGATGTGTACGCTGCAGAACTGACCATGATCATTTAATTAATGCAACGGTCTGCGTGGTTGTGATCATGGTGGCGAAGAGGGCAATCAAGATCAGGGCGTCAGGCAGGGAAGTTGCAGGTGAGGGCGGACAGAAATGGTCGGGAGCAGGGAGAACAGGAATCTGCGGACTTGCCGTAAAGCGATGGTCCTGGCGCATCGCGGAAGAACCACGGAGCTCTGAGCGTCGAGAGTTAAGGCGTCCTTAGTCGTCCCAGGACGAGGTACCGGAGTTCCCCCCGCATCCGCGACCGTGGTCTCGGTACCCCTCAGATGACGAGAAGCGAGCGGACCCGCTGATGACGACCTACAACGAGACCTCGACTGACCACGGCCCGCCCTCCCGGGCGGAAACCGCGTCGTTGTGCCGCGGTGCTGCCACGCTGATCCGCCAACGCGGCTGGGATCCGCTGGCCGAAAGTTGGAGCCCGGTAGGACCGCTGCCGATGGACGTGGCCATCTTCTCCGTCGCCGAGAACCGCGGCTATGAGCACCTCGATGACCTCCTCGACGTCGTGCTGACCCACATAGCGGGGACACTGTATGCAATCGGCGATGTTACCCAGCAGATGCTCATCCACGACCTGACCGACGTGGCCATGGCGTGGGAGGCACGACCGGGCCGGGCCGCAGACGAGGTTCTGGCCACGCTCGATCTCACCGCCTCCATTCTCGGCCGCTAGGACGGGTGTTGCGCGTCACTTGTCATGTGTGGCGATCGTCGCTCTTGATGAATATGGGCAGGTCGCTGAGGCTGACTGACTGAGCCCTTCGGTGATGGTCACCGTGGCGCTGTCATGCTCGCCATGCCGCTTCTGCCTGGCCGAGACCGGGCCGGGCACCCGGGTGTGCCTGCTCCGGGCCGAAGATTCGTCACAGACCGTCACGGGTCCGGTATGGACGCCGCGCGATATCCGCCGATCTGGCGCCAGACAGGTCCCTGACGTCTCTGAATACGATCGCACAGAACTGGCCTATATGAGCGTCTCGGCTGCGCCGCAGAAAGGCGGAATTGCTCATGCCCAAAAGTGGCGTACGTTTCCGTCAATTTATGTAAAAATTGCCTCCTATTGAATTTCCATTCCGCCTAAGCATTACGACCACCCGTACCTGATCATCACTGCGATTCGAGTTGATGTCCCTATCCTGAGAGCTTGCGTCACGATGCTGGCGACATAACCTGTACCTTGCCATTCCAACCGACCACCTCCGGAGCCGTGTGCCTGTCAATGTCCCCTGAAAGCGTCGTTCTGAAAATCCTGCCCGATCGACTTCGAGCCACCTCGCCGCCACGATTTCCCATCGAGGGGGTTCAGCAAATGGCAGCAGACAGGTAGTGGAGCATGGCGCGCGAGCCCAGCCCCTTCACGAACTATTTTCGCAATCTGTCGGCCTCACTGCTGATCTCTTCTGCATCGGAGGTCCGACCAAGCGCGGCTAGGACGTTCGCGAGATTGTCCAAGGATTGGACGAGGTTAGAGCGGCGATTTGGGTTCGCGGTAACCACTTGGCGGTAGATAGCGACAGCCTCTCGCGCGGCAACCAAGGCGTCGTCAGGGGTCTGTCAAGTCTCAGGCTCTGTCGCATTTTCGGTGGTGGCAGCGTGTTAGCCGATGTCACGGTAAGTTTGCGTGGCATAGTCAGCTGGGTGCGACATAAGTGATCTTGTGGGAATTGTGTTCTCAGGACTGTCCTCCCTGG